>Ga0137385_10000075_pt1 | contig 74973 bp, 69 predicted proteins | sample SagtaG_FD_104921 | JGI IMG/M metagenome (GOLD analysis project Ga0137385, IMG submission 104921) | Vadose zone soil microbial communities from Sagehorn Ranch, Mendocino, California, USA - Sage2_R_80_16 metaG | ecosystem: Environmental > Terrestrial > Soil > Vadose zone | place: USA: California... | reverse complement strand
TTGTACGCCTCTTCGGTGATGTAGGTCACCTTGAGGTCGACGTCGGGATTGGCTTGTCTGAACTTGTCGAACGCGTCCTGCCACGTCGAACGCTGATTGCCGCGCGCCGATACGTTGACGGTGAGCGTGGCGGCATCGGCCGCGGCATGGCACAGCGAGCCGGCAACCAGAGCGGCTGCAATCGACGCGTGTGCAAGACGGCGAAGGCGAAGAGCAATCATCTTTTGTCTCCTTGACTACCTTGTTGGCTGACAGCGAGTGGCTGGCAGACGGTGTAACCCGCTCTGTGGCGGAATTCGGGTGGGTGATGTTTTATCGAGCCTGACGTTGCGCCTTAAGCGGCCACGCACTCAGGCTCGAACGTGCCGCGCCGCAGAGCCGCGCCATCCGCGTCGAACAGATGACATGCGGAAGGCGGCACGTGAACGCGAATGCGCTCGCCGGACTCGATCGGCGTATCGCCCGGCGCCTTCGCGACGAGCGAGCCGGCCGCGTGATCCGCGTGAATGTAGCTGTGCTCGCCGAGCCGTTCCGACAGCACGGTCACGCACTGAATGAATTGCTCATCGCCATCGAGCCGCAGATGTTCCGGCCGCACGCCGAGCGTGACCGTCTGGCCGCGTTGCAAGCGCTGACCGTCGACATGCGCGATCAGCCGCTCGCCGCTTTGAGCAAGCGTGACCGCCACCCTGCCCGGCTCGATCGACTCGACGACGGCATCGACAAAATTCATTCGCGGCGAACCGATGAAGCCCGCCACGAAGCGCGACTTCGGATGGTGATAAAGATCGAGCGGCGCGCCGGTCTGCGCGATGCTGCCGAAGCGCTCCGCGTCCGCGCCGGCGTGCAGCAGCACGATTCTGTCGGCGAGCGTCATGGCTTCGACCTGATCGTGGGTCACGTAGACCACGCTCGCATTCGCAAACCGTTGATGCAGCCGCGCGATTTCGACACGCGTCTGGCCGCGCAGCGCGGCGTCGAGATTCGACAGCGGTTCGTCGAACAGGAACACGCCGGGTTCGCGCACAATGGCCCGGCCGATCGCCACGCGCTGCCGCTGTCCGCCCGAGAGCGCTTTCGGATAGCGCTGCAGAAAATCGTCGAGTTGCAGAATGCGCGCGGCTTCGCGCACCTTGCCGTCGATCACATCCTTCGGTTGCTTCGCGAGTTTCAGGCCGAACGCCATGTTGTCGAACACGGTCATGTGCGGAAACAGCGCGTAGCTCTGGAACACCATCGCCACGCCGCGCCCTGCGGAAGGAACGTCGTTCATCAGACGGCCGCCGATGTGCAGCTCGCCTTCGCTCAGGTCCTCGAGACCGGCGATCATTCGCAGCAGGGTCGACTTGCCGCAACCCGAGGGCCCCAGGAACACGCAGAACTCGTGCTGCGCGATGTCGAGATTCACTCGCCGGATCACCGGCGAATGGTCGCCGTACGACTTCTGCACATTCGTCAGACGGATCGTTGCCATGCTGCCTCCAAGGATTTAACCGCTTAAATTCTGTTGAAAAATAAGTCGGCAGCCCTTGTGCGGCAGGCATTTAATCGCTTAAATTCGAGGTCGAGAGAAAAAGTCATGATGGGTGTCTCCGCTGTGTTTTCCAGAAACTTATCAACCTCGCCCACCGCTTGCAACATTTGAATCGTATTCCCTGAATTTGGGATAAAGAGACTATGGTCACCCTGTCCGAAGTGGCAAAGCGCGCGCACGTCACCGCCGCCACGGTTTCCAACGTGCTGCGCAATCGCGAGAAAGTCCGCCCTGAAACCGCGGAGCGCGTGCTGAAGGCGATCGCCGATCTCGGCTACCGGCCCAATCTGAACGCACGCGCGCTGGCCGAGGGCCGCTCGTCGACGCTTGCATTGATGCTGTCGAATATCTCGAACCCGTTCTATCCCGAGTTCGTGCTGGCCGCCGAGCGCGCGGCGCGCAAAGCCGGCCACTTCCTGATGGTTTGCAATACTGACGATGACGCCGAGATCGGCCGTGCATATCTGAACCAGATCGCGGGCACGCTGGCCGACGGCGTGCTCGTCATGAACACGGATATCGCGATCAACGATCTGTGCGCATCGGCGAGGCACAGCGCGCCGATTCTGCTCGCCATGTGGGAGCACCCCGAGACACCGCCCGCGCTGCCCTGCATCGCCGTCGATTTCGCGCGCGCCGGGGAACTTGCCGCGCGGCATCTGCTGGAACTGGGCCATCGCGAGATCGGACTGCTGATCGGCGACGGCTGCGGCGGCTTGCAGGATGCGCGCTCCAACGGCTTTCGCGCGGTGATGCACGAAGCCGGCATCGAAACCGATGCCGCCGCCGTGCTGCAGATTCGCGACTCGATCGACGCCGGCTACGCCGCCTGCATGCAGTTGATGGCGAACCGGCCGCATTTGACCGCGATTTTCGCGACCAACGATCTGCTCGCGATCGGCGCCGCGCAGGCATTGATCACGCTTGGCCGCGCGGTGCCGGACGATGTCTCGGTGATCGGCATTACCGACATTCAACTGGCGCACCAGGTTCACCCCGCGTTGACAACGGTAGCGATTCAAACCGCGGCGATTGCGGAGTTGTCGATCGAGAGTTTGATTCGTCTGATCCATGCGCCTGAACGGCAGCCGTCGATGGTGCTGGCCGCGCCGCCGGAACTCGTCGTGCGCGCGTCGACGGGACCGCGGAGAAGGGGGTGAATCGAAGCTCCTGGAAGGTCAGCACCTTCAAGTAAACCTCCTTGACGGAACCGGGTGTTGAGTTCGTTCTAACTACGGCTTTCCTGTTTGGCACTATCAGATGCCTTCTTGTCTTGCCAAGGACCGGTTCATCGAAATTTACAGGCATGGCGGGCGAGGTACGGAATGAATCCGCCGCGGGCTCCGTTGCCGAGACCGCCGCTATCATCGATGATCATGCAGCTACGGCCGTCGAGACTGGCCTTTTCAGAAGGAAATGGCCATCGGTAAAGTTTGGAAACTACGTGAGGCAAGTCCGAGCGCGCGTAGGACGTTGAGCTTTCATCACATCGATTTCTTGTATCATCCCGAGGTTTATCGACCTCGCGCTGCAGGCGTTCTATGGAATACTGCTCATAAGCAACAAATTGGGCCGGCGCTTTTCGTCGTGGCTGTCCAGGCGTCCGGCATGCGGACTCGCTCCAACCCACCGCCCTCCGTGAAGCGTTTCAACTTCCGATGCCTTTCACCGGCCCACACCACCCTTCCCGCTGTCACAGCAGAAAATGCTGCGGCGGCTCGAAAAAAACGTCGCGCACACCGTGAACGCCCACCCGGACGATTTCATTGACTGCGCCGCACGCGTAGCATCGATCCATCACTCGACCCAAGATAAGCGGCCGCGCTGCCGCATTGAAGGAGCAACCGAATGTCTCTCGCATTGACGCGCAATGAACTGATCCGCCCGCAGAATCTGATCGACGGCACATGGACCGCCGCCGACGACGGCGCCCGCTTTGCCGTCACCAACCCGGCCACCGGCGAAACAATCGTCGAGGTCGCGAACAGCAGCGCAGCGGATGCCCGCGCCGCCACTGACGCCGCCGCCCGTGCTTTTCCCGCATGGCGCGATAAGCTGCCGCGCGAGCGCGCCGAGATCCTGCGCCGCTGGCACGCGTTGATCGTCGCCAATACCGACGATCTCGCGAAGCTGATGTCGATGGAACAAGGCAAGCCGCTCGCCGAAAGCCGTGGCGAAGTCGCGTATGGTGCGTCGTACGTTGCCTGGTTCGCGGATGAAGCGACCCGCATCTACGGCGATCTGATCCCGCAGCAGCAGCGCGGCAAGCGCATGAGCGCGGTGAAGGAGCCGGTCGGCGTGGTCGCGGCGATCACGCCGTGGAATTTCCCGCTGGCGATGATCGCGCGCAAGATCGCGCCCGCGCTCGCGGCCGGTTGCACCGTCGTCGCCAAGCCCGCCGAAGATACGCCGCTCACCGCGCTCGCGTTGGCCACGCTCGCCCAGGAAGCCGGCTTGCCGAACGGCGTGCTGAACATGCTGTCGGCTTCGCGTGAAAACGGCATCGCGGCGGTCGCCGATTGGCTCGCCGACGCGCGCGTGCGCAAGATCACCTTCACCGGGTCGACGCCGGTCGGCAAGCATCTCGCTCGCGAATCCGCGGCCACGCTGAAAAAACTTTCGCTGGAATTGGGCGGCAACGCGCCCTTCATCGTGTTCGACGACGCCGATCTCGACGCGGCCGTCACCGGTCTGATGGCGGCCAAGTTCCGCAACGGCGGCCAGACCTGCGTGTGCCCGAACCGCGTCTATGTGCAAGCCGGCGTTTACGCGCGTTTCGCCGATCTGCTCGCGAAACGCGTCGCCGCCTTGAAGGTTGCGCCCGCAACCGATCCGCAGGCGCAGATCGGCCCGATGATCAACGCGCGCGCGATCGACAAGATCGCCCGTCACGTGGAAGATGCCGTAAAACAAGGGGCAAACATACTCACGGGCGGCAAGCGCCTCACCGAACTCGGCCCGAACTACTATGCGCCGACCGTGCTGACCGATGCGCAAGACAGCATGCTCGTTTGTTGCGAAGAAACCTTTGGCCCGGTGGCGCCGCTCTTTCGCTTCGACGACGAAGCCGAAGCGATCCGCCTCGCCAACGACACACCGTTCGGCCTCGCCGCTTACTTCTATACGCAAGACGTGCGGCGCATCAACCGCGTGGCCGGTCAGCTCGAAGCAGGCGTGATCGGCATCAACGAGGGCGCGGTGTCGAGCGAAGCGGCGCCGTTCGGCGGCGTGAAGGAATCGGGCTATGGCCGCGAAGGCTCGAAGTACGGGCTGGACGATTATCTATCGATCAAGTATCTGTGCCAGGGCGGGCTCGATTAATACGCCGCTGTGGCTTTTTGAATCTGCTGCCGCCGAAACGCTATAGAGACGATGCGTCAAGGCGGCAGCCGTGATTCAAGCCCTATCCTTGCTGTAAAGCTTCCTGATGCGCTTTCGCAAGATCGGCCATGCTGTTGAAGCGGAAGTCGATCTTCGGCTGTGAACCCGGATCCATCGTCGCGCCGAAGCCCTGCTTCGCATGACGGCGATAAATCCAGCACGACGCAAGACCGAACTCGTTCGCCGGCTTATGGTCGTGAAACAGGCTTTCGGCCGTGTGAAGAATCTTCTCTTTCCTGATACCACGGTCGCCGAGCTTTTCCAGCATGTACTCGAAATTACGCGGCGACGGTTTGTATGACCCGACGTCCTCCGCCGTGATGATCGCGTCGAACTCCACCTGCAATTTCGCGTTGCTATACGCAAAGCTTTCGTTGTCCACATTCGACAGGATCACGAGCCTGTAGTGCTTTTTCAAATACTGCAGCGCTTGTGCCGAATCCTCGAACGCCGGCCAGTTTCGGATGGACTCGCCGTACGCCATGCAGTCCGCGAGCGTGAACGGCACCCGCCATTCTTCCGCGAGACGCTTGTAGACGATCGGCAGCAGTTCCTGATAACGCCGCGCAGGCGTGTACTTCTGTTGCGACGACTCATGCCGTGCGTGCGCTTCGAGTACCTGGTCACGCGTCAGCGGGTGCTCGACGCGTTCCAGTAGCGGCCGCAAGCCCTCGAAAATGCCCGTCTCCCAATCGATCAAAGTGCCGTAGCAGTCGAACGTCAGCGTATCGAAGTCGGTCAGTTGCATGCCAGTTCCCTCAGTTGTTCGCAGATTGAAAACACAGTGTAGCGAGCGACGCATAGCCGCTGCGCCAGCGATCGCCGCTCGCGAGAAATCGTTCACGCATTGCATCGGCAGCGCTCGGCATGACGTTCGGACCGCGCGTTCCAGCGCCGTTTGCGTGACGATGTCAAAAGCCTTCTGGTAGCGCGCCCGCACGAAGATCGTATCAGCCTGCCCTGGTGAAGCGGACAACCGGCTATCCTCTGTCTACCGAAGACCAAGGAAAACCGACATGAATCTCAGGGCTCTACAGTGCTTCGTGATTCTTTCAGAAGAGCTCAATTTCAGCCGCGCCGCCGAACGCCTGCATATCGCGCAGCCCGCGCTGAGCCAGCAGATCCGCTCGCTCGAGGAGCGGCTCGGCACGCAACTGGTGGATCGCGCGAGGCGCCCGCTGTGTCTGACCGAGGCCGGCCATTACCTCTGCGCCGAAGCGCGTCAGATACTGGGCTCGCTGGAACAGGCGACGCTCGTCGCGCAGGAAATCGGCGTGGGCCGGCGCGGCTGGCTCAGCATCGGCTTCACGCGCTCGGCGATGTACAGCATTCTGCCGCCCGCGCTCAAGGCGTTTCATCATGCTTATCCGCAAGTCGAACTCAAGCTCTTCGAAATGCTCACCGAGGAGCAGACGGATGCGCTGCGCGACATGCGCATTCACATCGGCATCGGCCGGCAGCCGCTCGCGGTTGAAGGCTGCACGTCCTATCCGTTGCTGCGCGAGCGCGTGATGGTCGCGCTCGAACCCGGCCATCCGCTTGCCGCGCACAAGAAAGTGAGGATTACCGATCTCGCGGATACGCCGTTGATTCTGTACCCGAAGCATCAGAATGCGCAGTTCAAACGCTCGGTGCAGTCGCTCTACCGCGACGCGGGCGTGACGCCCGTCGTCGCTCACCAGGCCTATGAAATCCAGACCGCGATCGCACTCGTGGCCGCGGGTCTGGGCGTTACGTTCATCGGCGAATCGGTGGCACGGCACGGCCGCACCGACGTCGCGTTCCGCCATCTCACGGGTCCAGGCTCGGCGTATCGCTCGACCCTTGCAGCCACCTTTCGCACCAACGACGCGTCGCCTCATCTGCGCGCGTTCCTCGCCTGCCTTCCCGCGCCGCTCGCCGACGCCGCACTATAAGCAAAACCCTATACAAGCATAAGCAAGCGGTCTTGGACTCCCCGTTCGCGCGTTCTTATCATGAGTCTCACACATGACAAGAACGCGGCTTCGGCCATGGCCGTCGCCGCAAGGTAGGAGACAGCATGACCTCGTTCGACGAAGCCGTAACCATGCGCAAGGTGTACGGGCGTTTGATGCCCCTGCTCTTCGCGATGATGTTCTTTAACTACCTCGACCGGATCAACATCGGTTTCGCGGCGCTCGACATGAACAAGGCGCTGGGCTTCAGTCCGGCCGTGTTCGGTTTCGCGGGCAGCATCTTCTTCGTCGGCTACATGCTGCTGGAAGTGCCGAGCAATCTTCTGCTGCATCGCGTCGGCGCGCGCCGCTGGATCGCGCGCATTCTTCTGACGTGGGGCGCGGTGGCGGCCGCCACGGCATTCGTATTCAACGATTCGAGCTTCTATGTGCTGCGCTTTCTGCTGGGCGTGATGGAAGCGGGGTTTCTGCCGGGCGTCGCGATCTATCTGACCAAATGGTTTCCGGTGCGCTACCGGGCGCGCGCGGTGGGCGGCTACATCATCGCCGGGTCGTTTTCAGCAGTGCTGGGCGGTCCTATCTCGACCACGCTGATGACCTACGCCAACGGCATTCTCGGTTTGCAGGGATGGCAGTGGATGTTCATCCTCGAAGGCGTTCCGGCAATGCTGCTCGGTCTCCTGACGCTGCGCATCATGACCGAGCGCCCCGCCGACGCGAACTGGCTCTCCGTCGAAGAAAAACGATGGCTGGAATCGACGCTTGCCGCCGAACGCGAGGCGCTCGGCGGCAACACGCATTTTCCGCTGCTGCGCGTGGCGGGCGACATTCGCGTCTGGAGTCTCGCGTGCCTGTTCGGCTGCGCGCTCGTCGGCATTTACGGCCTGTTCCTGTGGCTGCCGCAAATCGTCAAGAGCCTCGGTCATCTGAGCAATATCGAAGTCGGCTTTCTGTCGGCCGCGCCGCCGCTGCTCGGTGTATTGGGCACGTTCCTGATCAGCCGCAGCTCCGACCGCACCGGCGACCGCAAGAAGCATCTGGCGTTCGTGTACGGCATGAGCGCGCTCGCCATCGCCGGCAGCGCGTACGCCCCGAATCCCGTGATCGCCTACGTGCTGCTGTGCGTGACCGGCTTGTTCATCTATGCGGGCAACCCGCTGTTCTGGAGCCTCGCATCGTCGTTCAGAACCGGCGCGGCGGGCGCCGCGACGATCGCGCTGATCAACACCATCGCGCAGTTCGGCGGACTGGTCGGGCCCTGGAGCATCGGACTGGTGCGCGGCGCCACCGGCAGCTTCAAGCTGGCGTTGCTGACCATCGCGGCGTTTCTGGTGGTCGCGACGATCATCGCGCTCGTGATGCGTGTCACGCCCGCCGAGGACGAAGCTGCCTCCCTCGCGACGGGCGACGCCGCGCCGCGAGCTTGATAACAGCCAACAGGATCGAAACAGCGAACGCAACACGCGAACGCGCAGGAATAACGCAAAGACAACGCAAAGACAACCAACAGGTATCGCACATCATGATCATCGATTGCCACGGCCACTACACGACCTCGCCGCCACAGCACGAAGCCTGGCGCGCGCAGCAGATCGCCGCGCTGAAAGACGGCGGCGCGCCGCCGCCGCGCCCCGCCATCTCCGACGACGAAATCCGCGAGAGCATCGAGACCGGCCAGATTCGCATCCAGCGCGAACGCGGCACCGATCTCACGATCTTTTCGCCGCGCGCCGCCGGCATGGGGCATCACCTCGCCACCGCCGAAGCCAACGCCGTCTGGTCGAGCGAATGCAACGACCTCGTGCACCGCGTATGCGAACTCTTTCCGCGCAACTTCGCCGGTGTGTGCCAGTTGCCGCAGGCGCCAGGTGTCGCGCCCGCCAATTGCATTCCCGAATTGCGGCGCTGTGTCGAGGAACTGGGGTTCATCGGCTGCAATCTGAATCCCGATCCGTCCGGCGGCCACTGGTCCGGTTTGCCGCTCACGGACCGCTCCTGGTATCCGCTCTATGAAACGATGGCGGAGCTCGACGTGCCGGCGATGATTCATGTGTCGTCGTCGTGCAATCCGAATTTTCATGCAACGGGCGCGCATTACATCAACGGCGACACCTCCGCGTTCATGCAGTTGCTGCAAGGCGATCTTTTCGCCGACTTCCCGACGCTGCGCTTCATCATTCCGCACGGCGGCGGCGCGGTGCCGTATCACTGGGGACGCTATCGCGGGCTCGCGCAGGACATGAAGCGGCCGCTGCTGAGCGAATACCTGATGAAGAACGTGTTCTTCGACACCTGCGTCTATCACCAGCCGGGCGCCGAACTGCTCGCCAGGGTCATTCCGGTCGAGAACATTCTGTTCGCCTCGGAAACCATCGGCGCGGTACAGGGCATCGATCCGGAAACCGGCCACTACTACGACGACACGCGCCGCTACATCGACGCGATCGAATGGCTGAGCGCCGCGGACCGCCAACGTATCTACGAAGACAACGCGCGCACCGTGTATGCGCGGCTGTCGCGCCAGCTCGATCAGCAATTCGCCGCACAAGGAGCAACGGCATGAATCCCATCGGATGGCGCGAATACGAATCCGCCCCCCAGGCAAAACCGGCGACACTCGATGCCTTGCGTGAACTGGCCGTGTCCCTGCTCAGCGACAACATGGCGCGCGCGAGCGGAATGGTCGGCTTGCGGCCGTATCATCAACCGAAGCCGATGGCCGGCACCGCGGTCACCGTCCATACGCGCCCCGGCGACAACCTCGCGATTCATCGCGCGTTCGATTTTTGCAGGCCCGGCGACGTGCTGGTGATCGACGGTGCCGGCGACCTCACGCAAGCGCTGATGGGCGAGATCATGTCGAACTTCGCCGAGAGTCTCGGTGTGCGGGGCCTCGTGATCGACGGCGCGATCCGCGACGTCGGCGCGCTGCGGCAACGCGATTTCCCGGTGTACGCGCGCGGCGTCACGCATCGCGGGCCCTACAAGAACGGGCCGGGCGAGATCAACGTGCCGGTGACGGTCGGCGGAATGGTGGTGCATCCGGGGGACGTTATCGTCGGCGATGAGGACGGCTTGCTCGCGATCTCTCCCGCCGACGTGGACGCGGTGATCGAAGGCGCCCGGCGCCAGCATGCGAGAGAAGCGGCGGCGTTGGAGTCGATCGCGAGCGGCCGCTTCGACCGTTCATGGGTTCTTCCACACCGCGACCGGATGATGAACAACTGATTTCCGCGAAGCCCGAGCGCGTGCGTGATGGCGGCGATGCGCCGCATAATGTGGGTCAGGCCGCATCGTCGTCACAACAACCTCGCAGGAATCGAATGCCTCATGGCGGAATATCTGAACGCTGCAACGCTTCTTGAACTCGCGCGCAACGCGCAAACTCGCGCCACCGCGCCGTGCACGTGCACCAGAACGCCGCTGGACGGCTGGCAATCGCAGCCGCTTTCTCTCGACGAAACGCAGTTCGAGGAAATCGGCACGCTCGCGCCGGAGGACGATCCCGAGCCCACGTTCAGCGAGTATCTGCCCGGCAAAACGACTTACTGGTCGGCGGACGCGCCCATCGCGCCGCGTTACTTCCCCTACAACCGGTGTGCGGTCTGGCAATGCTCGTTGTGCGGGCGTCTTTATCTGCGTTACACCGAAGGCGGCGGGTACTTTGTCGATCGCAGAATCCGTGCCGTGCAGGCGGCGCTGATCCAGGACGTTCCCCTGCCGCCGTGACGCTCGTCGCACCGCTGTAAAGAAAACTAGCGAGCTAGCGCCCCGGCTTCAGCGCCGCATAAGCGCCCGGCGTAATGCCATACGCGCGCTTGAAAAGCCGGTTGAGATGGCTTTGATCGTAAAAGCCCGCGGCCGCGGCGGCCGTTGCCGCGTTGTGCCCCGCCGCGAGCATCCGCTTTGCCGCGAGTAGCCGTAACTGCGTCGCGTAAGCGTGCGGCGGCAGCCCGAATTCCTTGCAGAAGGCACGCGTGAGGTAGTAGCGGCTCAGCCCCACCCGTTGCGCCAGTTCATCGACGGAGATGTCGCGCTCATAGTTGGCGGCAACGTAGTCGCGCACTTGCGCCATCTTGCGGGCTTCGCGCCGCGTTTCGCCGGGCGAATGGCTGGATTGACCGGATTGACCGTAGCGTCCGACCAGCATGCCCATCGCGGCCCACCAGTTCGCCTGACGCTCCATCAACGAAACCGCGCCCTCTTCGTGGAGACTCGCATGCGCCTTGACCAGCAGACCGGCAAGGTGCGCGTCCTGATAGAGCCCCGGTGGAATCAGAAACGGTTTGTCGATGCGCGAATCGGCGGAGAAGACGGCGCCAAGCGCACCGAGGCCTTCCATGTCGAGATAGATGGCGCGATAAATCCATTCGCGGCCTTCCCACACCTCGCCGCTGTGGTACTCGCCGGGACCGAACACCAGCACGCTGCCGGGTCCCGCGATCTCGCTGCCGGCGCGTGTATGGCACTGGCCCGCGCCTGCCTGAGTCATGACGATGACGAGTTCGTCGTGCAGGTGCCGATCGAACTTGTGCTTGCCATAGCGAGCGCTGGCGAGACAGGCGCCGTCGAGTGCGTCGTCTCGCCAGCAAACGACTTCCGGCTCGTTTTCATGCGATGTCGCCATGCGTCGCGCTCCCGAATGCCCTTCAAACCAGCTCGATCCTGACCCGGCGATTGCGGCGGCCCTTGTTCTCTATCTTCGCGATGCGGATCGGTCTCGATTGTGCGGTGTTCGTCAGATGCGTGCCGCCGCAGGCCTGCCGGTCCAGGTCGCCGATTTCGACGATCCGCACCGTGCCGTCCGGTGTCGGCGGCGGCGCCACGGAGAGGCTGCGAATCAGGCCTTGCGTCGACTTCGCTTCTGTTTCGCTGACGTAATAGACACGCACGTCCATCGCGCCGCGGATCACCTCGTTGACGGGTTCCTCCAGCGAGCGCAGGGCGTCGTTATCCGCGTCGGGCAGATCGAAGTCCATGCGGGCGGTGCCGTCGGCGTTGATCTGCGCGCCGGTCACGAGCGCGCCGGCAAAGCGCTGATACACCAGCGCGTTGAGAATATGCGTACCGGTATGAAGTTGGGCGACGGCGGCGCGCCGGGTTGCGTCGACGGCCACATGCACGTCGCCGCTCAGTTCGAGCGGTTCGTCGAGCAGATGCCAGAGCACGTTGCCTTCCGCCGCGACGCCGGTGATACGCACCGCGCCATGCGCGTGCGTCAGCGTGGCCGCGTCGGAGACCTGGCCGCCGCCGCCCGGATGCAGCGCGGAGCGGCTCAGCACGACCGCGCCGGGCCGCGACGCGGTCACCGTGGTTTCGAACGCCAGCAAGTCCGGCTGCTCGTGGCAAAGATAGTGCGGCACCTTGGCATCCTCCCGTCGAATGACTGATTGCGCCTAGCATACTCAGTCTTTTGGGAGGCTGTCTTGGTTAAAAATGCCCTGAGGCAAAGCCGGCTGCTCAGCCACCGGCGGCGTAAACCCGAACACCGTCCCCGTTGGCACGCCCGGCGTGGCGGTCAACGTGCCGCCATGCGCTTCGATGATCGACTTGCAGATCGCGATCGACCGGCGCGCCGCGCGTGGCCGGCCATCGCAGATACGCTGAAATCCAGTATCCTGAGCGTCCCTCTGCCCCCGACACATCGGCCTATCGTCATGAACCTATCCTTTGAAGTCCTGCAGGTGCTCGATGCAATCGATCGAACCGGCACCTTTGCAAACGCGGCGGAAACGCTTCACAGGGTTCCCTCGTCGCTGACGTATCTGGTCCAGAAGCTCGAACTCGATCTCGGCGTCAAGCTGTTCGACCGCACCGGCCGGCGCGCGACGCTCACGCATGCGGGGCGGGTGGTGGTCGAAGAAGGGCGGCGTCTGCTGGAAGCGGCGGAAGATCTCGAACGCAAGGCGAGGAGAATTCAGCACGGCTGGGAATCCGAGCTGCGCATCGCCGTCGACGAGATCATTCCGTTCAAGTTGATATGGCCTCACGTCAGCGAGTTTTACAAGCTGGAGCTGGACACGCGGCTGCATCTGTCGACGGAAGTGCTGGGCGGTTCGTGGGACGCGCTGTTGACGCGTCGCGCGGACCTGATCGTCGGCGCCGCGGGCGATCCGCCGCCGATTCCCCATCTGGTCGCGAAACCGATCGGCTCGCTGCGGCATGTGTTCGTGGTGGCGCCCGATCATCCGCTTGCATCGATACCGGGGCCGCTCACACTGGACGTCGTCGCGCGCCATCGCGCGGTCGCCATCGGCGATACGTCACGCAAGCTCGCGCCGCGCACGATCGCACTCGCCGCCAATCAGGAGGTTCTGACGGTACCGACGCTCGAAGCCAAACTGGCCGCGCAGATCAAGGGGCTGGCCGCGGGCACGATTCCGGAATGCCTTGCCGTCGGGCCGCTGAGCCGGGGCGAACTGGTGAAGAAGGAAGTGCTCGGCATGCGCGACGCCACGCATTTCTATCTTGCATGGCGCGACGATGAAAGCGGCAAGGCGCTGCGCTGGTGGGTCGATCAGCTGGACCGGCCGAATCTGATCGACGAAGTGGCGCAACAACGAATGTTGCACGGGTGAGCGAGGTCTAGCCGCGTTCGCCGATCTCGCCTGACGGCGGTTCGTCGAACGGGCGGGCTGCGGCGTCTGTGTCCGCTCCTGCCGAAGCGCCGCGCTCGCCGCTCGCTTCGTTAGCAAGCCGCAGCAATTGGGTCGCGGCCTTGAAGTCCTCGTGATCGAGCCCTTCCGTGAGCCTCGCGCGGGCGGACTTCAACAACTGCGCGGCTTCGCCGTTGCGGCCTTGAGCATGCCAAAGCCGGCCGAGGCTCGTCGCCGCCCGCAATTGCAGCGAGCGGCAGCCTTGCGCCAACGACTCATCGAGCGCCGCGGTCAGGCACGCTTCGGCGTCCGTCGCCATGTCGCCGCATGGCGGCTCGCCCGCATACTCCATCAGCAGCAGCTCGCCGTGCGCGCGCCTGAGTTCGGCCGTGTACCAGTGATCGCCGGTTTCGTCGCATTGCGCGAGCGCCTTCACCACGACGGCGATGCCCTCCTCACGCTGCCCCCCGCGGCCAAGCGCGAGGCTGTATCGCGCGGCGAGCATCGCGCGCGGCGCACCGTACTCGAGCGCTTCCATATCGTTCAACGCCGAGCGGAAAGCCTGCAAACGCTGCGGCGCGTCTTCATCCAGCGAGCGCAGGTATTCCTCGAAACAGCGGCAGCACACTTGCGACACGCTCAGGCCCGCGCGCGCCGACACGTCCTGCAATAACGCTATCGCGTGGGCTGCCCGCTCCCGCTGGCCCGACAGCAGCGACAGCGGCACCTCTGCCTCGACCAGCACGTAACATGTGACGATGGACTGTTCCTGCCTGCATGCATCGGCCACGCACTCCGCAGCTATGCTGAGCGCCTGATCGCGCGAGCCCTGCAACCACAGGATACGTGCAAGCGTCGCGCGGCCGACCACGCGCTGATCGACGGACTGCCCGAGTGGCAGCCGATGCCGCAAGCTGCCGGTGTGCTGCAGAAACTGCTCCAGCGATGCCCGCGCCTGCTGCTGATCGCCCGCGTAATGCGAAGCGATGCCGAGCAGCCGGTACGCGAGAATCGCGTTGTTCGCATCGCCCGTTTCGGAGGCGAGCGACGCGAAGCGCTGCGCGAACGCGAACGCGTTGCGCGCCGCGCCGGACGACTGACTCGCGTTCCACATGCCCCACAACGCGCGCGCTTCGAAGGTCTGCTCACCCAGCGCGATCGCGAGCGCCAGCACCTCGGCCCAGATGCCGAGCGTCTCGCGGTTCGGTCCGCTGACGTAGACGAGCGCCGCGCCGAGCGCGGCCAGCAGTTGCATGCGCACGCGCAGATGCCGGCTCGAGCGCGAGCTCTGATGGGTGGCGGCCACGGTATTGAGCGCGCGCCGCGCCCAGGCGCAGCATTCGTCAACCAGCGAAAGCTCGTAGAGCAACGAAACGACCTTCACCGCGAGCGCTTCGCCCAGCGCCTGGTCGCCCTTCGACGAGAGCGCCCAGGCCAGCGCGGCGCGCAGATCGTCGAGCAGGTCGCGCATTCGGTGCTGCCACATGTCCGGATAAGCGCTCGCCGGATTCTTGCCGTTCGACGATTCGCGTTCGAGCAGGTTTGCGAAATAGCGCGCGTGATGCAGCGTGACGAGACGCCGCTCGCCGTTGTCCTCGAGCTTTTGCAGCGCATAGGCGCGCGTGGTTTCCAGCAGGCGATAGCAGGTTTTGTCGCGCGCCACGCATGTCACCACCAGCGATTTTTCGACCAGCCCGGATAGCGCGGCGATCACCTCGGCTTCACCCAATGCGCCGTCTCCGACGACGGCGATCGCCGCCTCCATCGTGAAGCTGTTGACGAAGATACTGAGCCGGCGCAGCGTGGCGCGCTCGGTTTCGTCGAGCAAGGCGTGGCTCCAGTCGAGCGTCGCCTTCAAGGTCTGATGCCGCGGCAACGCCGTGCGGTTGCCGCCCGTCAGCATGTTGAAGCGGTCGTCGAGGTGGTCCGCGAGCGTTTCGATGCCGAGTATCGCGGCGCGCGCCGCCGCCAGTTCGATCGCGAGCGGTATGCCGTCGAGACGGCGGCATACCGTGCCGGTCAAATGGATGCTTCTCTCGTCGGACGAAAAGCGCGCGTCGATCGCGCGTGCGCGCGAGAGGAACAGCTTCACGGCGCTGCGCTGCAGGACGTCCTGGCTTTGATCGTCCTGGGCGGGCACCTCGAGCGGCGCGACCCAATACAAATGTTCGTCGACGATGCGCAACGGCTCGCGGCTCGTCGCGAGAATGCGTATGGCCGGACTCACGTTCAGCATCGCCTCGGCAAGCTCGGCCGCGGGGCCGAGCACGTGCTCGCAATTGTCGAGCACGAACAGCACGCGCCGTTCGCCGAGCTCCTTGCTGACCCGCGCGAGCGTGAGCGGGCCGGCTGCCGCGTTCACGCCCATGCTGTTGGCGAACATGGTGAGCACGCTGTTCGAATCCGATGTGGACGCGAGCGATACCAGATAGACACCGTCGGCAAAGCGTTCCAGCAGGCCGCGCGCGACCTCGGTCGCGAGCCGCGTCTTGCCGATGCCGCCCGAGCCGACAAGCGTGACGGTGCGCGCTGAAGCGAGCGCCAGCGCGACGTCGTGGATCGCCTTCTCGCGGCCGATCAGCGCCGAGAAACTGGCGGGCAGATTGTTGGGCACGCCGAGGCTGGGCACGGCGCGATCCGCGGCGTCACGCTCGTCGTCATGGCCGGGCTTGCCGGCATGCACCGCCGACGGATCCCTCGGCACCAGCCGGTAGCCTCGCCCGGAGACGGTCTGTATCAGGCCGCGGCTCTCGCCCAGCACCTTGCGCAGCGCGGACATATGCACTTGAAGATTGTTCTCCTCAACGATCGTGTCGGGCCATACCTGCTTGAGAATATCGTTCTTCGATACGAGCGCGCCATTGGCGGCGATCAACACGGCGAGTATGTCGAACGCACGGCTGCCGAGGCGCACAGGCTGTCCGTCGAGAAACAGTTCCCGACTGGCGAGGTCCACCTGAAGCGGGCCGATGCGAATCATTGCAGGGGTATCCAGGACGCACGAAAAAAACAACCGGCGGCAGACCGGTCGGCGTTGTGTCCCCGAAGTCTAGACTAACGACGAGTGCCCATGCGCGGAAAAAAATGAACCTATCGTTCAAATTTTTTGTAGTGAGGAAACGCTTCGCACGGAGCGTCTCGCGATTGATTCATCCGTCGACCGCCGGCGCAAGCGGGCCGCCGGGAACGGTTGAATCCGCCAGGTACACGAGTGTGTGGCGTGTCGCAGCGGACAGCTCGCGAACCGCGCTCGTGAAGGACAAGGCAGAGCCCGGGTACGAATACAACTAGCGCGAGTCTCCCTTCACAACCATACAAGGCATGTCCGCAATCACCGAAGCCAGAATCATCGCACCCGCATTAACCGGGATCGCACTACGCACCCTCGGCTTGTAGATCGGATCGTTACGGCGGATCATCGCGCCGCTCAGCGCGCAGCGTCCCTTGAGCCGCGCGCGGCAGCTGATCCACACCTGGTCCGCGTAACGGCAGCGGGTTGCGTCTTGCCAGAGCACCGCAATCGACGTTTGGGACAAGCGCTCGATCACCTCGACCTGGACGTGTCGCGACGGCGCGTTCGCGGCTGCACGATCGATCGGCGGCTTGAGGTACGCCTCGCCTTCGGCTTCACTGCGATAGCCGGCCAGAAGCTTGCTGATCACGTGATCCCACACCGGAGCGCGAGCATCGTCGCATAAAGCCGCCGTGTTCTCGCCAGGTGCGCAACAGGCTTCGCGGAAGATGCTCGCTTCCAGTTGAGCCACCTCCGTGCATTGCTTCAAGGGGCTTTCGATATGCATCGCGCTTCTCCCAAGCTTCTTACTCGCTTCTTTCCATCGAGTTGCGGCCTTCGCTCATGCTGGATTGCCGGCTTGATAAGCGCAGTTGTCACCTTCAGCACGCTCCCGCCCGCTCGCCGCACAATCAACCACCCGTCCAGCCGCGCAAGAAATCCACCAGCAGGTCGTTGACCCGTTCCGGCTGCTCCTCCTGAGGCAAGTGTCCGCAACGCGCAATCGGCTCCGCGCGCAGATGGGTCGCCATGCTTTCCCACACCGCCTTCATGTCGAACATGCCGCCCACCGCGTAGAAGTCTTCGCCCCACAACGCCATGGTCGGACACGCGATTTTGGTGTCCGCGTCGACGAGATCCTGTGCGACGTCCTCCGCATTCGCGCGGTAATCGGCCATCGCGCCGCGCACGGCGCCGGGCCGCTTATATGCCTTCACATAGGTCTCGAAATCCGCGCCTTCGATGGTATGCGGGTTGTAGCACCAGTCCGCGAAGAAGTGATGCAGCCACTCCGCTTCCTTGCCCGCGATCAGCGTTTCCGGCAAGTCCGCCACCAGATGGAACAGGAAGAACCAGTAGGCGCGCGCCGTCTGCGGATTCATGTTTTGCGCGACGACCCGTGTCGGCACGTTATCCATCACGACGAGCCGGTCGACTCGCTCAGGGTGATCCTTGGTCAAGCGCGTCGCCACGCGTGCGCCGCGGTCATGCCCGACGAGCGCCACCTTGCCGATGCCCAGTTCGTCGAGCAGACGGACGATATCGAGCGCCATGTTCCGTTTGTCATAGCCCGAGCCGGGTTTGTCGGTTTCGCCATAACCTCGCAGATCCGGCGCGATGACGCGGTATTGGCGAGCCAGCACCGGAATCTGATGGCGCCACGCAAAGCTCGTTTCGGGAAAGCCGTGCAACAGCACGACCGCCGGACCGCTACCGGCATCGAGGTAATGCTGCCGGATACCGTTTGCACGAAGCGTGTGATGCGTGACCTGGACCGTTTCGGTTTCCATCTCGTGTTCCTCGAAGTAATGAGCGCGCCGGGCGTTGGTCTTATTGACCCGGCGCCGCCTCGTAATTGACCGGCACCCAGTCATACGTGCGTCCGTTCTTCCTGACGTGCCCGAGGCCAGGGAAAGCAACATGCGCGGCGCCGATCAGATAGCGTTTGCGCGCGGCGAGTTCGAGCACCGAGCGGCGCGAGCGCCGCGCGTCGGCCGCGTCGGTGTCGTATTCGACAGAAGCCGCCGGGTTCTGCAACTGGATCGACGCGACGTGGATGATGTCGCCCCACACGAGCAGATCCTTCGAATCACTTTGCACGAGATAGCCGCTGTGGCCCGGCGTGTGTCCCGGCAACGCGATCGCGCGGATGCCCGAGTCGAGTTCAACGTCGCCACTGAACGGCTTGAAGCGCCCGGCTGCCACATAGGGCGCGACAGAGGCGCTCGCGGCGTCGAAGAACGTGCTGAGAAAAGCCGGCGCTTTCGACTTGTTGGCCGGATTCAGCCAATAGTCGGCTTCGCTCTGGCTCACCCGTACGACCGCGTTCGGAAACGCCATCGCGCCGTTCGACACGACGCCGCCGACGTGGTCCTTATGCAGATGCGTCAGCAGCACCTCGTCGACCTGGTCGGGTTGATAGCCGGCCGCGCGCAGGTTGGCGAGCAGCTTGCCGCAGCAATCGCCGTACAGCACGCCCGCGCCGGAATCGATCAGAACGAGCTTCGAACCGGTGTTGATCAGAAACGCGTTGATCGACCCTTGAACCGGCGCCTGCAGAAAATCGCGCGCCAGGTCGCGGGCGATTTCGCTCTTCGGCACGCCCTCCACTACCGTGTCGATCGGAAACGGATGCGTGCCGTCGAGCAGCGCGGTCACTTCGAACGCGCCGAGCATGATCCGGTAGAAGCCCGGACCCTGGGCTTTGACCTGGGGCGCGGCGGCGAAGGCCGTACCGCTCGCGACGACGCTCAACATAAGCACGCACCAGGTGCCGGCATGCATCGCCCAACCGCGCTGAAGCCACTTCATCATCCAATCCTTTTTTGCCGCGAACACAAGAAAAAGCATAGCGATCACGCATTCGGCGCAGTCGCTAATTTTTATTAAACGTGCTGAACGGGCGCCGCCGTCCGTTGGCTCAAGTACGCGTGAATCTGCGCGACGACCGCCGCGCCGTCGCCCACCGCCGCGGCCACCCGTTTCGCGGATTCCGAGCGCACGTCGCCGACCGCGAACATGCCCGGCACGCTCGTTTCGAGCGGATAGCGCGCACTGGCTTCAGACAAGCCATGCTCGCTGCGCGCAAAGCCTGTCACGGCGAAGCCGCGGTTATCGAGCTCCATGCCGCTCGATCCGAGCCAATCCGTTTTCGGGTCCGCGCCGATGAAGAGGAACAGATGGCGCGAGGCCAGCACTTCGTCCGTGCCGTCGTCTTCATGACGTACGTGAAGATGCGTGAGCCCCGCTTCGTCGCCTTCGAGCGAGCGCAGCGTACAGCCGGTGCACAGCGAGACGTTCGGCAGCGAGCCGATGCGGTCGATCAGATACTTCGACATGCTCGCATTCAGGTCCTTGCCGCGAATCAGCACGCGGATGCTGCGCGCGAAGTTGGCGAGGAAGACGACCGCTTGTCCTGCTGAATTTCCGCCGCCGATCAGCACGATGTCCTGGCCTTTCACCAGCTTCGCCTCGATCGTCGATGCCCAGTAATACGTGCCGCGTCCCTCGAAGCGCTCGAAGCCGGGCACCGTCGGCTTCCGATAGGCGGCGCCGCTTGCGACCACCACCGTGCGCGCGCTGATGCGCTGACCGTCGAGCAGCGTCAGCAGAAAGATGCCCTCGTTGCGGCTCACGTCGACGACCTTGCCGGGAATCGCCAGATGCGCGCCGAACTTCAGCGCCTGCTGGAATGCTCGCGCGGCGAGCGCCTGGCCGGAAATGCCGGTGGGAAAGCCGAGATAGTTCTCGATGCGTGAACTCGCGCCGGCCTGGCCGCCGGGCGCGCGCTGATCGAAGACGGCGACCGACAGACCTTCCGTCGCGGCATAGACGGACGCCGCGAGTCCCGCCGGACCCGCGCCGACGATCGCGACGTCGTACACATGCGACTGTTCGAAGGTCGGCACGAGGCCGAGGCATGACGCGAGTTGCGCTTCATCCGGCGCACGCAGCACGTTGCCGTTCGGGCAGAACACCAGCGGGAAATCGCCGGGTCCGGTCGTCATGCCGCCCAGCAACGTGGCGGCTTCGGGATCGCTGCGCGCGTCGATCACCGTCGCGGGGTAGGCATTGCGGCGCAGAAATCCTTGCAGGCGGATCAGCCGCGCGTCGTCGCCGTTGCCGACAATGATCGGCCCCAGCCCCTGCTCGATGAGTCCGAGCCGCCGCAGAATCAGCGCGCGCATGATGTGCTCGCCCAGTTGCGCATCGGCGACGATCAGCGCCCGCAAGCGGTCGGGGTCGATCACGAGCGTGTCGACATCCGTCAACGCGACGCCGTCGATCAACGCGGGCTTGCCGGAGAGTTGCGCCATCTCCGCCATGAAATGGCCGTCGTCGTGCTCGGTGACGAGCGTCGAGCGCCCGAAGCTGTCGCGTGAATAGATCCGCACGCGCCCGTGCAACAGCACGAAGAGGCCGAGCGCAACGTGCCCGGTTTCGAAGATCAGTTCGCCGGCCTTGAACGACATCGGCCTGGCGAAGCGCCGCAGGCTTCGAATCTCCGCCGGCGAAAGACGCGGAAACATCTGATGTTGCCGGTATTCCAGCGAGGAATACGGAATCTCGAGTTCCGACGGTGGGGCCGCTTCGATCGGTAAATCGGGGGTGCTCATGACAATGACCTCTTCTGGCGCGTCGAACTGGTGACGTCTTGCGGAATGACGGAGATGCGGAATTACTGAGTTGCGGTCACCAGCCGAACTTGAGTTCGGCCCCTACGTAGTCGGCATTGCGCGCGCCCAATTCGCGCAGCGACGGTCCGACCTGAAAGTGCACGGCTTCGAGCGCGGCGGCGAGATTCGCGGTGACGGCCCAGTCGGCGCGCAGCTGCGTATAGAAACCGGTCCAGGGTCCGCCGTGTCCCGCCGTGCCCGGCACCACCGCCGAGCCTTGCCCATACACGGCGTCCGCGGTGGTCTGACGCCATTGCAGGCCCACGCCCGCCAGCAGCGTGAGCTTGCTGTTCGGCTTGACGATCAGCGACGGCTTGACGTGAATCAGGTTCGTGTAGCCGGTGTAGCCCGCGAGCGCAAAGTAGTAGCCGTTCGGGAACAGCGGATTGAACGTGCTGACGCGGCCGTCTCCTGGATGACTGTCGCCGGAAGCGGCGTCGATCTGAATGCCGACGCGCGGCGTCCACGGCACCGAAGCCAGCGTGTAGCCCGCGAGCGACCCCACCGCCCACGCGCCGATCGTCTTGTTGCCGACGTGTCCCGACTGATACATCGCTTCCACGTCCCAGTCGATGTGACCGACCTTGCCGGCGTAGCGCGCGTCGAATACGTCGCGGTGCTCGTCGCCTGTCGCATCGAGAAAGCGCGCATTGCCGCGGTTGTAGCGCGAGTAGTAGGCGGACACATCGCCCGGGCCGACGCTCTGGCGCTCCACGCGCACGCCGCTGAACGTCAGATGGCGATTGGACACGTCGTCGAAATCCGAGTTGTCGCGGTACTGCACCGGCTGCGTCGCATAGGCGATCCAGCGCCATGGACCGGTTTCATAGTCGGCCCAGATCGCGTCGAAGGCCTGGCGCACATTCGGGCCGTCGCGCACCGAGATGAACCGCTGCAAGTCGAACGCCATTTCCTGCCGCCCGACGCGGAACTTCACGGTGCCTGGGCCGAGCGGCTCGGTGATCGCGACGAACGCCTGGCGCAAGTCGAGCGGGTTTTTATCGACCGGCGAAACGTTGTCCTTGCCGTAGGGACGTGCGTCCTCGAATTGCGTGAAGACCTGCACGTGAGGGCCGAGGCGCACGTCCGCGTGAACTTCCAGACGTTGCAGCAGGTACGTGTCGTCGTGCCCCCCCGAGCCGAGGCCGAAGAGCGGCGCGTCGTTGACCTCAAGCCGCTCGCGCAATACCACGCCGAGCGAGATATACGCGTCGGGATTGCCGAACAGCGGAATGTACTTGAGCGAATCGAAAGGCCGTTTCGGCACGCACGGATTGGCGAGCGCCGACCAGTTTTCCTGCCAGCGATTGAACATGACGACCGGACGCGCGCACGATGTGCTTGCCGCCGCCGCGGTGGTGCTGGTCTTCGTGGTGTCGTCGGCGCCGCCGAGCGCGGTATCCGCCGCCGACGCCGGCAACGCCGCCGCCAATCCCGTGCTGATCAGCAACGCGCGCGCGGCGCGCAGCGCCGGGCGCCTGCGCACGTTCAGCGCCTTCATCGCGGTCGCTTTACCGGCCATCGTGCACTTCAGCGATGTATCCGCCCGGGAATTCCAGCACTGCCGTCTTGCCCGATCCGCCGCTGTATGGCGGGTACAGCAGCTTCGCGCCGGCCGCTTGCGCGCGCTGCAGCGTCTGCGCCAGATCGCCGACGGCATAGCCGGTCGTTTCGCGCCCGAACGGGAACGGCAGCTTGCCGTCCGTGACGAACACCACCATGCGGCCGAAGCCCGAATCGATACGAATCTCGCGGATCGTCTCTCCCGGCCGGCCAATTACGCCGGCATCGGCGCGCGGATTGTCCGACACCACTTTGCCGTGCGAAAAGTGCAGCCAGCGGCGCACGAAGTTGTTGGCTTCATCTCGCGACACGTACACGCGGTTATCCGGCACGCTGTGCAACGGCGCGTAGTTGGGCGCCTTGGTGTGCCAATAGAGCTGCATCGTCAGGCCGCCCGGCCATTGAATGATCGCGTCCTTGCCGATCGGGTCGTCGAAGGTATCGACGAGGACGTCGGCGCCCGCCGCGCGCGCGGCCTTCACCGCCTGATCGATATTCGTCACCAGATAGCCGGTTCGCTCATTGCCGAACGGATAGGGAATCGGCGTTTCGAAGCCGAACACCGAAAGCATGCCGACCGGCGTCTGCACATACTGCGACGCCGTCTTGCTCGGCGTCGGCGTCACCGTGAAGACGGCGCGCGGCGAAGCCTTGCCGCCGAACGTCGCGAGAAAGCTCGTGACGAACGCGTCGAGATCGGTGGAGGCCACATACACGTGCGTGGTGTCGTACTGCGGGCCGACAGAAACGTCAGCATGTTTCGCGGCGAGCGCGGTCTTGCCGTTCGATACCTCGGGCGGCCCCGCATCGGCGAATGCGGACGTGACCGGCGTCAAGCCGATCAGCAGCGCGGCGCAAAGAACCGCGACGGGACGAAAGCGTTGAAGCGAAGTGAACATGTGATGTAACCCACTTGTGTTGGCAATGATTGAATAGCCGGCCTCTCCGCGAGGCCGCGTGTTATCTGTCGAAACCGAGCGCGCCTAAGCGACGTATCGCCGTAACCTAATGGCTCACTTGCGTCGCCCTTCTATTCCATGCGAGGACAAGCAATACGGCCACGGGCAATGCAATCGCGACGAACGAAAACTTCAAATAAGCGAGCGCGCCGAAGATGGCGCCGGCCGCGAATCCGCACATGGCCGCCAATGTCCATTTGAGGCGTTCGCTAACCTGCTGCCCGTGTCCGCCCGCCGCGCCCCGGTGGATCAGTTCGATCACATCCAGCACGATCTGCGTGACGTTGCCGGTCATTACCGTATTCGGCAGGCCGCTCACCTGCAACAGCTTGCCGCGTGCGTTCTGTACGCCCATCGCCATGGTTCCGAGCACGCCGCAAACCAGCACCATCGAAGCATTCGAATCCATTGCGGGCGTCGTCAACGTCCCTGTTACCAGGAACGAAACGAGCAGCACAGCCTGCAGCAGATAGAGCACGCTCGCGGCATTCGTCGAATCATGCCGCTCCGTGAACTTGAAAATCACGCTGCTCAACGCAATGCCCGCAATGAAGGACGGAAACGCCAGCAGCTTGAGCAGCGCGCCCTGGCCCACGCCGGCCACTTCCGCGCCGAGCAGCACGAAGTTGCCGGTTACATGTGCGGTAAACAAACCGAACAACGCGATGAAGCCAACGGTGTCCACATAGCCGGCGATCATCGCGAGAATCGTGTCTTCGTGCTTATTCACGAACGATTCCTCGATAAGAAGCGACGCGTACCGGCGGCATCAGTTGCCTTCTTTCGCGGCGCCGGGCGCCTTCGGTTTTTTCACCGCCGAGGCCGCCGTCGCCGGCTCCGCAACCTGAACCATCGGCGTCTGCGCAAAAAGCTGCGCCTTGACGACCGGTATCGCGTGCTCGCCGAGCACCATGCCGAGCAGGCCTGCCAGAGCGATCAGCGGCGGCGCCGGCGACTGCACCTTGAGCAGCCAATAGAGAAGTCCGACTCCGAAGCCGACTCCCAATGAAATGATGTAGCCCATTCTGCTTTCCTTTCGATACTTGCCATTGGCATCATTGGTATTCGCGCCACCTGTTTTCAACGCGCAATCGACGCGCATTCGACACATCACCAGGCGGTACTCATTCGCGGCACGCCGCATTAATTCGGCCAGTCCGAACCCAGCACCAGACCGCAGAAATTCAGGCGGCGATAGTTCGGGTCCCATCGGTCCAGTACGTCGGCATTCACCGTGCCGAACGTCGTCCCGGGACGATGTTCCATACCGCGCGCGTAGGCTTCGATGATCTTCTTCTTGAAACCGGATTCGCGCGGACACGCCTGCACGATTTCGTCACGCTGCTGCGCGGTGAATTCGCCGTAAAGGGTGCCGCAAACGTCCATCTGCACGCCGGCGCAGATCAGCGCGACGAGCGGCGACATATGCTCCGTAATGCCCGGCGTGGTGTGCAATGCGATCGCCGTCCATACTTCCTGGATATCGCTTTCCGCCGCTCCGTGCTGCCGCATGAAAACACGTGCCGCATTTGCGCCATCCACTTCGAACCTGTACGGCGAACGTTGGTACTGCACATTCAAACCGGTGTTGTGAAACATCGCACCGACGTAAAGCAATTCCGCGTCGAAAGTCAGGCTCTTGCGATAACCGGTCAGCGCGCCGAACAGAAAAACCCGAAGCGCATGACGGAACATCAACTCGGACTCCGTGGCCCGGATCTGATCGGTTGCCGCCCGGGCCATCGCACTGTCGGGAATCTCGACTCCCGCAATGATTTTCTTCATGTCACCTCCTCCGTGTCGCCCATCCTTCCGCTTGCGCATCGACCCGCCTACCGGCTGGGTGCTCTCTGCCGCGACGTCTAGGAGCGTGCGAATTCCAGCAGGTCCTGGTTGAGCCGTTCCTTATGCGTGAAGTAGAGGGCATGCGGTGCGTCTTCGTAGACCAGCAGCTTCGCGTCCTTGATCAGCGCGGCGGCGGCCTTGCCGGTCACGTCGAAGCTCACCACCGTATCCGCGTCGCCGTGCACCACCAGCGTCGGCACATCGAACCGGGCGAGATCCGGCCTGAAGTCGGTTTCGGAGAATGCCGCCACGCAGTCGTAAGTCCCCTTCAGGCTCGCCTGCAATCCCAGCGACAAGGTCCAGTCGAGCATCTGTTTCGTGACGTTCGAGCCTTCCCGATTGCTGCCCGTGAAGAGCGGGCCGAACTCGTCGAGAAACTTCGGGCGGTCGCTCAGGACGCCCGCACGAATACCGGTGAAGATCGCCGGGTCCATGCCCTCGGGATGATCGTCGCGGCGGATCATCAAAGGCGTGACGGCGCTGATCAGCATCGCCTTGGCGATGCGCCGCGTGCCGAAGCGGCCGATATAACGCGCGACCTCGCCGCCGCCCATCGAAAAGCCGCCGAGAATCACGTCCCGGAGTTCGAGCGCCTCGATCAGCTCGTTGAGGTCGCCGGCGAACGTGTCGTAGTCGTAGCCGGCCCACGGCTGGGCGGAGCGGCCGAAACCGCGGCGATCATGCGCGATGACACGAAAGCCGTTGTCGGCGAGAAACGTCATCTGGTATTCCCACATGTCGGCGTTCAACGGCCAGCCATGGGTCAAGATGACCGGTTGACCGGTGCCCCAATCCTTGTAGTAAAGCTCCGTGCCGTCGGAGGTAGTGAAAGTGCTCACGTGAAACTCCATGGTTGATTGCGTCGGATAGGCTCGGCTAATCTCTTGCCGACTGTGCGATGCAGCGTAGCGAATTAATTCAATAAAAACTTTGGCGGTTTCTTAAAAAGACTTAATTCGCGCGGCGTTTTTGCCGGTCCGCTCAAATCGCGAGTTCATGAAAGCGCCGTACGCCGTCGCGTATCCATTGCAGCAAGCCGCCTGCGTGCTGCTCGGCGTTCACCGGCGACGCGAGCAGCATCTTCTCGGTTTCATGGTGCTCCGTGAGCAGCCGGCACATTTCTCTCGCCACCTCGGGCCGCCGCGCGAGGATCGGCGTCAATGCGCTCTTGTCGAGCCGGAATGCCGTGGCGCGAGTCAGCGCACGCACGATCACGCCGGATCTGACGCCCGCCAGGATGCCCGACTGGCCGATCGAATCACCCGGCGCGAGTCTTCGCAGTTCGATCTCGCCGTCGCCCTTCGGCACGGTGACTTTCGCAACGCCGCGCGCGAGAATATGCAGCTCGTGGCCGTTTTCGTCGGCGGCGGCGTAGATCGTGTCGGCGGCATCGAACTCGTGTTTCGTCAGCTTCGCCGCGAGCTCGGCTATTTCGCTGTCGTCGAGCGTCTGGAAGATCAGCACGTTGCGCAGCAGCCGGTCCTTTTCATTCGTGGACTCGGCCGCGGGCTCGGGCACGGACAACGGACGCAACACGACGCCGCGCGACAGCAAATGCCGGTGTGCAAGATCGAACAGATCGTTGCGCACGTCGATCTTCTTGCTCAATGTGTCGACGTAGCAGACGATCTCGTACTCGATCGCGTCGTTGGTCGCCCGGCGCACACTGACGATCGGCTTGGGATCGTCGAGCACTGCGTCGGAACTGGCGGCGGCATTGGCGAGCGCCTGCAATACCGTGGCCGGCCTGATCGACGGCTTGACCGGCAGCACGACACTGATGCCGTGCGTGTGCAAGGGCTGGTTCGCGTTGACGATGTTGGTGCGCGCCGCCACGCTGTTGGGAATCACGACGATATTGCCCTGACCGTTGAGTAGACTGGTCGCGCGCCAGTTACTCTCCACCACCTTGCCTTCCACGTCGCCGATCGTCACCCAGTCGCCGATACGAACCGGCTGCGTGGCGTTCAGCACGACCCCGGAAAAGACGTCGTTGAGCGTGCTCTGAATCGCAAGGCCGAGCACGACCGCAAGCGCGCCGGACGTCGCGAGCAAGCCTCGCACCGGCAGTTGCAACACGAATGCGATCGCGCCCACCGCTGCCGCGAGAAACACGAGCGCGCCGAACACGTCCTGAAACAGACGCTCCTTGTGCCACGCCTCGGGCAACACGGTGCGATCCAGCACGATCGTCACGAGGCGCGCGCCTTGCAGCCACCACACCACCTCCAGCGCCTGCGCGAGCAGGTGGCGCAGCGGCTGATCCGCCCACGGCGCGGCGTGCAGCGGATTCATGCCCGAACTGAACAGCACGTACGTCGACAGACCGAACATCAGCGCGCGCAACGCGAGACGCGCCTGCTCGCTCTTGAGGTCCACGAAACGCCAGGCGAGGAAATCGAGGACCAGGATGCCTAGCCCGTACAGCACTCCGTCGGTCAGGGTCGGCATGATGGTTCTCGCTCGCCTTGCAGCACGAAGCCGTGGATATCAGAACGCGAAGCAGCTACATCCCAACGCGCCCCAGAAGCCGTTCGAATCGCTGACCGGCACGTTCTTGCGCCACGCCCAGCCGTGCGCATGCGCATGCACGCCGCACAGATTCACGCAGCCGTCCGCGCACGCTACCGCGGTCGGCTTGTAACGGCTGTAGCCGCCGAATTCCGCGACCGGCGACCACGACGGGCTCACCGGCAAATCGGGCGGCGCGAGCGGCGCGAAGTCATCGGCCGCATAGACGACCTTGCCGCCCACCACCGTCATCACCGATTCGAGGAACTTGATGCGGCTCTCGTCGACCGTGAAGTAATCGTCGCTGAGCACCGCGAAGTCGGCGAATTGGCCCGGCACGAGCGCGCCTTTACGGTCTTCTTCATTCGAGAACCACGCGCTGCCCACGGTGTAGCGACGCAGCGCTTCCATCCGGTCAAGCTTGTTCTCGCTCGAATACATCGCCGTGCCGCCTACCGTCTTGCCCGACACCATCCAGTACAGCGACACAAACGGGTTGAAACTCGCGACGCGCGTCGCGTCCGTGCCCGCGCCCACAGGCAGGCCGGCGTCGAGCATGTGACGGATCGGCGGCGTGCGCTTCACGGCCTCTTCACCGTATTGCTGAATGAAGTACTCGCCCTGATAAGCCATGCGGTGCTGAATCGCAATGCCGCCGCCGAGCGCGCGCACGCGGTCGATATTCTTCTGCGTGATGGTTTCGCAATGGTCGAAGAACCAGCGCAACCCATTGAACGGAATGTCCGCGTTCACGCGTTCGAATACGTTCAGGAAGCGCTCGATCGATTCGTTATACGTTGCATGCAGACGGAACGGCCAGCGGTTCGCCACCAGCAGCCTGACGACGGCTTCGAGTTCCGTCTCGAGCGTATCCGGCAAATCGGGGCGCGGCTCGAGAAAGTCTTCGAAGTCGGCGGCGGAGAACACCAGCATTTCGCCCGCGCCATTGACGCGCAGAAAATCGTCGCCCTCGCCGGGCTTCGTCATCTTCACCCACCTGGCGAAGTCTTCGATTTCCTTCCTGGCGTTTTGCGTGAACAGGTTGTACGCGATACGCACGGTCAGTTCATTGTGCTTCGCCATGTCCATGATCACGGCGTAGTCGTCGGGATAGGCCTGGTAGCCGCCGCCCGCGTCGATCGCGCTCGTCACGCCGAGCCGGTTCAGCTCACGCATGAAATGGCGCGTGGAATTGCGCTGATCGTCCAGCGCGAGCTTCGGACCTTTTGCCAGCGTGGCGTATAGAAGGCCCGCGTTCGGCCGCGCGATCAGCATGCCCGTCGGATTGCCGCGCTTGTCGCGCTGAATCTCGCCGCCGGGCGGATTGGGGGTGTCTTTCGTATAACCGACCGCACGCAGCGCCGCGGCATTCAATAGCGCGCTGTCGTACAGATGCAGGATAAACACCGGCGTATCCGGTGCAATCGCGTTGATCTCTTCGAGCGTCGGTCCGCGCCGCTCGGCGAACTGAAATTCGTTCCAGCCGCCCACCACGCGGACCCACTGCGGCGCCGGCGTGCGAGCCACCTGCTTGCGCAGCATGTCGAGCGCGTCCGCGAGCGAGGGCACGCCGTCCCAGCGCAGTTCCATATTGAAGTTCAAGCCGCCGCGAATGATATGCAGGTGCGAATCGTTGAGACCGGGAATGACCGTGCGGCCTTTCAGGTCGACGTGCCGCGTGTTGTCGTTCACGTGGCGCATCACGGCATCGCGCGAGCCCGAAACGATGATGCGGCCGTTCGCGACGGCGAGCGCATCGGCGAAGGAGCGCTTGTCGTCCTGCGTGGCGATCTTGCCGTTGAAGAAGACGACTTCGGCCTGCGTCGGCGCGGAAGTGGTGGTAGTCATGGCGATCCTCTTAGGGAGCACTCCGCTTTTCACGCGCGGAGCCATTCATGGGAAGCGGGCGCTCGTCGCGGTTGCTTCCATGAAGCATTCAGAAACCGGTTGCAACCGGCACGCGGAATTAAAGACGCCGGCATACGGCCCTCGAATCCCGCCGCATCCACCGGCACGTTGGTGCCGACGGATGCTCAATCGATCCGAGATAGACGAAACCCGCGCAGTGTTCGAGCCGCCCCGCCGGACGACGTAATGCGGCTGGTTACTTCTTTGCAGGCACCGGCGCCAGGACCTCGTGCGACCCCGCCGCGCGCTGGGGCGCCTTGTGCACCATGGTGTAGGCATAGTCCACACCCATCCCGTACGCACCCGAATGCTCTTTGGCAATTGCCATGACGGCGTCGTAAGTCTCTTTGTGCGCCCAATCGCGTTGCCATTCGAGCAGCACCTGTTGCCAGGTCACCGGAACCACGCCGGCCTGAATCATGCGCTGCATCGAATACTCATGCGCCTCCTTCGAGGTGCCGCCCGACGCGTCGGCGACCATATAGATTTCGTAGTCACCTTCGTTCATGGCGCACAACGAAAACGTGTTGTTGCAAACCTCTGTCCACAGACCTGCCACCACCACTTTTTTCCGGCCATTTGCAGCAAGCGAGTCACGAACCTTCTGGTCGTCCCACGAATTCATCGACGTGCGTTCGAGCACTTTGTGCTCCGGAAACACGTCCAACAACTCAGGGTACGTATATCCCGAGAAACTTTCGGATTCCACCGTCGTAATAGTGGTAGGAATGTTAAACACCCGCGCTGCCTTCGCGAGTCCCACCACGTTGTTCTTAAGTACCTGACGGTCGATGGACTGGACTCCAAAGGCCATTTGCGGCTGGTGGTCGATGAAGATGATCTGCGAGTTTGCAGGCGTCAGAACTTCGAGTTTCGGATTTGCCATGGCGTTGTACATCCTGAAGGTTTAGTGAACATGGAAAGACATGCCGCACTCACTTGAAGTGCGCTAAAAACTGAGGCCCAGTCTATCGACGCCTTGTCACCAAGTCCTTGGCAAATCCCTTAATAGTTCTTAAATAAAATTTTTTTTGGAAAGAGCGTCGAGACTAACCGCGACGCGGTCCATCTTTATTGCCGGTTCAGAACATTTCATATTTTCTGCAGGACTTTATGTGCGTGCCATTTCACACTTCAGTTGCCGGATTCAGGACCTTCCGTCGAATCGATCGACACCTCAAAAGGAACCGCCATGAAAGACGCACTGAACGCAGCCGCGCATCGCGCCGCGCCGCTCAAGACACCGACACGCCTGAGCGAAGACGCGACGCGCGACATCGCCGCCGCGTTGACCGCTCTGCTTGCCGACGTGTTCGCGCTCTATCTGAAGACCAAGAACTTCCACTGGCATATGTCGGGGCCGTACTTCCGCGACTATCACCTGCTGCTCGACGAGCAGTCCGAGCAGATCTACGCGACCACGGATCCGATCGCCGAACGCGCGCGCAAAATCGGCGGCAAAACGCTGCGCTCCGTGGGTCAGATCACGAAACTGCAGCGCATTCTCGATAACGATGCGGACTTCGTGACGCCCAGCGACATGCTTGCGGAATTGCGCGAGGACAATCTGGCGCTGGCGGGCTACATGCGCGAAACGCATTCGCTGTGCGGCGAGTACGGCGACGTCGCCACGGCAAGCCTGCTGGAAAACTGGATCGACGAAGCGGAGCAGCGCGTGTGGTTCCTGTTCGAATCGGGACGCCATTCGTAACGCCGCGCGCGGCGCTTCAGCCTTCCAGCGAAGAGCGAAGCCGCGCTTCGAGAAACTGCAGAAACGCGCGCACCTTGCTGGAATGGCGGCGATTGGGCAGATACGCCGCATAGACCACCGCGTCGCCATTGTGCGGACTCGCCTCAAACTGCTCGAACAGCCGCATCAGGCGTCCCGCGCGAATCTCGGCGGCAACGAGCCATTCCGGCAGCAACGCAATGCCGCGTCCGGCGATGACACCTTCCAGCAGGATGTCGATATTGTTCGACAGCAGATGCCCGCGCACTTCGACTCGCTCTTCCACGCCCTCGCGGCGGAAGGTCCAGACCTGGCGTGTGCGGTAGCCGCCGCCATACGCCACGCGCAGGCATTCGTGCGTATCGAGTGCTTGCGGCGCGGGCGGTGTGCCGCTGCGTTCGAGATAGTCGTGACTCGCCACGACATAGCGCGGATTGTCCGCCAGCTTTCTGACGACCAGATTCGCATCGCGATTGGGCAGGCCGATTCGGATCGCGACGTCGATTCTGTCGAGTGCGAGATCGGCGTAGTGATCGGCAACCACGACGTCTAGAAACACGCGCGGATGCCCGGCGAGAAAAGCGGCGAGATGCGGCGCGAGCCGCAGACGGCTGAAGGCGGACGGCACCGCGATGCGCAGCGCACCGACCGGCGACGCGCCGCTGTCGAACACGCTCTCGTCCGCCTCGGCCAGATCGTCGAGCACCTTGCCGACCTGTTCGACATACGCAATGCCGGCGTCGGTGAGGCTGACCTTTCTCGGCGTGCGGGTCAGCAGCGCCGTACCGAGCGAGGCCTCGAGCGCGTCCATCAGACGCGTGACCGACGAAGTGGCGACGCCCAGGCGCTGCGCGGCCTTCGAAAAGCCGCCGGCGTCGGCCACTTCGAGCAACGTATTCAAGGCGAGGAGTTTGTCCATGTACGGCCTCAACACGTGTTTGATTGCGTCACACGCAACGTGGGATTGCATTTTAGCCGTATTCCGCGAACGACACGCAACGAATAAGCTGTCTTCGTTACTTAGCGAGGGTGCAACATGCAAACCATTCAGGTCGAGGTCCATTACGACTTCATTTGTCCGTGGTGCTGGATCGGCCAACGGAATCTCGCCGCGGCGCTCGCGGAATCCGGCGCCAATGCGGCCGTTTCGATCCGCTACGTGCCGTTCGAATTGAATCCGGCGATGCCTGTCGAAGGCATGGACCGGCGCAGCTATCGCACCCGCAAGTTCGGCAGTTGGGCGCGCTCGCAAGGCATGGACGCGCAGGTCGCGGCGGCCGGTCTCGCGGCAGGCGCGCGGTTCAACTACGACAAGGTGCTGCGCACGCCGAACACGCGTCTCGCGCATCGTCTGATGCAGTTCGCGCAAGCGCGCCATCAACCGCAGCAGACCGCCGCGCTGTATCAAGCCATCTACGCCGCCTACTTTTCGGAAGGCCGCGACATCGGTTCGCTGGACACGCTGGCGGAGATCGCCGCTGAACACGCTTTCGATGCCGGTGAAGTCCGCGCTTATCTGCTCTCCGCTTCCGGCATTCAGGAAATCGACGCGGCACGCGACCAGGCGGATCGCCTCGGCATTCATTCCGTGCCCACGATTGCCATTGCCGGCGAGTTGATCAGCGGCGCGCAACCGCCCGCCGTATTCGCGAACGCGCTGCGCGCCGCGATGCAACGGAGCGCGGCATGAGAGCACTCGACAAATCGCGTGCCGTCGTGATCGGCGGCTCGCTCGGCGGACTGTTCTCCGCCACCACCTTGCGCGCGGCCGGCTGGGACGTGGACGTGTTCGAAACCTCGCCGAACCAGCTCGATAGCCGCGGCGGCGGCATCGTGCTGCAACCGGACGTGCTCGACGCGCTGCATTTCGCGGGCGTCGCCTTGCCGAATCCGCCGGGCGTGGCATCGGTCGAACGCATCTATCTTGATCGTGAAGACAAGCGCATCGAGCAACTGTTCATGCCGCAAATGCAAACTTCGTGGAGCCTGCTGTACAGCGCCATGAAGCATGCGCTGCCCGCGGCGCACCTGCATGCCGGCGAGACCTTTAGCGACTTCGGGATGGACGGCGAGCAAATCGTCGCGCGGTTCGAAAGCGGCCGCAGCGAGCGCGCCGACCTGCTGATCGGCGCGGACGGCATCCGCTCGACGCTCAGGCGCCGCCTGTTGCCCGAAATCGTGCCGGCCTATGCGGGCTATGTGGCATGGCGCGGACTCGTCGCGGAACCCGATTTGCCGCTCTTCGCGGCCAACACGTTGCGCGAGCGCTTTACGTTTCAGCAGGGCGACGAACACTCGGCGCTCGCCTATCTGATTCCCGGCGAAGGCGACTCGACCGTGGCCGGCGAGCGTCGCTGGAATTGGGTGTGGTACCGCAAATACAACCGCGATCAGCTCAATGAGCTTCTGGTCGGCCGTCGCGGCGCGGCGCGCGCTTTTTCATTGCCGCCGGGCACGGCCAGGAGCGTCGACGTCGAGCAGCTTCGGCTCGATGCAAAAGCCTTGCTCGGCCCGACGTTTCGCGCGCTGGTCGATGCGACCGACGATCCGTTCATGCAGCCGATCGTCGACCTGCGCACACCGAAGATGGTGTTCGGCCGAGTCGTGCTGATCGGCGACGCCGCATCGGTGCCGCGTCCGCACACGGCCGGCAGCACCGCCAAGGCCGCAGCCAACGCACATGCTCTCGCGCTTGCGCTGTCGGGCGCCTCGCGGGCCGACACGACTATCGATTCGGTGCTCAAGCGTTGGGAGAGCCAACAGCTGCAGCGCGGCAAGCGCATGACCGATCTGGGCATTTCACTCGGCGACCGTTTGATGAATATCGCCGGCTAGATCCGAAGCTTTTCCGCTTTTCCGCTTTCTCATTTCAGGAGTTGCTCATGTCAACCGACGCATCCATCACCGCCGGAAGCACAGGCCAGACCAAACTGACACGCGGCCTGATGGCGCTGTTCGCCTTCTGCTGCGGCGCGATCGTCGCAAATCTCTACTACGCGCAGCCGATCACCGAACTGATCGCACCGGACATTCACATGTCCGGCGGCACGGCGAGCCTGATCGTCTCGCTCACGCAAATCGGCTACGCGTTCGGGCTGTTCTTTCTCGTGCCGCTCGGCGACCTGCTGGAAAACCGCAAGCTGATGATCACCACCGCCCTGGTGTCGATCGTGAGTCTGGGCGCCGCGGCGTTCGTGCATCAGCCCGGCTGGTTGCTCGTGATCTCGCTGCTGGTCGGCTTCAGTTCCGTGGCCGTGCAGATCCTGATTCCGCTCGCCGCCCACCTCGCGCCGGATGAGTCCCGCGGCAAGGTGGTCGGCACCATCATGAGCGGACTGCTGCTCGGCATTCTGCTGGCGCGCCCAATCTCCAGCGTGGTGGCCGGGCACTTCGGCTGGCGCGCGGTGTTCGGCTCCGCAGCCGTGCTGATGGCGATCGTCACCAGCGTGCTCGCGCTCACTATTCCGCGCCGCCAGCCGGATCACCAGGCCACCTACTTCCAGTTGATCGGCTCGCTCGGTCATCTGATCCGCACGATGCCGGTGCTGCGCCATCGCTCGTTATATCAGGCGTTGATGTTCGCTTCGTTCAGCCTCTTCTGGACCGCGATCCCAATTGAGTTGACCCGCCAGTTCGGGCTCTCGCAAACCGCGATCGGCATCTTCGCGCTGGTCGGCGCGATCGGCGCGACCTCCGCGCCGGTCGCGGGACGTCTCGCCGACGCGGGTCACACGGTGCGCGCCACGTTGATCGCACTGGTGGTGGGCGCGCTCGCTTACACGCCTGCTTTGATTCACCCGGCGTGGGGCGTGGCCGGGCTTGTCGCGACCGGCATCGTGCTCGATTTCGCCGTGCAGATGAACATGGTGCTGGGCCAGCGCGAAATCTATGCGTTGGATGCCGCGAGCAGAAACCGGCTGAATGCGCTGTACATGACCAGCATTTTCGTCGGCGGCGCATTCGGCTCGGCGCTCGCCAGTCCGCTCTATGAACACGGGGGATGGACGCTGGTCGCCGGCGTCGCTACGGCTTTCCCGCTCGTCGCGCTGCTTCACTATCTGGCGATCGGCCGTCCGCATGCGGCAAAGCACGGCGTGTAATCAGGACCGGTCACTGTACGGCTTCACAACATTTAAGCGCGGTTTCAGGAAATCCTGTGACGGCGGCGATACGCTGCTCGACATCGTCACGCATCTGAACCGACGTTCAATCATTCGCAAAGGAATCACCATGTCACCTCTTCTTGGCGGTTACGATCTGCACGGGCTGCGTCTGCCGAATCGCGTCGTCATGGCGCCGATGACCCGTTCGCGGGCTCCGTTGCACGGCAATCCGACTGAGATGATGGCGCACTACTATGTGCAACGCGCTTCGGCGGGACTGATCATCACGGAAGCGACCAACGTCAGCGCCGCGTCGGCATCCTTCGAACTCACGCCCGGCATCATCACGAACGAGCAGATTGCCGGCTGGCGCAACGTCACAAGCCAGGTGCATGCCGCGGGCGGCCGTATCTTCATGCAACTGTGGCACGGCGGGCGCGTCAGTTCGTTTGCATTGCTCGACGGCGAGGCGCCGCTCTCGCCTTCCGGCGTCAACGACGACCTCGAGCAACTGCAGGTATGGGGCCAGTTGCAAAACGGCAGGTACACCCGGATTCACGCAACACCCTCGCGCGCCATGTCGCTCGACGAAGTGAAACAGGCCATCGCGCAGTTCAGGCAAGGCGCGATCAATGCGATCGAAGCCGGCTTCGACGGCGTGGAAGTTCACGCGGCGAACGGCTACTTGCTGCATCAATTCCTCTCGTCGACCACCAACACGCGCGACGACCGATACGGCGGCTCGATTTCGAAGCGCGCCAACTTTCTGCGCGACATTCTCACGGAAATCGGCGCGGCGGTTCCGCTCAATCGGGTCGGCGTGCGCATCTCGCCGTATGCGCACTACAACAACGTGCGCGACGCCGATCCCGACGGCACCTACGATTACGTCGGCAAGATGCTCGACGAATTCGGCGTCGCCTACGTTCATGCGGCGGACACCAACGGCTGGAGCGGAAACCCCGACTTGCCGCGCATCATCGAGCGCACGCGCAAGGTGTTTGCGGGGACCTTGATGGTCAACGGCGGCATTTCCATCGACCAGGCCAACGCGCTGATCCGCGACGGCGACGCCGATCTCGTCGCGTTTGCCCGCGCCTATATCGCGAATCCCGATCTGGTCGAACGGATTGCGAGCCACGCGCCGCTGGCCGCGCCGAAGCACACGGGTTGGTATGGCGGCGACCGGTCCGGCTATATCGACTATCCGTTCCACGGCGACGCCGGTCAGAACGTGCAACAGGACGTCGCACAGGCGTGATGCATGCCGTTGGCCGTGCGCGCCGCGTGGCGCGCGGCCACGGTTCCCCGTTGAACCAACGATTTCATTGACAGGTGCTTGATGACTCGCAAGCCTATCTTGCTGGCGGCAACCGGCGCGGTGATCGTGGCCGCGCTGATCGTCGCCGTGTGGTTGATGTGGCAGCCCGCGATCGCGCCGGTCAGTCCTCCGCCGGCTTCGTCGTTCGATTCGCAGACGAAGCTCGCGGGCGCGCGTGTCGTCGCGCTGGGCGACTGCACCGTGTGCCACACGGCCAAGGGCGGCAAGCCGTTCGCCGGCGGCCTGCCGCTCGCCACGCCGTTCGGCACGATCTACGCGACCAACATCACACCGGACGTGCAGACCGGCATCGGCAACTGGTCGCTTGAAGCGTTTACGCGAGCGGTACGGTACGGCGTTGCGCGCGACGGGCATCTGTTGTATCCCGCGTTTCCTTATATCCACTTCACGCGCATGTCCGATCGCGACATTTCGGCAGCCTACGCGTATCTGATGACGCGCGAGCCGGTCAGCGCGAGCGCGCCTGCGAACGGCCTCATTTTTCCGCTGAACTTCCGCCCTGTGCTGGCCTTCTGGAACGTGCTGTTCCTGCATCCTGGCGAGCGCGCGGCGGATACGTCGAAGGACGCCGAGTGGAACCGCGGCAAGCTGCTGGTGGATGGCCTCGGTCACTGTGCATCGTGCCATTCGCCGCTCAACCTGATCGGCGGCGAAAAGTCGGGCCATGCGTTCGACGGCGGGATCGTCGACGGTTGGGAAGCGCCCGCGCTCAATGCGCTCGGCGCGGCGCCGAAACCGTGGACCAGGGAGCAGCTCGTCGCCTATCTGCGCAGCGGCCGCGCGAGCGAACACGGCGCCGCGGCGGGCCCGATGCTGCCCGTCACGCGCGATCTCGCTACCGTGCCCGAGGAAGACGTGCAGGCAATTGCAACGTACATCCTGTCGATTCAGAAGCCGCAGCCCGCTATCGCGAATGCATCGGCGGCGGCCGTGAATCAAGGCGAAACGTCCGCGGCAGCGCAACGCGGCGCGATCCTGTTCAGCGCTTCATGCGCGCAATGCCACGGCCCCGCTTCGCCGATGCAAACAATCGGCGAGCGCCCCACCCTCGCGTTCAGCACCGCGGTCAATGCAACGACGCCGCGCAACGCGATTCAGATGATGCTCGGCGGCATCGGCTGGCACGGCGAAGACACGATGAACTACATGCCGGCCTTCAGCGAAATCTATAGCGACCAGCAGATCGCCGATCTCGCGTCCTACATTCGCGCCGCGTATTCACAGCGCGGCCCCTGGAGCGACGTCGAAGCAACCGTGGCGAAAGTCAGAAAGGAGAACAACGCGCGATGATCACTCTCACCGTCAATGGCGTGCGGCACGCCCTCGATATCGACCCGTCGACGCCGCTGCTTTACGCGTTGCGCAACGATCTGCAGCTGCACGGCGCGAAGTTCGGCTGCGGCCTCGGGCAATGCGGCGCGTGCACCGTGATCGTCGGCGGCGAAGCGGTCTTCTCGTGCCTCGTGCCCGTTTCGTCGATCGGCGCGCGGGCTGTGCGCACGGTGGAAAGCCTCGGCACAGCGGAGCATCCCGGTCCGCTGCAGAAGTCGTTCATCGAGCATCAGGCCGCGCAGTGCGGTTATTGCATCGCCGGCATGATCATGCGCGCGCAGGCGCTGCTCGACCGTAATCCACATCCGACAGAAAGCGAATTGCGCGAGCACATGGAGCCGAATCTTTGCCGTTGCGGCACGCATATGCGCATTCTCGCCGCGATCCGCGAGGTCGCGCATCTGCCGGCCGGCAACGGCGCATCCGCCACGACGCAACAACGCGCGGCGAGCAACGGAGGCACGCAATGAGCGTTCACGACGACATCGACGAAGGACGCCGCCGCTTCATGATGTCCGGCGCGCTGGTGGTGAGCTTCAGCCTGTTCCCCGGCGCGAAGGCGCTCGCGCAGGAAGTGATCGCGGACGAAGGCGCCGCCGTGCACATCGCGAAAGCCACCGAGACGCTCGCGGGCAGCCTGAAAACCAACCCTTATCTCGACGCGTGGATCAAGATCGATCCTGCCGGCAAGGTGACCGTTTACACCGGCAAGGTCGAACTCGGCACGGGCGTGCGCACCGCGCTGCTCCAGGTCGCGGCCGAGGAGCTGGACATGGCGCCGTCGCTGATCACGTTCCTGACCGCGGACACCGGCGCGTCACCGGACGAAGGACTCACGGCGGGCAGCCACACCATCGCCGACAGCGGCAGCGCATTGCTGAACGCGGCGGCGCAGGTCCGAGGGCTGCTCGTCGACGCGGCGGCTAAACACTTCGGCGTGAGCGGCAGCGTGTTGAGCGCGCATAACGCGGTCATCAAGGCGCCCGACGGAAGATCGATGACCTACGGCGAAGCCGTCGGCCTGGTCGACCTGCATCGCATGGCGACGCCCGTGTCGCCGCTGAAAGACCCGGCGACGTTCACCGTGATCGGCGCCTCATTGCCGCGATTGGACATACCGGGCAAGGTGACGGGCGGTCCGAGCTATGTGCAGGACATGTCCATGCCGGACATGCTGCATGCGCGCGTGGTGCTGCCGCCGGTTTACGGCGCGCAACTGCTGCGCACCAACACCCCCGATATCCTGAAGATGGCGGGCGTGATCAACGTGGTCCGCAACGGCAGCATGCTGGCTGTGGTCGCCAAGGGCGAATGGCAGGCGGTGCAGGCGCAGCGGGCACTCGCGGCGGGCAGCCAGTGGAGCGCGGGGCACGCGCTGCCCGATCCCGCCACCGTCCATCGCGATTTGAAGCAGATTTCCACTCAGCACATTGAGATCGCGAACACGCACAATGCGCCAGGCGCTCCGCTCAAAACGCTGAGCGCGACATACACCAGGCGCTACATGCTGCACGGCTCGATCGGACCATCCTGTTCGGTCGCGCAGTTCAAGGACGGCCACATGACCGTCTGGACGCACTCGCAAGGCGTCTATCCGCTGCGCGACGCGCTGGCCGAAATGCTCTCCCTGCCGAAAGAGAACGTGCGCTGCGTTCACGTCGAAGGCTCGGGTTGCTACGGCCACAACGGCGCGGACGACGTCGCCGCGCACGCCGCGTTGGTCGCGCGTGAAATGGCGGGACGCCCGGTTCGCGTGCAATGGATGCGCGAACAGGAACATAAGTGGGACCACTACACGCCCGCGATGGTCACTGAAGTAAAGGCCTCGCTCGACGCAGGCGGCGGCATCGTCGATTGGGATTACGCGCTGTGGAGCAGCTCGCACAACGAGCGGATCGTCAATGCCGGCCGGCTGATTCCCGCACAGATGCTGGAAAAGCCGTTCGTGCCCGCGCCGTCGGTGCCGATGGTGCAGCCCGAAGGCGGCGGCGACCGAAACGCGATTCCGCTGTACGCGTTTCCGAACTTGCACGTGATGAACAATTTCTCCCCGACCATGCCGCTGCACACCTCGGCAATGCGCTCGCTCGGCGCGCACATGAACGTGTTCACGATCGAGTCTTTCATGGACGAACTCAGCGCCGCCGCCGGCGCCGATCCCGTCGTGTTCCGCCTGAAGCATCTGCATGACCCGCGCGCACGCGACGTGATTCGCGTTGCCGCCGAAAAATTCGGTTGGCCGCGCGCGCCGCGCAAGGCCAATCACGGCGTCGGCTTCGCGTTCGGCAAGTACAAGAACCTGATGGCGTATGTGGCGATCGCCGTCGAGGTTTCCGTCGTGCGCGAGACCGGTCAGGTGATTCTCGAACACGCGGAAGTCGCGGTGGACTCCGGGCAAATCGTCAATCCCGATGGCATCCGCAATCAGATCGAAGGCGGCGTGATTCAGTCGGCGAGCTGGACGCTATATGAAGAATTGAAGTTCGACACGCAGAGAATCCGCAGCTTCGACTGGAGCAGTTATCCGATCCTGCGATTCTCCGCCGTGCCACGCAGTTTGAACGTGCATCTGATCAATCGTCCCGGCGCGCCGTTTCTCGGCGCGGCCGAGGCGTCGATGGGGCCGACCGCCGGCGCGCTCGGCAATGCGTTGTTCGATGCCACCGGCAAGCGCTTGCGCGACATGCCGCTGGGGGGTGACAGCCTGCGCCGCCGGATCGACGCATAGCGGCATGCGCGTTAAGAAGATTTAAGCAATCTGAAGTTCAATACAGGCCTCTCAGCCTTACGATTGAAACCTGCGATGTCGCGTCATGCATCGTCAAGAACAGAGGTCCATCAACGTCAAGACTGGAGAGAAAATTTGGCTAACCCATCCGGAATCCCATCGGCGAATCGCCGGCAACTGCTTGTTGCGGGTGCCGGCGCGGCCGTTGCCGCAATGGCGGCGCCGAGCGTCGCGATGGCCGCCGCGGCGGCCGGCGGCAACGCGCACGCGGGCAATGCATCCCACTCACAGCATGGAGAGCGTCATACGATGAACACGGTAACGACAAAAGACGGCACGCGAATCTTTTTCAAGGACTGGGGCACCGGCAAGCCGGTGGTCTTCTCGCACGGCTGGCCGCTCGACGCCGACGCGTGGGACGCGCAGATGCTGTTCCTCGTGCAGAAGGGCTATCGGGTCATCGCACACGACCGCCGCGGCCATGGCCGCTCCGATCAGCCGTCCCACGGCAACGACATGGACACCTACGCCGACGACCTGGCCGCGGTGATCAATGCGCTCGACCTGAAGGGCGCGACGCTCGTCGGTCACTCGACCGGCGGCGGTGAAGTCGCGCATTACATCGGCCGCCACGGCACCTCGCGGGTCGCCAGGGCCGTGCTGATCGGCGCCGTGCCGCCGATCATGGTCAAGACCGAAAGCAATCCGAACGGCCTGCCGATGTCCGTGTTCGACGGCATTCGCGCGAATGTGGCGGCGAACCGCTCGCAGTTCTACAAGGATCTCGCCGTGCCGTTCTACGGCTTCAACCGGCCCAACGCGAAAATTTCGCAAGGCACGATCGACGAGTTCTGGCGTGAAGGCATGCTCGGCTCGATCCTGGGCCAGTACGAATGCGTCAAGCAGTTCTCCGAGGTGGACTACACCGCGGACCTGAAGAAGATCGACGTACCCACGCTGATCCTTCACGGCGACGACGACCAGATCGTGCCGATCGACGACTCGGCGCGCCTGTCGGCGAAGCTGGTGAAGAACGCCACGCTGAAGGTTTATCCGGGCGCGCCGCACGGCATGTGCACGACGCTGGCGGATAAGGTCAACGCCGATCTGCTGGAGTTTCTGCAGAGCTGATGCTGACCGTCGAGCGCTGATGTCCGGATGAATTGAAGCAACGCTCGCTCCGAATGCGCGGCGCGTGTTTCTGGCGAACTTGTCTCGCCAGAAACACGCATCCAGTCCACGCGACGCGGGCCGAAAATCTTTGGCCCCTCCACGACGCCTTCGTTGTCGCACGAAATAACGCGTCGGCCACTCTCCTATACCAAGCCCGATACCGTCATCCCATGGCGCGGAGAACCCGCTCTGCGCGGCGCACATCACAAGCAGTTGCCTCGACCGATACTCGCGGCTAGATCCGTGAATGCATTGATGATCTCGGCAAACCGTTCGTCGACTGGCGCGGCCTCATCGCCAATCGTATCCGGCAATATCTTCGCGCGTGGGTGCTGTCACTCGAAGCCGACACAAACGTTTTTTCTGCATATTCATATTACAGAGAATACTTAACTCGCAATTCGCCCGATTACTGTGCATTCAGCCATAATGGCGAATACTTACATTTCATTATTTTCAGGTAAATTACCCATGCAGTGGGACCGCTGCGCGACGAATCGAGGTGACGATCCATGTTCAACGATACACAGACATCCGCCGCCACGGCCGCACGCCCGAAGGACTCGCTCGGATGCCTGTCGAGCCGGCTATACCGGGACCTCGAGCTCGACACCGGCGAGTTCAAGTTCTATCGCAAGTGCACGCGCGACGACAACGCAAGCGCCGTTGCCATGCACGGCTCGGATCGCGGCTTCCTGATCGGCGTATCGCTGAAAACGGGGCATCGCCGGCGTATTTTTTCGGGCCACCGTTGGACCTCGCACGACTTCGAACGGGACAGCGTCTACATTCGCGACTTCGCGGACGACTACAAGGCCGACTTGCAAAGCGGATTCGATTTCGTGTTGATCGAACTGTCGCGCGCTTTCATGACGAACGCCTGCTACGAGCGAAACGGATCGAGCCTGCCGGGCCTTTCGTCGGTGGCCGGGCACAAGGACCCGGTGCTCGGCCATCTCGCCCAGGTACTGTCGCTCACGCTGGATCGGCAGAGCGAGGCCAGCCCGCTCTTTGTCGAGCAGTTGGGCGTCACCATCGGAACCCATCTGCTCGATCAATACGGCAACGCGCCGCCGCAATCGGATAAGAAAAGCCGGCGCCTGTCGAGCTTGCAGGAAGCGCGCGCCAAGGACATGCTGCTCGCGAAGTCGCAAGGCAACGCCTCGATCGAAGAGATCGCAAGCGCGTGCAATCTGTCACGCAGCTACTTCATTCGCGCGTTTCGCGAAACCACGCATCGCACGCCACATCAATGGCTGCTCGAACGGCGTATCGATCGAGCCCGCGACCTGCTGAAGCATTCGGACTATTCCCTGTCGGAAATCGCCATGGTCTGCGGCTTCTCCGATCAGAGCCACTTCACGCGAATCTTCTCGCAACTGGTCGGCATGCCGCCCGGCATCTGGCGTCGGCAAGCCGGCAACTGAACAGCCTGCAACGCATGTCTTGATCCGGCGCCGGTCGAATGATCGAGCGCCGCCGTCGTTTCATGCCAATGGACTTTCATACAAAACATCGCACTAACCAACAAGACGCACGCGATTTGCCAAGGTACTTTCGACCACGTCGACGCTGGCCGTTCGAACGTGCGTCGCGCAGGAAATGCATACAAGGCGTTTGAAGCCACGGTCGGGCGGCACCGTTTCCCTATCACGCTCATTGTCCCGGAACATGAAAACGACATGATTGAATTAGGCCGCTTTCAAATCGATCTGGAGATGCGCACGTTGCAGCAAGACGGTGAACCGGTGCATCTCGGCTCCCGTGCGTTCGATATCCTCGCCGTGATCGCATCGGCTGGTGGGCGCCTCGTCACGAAAGACGAGTTGATGAACGCAGTCTGGCCCAACACCGTGGTCGAAGAGAACAACATTCAGGTGCATCTCTCCGCGCTACGGAAAATACTCGGCCAGGACCGCGATCTGATTCTCACCGTGCCCGGCCGGGGTTATCAGCTTGTGCGCCGGCCGAAAAAGTCAGCGTCTGAAGATTCCGTCACACCTGCGCCTGCCGTGCGCCCCTTGCCGCCGCCCAAGACGCACCTGGTGGGCCGCGACGCGGCGGTCAGACAAATCCGCGCGATGCTCGAGCACGCGCACGTGCTGACGCTGGTGGGCGCCGGCGGCATCGGCAAAACCAGTCTCGCGATCGAAGCGGCCCACCACGCCGCCGCGGACTTCGCCGGGGCCTGCTTTGTGGAACTCGCCGCGCTCACCACTCACGACGGCGTGCTCGCCGCCATCGCCGACGGCTGTGGACTGGCCGCGGCAGACGCGGCGCCCGGCGTCGCGCGGATCGCCGCGGCGCTCGCACAAGAACGCCGGCTGCTGGTGCTCGACAACGCCGAGCAGGTGGTGGGCCATGTGGCGGAAATCGTCGAAGCGTTGATTGCGAAAAGCGATTCGCTGCGCGTGCTCGTCACGAGCAGAGAGCCGCTGCGCATCATGCCCGAAGCGGTTTTTCGAGTGGACCCGCTCGATGTGCCGCGACCGCATTCCTGCGACGCGGAGATCCTGCGGCAACCGGCCGTGAATCTGTTTTTGTTGCGCGCCAACTCGTTGCAGCGGAAGGTGGGCGCCGACAGTGCGGAATTGCGGCTCGTCGGCGAGATATGCCGGCGGCTCGACGGCATTCCGCTCGCGCTCGAACTGGCCGCGGCTCGCGTCGTGGCGCTCGGCGTGGAAGGCGTGTATCAGCGGCTGGACGACCGCATGGCGATTCTCGCCGGCGGCTATCGGACCGCGCTGCCGCGCCATCAAACCTTGCGCGCGACCTTCGACTGGAGCTTCGCGCTGCTCGACGCCGGTGCGCAGTCGCTCTTCAGACGGATCGCGATATTCGGCGGCGTGTTCACTTTCGAGGCCACTTGCGCGGTCGTGTGCGACTCCACGTTGACGGTCGCGAGCGCGATCAACGGGATCAGCGATCTGCTCGCCAAATCGCTCGTGAATGTCGAATTCGACGGTCCGGTGGCGAGGTATCGTTTATCCGAATCGACGCGGGCATATGCGCTGGAAAAACTCCAGGCGGAAGGCGAGCGGCAGGAATTGGCTTCGCGTCATGCGCGTTATCTCGCCACCTGCTTGCAAGCGCGCCCGGCGCGGACGACACCCGGCGATGCCGGCAGCGCAGCGGTCCTCCAACATATGCTCGACGACGCGCGCAGCGCCTTCGATTGGGCGTTCTCGCCCGCGGGCGACGTGCGGCTCGGCGTCGAACTGGCGTCGAATCTGGCCGGCGCGCTGCTCGATGCCGGCATGATCGCGGAGTGCTGCACGCGTGCCGCGCAAGCGGTCGATGCGCTCGACAAGCTCCCTGCCGCAACCGTGGACTCCGTCAGCGAAATGCGCGTGCGCGCGGCGTTGGCCTGGGCATTGCCCTATGTTCGCGGAGCCGTTTCGAAGCCGGCCGAACTGTCCCGCGAGCAGGCCGCGAGGATGCGGGAACTGCGGGCCTCGATGGCGCTGGCCGCGCTGCTGCGCGACGAAGGCCGAACCGAGGCGGCCCTTGAACTGCTGGAGCGAATCGCGCTGTATTTCGAAGCGTCATCCGGCACCGCTGATGTTCATGCGTTGTTCGAGGCGATCAGGGCGCTGCGGTCACGGCCGGGCAAGCCGCTTCGGCGAGCGGTGTTCGACATGCCGCCGCGCGACGCGCGCTGGTTTAGCGGGTCCTGTGAGTGCATCGGCTAGATACGAAGATAGTTCAAACGTTCCCGATGCGCGTTTCGGAAATCGCGCGCACGTCGATGCGGCGCGGCAGGATCGCGTCCCGATTTGCGCTGTCGGCAACCTTCTGCAGCGCGGCGATATCCGCCTCGGTGACGAAGTGCTGTTTCAGCGACGCGCGTTGCGTGATCCGTTTTGCCGCATCGAGCGGCGAGCGCGTCAGCGTCGCGTAGATCTGCGCGTAGGCGTCGGGGTTCGCCAGCGCCCAGTCGCCCGCGCGCTGCAGCCGGAGCAGAACGTCCGCGATCGCCACGCGTTTGCGCGTATCCGCGAGCGCGGCGCCCGATGCGGTGATGAAACCGAGGCCGCTATTGATGCCGGTGCCGTCGCGCAAAATGCGCGCGCCGCGTTGCACGGCGATGCCGTAGTACGGATCGAACGTCGCCCATACTTCGATCGAGCCGGATGCGAACGCGGCAAATGCATCGACAGGCAAAATGAAACGCACGCTGACATCTTCTTTCGAGAGCCCCGCTTCGGCGAGCGCGCCGTACAACTGGAACTGCGAAATGCTGCCGCGCGCCGACGAGACGAACACTGTGCGCCCCTTCATATCCGCGACCGTGCGAATCGTCGAATCCGCCGCGACGAGAATGCCGAGTTGCGCGCCGGAGCCCACGCGCGTCGCGACGATCTTCAACGTTGGATCGCCGACCGCCGCCGCGAGCACCGGCAAGTCGCCCGCCGGAGCGAGATCGACGGCGCCCGCGCGTTGCGCTTCGAAGAGCGGCGCCGCGCCCTGGAAGTTGGCCCAGCGAAAGGCGTACGGCGCGCCGTCGAGCACCTTCGCCGCTTCGACCAGCGCGCGCGTGCCGCCGGCCTGGTCACCGAGAACGAGCGTGGTGGATGCAGGTTCGGCGGCCTGCGCGCCGTGCGAGCGAAAGACGCCGGTCGCGGCGAACGTGGTCAGCGCGGGCACTGCGCCGAGCAGTTTCAGCGTGCGTCGTCGCGTGAAAAACGATGTCGGAACAGAAGCGGCCATATGCCCTCGCTTGCAATAGATTCGCAAGCGTAGCGATCGAAATGGGCCTTGAGAATGATTCGATTCCGATAACGTTATCTCGAACCGCTATTTAGCGTTTGATGCCGCAAACGTGCGCTTCGTAGAATTCGACCACCCGTCCCTTCACTCCTCGTGATCGGTGACAACGCATTCGAAGTTCGTCGTCGCCGACGCGGCATCGCCTCGCGCATCGGCTATCTGTCCGACACCGCGTTCAGCATCGCCTTCAAGCGCTCGACCGGGCATAGTCCCGGCCGTTTCAGGGCGCTAAGCCGGGAGGCCTAGCGCCGATGGCTGCCGCGCCGCCGCAGTAGAGAACGGCGCGTCGCATTGACTGCAATGTACGCCAACTCAGCGCTGGTTTCACTTCGGCTGGGTCACGTAGCGCAGGTACGGCTTCACCGTTTTGAAGCCCTGCGGATATTTCTTCACCGCGTCGTCGTTGGAAACGGACGTCGGGATGATGACGTCTTCCCCCGGTTTCCAGTTCACAGGCGTCGCCACCGTGTGTTTCGCGTTGAGCTGCAGCGAATCGAGCAGACGCAGCACTTCGTCGAAATTGCGGCCCGCGCTCATCGGATACACGAGCATCGCCTTGACCTTCTTGTCGGGTCCGATGAGAAACACTGAGCGTACCGTTGCGTTATCCACGGCGGTGCGCTGGCCGCCGCTCGCGCTCGGGTGGATCATGTCGTAGAGCTTCGCGACAGTCAGGTCGGCGTCGCCGATCAGCGGGTAGTTGATCGCGTGTCCCTGCGTCTCCTCGATATCCTTCATCCACTTCTGGTGGTCACTGACGGGATCGATGCTAAGACCGATAATCCTGGTGTTGCGCTTATCGAATTCCGGCTTCAGGCCGGCCATGTATCCGAGCTCGGTGGTGCAAACGGGTGTGAAATCCTTCGGATGAGAAAACAGGATCACCCAATGGTCGCCGATCCATTCGTGAAAATGGATCGGCCCTTCGGTGGTTTCCGCCGTGAAATCCGGCGCTTCTTCGCCTAGTCGAATCGACATCTCATCCTCCATGGAGCGTGCATGCCAAGGTGCACCAGCCATCATGCCGCCGGCGACGGCCCCGGCTTTCTGGGTTGCAGTCAGGCGAGGCGCTTGACTGACGATCGGCCTCCGGCTCGTCGAACCGTATTGCGCGGGAGGCCCATCGGCGGGCGCAGCGAGTGCGGCGGCTCTACTGAACCGGCCGTGATGCGGGACGAACGTCGGGACGCGCTGCGGGTCGCGCTTATAGCGTAGAACAAAAAAGACTTCTACCACGGCTGTTATGCAGAACGAATCCGCCAATATGGTGACGGATCCGCTCACCAACGATCCGTGGCGCGGGCTCGACCCTTGCGGAAAACGGGTGCGCCCCGTGGGGCGCCGGTCGTGCCGCCATCGACGACAATCTCGGCTCCCGTCATTCCGCAGGCATCGCCGGAAGCGAAGACGCGTCGAATGACGCGCAATGCGCGCCCTGGCTCAATGATCGTCGTCGCGATCCGGACCACAGGTCTGGGCCAGCTGGCTATGACCGTTGCCGCGACGATCGTCATCCGCGCCCGGCAGCGTCTGCGCGACGTACGCGGGCAACTCGCTCGGATCCCACGCGAATACGAAGAACCGGTTCGGGTTCGCGATGCCGGCCGGATGATGGGTATCGGTGACGGTGCCGAGGAAGTCGTTGTCGTTGGCGATGAACAGTGTGTGCTTCTTCACGCCGCCGACCAGCACGTCGGGGCCGAACGCCAGGCCCTCGAGTTTCGCCGGAATGTCGTTTGCGTTATAGCCGTGCGTGGTCAACGACGCGACCACGTCGAGGAACAAGGTTTTCCGCACCGCGTACGGCGCGAGACCAGCCTCGCTGCTCGCGTTGCTCACGTCCTGCGCGCCCGTCAGGTCGATGTGGAACACCTTCTTGAACGCGGCCGTCGAATCGTCGCCCAGTCCCTTCCCGTCACGCTCGTCCACCAGCAGTTCGTGATCGTTGACGGCCACGACGTCGCTGATGGTCGGATACTTCGGCTTGGCCGCCGTACCGATGTTCGTCAGCGGATACGCAAACTGGGTGGTCTTGCCGCTGCGCAAATCGATCCTGACGATGCGCGTGTACGCGCCGTTGGTGCCGCCATCCTGAATCAGCGGACTTTGCATCGCGCCGAAGAGCGTCTTTCCGTCCGGCGAAATCGCGAGACCTTCCATGCCCTTGTTCGCCACGCGGCCCGAGGTGTTCTGCGAGATTTCGTCGTTGCCGACGGCGCTCAGCGTCGATACGGCGAACGTATCGGGGAGCTTGTAGGTGTCAGTGCGACGGCCGCTGCGGCGATCGAAACGATAGACGTAGGGACCGTATTCGTCCGAGATAAAGACGCTTTCACCATCGCTGCTCACGCGCACGCTTTCGGGATCGAAGCGTGCGTCGAGGTTGTTGGTCGACAGGCGTGTGGGATCGAAGTTGTCAGAGCGGCCGGTGAAGTAGTGGGTGTGGTTGCGGCGATTCAGCGCGGGTGCACCGTTGGGCACGCCGGCTGCGGCGCCCGTTCCGTAGACCAGCGTTTCGGACGCGTGAAGCAGCGTCGTGCCGATGAGTTTCGGCGTCAGCGTGTACGGCAGCGCGGCGCCCGCCGTGCCGGGTTTCAGGCGCAGGCGCAAAGTCTGAAAGCGGTTGATGTAGGACGCGGTGTCGTCGATGGCCGCGTTGTACGGCACGGCATTCGGACCGCGGTCCGGCACCGCAACGAACGTATGGCATCCCGCGTAGGCGATGCCCGAACCCAGACCACCCAGCAGATTGCCCTCCGCGCCGTTCTCCAGCGGCGCCGCCGTTTCCTTCGACAAATCGCCGGTCAGGCCGCTCAACTGGCCGACCGCAATGAGGTCCACGCCGGCGTGCGCGGCGGTGGCGAACAGGAGCGACGAGGCGATCGCCGTCAGAGCAAGGAGTCTTGAACGAGACACGATGTTTTTTCCTTGAATGGAATGCTTGTTGTCGACGTGTCTGGCGCTAAGCGTCGTCCATGCGTGCGTGGCTCGCGTGGATGTTTGAGGGTAGTAAGGGAAGGCCAGCGCGCAGCTCGGTGGGCCGTTGAAGGCTGGCGGTAATATTGCGTGAGGTTTGTGACTGAATAATGACGGTTATGCGCCGGGGCCTGCGGCGGATTGGGTCTGAGCCGAGCCGGCGAATTAACCGCTTTGCGCGGTAGCGGCGAAAGGCCATATAAACTGGCGGAAACGTTGAGTGTTGCAACGACCGGTTCAATCCGCCATAGCCTCACGCCTTTTCACTTTTGCGTACTTTTCGCCCGAGTACCCGCAGGCGCGTTCTTCTTCAACCTGGTCTGATTGAACTCAATCGCGGCACGGACGAGATTTTTCAGCGCGCGCGCATTGATCTTGTCGCCCTCGAAAAAATCGATTGCGCGTCTCGCGTTGCCTTCGAGGCCCGCGTTGAAGAGTTGATCAGGATCCGGGAGGCTCGCCCCGTGGGCAAAGGTAAGCTTCACCTTGCCTTTGTGGGCGTTGGCAACCGCGATCATTCCGCCGCGAGACCACACCGGACTTCCCATCCACTTCCATTCCTCGATTATCTCCGGGTCGGCCTCAAGGATGCTCTTGCGGATGCCGGCAAAGGTTTTGCCACGCCAGTCCGTGAGTTCCGCGATCAATTGGTCAATACGTTCCGATGGATTCATGGTTCTTTATGCCTCGAATTCCGGCCGTATTTCATGCGGCCACGATAATAATGTACCGACTACGTTATTCAACGAGACGCAAGCGGCAAGAGTCCCGTGGACGCTCTGGCCGCTGCGATCGCTAGTATTCCCTGAAATGAAGACGCTTTCCAGTCGTGATCAACGGCCGCGCGACGCTGGCCGACCAGCAGCAAAAAGATCTCGCTTTAGCTACGCGTGGCTTACTTCAGTCGTCGAATGTGCCGCGATATTCCGGCGCGGCGTCGCGGCGAGTGTTAATTTCAAACATCACTCCGCCCGGTGCACGGCAAAAGAAGCGCGAACCGCGGCCATTGTTGAAGACGTCGGTCTCCATCTCGACACCCTCTGCCTTGAAGCGCTCATACAACTCGTGAACGGCATCAAGGTTCGGCAGTTCAAATCCGACGTGGAAAGCCTTGGGCCATGCCGGCAAATCGCCGTTGGCGTGATCGATTACCACGTCGAAGCCAGGGCGCTTGAGAATGTAAGACTTCTCCCAGGTTCCCGCGATAGTGAAACCCAGGTACTGTTCAAAGAACCTGGCAGTCGCGGGCGTATCGGCTGAGGGAAAGCTCAGGTGATTGAGCTTCATGCTGTTGATAAAGGCAGTCATCATCGGTCTCTCGTACAGTGGCGGCGGCCCTATGCCATCGCCCGAGGACGTCAGAATATAAGTGAAAGCTCACATTCAACAACTCGCATTGAGAGCACACGCGGACTGGTCGTGAAACCCGCACAAGGCCGCCGGTTGGCCCATGGGCGGTCATCGCACGGGCTTCAGTTGCTCACATTCAGGAATGAACGTGGTCACATGGAACAGCGCGATTGCGGGCGGTGGACGGCTCCGTTTTAACCGCTTCGAGTCTATCGAGGTACCCGAGCTTTCTAACCCTCATGATCTATCCGGGCGGGCAGATCGGCATCTTCACATGCATGCTCTGGCAAGGATAAGTTTTAGCTAACTGCGGGCTTTGCGCCGCACTCAGATTGGAGTTGTCGCTACTCACGCAGCCCGCAAGCATCACGACCAGACCCGATATGAGGACGACGCTACTCCACACGAGAAATCGCATTTGCGCTCGACATAAAAGGAGAATCGATGCGCGACGCGCAGGCCGCACGCTGCCGGTCGTCAGGGTGCGGTCACCGAAAGGTAGGCCGCAGCCTCTTCAATTTGCGCGTCGTTCAACGTTGCGGCAACGGCTGTCATCGTTCCCGGTGCCGGCGTTTTACCCTTCGCGCGCGCCTGGAATTCGTGCAGCCGAGCGACGACAAACGCCGCCGGTTCGCCGGCAATGCCCGGAAAGCGCGTGCCGTTGCCTTTGCCGCCGGCCGCATGACAGCTGAAACAGGCGGGCACGCCTGATCCAGCGCCCATTTCGGCGAGTTGCTTTCCAGCTATGACCAGAGTCTGAGATGGCGGCGTCGCCGCTTTGGCAAGCGGCGGGTCCAGCTTTGAAAAATACGTGGCGAACTCGCGTATTTCGCTATCGGAAAGATTGCGTGCGACCGTCTGCATGACAGCGCTTTCACGCGTGCCCGCTTTGAACATTGACAATGCATGCGCGAGATATTCTGGATCTTTGCCAGCAAGCCGCGGTCCGCCGCTTGCGGTGCCGGCGCCCAATGCGCCGTGGCACGCGGCACAGGTTGCGATCGGCAGCGCGTGCGCCCCCGCGGCAGTCTGCTGCGCATTCACTGCGGATTGCGCATGACAGACGCTTATGAAACCGAGAAGCGCCACAACCAAAGACGAACGCAAGCCGTTGTGCAGAATGCTGGTAAAACATGAACCGGTCACCATGATCTTCCCTATATCCCTCGAACAGGCATCCGGTGATGCGATGCCATGAGTCGATTGTGTCGGAACGGTGATGACAGGCGACCGTCGAGCGAATTACGGATTTGTTATCCAAGGGGAGCGCTGACCTGTTTAAAAACAAGGGTTGGGAGTTGTCTCGATTCTCCCTGGCGTTTTTTTTGAATCCGAGAATACTCGGTCAACGTAAGAAACGGTGCCGATGCGGGAGTCCTGGACACGGATTTTCCTCCTTGGCCTGCTTGTCGATTCTTCTTTGGCATTCGGCATTGCCTTAACGCCGGCGAGTGAGACCGAGCGGAACAACTCGTTTGCCGCATTCACTCCTCGCACTGCACATATTGCTTAGGCACAACGATAATCACCGGATATGTTCCCCTGTCGAGTTCCACGCGCGCAACCACAGCCGTTATCGTGTCTTCGGTGTCGTCGTACACGCATACCCTTTCATGCCGAAGGCTTGTGACGCCGACGCAGCCAGAAGCGCGGCCCTCATCGGAGAGCTTGCACTGGATCGGGTTGTCGGCCAGGTAACGATACTTGTTGGAGCTTGCCAGGTATTCGCGAACGCTTTGAGCCGATCCGCCGACACCGGTGACGTACGCGATAGCGCACGGCTGTTTTGGCGTCTCATTGTTGGTCGACGTTTCGGCCGTCGCGTGCACGCTCATGGCGGCAATGGCTGCGACAAGCGACGATGCGATGATGTGCTTCATGGCGCGGTTCCCCGTTTTGTGGATCTAAGCACGGGATTGTAAAGTCATCCCGACCAGCCGGCAGTCCCTCAGAAGCGGAGGCACGGCACACCCCTTTGTGCAAAGGTGATTTCGACGCCCGGCACTTCTGCGCGCAGTGAGCCGCGCCTATAGTGAGGACCAGCTTTCGAACGCAAGCCACACCGCCATGACGGGACTTGCGCGGTCAGCTTCCAGGGGCGTTCGACCGAAACGGAATGGCGCATATCGGTGTCTTGATGGAGGTCGATGCCAACCGATCAGACCTCCCCGTCGAAAGGATGCAGATCCTCGAGTATGTCGAGAAAAAGCCCGGCGCGATGGCTCAGCGGCCGGGCGGCCTGAGTCACGGCGCAGCCGATATGCTGGAACGAAGGGCTGTTCGGTTGCAGCCTCAGGGCGAATCGCTTTTCCAGCAGTTGTCCATAGTGTGTCGGCAGAATGCCCAGATAGCACCCGCTTGCGACCAGCGCGCCGATGGCGTCCAGCCCACCCGCGTCCGGCCCGCGGGTGTAGAGGCCGCTACTGAGGGCTCGCTCCACGTAAGGGTGGCGGCGATAGACCAGAGGCAAGTGGCGGCTTTCCTTCTTCCTGGCGATGCGCCCGGAAACGTACACGCGGTGAGTCTCGATATAGAGCGGCAGATAGTTGAACTCCGCGTCCCCGCTGTATTTCCCGCGAATGGCAATGTCCACGCGTTGCTCCAGCAGCGCCTGATTCAGATCGGCGAACGAATTCACGACGATTTCGGGCCGCACGGCGGGCGCCCGCTGCTGCAGGATGCGCAGTGCTTCCGGAAGCTTGCATTGAGGGTGTGTCAGCGTGTGCTCGCCAATGCCGATCGTCAGCGAGCCGGACAGGACGCCATGCGCCGCATCGACCTCGGGACGTATGCGCTCCAGCGCGCGCAGCGCGTTCGACGCCAGGTCCAGCGCCACCGTGCCCTCGGGCGTGAGCCTGAAGCCACCTGGCCCCCGCTCGCACAAACGCACGCCGAGGCGCAACTCCACCTGCCGCACATGGCGGCTGATCGACGCTTTGGACATCAACAGCCGTTTCTCCGCGGCCGCGAAGCCACCGGCCTGCGCCGCATTGCAGAACACGCGCAGTGAACGCAGATCCCGCTCGTCGAAGTCAAGCTTGAACATATCCCAGGCACCGGAAAGGTCTCGATTTCCAAGACTATCCCGCCAAAAAAATCGGTTTTTATTCGTCAGAACGCTCCTTAAAGTTCCGCTATCCGGAAGTGCGCGCAAATATCGCGTGCTCCCAAAACCGGTTTTGCCAGCATTCGCCCAGGAGGCCCTTTTCCGCATGGAAGTACTTACCGTCGCACCTCGCACAGGACACAGGACGCTGCTTTACGCCGACCTGGTTACGAATCTCGAGAATCTGGCCGCGGACATCGCGGTGCTGGGCATGCCGTTCGGTTCGGCCTACGGTCCGCACGCTTTCAGCAACGACCAGACCCGCGCGCCGCAGGCGATTCGCGAGGTCACTGACCGGATCGTGCGCGCGCCCGATCACTATGACTTCGACATCGACGGGCCGTTGCTCCAGGGGCGCACCGATATTCGTTTCGTCGACTGTGGAGACGTGCTCCCGGATCTGACGAAGCCGGGCGACCACTACCGCCGCGCGGAACTCGCGGTGCGCCAGATTCTGAAGGGAGGCGGCCTGCCGATCGTGCTCGGTGGCGATCACGGCATTACCAACCCGGTGCTGCGCGCGTTCGACGAAGTGGGGCCCCTGACGATCGTGCACGTCGATGCGCACCTCGACTGGCGCGACGAAGTCAACGGCGTACGCGACGGGCTTTCGAGCCCGATACGCCGCGCGTCCGAACTCCCCTTCGTCAAGCACATCGTGCAGATCGGGCTGCGTGCGCAAGGCAGCGGAAGAACCGAGGAGTACGAGGCCGCGCGGCGCTACGGGGCGGATCTGATCACGGCCTACGAACTGCACGAAATCGGCATGCAGGCGGTGCTGGACCGCATTCCCGACAACGGCAACTACTACCTGACGATCGACGCCGACGGCATGGACGCGGCCATCATGCCGGCCGTCGACGGCCCCGCGCCGGGCGGCGTCACGTTCGTCCAGGCACGCAAGCTGATTCACGGGCTCGTGCGCAAGGGCCGCGTCGTCGGCATGGACATCGTGGAAATCCAGCCGTCCAAGGACAACGCCGCGAAACTGACGTGCGTCACGGCCGGCCGGCTCATCGTCAATCTGATCGGCAGCGCCATCCGCGCCGGCTATTTCGACGGGCAGCGTCAGCGCGGGACATTGCCCTAAACGCGCGCACGACGCACAACCCATTTTCAGCAACTACCCACGGTATCTCACATGGCCCACACCCGCATCCGAAAATTCAATACCCACGACACTTACCCCGAGCAGAACATCGACAACGACCTGTGCCAGGCCGTCGTGGCGCGCGGAACGACGGTCTTCCTGCGCGGGCAGATCGGACAGAACCTCGACACATCCGAATGCGTGTATATCGGCGACGTAGCGGGACAGGCCGAGCAGGCCATGCAGAATATCGACATGCTGCTCAAGGAAGCCGGCAGCAAACTCGAACACATCTGCAAAGTCACCATCTACATCTCCGATCCGCGTTACCGCGAGGATGTCTACCGCGTCGTCGGCCGCTGGCTGAAGGGCGTCTTCCCGGTTTCCACCGGCATCGTCGTCAGCGCATTCGCCCGCACGGAATATCTCGTGGAAATCGACGCGACCGCGGTCATTCCGGATTGATCCAATATCATCGAAAGGGTGCAAAAAATGAAACTGAAGTTGCTGGCTCTGGGTATTGTCAGTCTCGTCGCCACGGCGCTGAGTGCGCCCGCCTTCGCGGACGACCTCGCGGACATCATGGCGCACCACGTCATCCGCGTCGCGGTGCCGACCGATTACCCGCCGTTCGGCTTCGTGGGACCCGACATGAAGCCGAAGGGTCTCGACATCGATATGGCCAATCTCATCGCCCAGAAACTCGGCGTTCAGCTCCAACTGGTGCCGACCACCGCGCCCAACCGCATCGCCTATCTGCAGACGAACAAGACCGACTTGACGATCTCCTCGCTGGGCAAGACGTCCGAACGGGCAAAGGTCGTCGATTTCAGCATCGCCTATTCGCCGTTCTTCGATGCGGTATTCGGCAGCAAGCGCCTTCACGCCAGTAACTACGGCGAACTGACGGGGAAAGTCATCGCCGTGACCCGCGGGTCCATGCAGGACGAGGAGTTGCAACGCCTTGCGCCCGGCGCGATCGTGAAGCGCTTCGAGGACAACAACAGCACCGTGGAGGCGTTTCTTTCCGGGCAAACCCAGATGTTCGCGGCCGGTACGGCGGTTGCGTCGGCCATTGGGCAGCGACACCCCGACGTGGACGTGGAACTGAAAGTCGTGCTGTCCAACGCCCCCTGCTATGTCGGCATCAACAAGGGCGAGCCGCAGCTTCTGGCGAAGGTGAACGAAATCATCCGGCAAGCGAAGAGCGACGGTTATCTGGACAAGCTGTCCAAGCAATGGCTGGGGGCGCCGGCGGGAAATCTGCCGGAATGAAACGCCGGTAGAACATCACTGGATCGAAGAAAGCATCCGCATGCAAACACCCGGCGAAAGCGTCAGCGGACATCTGGCGCAATGGGCCTCCGGCGTCCGTCCGGACGATATTCCCGCTACCGTTCGCGCCCGCGCGAAAACCTGCCTGATGGACACGATCGGCGTCGCCATCGCCGGCTCGCAAAGCGACGCCGCGGGCTTCGCTCGAATGGTCTGCGCCGGGAGCGGAATGCGAGGATCGTCCGCTGCGTTCGGCGCGTCCCGGCTTTTTTCCGCGCAGGCCGCCGCATTCGCCAACGGTACGGCGGCCCACGCGCTCGATTTCGACGACAACTGCTACGCCGGTTTCGTGCACGGTTCGGCCGTCATTGTGCCGGCGGCCCTGGCCGTCGCGCAAAAGACCAACGCGAGCGGGGCCGACGCGATTACCGCTTTCGTGATCGGCTCCGAGTGCGAATATGCGCTTGGCGCGGCGTCCAGGAACGCGCTTTACGAGCGCGGCTGGTGGACGACCGGCGTGCTCGGTCCGATCGGAGCGAGCATGGCGGCCGCCCGCCTGTTGCGTCTCGATGCCGCAAAAACCCACGCGGCTCTCGGACTGGCCCTCGCCGGGACCGGCGGCATGAAGGCGTGCTTCGGTTCCGACGCCAAGGCGCTGCTGGCGGGCCGCGCCTGCGAAGCGGGCGTCGTCTGCGCCGAACTGGCGCACCGGGGCGCGAGTGGCCCTGAGTACGCGATCGAAGAAAGAAACGGCTTCGTGAACCTGTTCAACGACGGCATCTTCGATCGTTCCAGCGTTGCCGCCATAGGGCGGCACTGGTATCTGGAAACGCCGGGGATCGACATCAAGCGCATCCCGGTCTGTCTGTCGTCGCACGCGGCAGTGGATGCGGTCTCGGATCTCGTCGCGGCGCACTGCGTCGACGTGGGTGATATCGACACGATCGTCTGCGACGTGCCGCCCATCGTCCGCGCCAACCTCAAGTACGACTTGCCCCGCACGGTACGCGAAGCGCAGTTCAGCATGCCGTTCGCGATCGCCGCCTCGCTGCGGTTTCGCTCGCTGGAACTGTCGTGTCTGAACGCGGAAAGCCTGCGGGACGAAGCACTCGCCGCCTTGATGGCGCGCGTGACCATGAAGACGGGACCGCTATGGGACAAGCCCGGCATGTCCGCGCGCGCGCCGGAAGGCGCGTACGTTCGCCTCGCGCTGCGTGACGGTTCGCATATCGAAGCGTTCCGCGACAAGGCGCGCGGCAGCGCGGCCTATCCGTTGTCCGCCTCACAGATAGCGGAGAAGTTTCTTGCCTGCGCGGCGCCGGTGCTCGGCGAGCGCCGCGCGGCGGGACTGCTTGCCCGTCTGGAGTGTCTGGATGGCCCGGTCTCGACGCGAGATCTGTTCGTTGATATTTGAGTGGCCTGGTTCGACCCGGGGCAGCCTTCGGACAGGCAAACTGCGCCGAAATGATATATGATGGTCATCATGAAGAAGCCATCAATCAATCGGAAAACCGCCAGCCGCAAGGAAATCACGCACGAGCGCATCGTCGAGGTTGCCGCCCGCGCGATTCGGCGCAGCGGCTACGACGGCACGGGAGTGGCCGACATCATGAAGGAGGCCGGCCTCACGCATGGCGGCTTCTATGCTCACTTCCCATCGCGCGAGGTGCTGCTTGCCGAAGCTGCCGACCGCGCCGGTGCTGAAGCCGTGGCCCTGTCAGAACATATCGCCGCCTCCGTGCCGCCAGAGCAGGCGTTGCCGTCGATGGTGCGCGCCTATCTGTCGAAGGAGCATTGTGAAGACATAGAGACCGGCTGCCCGGTCTCCGCCCTAGGCTCGGAGATGCCGCGCCAGGCACCGGTCGTGCGGCGCGCGGCCACCCGCCGCATCAAGGAGATGATCGACGTCGTTGCGCGCCAATTGCCCGATTGGGGCCAACCGGGCGCGCACGAACAGGCGCTTATGACGGTCGCCACCATGGTTGGCACCATGGTGCTGGCGCGCGCCGTTGACGACCCGAAGCTGACGGAAAGTTTTCTTGAAGCCGCATTGAAAAAACTCGCGCCCACCGAAGCGTAAATCCGCCGGCCCGGTGCCGGTTTTCGCTGCACCTTAAATATGATGATCATAATATAAAAACCAGGATGGAAGCCCGACCAACCACGTAAAGACATCTCTCAATATCGGAAGGACATCATGGAAACCCAAATAGCGCTCGTTACGGGCGCGTCATCAGGAATCGGTGAAGCTACGGCAAAGCGGCTCACGAAGGCCGGATACAAGGTCTACGGCACCAGCCGGCGTGGTGGAGAAGCCGGCCAGCGGACGTTCGAGATGCTGCCACTCGACGTGACTAGCGAAGAATCAGTCGAAGCCGCCGTCAAGGAAGTACTGCGCCTGCACGGCCGCATCGACCTGCTGGTGAACAACGCTGGCTTCGGCGTCGCCCCTGCCGCCGCGGAAGAGAGTTCGATTGACCAGGCCCGCGCGATCTTCGATACGAACTTCTTCGGGATTATTCGCATGACGCGTGCCGTAGTGCCCCATATGCGCCGACGAGGCAGCGGCCGCATCATCAACATCGGCTCCGTGCTGGGTTTCTTACCCATGCCCTATATGGCGCTGTATTCCGCCACCAAGCATGCGGTCGCAGGCTATTCGGAGTCGCTCGACCATGAATTGCGCACAATGGGCATCCGGGTATCGGTCATTGAGCCTGCCTACATCAAGACGCCTTTCGACGCGAACTTCATGGCGCCCGACGCCCCCCTCGACGAGTATCGCGAGGTGCGCTCGGCCGTGGATAAGCGAGTGAAAGAGGTGGTCGAGGGCGCTGACGGTCCCGAGGTTGTCGCCGAGACCGTACTGCGGGCCGCCATCGCGTCTCACCCGAAACTCCGCTATACAGCCGGTGGACTCGCCGGCCGTCTGCGATTGCTACGCAGATTTGCGCCTGCAGGCCTGGTGGACGCCGGTATTCGCAAAGATCTGCGGCTCGCAACGTAGACGGCGTTACTGCCCCTCCCCGTTCAAAGGGCAGCCGTCGACGTCAACGCATGATTGTGCTGCGACCTGCGAAACAACTTGATGCAATGAGAAACTGACAAGGAACCGTGATGAAGGCATTCGTCGTCGATCGATATGGGCGCAAGAATGGCGTACGAGCCGGCGATATGCCCGTCCCCGAACTGCGCGAGGACGACGTATTGATCCAGATTCACGCCGCCGGCGTGAACCCTCTCGATTCCAAAATCAGAGACGGAGAGTTCAAGCTCATTTTGCCTTATCGTTTTCCATTGATTTTGGGCAACGATCTGGCCGGGGTTGTTGTCCGCGTCGGACCGCGCGTACTGAGATTCAAACCGGGCGATGAAGTCTATGCGCGACCGCACAAGGATCGCATCGGCACTTTCGCCGAATTCATCGCGCTCAAGGAAGACGGCGTGGCTCTCAAGCCCATGGCACTCACCATGGAAGAAGCGGCTTCGATCCCATTGGTGGGCTTGACCGCCTGGCAGGCGCTGATCGAAAAAGGGCAACTCGTGAAAGGGCAGAAAGTGCTCATACATGCTGGCTCGGGCGGCGTTGGCACCTTTGCCATTCAACTGGCGAAGCATGTGGGCGCGACTGTCGCAACGACAGCGAGCGCGGGGAATGCCGGATGGGTGAAGCAACTCGGTGCGGATATCGTCATCGATTACAAGAAAGACGACTTTTCGGCCATCCTGAAGGACTACGACGTGGTACTGGATACGCAGGGCGGAAATGCTCTCGAGAAGTCGCTGCGAGTGCTCAAGCCGGGCGGCAAACTCGTCGGGATCGCTGGTCCGCCGGATCCCGATTTTGCGAAAGAGATGGGTGCCTCGTGGCTCCTGAAAACGGCGATGCGCTTTCTGAGCTATCGCATCAGAAAAGCGGCGAAACGTCATGACGTCAGCTATTCATTTGTTTTCATGCGTGCCAACGGAGACCAACTAAGCCAGATCGCGACGCTCATCGACGCGGGTGCGATAAGGCCCGTGATCGATCGGGTTTTCCCGTTCGAGTCAACCAAAGAGGCTTTGGCTTACGTCGAAACAGGACGTACGAAGGGTAAGGTTGTCATCAAGATCCGGTAGAAGGGCGATGCCTGTTTGTTTGTCGCGAAGGTTAATCCTCTCTGCCGTCGTTTAACACAAGTGGATGGATTCCCGACAGTTCGCTATCATCCCCCTGACCCAGTGCTTCTGCGGTCCGATGACTGTCGCCAGGATGCAGCTTCCTCCCTTGGCCGTCGGGCAACCACCTAACAGGAGATAAGCAATGAAGAAATCACGCGTGCTTCTCGCGTCGCTGATGGTCGCGGGTATGCTGACATCGTCGCTCGCGATCGCACAACCGCCGCACGACAACCCCGGCCATGGCAACTCGGATAAAGGCGATCACGGTCACGGATCAAAGGGGCACGGCCCGAAACAGGCTCCGCCCGGACACAGCCCCGACGGCCCAGGCAACTCGGCGAACGCGCCCGGACACTGGAACAAGGGTGATCGCCTGCCTCCGGAATACCGCGATCGGCAGTATGTGATCGACAACTGGCGCGACTATCGGCTTGCTCCGCCTCCGCGCGGTTATTCGTGGGTCGGCGTCGGCGGCAATTATCTGATGGTGCAGATTTCTTCCGGCGTGATTCTGCGGGTCGGGCCGTGATTTAGACCACCTGACAACCGCGCCGCCGATTCTCTCCGCGGCGCGGAATCGAACACCGTCACCCGCATAACCTACCCAACCGCAAGCAACTCCCGCAACCCAAGCTTCGGATACCTGCGATCCACCGCGCGCACGTCGGCGCGCGTCTCGTTGATGATCCAGTCGCGCACTTCCGCCGCGACCGGCCGCAACGGCCGATTCTCCGGCCACACCAGGCAGCAGCGCCGGTTCGTGACGATCACTTCCTCTTCCGCCGGCAAAAGCGCGCCTTCCAGCAGCCAGTGCGACACCACGTTGAGCCAGCCGAGCGCGACACCCTGCCCGAGCAACGCTGCCTGCACGACGATCGCGTAGTCGTTGAAGCTCAGCATGCTCGCGGCATGCCGCCCGTGCGCCGCGAACTCGGCGAAGCGTTCGTGCCAGCCGCGTTCGCCGTCGTCCATCACGATCACCGTGTCGCCGTGTTCGCGGCCCGTCTCGGTCGATGCCGTCTCGTGGTAGCGATGGTTGCATACCGGCAGCAGCGTCTCCGGCATCACGAGCACGCTGTTCTCGCCGATCTCGTCCTCGCGCAGAAAGCGCATGCCGAGATCGACGTCGACGAGCGGCCCGCCGATGCGCCCCGAAATCAGCTGAAACCGCAAGTCGACATTCGGAAACGCCTGGTTCAGCCGGTTCATGCGCGGCATCAGCCAGTGCGTGGTGAAGGCCGTTGATACGGACAACGTGACCGACTCGACGCCTGTCGCCCTCGCCTCGATCTCGCGGATCGCGCCTTCTATGCCGTTGAAGCCTTCGGAAATTTTCCGGTAAAGGATCCTACCGTGCTCGGTCAGCTCGATCCCGCCCCGCACGCGTTCGAAAAGGCGCACGCCGAGATGGTCCTCCATCCGCGAAAGCATTCGGCTCACCGCGGGCTGGCTGACATACAGTTCCTGTGCCGCGCGCGTGAAGTTGCCGCAGCGGGCGGCGGCTTCGAACACGAACAGCGCATTGGCGCTCGGCAGCTTTTTACGAAGATTAGGCATGATCTGATGTTATGCCTTATCCAACAATTTGGGAATTGCCGCCAAAAATGGCGCGGCCTATATTTTCCCTAACGCAGGCTTCTACAGCGAGACAGGACGCAATGGACGCACGAGCGAAAACAGGTGTTTCGATCCGATCGGCAGCGAAGCGTTATGGCCCGGTAGTGGCCCTCGACGACGTTTCGCTCGAGATCGCCCCAGGCGAATTCGTCTCGCTGCTCGGGCCCTCGGGTTCGGGTAAGACCACGCTGCTGGGCATTCTCGGCGGCTTCGTGCAGCCGAGTTCGGGCGCGGTCTGGGTCGGCGAGCGCGACATTACATTTGCGCCGCCGCACAAACGCGACATCGGCATCGTCTTTCAGAACTACGCGCTGTTTCCGCACATGAGCGTCGGCGAGAACGTCGCGTTTCCGTTGCGCGCGCGCCGTCAGCCGAAAGGAACGTGGGCGAGGAAAGTCGCCGACGCGCTCGCGATGGTCGAACTCTCGGGCTACGAGAACCGCGGCATCGGCCAGCTTTCGGGCGGCCAGCGCCAGCGCGTGGCGCTCGCCCGCGCGATGGTCTTCGAGCCGCAACTGATCCTGATGGACGAGCCGCTTTCCGCGCTCGACAAGCAACTGCGCGAAACCATGCAGATCGAGTTGCGGCGGCTGCATCGCAAGCTGGGCGCGACGATCGTCTATGTGACGCACGACCAGCGCGAGGCGCTCACGATGAGCGACCGCGTCGCGGTGCTGAAGAACGGCCGGCTCGTGCAGATCGATACGCCCGAGCGGCTTTACGACCGTCCGTGCGACGCGTTCGTCGCGAGTTTCATCGGCGAGGCGACACTGCTCAACGTCACCAGCGCCGGCGACGATGCCGTGCCTCTCGGCGATACGGTGCTGCGCACCGCGCACCCGCTGCCGCACGGCGGCAAGCTGCTGCTCGCGGTGCAAACCGAAAAGCTCGTCATCGACAACGGCGATCAGCGCGACGGCCTGAACCGCCTGTCGTGCCGCGTCACCGAGGTGCTTTATCAAGGCGAGAGCCTGCGCGTGTTCGCGGCGCTCGCCGACGGCACCGCCATCAGTCTCAGGCAGCCCGGCGGCCACGACGCGCGCCGCCGCATTCCGCAGCCGGGTGCGCAGATGAGCGTCACGCTCGATCCGCAGGACACGATCGTCGTGCCCGCCTGATGACGCCACCCTTCCCGCATTTTTAGCCGCCCACGCCTGGGCCATTCCCTCTCCCGAATCACAGCAAACCTCAAAAGGATGATTTCATGAAGCTCACCGATTTCAAGGTCCTGACGTTCGACGTCGTCGGCACACTCATCGACTTCGAGCGCGGCGTGCTCGCCTCCGTGCGGCGCCTCGGCGGCGCGGCGGCGAAGGACCTGACCGACGATCAGATCTTCGAGCCGTACATGCGCGGCCGCGCGGCGTTCCCCGGACGCTCGAGCCATGAAATGGCGAACGTGTATCTGTCGCTGGCGAAGGAACTCGGTCTGCCCGACGACCCGCAATCGGCCGCCGCCTTCCAGCGCGACGTGCTCGAATGGCCCGCGTTCGCGGATTCGGTCGCGGCGCTCAAGCGCCTGCGCAAGCACTACCGCCTCGTCGCCATGACGAATGCGGACCGCGTCGCGCTGTCGGCGTATGCGCAAACACTCGGCGATCCGTTCGACGACACTGTCTGCTGTGACGAAACCGGCGTCGCCAAGCCCGATCCGCAATTCTTCGCGTACAACCGCGGCCGTCAGGCGGCATTCGGCTACAAGTTCAGCGAAATCCTGCACACCGCGCAAAGCCAGTACCACGATATCGGCGTCGCCACGAAGCTCGGCTATGCGACCTGCTGGATCGAGCGCCGTCAGGGCAACCGGGGCTTCGGCGCGACGCCGGTGCCCGAAGCCGTCACCACGCCCACGTTCAAGTTCGCGACGCTCGCCGCGCTCGCGGACGCCGTCGAAGCCGAAGCGCGCCTCGCCGCATAACGCCATGCTCGCGCCGACGACATCGCGCTTTATGTCCCAGCCGGATACGCTCTGGCGAGCGCTCGCTGCCGCATCGCCCGATGCGGGCGCGGCGGTCAGCACCGGCACGCCGCTCGCGCGCGATCTCGATGTCGAAGTCGCGGTGATCGGCGCGGGCTACTCGGGCCTCGCTGCCGCGTATGCGCTGCAAAAGCGCGGCGTCGAATGCGTGGTGCTCGATGCGAATCCGGTCGGCTGGGGCGCGAGCGGGCGCAATGGCGGTGTGGTGTCGTCGAAGTTCAGGCTGTCGTTTCCCGCGATCCACGCGCTGCATGGGCTCGACACCGCGAAGCGCATGCACCGGCTCGCGCATGAAGGCGTGCGCGTCGTCGAATCGCTGGTCGGCGAGTTCGGGCTAGAACGGGCCCGCTTCGAGCACACCGGGAGCCTGCGTTGCGCGCACACCGAGCGCGCGTTCGCGTCGATCCGGGCTGAAGCGGACTGGGCCCGCACGACGCTCGGCGATACGTCGATGAGCGTGCAATCGCGCGATGAAGTCACGCGCGAAACGGGTTCGAAGGGCTTCGTCGGCGGCGTGTTGAGCGCGGACGCCGGCACGATCCTGCCGCTCGAATACGTGCGTGGACTCGCGCGCGGCATCACGCGGCGCGGCGTGCCGATTTACGAATCGACGCCCGTGCTCGAGATGCACCGCGCGCCCGGCGACACGCACGTCACGCTGCGCACGCCCTGCGGCACGGTGCGCGCGAAGCAGGTAATCGTCGCGACCAATGCCTACTCGAATCTCACGTCCGCGACCTCGCCGTATCAGCGCGAACTCGTGCCGTTTCGCAGCGCGATGATCGCCACCGAGCGCCTTCCCGCCGAACTCGATGCGCGCCTGATGGTCGAGCGCCGCAGCTACACCGAAACACGGCGCATGATGAAGTGGTTCCGCAAGGTGGACGGCCGCATGCTGTTCGGCGGACGCGACGCGTTCGGCAAGGAAGGCCAAACGACCGGCTTCGACGCACTGCGGCGTGCGATGATCGCGCTCTTCCCCGATCTCGCGGACGTGCGCGTGGAATACCGCTGGTCGGGCTACGTGGGCATGACGTTCAATTCCCTGCCCCACGTTGGACGCAGCGACGACGCCACGACCTTTTGTCTGGGGTATAACGGAGCAGGCGTCGCGATGGCGAGTCTGCTCGGACAACACGCCGCCGCGCTCGCGCTCGGCGAGACGCCCGAGCTTTCGCTGCTCGCCGCGCCTGGCCTGCGCCCCGTGCCTTTTCATTCGCTGCGTGCACCGGGCGTAAGGCTCGTTGCCGCGTGGTATCAGTTTCTCGACGCCGTAGGTGCATGATGACAACCGCCAAGCGGATGCTCCAAGGACCCACTTTGATGCAGGCCACCGAGTCCGATCCTGCCGCGCGCCACCAGCGGCGCGAAGATCGCACGATGCTTATCCTGATGACACCCGCGCTCCTCGTGATCGTGGTGCTGCTCGTCGTGCCGCTTGCGTGGCTATCGTGGCAATCCATCTGGCACGACGGCTTCACGCTCGAGAACTATCGGCGCATGTTCACGGGCGCCTACCTCGACACGTTCCTGCTCACGTTCAAACTGAGCATCATCGTGACCGTCATCACGCTTGTACTCGGCTATCCGGTTGCGTACTTCGCGGCCTCGCTGCCGCCCAAGCTGAGCGCGCTCGTCCTCGGCATGGTGATCCTGCCGTTCTGGACCAGCGTGCTCGTGCGTACTTATGCGTGGCTCGTGCTGCTGCAGCGCACGGGGCTCGTCAACAAGGCGTTGATCGCCTCGGGCCTGATCGACCGGCCCGTGCAGCTCGCCTACAACCAGTTCGGCACGATCATCGCGATGGTCCATATTCTGCTGCCGTTCATGGTGCTGCCGCTCTATTCGGCGATGCAGAAAATCCCGCCGAATCTCTCGCAGGCGGGCGCGAGCCTGGGCGGCTCGCCGCTGCATGTGTTCATGCGCGTATTCCTGCCGCTTTCGATGAGCGGCGTGTTCGCGGGCGTCACGCTCGTGTTCGTGCTGTGCCTCGGCTTCTACATCACGCCTGAGCTGATGGGCGGCGGCAAGTCGATCATGGTGTCGATGGTCGTGAGCCGCAACGTCGAGATCTACAACAGTTGGGGCGCGGCGAGCGCGGTGAGCGTCGTGCTGCTGATCTGCGTGGGCGCGATCTTCTATGCCGCGAGCCGCGTGGTGCCGCTCGAAAAAACCTTGGGGGCGAAATGAACAAGCTCTCGTTCGGCCGGATCGTGCTCGGTGCGACAGTCGTGCTGATTCTTCTGTTCCTGATGGTGCCGGTGCTGATCGTCGTGCCGCTGTCGTTTTCCGACACGCGCTTCATGACCTTCCCGCCGCCCGCCTACTCGCTGCGCTGGTATCACTCGTTCTTCGACAACCCCGCGTGGATCGACGCCGCGCGCACGACGCTGACCGCCTCGGTATGCGCCGCGCTGATCGCGACGCCGCTCGGCGTGTGCGCCGCTTACGCGATTCAGAACGGCACGCACTGGATCATGCGCTATCTGCGCACGCTGCTGATGCTGCCGTTGATGGTGCCGATCATCATCGTCGCGGTGGGTGTGTTCTTCGTCTACTCGCAGGCGGGCTATGTGAATACGCTCGGCGGCCTGATTCTCGCCGACACGATGCTCGGGCTGCCGTATGTGCTGATCTCTGTCGGCGCCGATCTTCGCACCTTCGACCGCACTCAGGAGATGGTCGCGCGCAGCCTCGGCATGAACCGCTTTCGCAGCTTCATGACCGTGACGCTGCCGCAAATCAAGGCGAGCGTAATTTCCGGCGCGGTGTTCGTGTTCATTCAGGCGCTCGACGAGACGGTGGTCGCGCTTTTCGTGTCGGGCGGCACCAACCAGACGCTGACGCGCCGCATGTTCGTCACATTGCGCGACGAGATCGATCCCACCATCGCCGCTATTAGCACGATGCTCACCGCGCTCACGCTGTGCCTCGTGATGATCGTCGTGGTCAGCCGCCGCTCCGGCGCGGCGCGCGCCTGAAATTCTCTTTCAACACATCTCACATGATCAATGCACTGAAGTTCTATATCGACGGCAAGTGGGTCGAGCCGTCGGGCACGGCTCGCCTGCCCGTCATCGATCCCTGCACTGAAGAAGCCATTGCCGAAGTGGCGATGGGCACGCCCGCCGATATCGATCGCGCGGTAGCAGCCGCAAAACGCGCGTTTACATCGTTCTCGCAGACCACACCCGCCGACCGCCTCGCGCTGATCCGCCGCGTTCTCGACGTGTTCCTCGAACGTCACGACGAGATGGGCGACACGATTTCGCGCGAGCTTGGCGCGCCGCGCGCGATGGCGCATGCGTGGCAAGCGGGGATCGGGCGGCGGCATCTGGAAGAACTGATTCGCACTTGCGAGACGTTCGCCTGGCAGCGCAAGAAAGGCACGACGCTCGTCAATCACGAGCCGGTGGGCGTGGTTGCGCTCATCACGCCGTGGAACTGGCCGATCAATCAGATCGTCTGCAAGGCCGCGCCCGCGATCGCGGCCGGCTGCACGATGGTGCTCAAGCCGAGCGAAGTAACCCCGCTGAACGCGCTGCTGTTCGCGGAGATTCTGGACGCCGCGGGCGTGCCGCCGGGCGTCTTCAATCTCGTGAACGGCGATGGGCCGACCGTCGGCGCGGCGCTCGCGGCGCATCCCGACGTGGACATGGTGTCGTTCACCGGCTCGACGCGCGCGGGCATCGAGATCGCGAAGCTCGCGGCCCCGACCGTCAAGCGCGTACATCAGGAACTGGGCGGCAAGTCGGCCAACATTCTGTTGGACGATGTCGATTTCGAAACGGCCGTGACCGCGGGCGTCAACTCGTGCTTCAACAACAGCGGCCAGTCGTGCAATGCGCCAACGCGCATGCTCGTGCCCGCCGCGCGTCATGATGAAGCGGTGGCGATCGCACGGCGTGCAGCAGAAGCGCAGCGCGTCGGCCCCGCCGATCACGAGCGTACGACCATGGGGCCCGTTGTCAGCGCCGTGCAGTTCGAGCGCGTGGAGCGGCTGATCGCGGCCGGTATCGAAGAAGGCGCGCAAGTCGTGGCGGGCGGTCCCGGACGTCCGCCAGGTCTCGAACGCGGCTATTACGTGCAGCCGACCGTGTTCGCGGACGTGCGTCCCTCGATGACGATCGCGCGTGAAGAAATCTTCGGGCCGGTGCTCGCGATCATGCCGTACCGTGACGAAGAAGATGCGATTGCCATTGCCAACGACAGTCCCTTCGGACTCGCGGCCTACGTTCAATCCGCCGATCTCGAACGCGCGCGGCGCGTGGCGTTCAGGTTGCGGGCGGGTAGCGTGTATCTGAACTATCCGTCGTGGGATGCGGGCTCGCCTTTCGGCGGGTACAAGCAGTCGGGTAATGGGCGGGAATACGCTGAGTGGGGGTTGGAGGCGTTTCTCGAGGTGAAAGGTATCGTGGGGTTTGGTGATTGAGGGCAAGTGAAAGACGTTTGCCCTTTTTCACTTTTTCCAATCGCCGGGCCATCGCCGAAACGCTGGCCCGGCCCGGCATTCAGCCGCGCCCCCGCAACATATCCGCGATGCGCTCCGCGATCATGATGGTCGGCACATTCGTGTTCGCGCAAGGTATCGACGGCATCAGCGACGCATCGCACACATAAAGCCCATCGACGCCATACACCGCGCCGCGCGCGTCGCATACGGCGAGCGGATCGTCGGCGGCGCCCATCCGGCACGTTCCCGACGGATGCCAGGTGCCGCCCACCGAACGCGTCACGAAGCGTGTGAGCGCGTGATCGTCGGCGAGCAGATCGTCGAGCGTCACGCCTTGAGTGACCACGCGCCGCACGAGCCACGCGCGCAACGGACCCGCTATATCCAGCAGCGCGCTCAACATGCCGCGCTGCAACGCATTCCATGCACCCGGCACGGCCACGCTCGCGACGCGCGGCGAATAGCTCGAAGGCAACAGCGTGGCGCGATGCTGCGCCATCATCGGATCGGCCAGCGTTGTTGCACCGAAGCGCAGCGCGAGCTTCAGGCGTTCGAGATCGCGGGCATCGGAAAGCATGTTGAAGTCGACGGCGGGCTCGCTATGCGGACTCGCCGACGTGAGCGTGACGCGGCCCCGCGAGTACGACTTGTTCACCCAGAAGAAGATCGTGCCGAGCCGATAGCCGACCGAATGCCAGCCCGAACGCGACAGGATCGCGCCGTGCATGTCGCCGGGCACGGTGTCGCGCACGCCTGAGGAAAAACGCACGACGGCCTGCTCGTGATGTTCATCGGGAAACGGCGTGCGGGCCGCACGCGGCAAAACCGCTGAGACCGCGATCGACGGATGCTCCATCAGATTGCCGCCGACGCCGGGCCGATCCGCACGCACTTCGATGCCGAGCGCCGCGAGGTCGGCGGCTGATCCAATGCCGCTTCTCATCAATAGCGCGGGACTGTGGATCGCACCCGCGCAGATGATCACGTGCGCGGCGCGCAATTCTTCTGCCGCGTTGTTGTTGCCTTCGTTGCCCCCGTTGCTCGCCTGGCCTTCACTGCGCCCGCCATCTTCACTGCCGACAATGCGCGCACCCACCGCACGCTTACCGTCGAACAACACACGCTCGACCACCATTCCCGTGCGGATCGTGAGATTAGGCCGTGCACGCACGGCGTCGTCGAGATAACAGACCGAAGTCGGAATACGCTCGCCGCCCTCGCTCACCGCGATCGCCCCAATGAACGTGCCGTCTTCCCATGCGCCGTTCTGATCGTCGCGCCGCACGTGGCCGCGCGCGTCGAGCGTGGCGAGCATCGCGCGCACGAAAGGCGAAATACGCGCCCACTTCGCACGCTGAATGCGCACCGGACCGCTCGCGCCATGCAAGTCACCGCCGAAGTCGCAATCGGTTTCGAGCTTGCGAAAATACGGCAGGCACGCGCTCCAGTTCCAGCCGTGGGCGCCGAGCGCGTGCCATTCGTCGTAGTCGGCGGGGGCGCCGCGGTTCGCCATCAGCGCATTGATCGCCGAGCCGCCGCCGAGCAGACGCGCCTGTTCATAGCGGCGCGTCGTCGCCGACGCGCTCATGCGCGCCTTCAGGCGTTGCCAGATGTTCGCGGTGTCGAGATAAGCACGGCCCGGATACCGGCTGCGCACGGCCGCGGGCATGTCCGTGCGCGAGATATTGCGGCCCGCCTCGATGAGGCAGACGGTCTTGCCGGCGTCTTCGGACAGGCGCGCGGCCAGCACGCAGCCGGCCGAGCCGCCGCCGAGAATCAGATAGTCGATCACGTTCGATGAATGCGCAGGCGATGAAACGTGCGGAACAAGCGAGAAAACGACCTTGCGCGCAAGCCGCTGTTTTCAGAGGCCCGCGCGCGGTAGAACACGTGAGGGGCCTGCCTCACTGCATGAACTTGAGCCAGCGCGCCTTGGCCTGAACGCCCGCGTCCGAAGCCCACCATTCTTCCGACATGAGAGCCTGCTTCGCCGCGTTTTCCGGCGAACTCGGCAGTTCGCTCGCGCGCTTCGCGTCGATCTTGCCCGTCTTGAAGGCCGCGGGATTGCCCGGACCGTAGTCGATATAAAGCGGCAGGTTCGCCTGCAGTTCCGGCGAGACGGCGGCGTTAACGAACTTGATCGCGTCGGGCAGATTCGGCGCGTTCTTCAGCACGCACAGTTGCGTGTTCTGGAGAATGCCGTCGTTGAACGTAAAGTCGACGTCGGGATTGTCCTTGCGCACGGCGCTCGCGCGGCCGTTCCAGATCATCGTCATGTCCACTTCGCCGTCGTGCAGCAATTGCGCCGACTGGCCGCCCGAGGTCCACCATACAGTCACGTCCGGCTTGATCTGCTGAAGCTTCTTGAACGCGCGATCGACGTCGAGCGGATAGAGCTTGTCGCGCGGCACGCCGTCAGCGAGGAGCGCGGCTTCGAGCACAGTCTGCGGATCGTTGCGCAGCGCGCGCGAGCCGGGGAACGCCTTCACGTTCCAGAAATCGGCCCAGCTTTGCGGCACCTTCTTCAACGTCTTCTTGTTGTAGCCGATGACCGTCGAATAGAACTCATAGGCGACCGAGTACGGCGTGCGGTATTTCTCCGGCATGGTGGCGCCATTCGGGATCTTCGAAAAATCGAGCTTTTCCAGCAAACCCTCACGTCCGCCGCGCAGACAGTTGGACGTCGGCGTATCAACCACGTCCCAGATCGGCTTGCCGGTCGCGGCCTGCGCCTTGATCTGCGGCCACGCGTCCGGGATGCTGTCCTGGTTCACCGTGATGTTCAGCAGCTTCGCCGCCGGATCGAGGATCGCCTTGGTTTGCGCTTCCTGATACGTGCCGCCTTGGGAGACGAATGTGATTTTTCCCGCGGCGAACGCGGGCGTCAGACACGCGGGCGCGAGACTCGCGACGCCAAGGATCAGAACAGCGGCAAGCGGGCGCAACGTTGGCTTCTTGATCACGACATTGTCCTCGATACGGGTGAGCGAAAGGTATCGTCTATGTAATGCGGTTTACGTCGAAGCTTGACGCTCGCGGCGAAAACAGCGGCGATGCAGGAAGCGCAAATGGGGCGTGGCCTTTTATATCGCGCGTTGAGCAAAATATAGTGAGTCTAATTTGCCGCGACAACGCCGGAATTGTTTGAGGGTCCATGACGTCATGTTATGACAAACGGATGACGCGTAGGCAGAAAGGCGATTCGGAGCTGCGGGTGGTGGATCGTGCGACGCGTCCCGGCCACGTTGAGCTACGTGGCAAAGACGGTCAGTGGGGAAAGTACTGGTAAAAACGCGCGCGCGGCCGTTAGATGCGCCGCGCGCGGCTAATGGTGCGCCGGCTACGGCGCACCGATCATTTCGACGCTCGACTCAGGGCTGCCGCTGGCCGCCTTGGCGCTGCGGACGCTTCTGCTGATTCTGTTGCTGCTGCGCTTTTTCCTTGGCCGGCTCCTTCGGATTGGCCGGCTGAGTATTGGACTGCTTGGTGTTGCTCATGACGACTCCCATGTTGAGAGTTACGCGCAAGCGGCGGCACTCACTTGCCGCTCTTCTTCGGGATCTTCGCTCCCGACTTGCGCGCCTGGTTCAACGCAATGGCGACAGCCTGCTTTTGCGACTTGCCATGTTTGGTTTCGGTCTTGACGTTGTGTGAGACGGTCTCTCTCGAAGTTCCTCTCTTTAACGGCATGATGCCCTCCAGTTGGGTTCGTCAAAACTGCGCGCTCCACGATGCCGGCTGGCAGCGGCTCGTCGCGCGGTCGTAGGACGCTTGATCGCTCGACATGTCACCTGTATTGACGAGCAATGCACATGCCAAATGCGCGTGGCGAACGTTGTCGCCGGTTTGACGCGGGAGTACTGCGATGCGCACCACCGCGTCGCGTTGGGAACGGGCGATGCTTCTGCCTGCAACAAGTATTCGACGAGAAATCAACCATGTCCGCACTGCGGCAACGAAACCTATGCCACACGCGTCCACGAACGGGGAACAAGTCGAGCAGTTGAACGCCGGCGCCGCGTGCCGCCGCGCTCCACATTGATGACGTAGCGGCGATGCCACCGCTGCTTCGCGGCAATCGGGGCAGCGCGCGATCTCTGCCGTCACGCTGCGAAATGCGCGATCCGCTACGGCGTGCCTGTCAAATATTCAAACTGCGCGGGAAGTACTTACAACGCTCGCGGCGCACACGGCTTGCTCCGCGATTGATTCACCTCGCCGCACTCGCGGCGCCAAGCGCTATGCGCCCACCGGACGGTCGAGCTCCGCATCCCAATGTTCGTCGATCCACGCAACGGCACGTTCGTGCGCGAATGCGATCGCCTCGTGTTCATCGAGGAAATCGCGATGGAATTCCATCTCATGTGTCTCGTCAAACGGACCGTCGTACGGTGACGGCAGATAAATTCGCACGTTGGCGACGATCGCGTCGCTGTCGACGCCCGCGGTCGCGTGAATCGTGCACGACTTGTACTTGAACTCCATGGCGGCCTCCTGTACGCGAATCGGCAAGCACCGCAAGATGCGCCGGCGCGCGAATGGTCAGCGTCCCGGCTTGCAGCACCCGTCCGGCAACGGACCGGATGCCCTGTGTCTCTCGATGCCGGACGCCGTTTATTCTTTGCGGCGAAGTGCGGCCGCCGCGAAACCGGCCGCAAGCGCGGCGTAGATCAGAAACATCGAACGCCCTGACAGATGGGCTTCGAAACCGGGCGTGAGCCGTTTCGGCACCGCGTGGTAGTCGACCGCGTAAGCCACGGCCGCCGTTGTGCCGGCAGCCGTCGCGATCGTCGCGGCGCTCGGACGCGCGCCCTTTGCGTTTTGCGGGCGCGCCAGCAGCGCTTCGAACAGCACGCCCCAGAACACCGCCGCGGCCTGGTGAATCGCGAGCCCGGTCAGCGTGAAACGCACGCTCGGGCCGGTCTCGCTGAATGCCCGCCGCGGCCACAAGCTGTGCGTCACCGCGTTGAGCGGCGCGTAGGGCGTGCTGCCCTCCGCAGGCGCCCGCGCCGCGGCGGCGATGGCGGCGGCACTGCCCGCCGCGCTGCCCGACACGAGCGCGCGGCGCATGATTGTAGCGAGGACAGTCATTGCTTCGCCTCCCAGTCGAGCACGTCGCGGTCCGGGCCGCTGTCGCGCAGGCATCGGTCTATCAGGTAGCAGCCGCGTTCGACACCCGCGCGCAATGCTTCGTCGCGCGTCAGCCATTCGGGGTTGATGGGCTCCACGTCAGGCAGCGCGAACGGCTTGCCTGCTTGCGACGCGACGATCACGTCCACCCAGGCGCCTCGCGAGTTCTGCCGCGCGCTCACCGTGACGTCGATGCCCCGATGCGTCAGACGCATCGTCCCGCCGGCTTCGTTGACGAGGGCCGATTCGACAGGCGAATTTTCGTCCGAGCCGGGGCTGTCGTGCGTCTCGGGCCGGCGCACCGAGGGTCCGTTCGCAGCGGCGGTGGGCCGCGCGTCGTCTTGCGTGCGGGACGGGTCCGTCTGTGCCATGCGCATCTCCAGATTGCAGCGGCTTTACCCGCCTCTGAGCAACGTTTGTGCCTCGAACGTGATATGGCCTGAATGTGACCCGCAATTGGCCGCGTCGGCAAGCTCTTCACTACACAAGAGTAAGGTTTTCAAAGCGTTTTCAAACGACCGCGAAACCTTGCCGGCGGCGCCCGCAACCGGCGGGGCAGAGCGCTGCTATGGGACAAGCTGCCGGTGCAGTCCATTGATGGCACGCCGGTCACTGCGTCAGATCAGCTCCGGCACCCTCCAGACGCCGACTATAGCGACGTGGGCTGAGTGCGCGCCGCCACGCGCTAGCGATACGTCCAGCGACGGTGCGTGACAAAAGAGAGCGGCGTGACCGCG
>Ga0137385_10000068_pt1 | contig 77948 bp, 76 predicted proteins | sample SagtaG_FD_104921 | JGI IMG/M metagenome (GOLD analysis project Ga0137385, IMG submission 104921) | Vadose zone soil microbial communities from Sagehorn Ranch, Mendocino, California, USA - Sage2_R_80_16 metaG | ecosystem: Environmental > Terrestrial > Soil > Vadose zone | place: USA: California... | reverse complement strand
GGATACTCCGTGAAGGCCGACGCAGTTGCGCAGAACACCTCTGGAACCCGCGGCTTTTTCACGGACCAGTCAGGCGTGATCCGCTACGCCTCGGGTGCCGGTGCAGCCTCGTCCGACAGCCCGCTGCAGTAAATCTGTTTCGGCGCTCAAAGCAAGATCAAAACGACGTAGGGCACGGATTTCAGTCCGTGCCCTTTTCTATTTTCACGCGCCAGACAAGGGAGGGAAACGACAAAAATTGTTGGCAGAAGGGGCGTAGGGACGAAAAATGTCCGCAGGATCGTAGAGGGATCAATTCAAATGTATGGAGTACTTGCTAAGCCCCTCAGAATCAGTGGGAACCGCATCGTTTCTCATCGTAAGAATGGCCTTTGGTATGCTCCATTCCAAGCGAGACTTGGGACCACTCTATAAGCATAGCCGGAGAATTTGGTGGATTCGGTTAGACAGGGACGGAGTCATCTTCTATGAAGCGGTCACAGAAAGGGTTTTCGTTAATCGAGTTGCTGATCGTAGTAGCGATCATTCTGATCATCGCCGCGATAGCGATCCCGAACCTTATCAAAGCGCGTATGCAGGCCAATGAAGCTTCTGCAGTGGCTTCGATACACGCTCTAAACACGGCGGAGATGTCGTATTCCTCTGCATTTCCAACGATCGGGTTTTCGGCAAGTCTTGCGGATCTAGGCGATGGAGGCTCAAGTCCATGTCCTGGATCAGCCACAGCTTCCTGCTACATTGATCCCAACCTCGCGGGCGGTACAAAGAGCGGCTATATCTTTAGCTATACGTCAGATACTTCAACGACCCCGGCACTTCATTACACCATCAACACTGATCCCGTATCTCGGGGCAGTTCCGGCACGCGCAGTTTCTATTCCAGCGACGCCAACATCACGCGTTACAACGGGTCGGCCGCAGCTTCGTCGTCCGACTTGCCTCTGCAGTAGTCCGCTCCCAATGCTAGACTCAGTCCATGAAACTGAGTCTAGTGCTGATTGCCGCAATCGGTTTTCTGTTTCCTTCAGTCGTCGATAGCCCCGCGGAAACCGCATCTCTCCTGAAGAAATTTGAAAGGACATACCGTTCCTCAAAAACGCTGCGTGCGACCTTTCTGCAACGCTACATCGACAACGGCAAGGAAGTGCGATCCGAAGCGGGAATAGCGTACTTCGCCAAGCCCGGCAAAATGCGCTGGGAGTACGTCTCACCCGAGGCAAATCTCTACGTTGTGGACGGCAAATGGTCGTGGTTTTACGTGCCAGAAGATCATACCGTGACGCGGGTTCACGCGAAGGAAAGTGCGGACTCTCGGACGCCCTTCGCCCTGCTCGCAGGCGAGATGAAAGTGTCGCGGATATGTAAGAACGTTTTGGCGGACAAGTCTGCCCCTGTGGTCGATCCTCGCGGAGTCGTCCTGCGATGTGGTCTCCGAGGGGGCGAGGAATTCGTTCCAGTTCGATCAACTGCGCAGGAAGTTGCGTCTTCGCCGCATGGCTCTTATGTCTTATTCGAGTTGAATCCGGCCACGGGTGAATTGCTTCGCGTTCGGGTTGTCGACCCCGGAGGCGTGCAGGTCGAATTTCAATTTGCGAATTGGGAGTTCGACCCGCGCGTGGACGACTCCAAGTTTCATTTTGTGCCTCCAAAGGGGGTGGCAATCGTCGACGGGGATCTCGACCCATCTCCTACAGCGAGCGTCCGAACGGCACGATAGGGCTCGTAGGTTCGCGACCAGCCATCAAGCCCGTCCGAAGGCCGGTGTAAGTGTGGATACGGCCAACCCTTCAAGGCTATCTTGCATATTTTCAAATGAGGTACACTGATAAGTATGGGGGAATTCGTTTGCCGCGTGGCTGACGCCAACGGCCGAGTCTACTCGCACGTCGAGGCTGCGGGTACCCAAGCAGAAGCGCGCCAAAAGCTTGCGGACCGCGGGCTATACGTGTATTCGGTCGAGAATCGAAGCGGCCTGATCAGCGGCATGCTGCAGCGCAGCAATGCCCGGCAGGTCGGCGGTTCCGATTTTCTGATCCTCAACCAGCAATTCAATACGCTCATCAAAGCCGGATTGCCTATCCTCCGCGCGCTCGATTTGCTTACAGACCGTGCGGCCACCCCCAGGTTGCGTCCGATTATCTCTCAAGTTCGCGATCGCGTTCGGGAGGGGAAGTCGCTTTCGGAGGCCGTTAGCGATGCAGGCGTCTTTTCGAAGGTCTATTCCACTGCGATTCTTGCTGGCGAAAAGAGCGGCAATCTCTCTGGCGTCCTGGATTTCTACATCGCATATCAAAAGGTGAGCACAGGTGTTCGCAAAAAAATCCTTGCCACTCTTGTCTACCCGGTTTTGCTTGTAATCGTAGCCAGCCTCGTCGTCACTTACCTGGTCGCTTTCGTGGTCCCGAAGTTTGGAGCCCTGTATCGCGATATGAACGTGGAACTGCCGACCGCCACGCGCATCTTGATCGCACTCACTGTCGATTATCGAGTCTTAATACTGGGAATTTTGGCTGGTTTGGCGGTTGTAGCCTTAGGCATCTTTTTTTGGTCGCGCTCGGAGGAAGGTGGCGCAGTTTTTGACCGGCTGAAGTTCCGGCTCCCTCTGATCGGCGACACTAGTTTGAAATTCCAGGTCGCGCAATTTTGCCGAACGCTGGCAACGCTGCTCACCGGAGGAACTCCGCTTGTCGCAGGTTTGCAGACCGCTGCTGACGCAATGGACAGCCCGCTGCTCCGCGGTTCGATTACTCGCGCGACCCAGATGGTTCGCGAGGGCGATTCGCTCAATGCAGCTCTGGCAGCCACGGAAATCATGCCTGCGCTTGCTCTTGATATGATTGAAGTCGGCGAATCGAGCGGCGCGCTTGCGCCGATGCTCACAAGCGTTGCGGAATTCTATGAGGAAGAAGTAAACCTTAAGCTTTCGGCCATGGTCGCTCTGATTGAACCGGCCATTCTGGTTTTCATGGGACTTCTCGTGGCATTCATTCTGATCTCGCTTTATTTGCCTATATTCTCTTTCTCAATTACGGGAGCCACGGGCCACTAGGCGTTTATGGGAACAACACAAGACAATCCGGTCGTTGCTACAACCATCTTTACCGCCGAAGAACAGCATGACCGGGACAACGCCCGGCGCCTTGCGGAGCGCTATCGCGTTCCCTTTATAGATTTACGCGAGCAGCGAATCGACCCTGAACTTTTTCGTACGATTCCGGCGGATTTGATGTTCCGTTATAACTTCGTTCCGCTCGAACAGCACAACAACGTTTTGGCCATTGCCGCCGCCGATCCAAGTTTGGTGCTGCTAAGCGACGAACTGGCCTTGCTCCTCGGCAAGAAACTTGCCCCGCGTGTCGCCACGGCAAAGCAAATTGGAGACCTGCTCAAACGCACGGAACAGTCTCAGCGCGTCCTCGAGCAAGCGACCGAAGCTTTCACGTTGCAGGTCACGAAGGTCGAGGAGGATACCGAAGAAACGATTTCCGGTGACCGCCTCACGCGAGATACCACCGGAAGCCCGGTCGTCAAGCTCGTTGAGACCGTAATTTTCACCGCGCTCGAACGCAGAGCCAGTGACATCCACATTGAAGCTCGTGACGCCGAAGTCGCTGTAAAGTACCGCATTGACGGCGTTCTCCAGCACGCCATGCAGCCCATCTCAAAAGACTGGCATTCTGCCGTCATCTCCCGCATTAAGGTGCTGAGTGACCTGGATATTGCCGAGCGCCGCGTCCCGCAGGACGGCCGCTTCCGTGTCAAGTACAAGGGCCGCTTCATCGACTTGCGTGTCTCCATCATGCCGGCAAGCCACGGCGAAGATGCAGTTCTCCGCGTGCTCGACAAGGAAACTCTGTCCGAAAAATTCCAAAGCCTGAGTCTTGACGTCGTTGGCTTTTCGCAGGAAGAAATGGCTCGCTTCCGCCGCTACATCCGCGAACCGTACGGCATGGTGCTCGTTACTGGTCCCACGGGTTCCGGCAAGACCACCACGCTTTACGCGGCCATAAACGAAATCAAGTCAGACGAAGACAAGATCATCACCATTGAAGATCCCGTGGAATATCAACTTCGCGGTATCACGCAAATCCCGGTCAACGAAAAGAAGGGCCTTACTTTCGCCCGCGGGTTGCGCTCGATCTTGCGTCACGATCCGGACAAGATCATGGTCGGCGAAATCCGCGATCAGGAAACCGCGCAGATTGCTATTCAATCCGCTCTCACCGGGCACCTTGTTTTCACAACCGTTCACGCCAACAACGTCACGGACGTCATCGGCCGCTTCATCAACATGGGTGTCGAGCCGTACAACTTCGTTTCCGCACTCAATTGCATTATGGCGCAACGCCTGGTCCGTATCATTTGCCCAAACTGCAAGCGCGCAAAGAAAGTTTCCGCCGACGAACTTCGCGAAGTCGGCCTCAAGCCCGAGGACGCGCAGAATGTTCACATCAGCGAAGGTGCTGGATGCCTGGAATGCTCCGGCACGGGTTATCATGGCCGTACCGCTATCTGCGAATTACTCGACCTTTCGGACCGGATTCGCGAGATGATTATCGACAGGAGACCCACTTCCGAAATCAAGCGAATTGCCCGCGAGGAAGGCATGATCACTTTGCGCGAAAGCGGCTTGGCAAAGGCAAAGTTGGGGATTACCACGTTGCGCGAAATCAATAAGGTGACTTTCGTTGATTGAAGCTGCCACATACAGACAAGGTATTTACAAGAGTGATTTTGTCAGGAAGGTTGCTCTTTGGCTGGACGCCCAGCCTCATCCGCCCATCGCCATTGAAATCGCTCCTGACCGCATCTCGGGCGCGCGCTTTACACGCACTGGCTCGCTCGATGGTTTCGCGGTTGAGGCTCTTTCGCCCGGGGCGATCGTTCCTTCCGCAGTGGAAACGAATATTGTCAACGCGGCGGCTGTTCGCGCTGCGATGGATGGCGTTTGCGAACGGCTGCGCGCGAAGAATGAAGTTGCGGCGCTGCTGCTTCCTGACACCGTGATCCGCGTTTTTGTCCAGCATTTCGACCAGTTTCCTCGCAGCGCCAAAGAAGCTGTTCCGATGTTGCGCTGGAAGCTCAAGAAAAGTGTGCCATTCGAGGTCGATGAAACCCTCATTTCGTATATGCGCCAGGCGCCTCGAGAAGGCGGAGTGGACGTAGTGACCGCCCTTGGCCGCTTGCGCATCGTTCGCGAATACGAATCCGCTGCCGAACAGAGCGGATTGCAGCCCGGAGTAGTCCTAAGCGCGTCGCTCGCTGCAGTTGCTCTTCTGGCAGACCAGCGGCCTGCACTTCTCGCTCGCGTTTCGGGCACCTCGCTGACCACCGCCATCGTTCGCGAAGGCGTTCTTTGTGGTTATCGATGCACGGAGTTGCCTGCGCAGGTGGGCCTGCTCACGCCGCAAATGTTGCTCGAAGAGATCTATCCGGTCGCGGCCTACTATCAGGACACTTGGCAGGAAGGCATTCAATCTGTCCGCGTTGCCGGCCTTGGCACTCGCTTGTCGGAATTTGTGGCGCCCCTTGAAAGCGAATTCCATTGCGAGGTTCATTCGCTGCTTCACACAGCTATTTCAGAGGGTCGCGTTTCCGCGGACGCCCGGCCCCTGGCGGAACGTGAGCTTGAGGGACTGGTCGGTTGGATGATGCAAAAGAATTAAGCCGTGTAGGGGATTCGAATCGATGAATGTACGTCTAAATCTCGCCACCAAGCCACTGGAATCGCACCGGCGATTTCTTGCCGGCGCTGGATTGCTCGCGCTGTTGGGGGGAATCGTCTTCCTGGCAATGGGTTGGCACGTCTATTCGACATTGCGGGCTCAGGAAGTTCTGCGGCGAAAGGAGCAGGAGAACAATCGCCGCGCGGCGCTGCTGCAGTCCCGGCGCAGGGAACTCGACGAGTTTTTCGCCAGGCCCGAAAACGCGAAGTTGAAGGAACGCGCTAACTTTGTCAACGGCATCATCGACGAGCGCAGCTTTGACTGGACCCGGATGTTCATGGATCTGGAAAAAATCATGCCGGTCGGGGTACACGTGGTCAGGATTCAGCCGCAACTCGAAAAGGGCCACATGTTTGTGCGGCTCACGGTTGCCGCTACGACGGACGAATCCAAGGTCAAGTTTCTGCACGCCATGGAAAACTCTTCCGCCTTCTCGAACGTTGAATTGGTAAGCATACGCGGGGCGCAGACTGGCGGCGATCTGGCGACACTCGAATTGAACGCAATTTACGCGAGGAGCTGATGGACCGTTCTTTTTCAGTGAAGAGGCAGCTGGTTCTGGTTGGGCTCGGTTTGTTGCTTGCTGCGGACCTCACGCTCGCAGGCTACAGCCTGCAGGCCTCCACCGCGCTTCGCACTCCGATGGCGCAGCTTGACGCCGATTCACACAAACTTGGGTTGCTGAACGCCGATATCGAGCGCGCAGAAAAGATCCGCCACGATTTGCCGGCCACCGTCGCCGATTGCAATCGCTTCGACGCGTCGCTATTGCCCGCCAGTACCGGAAATTCAGCCATTACCGCTGAGCTCGATGAGCTAGCCAAGAAATCTGGCTTGCAGATTCAAGGACTGGCTCTGCGCCACAAAGAGCTTGCCGGACGAAACATCACCCAAGTGGATCTCGACACCACCGTCAGCGGTGGCTACGCGAATATCGTGAAGTTCATGAACAATTTGCAGCGTTCTCAAAACTTCTACATCGTCGAATCGCTTAACCTGCAAGCGGAAGGGCAGGGCGGCGGGCCGGGCGGAATGCGGATTGGTCTCCACATGAGAACCTATTTCAGGACGGCCGCATGAAGCAGCAAAAACAGATCGTCGTGCTCGTCCTACTGCTGGTTCTCGGTGTAGGCATTTGGTTTTGGAACAGTCGTCAGAATCCAGTTCCTGCTCCCGCAAGTGCAATTACTGCCGGCTACGCTCCGATGACCGTGGAAAATCCGGCCATTCAATCGTGGAAAATCGACCGAGTCCGCAAGACCGAATATAAAAGTAGCGGCCGGGATCCGTTCAACGCCGCGCCTCCTCCCCCACCCGCTCCAAAGGTGCTCCAGCCGGGGGACAAGGGCTATGTACAACAGCCGCCGCCTCCTCCGCCTCCGCTCGAATTGCCGCCCAACATGAAGTTCTATGGTTACGGCACGGTTCCCAGCGGGTCCTCGCGCCGCGCCTTCCTGACCGACGGCGATGAAGTGTATATCGTCGCGGAAGGCGATGTATTCCTTAATCGTTACCGCATCACGAAGATTGGCAACGCCACGATCGAATTTGAAGAAGTGTCTTCCGGCCGTCAGGGCAAAACAAATCTCGAGGACGCGGGGCCAACGACTTGAAGCCAGCTTCTGAACTTCGGCCAGCAGTGCGCGCGCGTCCGAGAAGTGAGCGCGGCTACGCCATTCTGCTCGTTTTGTTCCTTGTTACTTTAATTCTTGTTGCCACCATTTCCGTGGCGCCGAATATCCTCACGCAGGGACGCCGCGAAAAGGAAACAGAAATGATCTGGCGCGGCAAACAATACACGCGCGCCATCAAGCTTTATTATCGCAAAACCGGGAAATTTCCCACGTCCATGGACGATCTCACCAAGCCCAAGCTTGGCAGCCTGCGCTTTATGCGCCAGGCGTACAAAGATCCAATGAACAAGAAAGATGGCGAGTGGCGCCTTATTTATGTGGGTCCCACAGGACAGCTTATCGGAAGCCTGAAGCCCCCGCAGACATTGCAATTGTCGGGACTCGCCGGCGCCGGGGGAGCACTTCCAGGAACGCCTGCAGCGCAACTCGGCGCACAAACCGCAGGACAGCCCTTCGGTCAAGCTATCGGCCAGGTTTTCGGCAATTCCGGCGCAGTTGCTCAGCCCGCCCCGTCAAACTCCGCGAATCAGCCGAACACTGCGGGCAGCGCGAATTCTGGCACTGGAACGAATGCTGCCGACGCCCCAGGCACTACGCCGGACACGAGTGATGCCGCGAACGAAGCGTTGCTTGCTTCCGATCCAACCGCGGTTATGGGTGGCAATATCATCGGTGTTGGCAGCACAGTCAATCAGCGTTCCATCGTGGTGTACGAAAAGGCGAAAAACTATAAACAGTTTGAATTTATCTGGGATCCTTCGAAGGATGCGATCGTTCTGGGCGGCGCTGCGGGTCCTCAGATCGGCACACCAGCGGGTCAGCCTTCAAACTCAAGCCCTTTCGGCCAACCCAGCGATTCCAACCCAAATTCGCCTGGTTCCCCGCTGAACCCGCAACCGAACCCGCCAGAAACGACACCGGCTCCGCCACAACAGCCCTGATGTAGTTTATGACCGCGGTTCCGTGCCGCGAGGCCGAAGACTACGAATGACCTACGCCGCCGTCCCTTTCGCCCCCGGATCCCTCGCGTTCGTTTCGGTGGGCCACTTATTGTCCGCCCGTAGTGGTCACTGCTTTCGGTTCCGCCTTCGCTTCGGTTTTTGCGTCGTTCTTTGACTTCCGCAGCGCGTACGTCTTCCTAATGGCCCGCACGTATGAAATCGTTTCATTGTATGGAGGTACGCGCCCATACCGTTGCACCGCTCCCGGCCCCGCATTATAGGCCGCAAGTGTCAGTACAAGGTCGCCCTGATAACGCGCCATCAAGTCGCGCAAGTACTGCGTGCCCGCATCGATGTTCTGCGCAGGATCAAAAATATCCTTCACTCCGAAGCGCGTTCCCGTGGCGGGCAGCAGCTGCATCAATCCACGCGCGCCGCGCCGCGAAATGACGCGCGGATTAAAATTAGATTCCGCGGCGATGACGCTGAATATCAGGTCTGCATCGACGCTGTATTTTTTCGCGGCAGACTGGATCATGTCCCCGTACGGGGCCTGCGTCAGAGGCATGCGGGGTGCAGGAATAAAAATCTCTTCTGGCTCGATTGCTACGACGTCCGCAGCAGCGATTTCCGCCGATCCGCCGTTCATCTGAATCCGATAGCGCTCCCCAACGAGTTGGTAAGCTGTTACGTTCAGCCGGGCGCCACTGCGCAACACGAAATAGTCCGCGCGCGCCCGCGCTGCAAATGCCGCGAGAGCTAGCAAAAATAAAATGACCCGCGTCACGCGCACGAAGCCGCCTCGCTGAGCGCAAACCGTTCGATCGCTGCTGCCACGCCACTGTCGTCGTTCGAATCCGTTTCATGCCAGCCGTAGGACTTCAGTTCCGGCACGCAATTCTGCATCACTACCGGGATACCCGCAAACTCCAGCATCTCGAGATCATTGTGATTGTCCCCTATCGCCAAAATTTCACTGCGCTTCAAACCTTGCAGCGTGGCCCATTCGGCGAGTGCCGAACCTTTGGTGCAGCCCGGAGGAAGCACGTCGAGCATCGCGAAATCTTTCGACACGTATTTCGTGGACGCGAGCTTAAGTTCGGGCGCCAACGGCGAGCTCACCAACAACCGTTCAATTTCATCCATCTCCGCCACCGTTCCAGAGAACATTACTTGCAGCGGCGATTCCGTCAGGCACGATTCAATCGGCGAAACGATCCCAATGAATTCCAGATTCCGCGAGTAGTAGGTATAGCGAATGGAATCGTCTCGGTCGAGGCGTTCAAGGATGAGCTGGTTTTCTCGTGGCCGGTCAAAAATCACCGCCGCTCCATCCCGCCAGTTGCTCGCCATTTCAAGCACGGATCTTGCCGCTTCAACCGAAAGCAGCCGTTTCAAGCGCGTTTGGCCGTCGTTTGAACGGATCAGTCCACCGTTGTTCACGATCATCGTTAAAGGGCAACCGAGGTCCTGCGCCACCGGCAGAGCGAAGTCATATCTGCGCCCGGTCACCAGCGCCACTTCGATTCCTCGCCGTGCCGCTTCCTGAATCGCGTGGCGGTTGGCGTCCGTCAGGCGCCACCGGCTGTCGAGCAGCGTACCGTCAATGTCGAGGGCAATAAGCCGGACCGGCATGCCGTCATTTTACCGTGTTTTCGGGCATCTCACGTGCATTCTTCTTAAGCATGTGATGAATGGGTGCGGGCTGCACTTGCAGCCTGCCAGATGACGGGTGCGGGCTGTACTTCAGCCCGCCAATAGAAATGACCTAAAAACGCCTGTGTTAAAATCATCCGCGTATGCCAACACGCAGGCTCTATTATGACGATTCATTCCAGGACAATTTCAGCGCTCAGGTTCTGAGCTGCGAACTCTTGTCGGAAGCCGAAGACGGCGGCTTTGGACCGCGCTGGGGCGTTGTTCTCGACCAGACTCTGCTGTATCCCACCTCCGGCGGCCAACCACATGACCTCGGCAAGCTCGGCGACGCCAACGTGGTCGATGTGCTGGATAAGGATGACCGCATCGTTCACGTCGTGGACCGTCCCGTCGCGATCGGTCGCACCGAGGGCTGCATTCATTGGCCTCGCCGCTTCGATCACATGCAGCAGCACACCGGGCAGCATCTGCTCTCGGCCGTGTTTCAGGAGCGCTTCGGCCTGGTGACCGTGTCATTCCACCTGGGCGAAACCGTCGGCACCATTGACCTGCGGGGCCCGCAGCCTTCGCCGCTGATTCTGGAAGGCGCGGCGCGCGCGGCGAATGCAGTAGTCTTTGAGGACCGCGAGATTACAGTGCGTTACGCTACTGCGGAAGAGTTTGCCGCGCAGGGCGTCCGCAAAGAGGTTGACCGCAAAGGCGTCCTTCGCGCCATTGAAATTAGGGGAATCGACCTGCAGCCCTGCGGCGGAACGCATCTGCGCCACACGGGTCAGCTTGGCTTCATTCTGATTCGTGGCTGCACGAAAATTCGGCAGGATTGGCGCGTGGAATTTGTTTGCGGCGGCCGCGCCGAATCCGCTGCGCGAACAGATGCCGAACTCATTGCCGGGGTCAGCGCACAACTGAAATGCGCTCCTCAGGATCTGCCTGCCTCGGTGGAGCGTCTGCTCCGCGAAAGGGAAGCATCAACAAAACGGCTGAAGGCTCTCCTACCGAAAGTTGCAGATTCAGAGGCGGCGGCGCTGCTTGCGGCAACAACGCCGCGCGGCGATGGCGTTCGCGTGGTGTCTCAGCTGTTTGAGGGCGTCGAACCGGATTTTCTTCAACATTTGGCAACGGCTTTGGTGCGTACGGAGAACGTCGTCGCCCTTCTCGCGGACAACGAGAGCGGCAACATTCTCTTTGCGCAAAACCCAAAAGTGCCTGGGGATATGAACGCTCTGCTCAAAAAACTATTCGAACAGGTGGCCGGAAAAGGTGGCGGAACAAAAGACTTCTCGCGCGGAGCGCTGGCTGACGCAACGAATGCAAACGCGGCAATGAACCTCGCAAAGACGCTGCTATGAATTCGCCGCGGGGTGAGGGTCAAGCAGCCTCCGCTTCAGTACTGGTTTCTTGCGCCGCTTGGAAGCGGGAGCCATCGGCGGTAAACTCTGCCCATGCTGACGAGCAGTGGATTCATCCATCTTTGCCGCGCCAGAGACATGCTTCGCGAGGTACACGACCGCTCGCTTTCTATCCGCGAAGTCGCCCGCGAAGCCGCCATGTCGCCGTTCCATTTTATCCGTCGGTTTGAATCTGTCTTCGGCGCGACGCCGCACCAGTTTCGCATTCAGTCACGCCTCGAACGCGCCAAGCATCTCCTCGCACTCAGCGATTATTCCGTCACCGACGTCTGCATGGAAGTCGGCTTCAGCAGTCTTGGCAGCTTCAGCGCGCTGTTTGCACGGCGCTTTGGAACCCCGCCCTCCGCGTATCGGCGCCAAGTCCGCTCCTTGATAGCCGTACCAGGCGAATTGCCCACGGAGCTCGTTCCGGGATGCCTGTCCCTCATGAGCGCGGCTTTCGCAATTTTGGAGAAGCAACGCAGCCCGCTTCTGGCAAACTCCCGGTAGCACCGCCACTTTTATTTGCACGCAAAACGAATGAATCGAGAGGATCCATGCGAATCAAGCTCGCCAGCATCATGGTGGACAATCAGGATAAAGCTGTGAAGTTCTACACGGAAATCTTCGGCTTTGTAAAGAACCACGATATTCCAGTTGGTGGTGGCCTCCGCTGGATCACCGTCGTGTCCCCGGAGGCAGTGAACGACGCCGAACTATCTCTCGAGCCGAATGCCAATCCGGCCGCCAAAACCTTTCAGGAGGCAATGTTCACGCAGGGAATTCCACTGGCCGCCTTTGAAGTCTCCGACATCAAAAAGGAATTTGAGCGTCTGAAGAAAGCCGGCGTGGCGTTCACCCAGGATCCCAGTCCCGCAGGACCGATCACCATCGCCGTCTGCTCCGACACTTGCGGCAACCTCATCCAGCTCTACCAACCCTCTTAGCGTCACGCAAAAATGCAACCAACGAGGAACGGCACCGTGAACTAGCGCGCTACGCGGCAGCCCATTTCATTGTGGGCTTCTTGCGTTTCCTTGCGCAGTCGAGAAGATACAGATCAATCAGCTTCTGATAAGGAAGTCCAGTCTGCAGAGCGAGCCCTTTAAAATAGTCGATGACTTCTGGGCTCAGGTTGATGCCAATGGCCTTCTTCCTGCCAGCGTACCGGTTCCTTACTTCCTTCATCTTGGAAAAATCATATTCCTTCTTCATAACCTCTTCTCTCTTTTCGCGCCGAAATGATGCGAATTACTGAATCTGATTGTCTGTAGCAGCGAGATCTATATGCTAGCTAGATTAGATCTATATAGCAAACGGAAGACCACGAGCAGCCCTGGTCGGTTGTGACTTCCTCGGCGAACCAACTGTAGAGAAACATGTCTGGATAAGCTAACGACCGAGAAGATGCAAAGCCCACCGGAGGACTGCTAGTGCCATCAAGATGCCCAGCATCAGTAGGAGGAATTTTTCGTCGAATAAACTGCGCCGTTCACCCATGGCAGACATCCGCTAAGAACGGGCAGGGACCTTTCATCATCTTCTCTGGGGTCGCTCCTCGCAAGAGAAAAACGTTCATGGTCACAACTGCGAGTGGACAAACTGTTTACTTGAAGCCGCGCTGTTGGTGGTGTAGCACGACTCTCGACATCTGACCTACAGGTTCCTTTGTATTGCATCAGAGACAGAATAAGCATCAACTTGCTTCGTGGCTAAAACCGTACTGATTGCCGATGACAGCGCCTCCATGCGTCTGTCGGTCCGGCTCTTGCTCGAAGGCCGGCACACGGAACTCGTCGTGCGAGAAGCTGTTGACGGCGTAGACGCCATTGAGAAGGCAAAAAAATCGCGACCGGATTTGATACTTCTGGATCTTGCCATGCCTCGGCTGAACGGAGCAGAAGCGGCTACGATCCTGAAGGAAGATATGCCGGAAACACCAGTCATCCTATTTACGATGTATAGCGACCTGGTCGCCGATGCTCTGTGCGCAGCCATAGGCGTTGATTTCATTTCGAAGGCGGACGGTGTTTCGAAGTTGCTGGAACGTGTCGACGCTTTGCTTCCGCCAGATACGGCGTGGCAAACTTGGGGCGTCTGAGGCCAGAGCTGAGGGTTGACACACCGGCTGATGCCGCATACCAGGCAAGAAACAGAACAGCGAATTGTCTCCAGAAGTCCTTGCTGTGCTGCGAATCTCGCCCGATCTCAAGCCCTGCTCGAAATTCCGCGATGCGTACATCGAACAGTTTGCCCGGCACGTAAAAGAAGGAAAGTGCCGAGCAATACCGACTCCTTCCCGCCAGTGGGACGCAAGGACGTGCATGCGCCTAAGGCTGGCTTTTACTGACCTGCCGAAATCAAATGGTTTAACTGTCCTCCGCGAACCTCCGCCACTGTATAATCACAACCGGCACAGAAACTGACACACTTTCCCTCCACAACTTTCACGATAGGCGAGGAGTACATAAAGATATGGAGCAAGATGAACTGATTTTCCTTGGCGCAGCTGTTCTGCTAGGACAGATGGTTAGCCAAAGGCCGCCGGATCCCACCGACATTAAGACTGCGGTGCAGACCGCTCGAAACTTGCGCGCTGAAGTAGACCAACAGCACGAAGACGCTCGCGCGAAGAAAGAGCCTAAGAAATTCTGAGAACAAAGCTGAGCGCTGAGGCGACGCCGAGGATTCCGAAGGCGGTTCGGCTGGTATGATTTGTTTGGTGGACGAGACCGGGATCGAACCGGCGACCTCCTCGTTGCGAACGAGGCGCTCTCCCAGCTGAGCTACTCGCCCACGAGCAGCAATTGAAAGTTTAACAAAGGACGGCGGCGTTTCCAACACGCGAGCGAGAATCGCATTTCAAAGTTTCCTATGGTCTAGAATTTCGTCGGGACTGACGTATGTAGGGCTCCACGCCGCTAGCCGTTCTTGGACAATGTTTACGGCTAAAACGCGCCTACGGCTGATCGATTGCCCCGCCAGCACGCTGCGCTACAATCTTTCGCGCATTTTGGTACAGCGCCCGCGCTTGCGGCATCGCTTCTATGCCCTTTTGCACCTGCGGATCGGCTTCCAGCAAAACTTTGAAACCTTCCTGCATGCCGAACGTAGACATGAATACTTCCTGCTTGATCTTGCGCTTGATCCATTCCTGATTTTCAGCGATTTCCGATTCAGAGAATCGCACGTTGTGCTTCGTCAGATAATTTCTAAACTGGTGCATTACTTCATCGTCGACCGCGAATTCGTGCGTGACGGTGGGTCTGCTACCCAAGTAGAAACGCGTGAAGCCGCCAACACCCGCTTCCGCTGGATAAAAAACATCGCCGCGGAAAAGTTCCTGCGCAAATTTCGTATATTTCGGAGAGGCCACGACGATATCCGGCGTGATGCCGCCACCGCCGGTAACCTGTCGCCCACTATCGGTCAGTTTTATTTCCGTCGGATGTTCTGGAACCTTGCGTTCGTAGTGGTATTCGTAGAGCGAAATCGTTTTGTAGTCGCGCTGAATTAGCCGCCCGCTCGGTGTGTAGTAGCGCGCAGTGGTAAGCGCGAGACCGGTGTTCTCGCTCAGCGGAGTCACCGTTTGCACCAGGCCCTTGCCGAAAGTTGTTTCTCCGACGATAAGCCCGCGATCGTGATCTTGTACGGCGCCGGAAACGATTTCGGTTGCCGAGGCCGAATTATTGTTCACCAAAATCACGAGAGGAATCGTCACACCCTGATTGCCGCGCACGGCATAGTAGCGGCGTTCGGGTGAAGTGCGCCCGTGATGCGAAACGATCAGCTGATTTTTCTCAAGGAACATGTCGCCAACCGCGACTGCCTCATTCAGAAGGCCGCCTGGGTTTCCGCGCATATCAAGAATCAGGCCATCCAGATTGCTGACGCTGAGTTGTTTCAACGCCTCTTCGATTTCACGATCCGTCGTTTCGTTAAAGGATGACAACCGCACGTAGCCAATACCGGGCTTCAGCAAAAAGGCAATGTCAACGGAGTGCCGGGGAATTTCGCCACGCGTAACGGTGAACGTAAGCAGATCCGTGTAGCCTTCGCGCGTGACCACGATCTTGACGACCGTTCCTTTGGGCCCTTTCAGCAAATCGGCAACTTCGCTGGTGGTGAGCCCGTCGGTGGATTTGTCATCCACCTTCACGATCATATCGCCCGGGCGCAAACCCGCATTGTAGGCCGGCGCGCCAACATAGGGAGCCATCACGATGGTGTGATTCTCGCGCGGCGCGACAATCATGCCGACGCCGTAATATTTTCCCCGTTGATCTTCGCGGAGTAGCGCAAACTGGCGCGCGTCAAAAAAATTGGAGTGCGGATCAAGAACGCGCAGCATGCCTGGAATCGCGCCCTGGTACACCTCTTTGTCCACATCCACGCGCTCGGCATAATTCGCCTGAACAACATCGAGAACGGTTGTGAACTCGCGGACCGAAGACTGACTGTCCTCGGCGGCAGTGGAAGTAGCGCGCACCGATGGCCCGTAAATCCAGCCAAAAACGGCGGATGCGAGCAAGACAGTGAAGATTACAACGACGCCGCGACGATTCTGATTCATCCTGACCTCACGCGACCAGTAGTTTCATCCGCTGAGAGATTTCAGTATAACACGGGTGCGGAAAAGACTGGTTTGACAGTGCCTTGTACCCTTTCTATGATGCCAGAGAGGCCTAACTCGGCTACAAACTACAGCCATGTTCAGCGTTCCCCATCTGGTGATCATCTTTATCGTGGTGCTGGTCGTCTTCGGACCGCATAAGTTGCCGGAGCTTGCTCGTAGCCTGGGCAAAATGATGGCTGAGTTCCGCAAAGCATCAACTGATTTCAAGATGGCTTTTGAGGAAGAGATGAGGAACATTGAGCGGCAGGCGAGGGAGGCTGAGTGGAAAAAGTCCCACGAGGGCACAGCCGCCGGCAGCACGGAGCAGCCGGCCACGCTCGCGACAGCGGCTGGCACCGAGACGCCGCACAGTTTGCCGGAAAATATCGCCCCGCCTGAGCCGACGATAACCCCTGTCAGCGAAGCGGTCGCACGCGAGCCGCAGTCAATTGCTGAGACCAGCCCTGAATCTGGTGCTGAGTTGGTTTCCGTGGACGAACCACCCGTTACCGAAGGAACTGCGCCGCGCGAGCCTGACTCCGCACAAGGTCCGCACGCCGAATCCGGCTCACCAAATCCTGGCGAGCTACCCGCCCATGACCAACGACAGCCAGCTTGAAGCCGGTTCAACACCTCCTGCCGCGCCCGATGAGGGTGGCGGCCAGATGACGTTTTTCGAACATCTTGTCGAACTTCGAAAACGCATCATTCACGCTTTGGCCGCCACGCTAATCGGCGCCGCGGTGGGCTGGTTCGTTGCGCCAAAATTCGTGGAGTTCATTACCAAGCCGATTATGGTGGCATTGCAAAATGCCAAGGTCGCGCAGCAGCATCTGATTTACACGAACCCGACCGGCTACCTGAGCCTGCTCATTTCCCTCAGTATTTATCTGGGAATTGTGATGGCCTCGCCGTACATCCTTTACCAAATTTGGCTCTTTGTAGCCCCGGCTCTCTATAAGCATGAGCGGAGCGCGATTACAGGGTTCTTGTTTTCGACGGTTTTTCTTTTTCTCGCGGGAATTGCCTTCGGATATTTCGTGATGCTGCCTCACCTATTGGAATTTTTGATTGGCATGGGGCAAAAAGGGCCAGTCGAGCCATTTATCAGCGTGAACGACTACTTCGATATGATTCTGATGGTTTTGCTTGGGCTCGGGCTCGTTTTTGAAATGCCAATTCTTATTTTCTTCCTGACGCTGTTCGGCATCGTGACGCCGAAATTTTTGATCCAGAATTCCAAATACGCGATTTTGGCAATTACGATTATTGCAGCGGTGATTACGCCCACCCCGGATGCGCTGACGATGTTGGTTTTTATGGCGCCGATGGTGGCCCTGTATTTCATTGGCGTTGGAGTGTCCTGGATTGTGGTTAGCCGAAGAGAGCGGCGACTCGCAGCGGAAGCTAGAGGCTGAAGAACCATGAGAAAAACATTCTGGCAAAGCCCGAACGTAAGGCGCGCGTGTATGAGCTGTGGCGTGGCGCTTCTGTTGAGTATTGCCGGCTGCAAGGCAAGTGGAACGGACGATCACGCAAACTCTGCGTCCGGCGCGACAGTCGCATCGCACGTGGCGGCACAGCCCCAAGTCCCGGATGACGGTCTTCCTGCGGAAAGAACAGGCGGGTTTGATGGCAAGCTGGCCTACGGGCACGTGGCGAAACAGGTGAGCTTTGGACCGCGGCCATCTGGTTCGCAAGCGATCCTGCAAGTGCAGGACTACATTGCATCGCAGCTGACGAGTTCGGCTTGCACCGTGGATACGGATTCTTTTTCGGCGGATACTCCTGCGGGGCGCCTGCCGATGAAAAATATCATCGTGAAAATTCCCGGTGAGCGACAGGGAATCATTCTGCTGGCAACGCACTACGACACGAAACGGTTGGATAACTTTGTAGGCGCTGATGACAGCGGCTCGTCGACCGGCGTCATGCTGGAAATGGCGAGACAACTGTGCGGAAAACACGGGCGCTACGCAGTGTGGATTGCCTTCTTTGATGGCGAGGAAGCAGTTCGCAAAGAGTGGCAGGATCCGGACAATCGCTACGGGAGCAGGCAGCTGGCCGCGAAAATGGGAATGAGCGGCGACTTGAAAAGAGTTCAGGCGATGATTCTGGCGGACCTCGTCGGGGGCAAAGCGCTGCGAATCAAACGGGAGCAGAATTCTACAAAAGCGTTGGTGGATTTAATTTGGGGTACAGCGAAGCGGCTGGGCTATGGCGAGATTTTTATCGATCAAACGACTCCCGTGGACGACGATCACTTGTCGTTTCTGCAGCGCGGGGTGCCGTCCGCGGACATTATTGATCTGGAGAATTCGGCCGGCTATTGGCATACGCCGCAAGACACGCTGGACAAAATCAGCGCGAAGAGTCTTGGAATGGTCGGTCATGTGATTCTAGAAAGCGTGAAGGAGTTGCAGACGAGATGAAGCAAACTCCAAAGTCCACAATCGAAATCGACTGAGCCGAAATCTTCTGGGTCGTAATTTCCGAAAACTGTAGAAAGGTACAAATGTTCTACAGCGTTCTGCCGAGAAAAAAGCGGTGAGCGCAGGGAAAAAGTTCCGCGCTTCCCGACGAAACTTATGCGATCAAAACGGAATTTGTGCCATTAAGTCGTCATTGAAATAAATTTCTGACAGCGATCGCTAAAAAAGCGCACCGGAAAGCCTCAAATCGAAACTTTTTGAGAAAGTTTTGTGAAATGTCGGCGCTTTTTAAATATGTTTTGTGAAACGGAATAGAACCTGCTGGGGGTATCCAGACCCCACCCTCCAACCACAAGGAGGCTTATGCCTAATTCTACGATTCGCAAATTCCTTTGCGGTGTTTCTGTTGGCAGCCTGTTGATTCTGGGAATTTCAACTCGAGGCCATTCGGCGAGTCCAGCGAAGTCGGGCCAGGAGCAATCAGAAAAGCAAACTCAGCAACCCACCAAGTCTGTTGCCGGTAAGGTCGCGGCCATCGGAAGTGGCGGAACCTCGTTTACGCTCGAGGTCAGCGGCGGCGGCTCCGACAAAGACAGTTCCGGGAAGAACACACTGGACTTTGTCGTGGACAAGAACACCCAGGTAAAAGGGCAAGTGAAACAGGGAACTCCCGTCACGGTGGAATATCAGGCGATGGCAAACGGGCAACTGCTGGCCGTGAGCATCATGGCACAAGCCTGAAACCCGTCGACCCGTATCTATTCACGATCAACCGAAGACTTGTCTTTCGCGAGGGCGGATCCGGCCGAAGGCGATGGTCGCCTTAGAGCGGGGTCCGCCAACGCTTTCGATCCTGCTGGCTGAAAGAGGAACTATTAGTCGGTCAGAGTTTGTAAGACAAACCTGAAACACGCGGTTGGCCCCATCCGCGTGCGCCAGCGGTTCGCTATACGGCGCGGTGCGCAGACGCTTCTTGTGTGCCACTACCAAACCTTCCCGCTTGAGCAGTGATCCAACCTCTGCAGCACCAATGATGGGGAACCAAGCGAGCAAATACTAACTTTCAGATTACTTCCGCGGCGGCTCTTAGGGTTCGAAGGTGACGTCTTTGGAGCGTTGGATGATGGAGTGTTTTTGAAAGAGGTCATCTTCGCGATAGGGGAAGTCGGAGCGGTAATGGCTGCCGCGGCTTTCTTCGCGGGCTAAGGCAGAACGGGCCATCAGGGATGCCAGCGTGTGCAGGTTTGAGAGTTCGTAGTCGTGGCGAGTGGGATAGGATGAGTCGGGGAGATCACTTGGTAAGGGTGGCCGCGAAGCGGCCAACTTTTCGAGGAGGGCGATGGCGGCAGAGAGGTCCTTGCCATTGCGCATGATGCCGACGTTACGCCACATGAGGTCGCGAAGTTGCGTTAGCGCGGCGGCGGTTGCGGGATTTGGCGAAGTGGCGTGCTGAGATGAATTGGAAGATTTGGAGGACGAGTTATTTGTGGCATGTTCGGTTGTTGTGGCAGAAGCACTGCCGCGGGAATGGTGCGCAGAAGCAGCGAGCTTTGCGGAGTGAGCGGTCGCGGAACGCGCGGATGAAGATGCCGCGGCGCGGGCCGCTATAGCTTCTGGAGAGTGCGAATCGGGTTTCGGGGCGGGGCTTCCGGGAAGCGCTGAAGCTTTGTGCCTGGCGGCGGACACGCTTTTCTGCGAGGCGGAAGCAGAGCGGCCTTTTTCGTGTGCGACTGCAGAGCAGTCGACAATCATGGCCTGGCCGCTGCGCGCGCCGAAGACTAAACCTTCGAGAAGGGAATTACTTGCGAGACGATTCGCGCCGTGGACTCCGGTGTCGGCAGTTTCTCCCGCGGCGTAGAGGCCGGGGAGAGAAGTACGTCCCCAGAGATCCGTTTTGACTCCACCCATCATGTAGTGAGCAGCGGGGCAGACGGGCGCCATGTCTGTGGCGAGATCGAGTCCATAGCTGAGGCAGGTCGAGTAGATGCGCGGAAAGCGCTTCTGCAAGAATTCAGCGGACTTGGCGGTCATGTCGAGATAGACGTGTTCGGCCTGGGTGCGGTGCATTTCGCTGACGATGGCGCGCGCCACGACGTCGCGCGGAGCGAGCTCCTGCGCTTCGGCGTAGCGCTTCATGAAGCGTTCGAGATTGATGTTGCGAAGGATGCCGCCTTCGCCGCGCAAGGCTTCAGAGAGAAGAAAGCGCGGCGCGCCTTTTATGGCGAGAGCGGTGGGATGGAATTGCACGAATTCCATGTCGGAGAGGACGGCTCCGGCTTCGTAAGCGATGGCCATGCCGTCGCCTGTGGCGACTTCGGGATTGGTGGTTTCGCGATAAATTTGGCCGAGACCGCCGGTGGCAAGAAGGACGGCACCGGCCCGAACTTCGTGGAGTGAACCGTCATTTTCGTCGATGAAGCGGAGTCCAACGACGCGACCGTTTTCGACGATGAGGCCGGTGGTGAAAGAGTGCGCACGGAGATGGAGATGCGGAATGGTGTGCGCGCGTGCGAGGAGGGCGCGACTGATTTCGCGTCCGGTGGAATCGCCATGTGCGTGGAGAATGCGCGAACGGCTGTGAGCCGCTTCGCGAGTAAAGGCAAGCTTGGTGCCCGCGCGATCGAATTCGGTGCCCCATTCGATAAGCTGCGTGATGTACTTGGGGCCTTCTTCGACGAGAAGGGCTACGGATTCCGGGCGACAGAGGCCGTCCCCGGCGTTCAGCGTGTCCTGCTCGTGAAGGCCGATTTCGTCTTCATCACTGAGTGCTACCGCGATGCCGCCCTGCGCCCAGGCCGTGGCGGAATCGCTGAGATTGGATTTTGCGAGGACCAGAACGGTACCTGCGGAACTGAGTTCGATAGCAGCGCGCAACCCGGCGACGCCGGAACCTACTACGGCGTAGTCAGGGTGATAGGTGTTTGGAGTGGAAGTCATCGGATGCTTCGCGCGGCACAAGTATGGTAGCAGATTTTAGATTTGTGCAAGGCGGGGCGCACCGGGGAGAAGCTGCGCTGTATGTTAGAGTTGAAAAGAATCCATGAAGAAGACGAAACGCATTTTGGTGGAATCCTCGGCGGGGAAATACGCAGTGGTCTGCGGGGCTGGCGCGTTGGTGCCGTTGTCTGCGGAGATCGCGAAAATTGGGAAATTTTCCAGCGTTCATGTGGTGACCTCGCGGAAGGTTTGGTCGGCAGTGGGGAAGATCGTTTCAAGCGGATTGGGCGATGCGCGCGGGGTGCGGTTGCACACGTTCGATGACGGAGAGACGGAAAAGAATCTGAAAAGCGTGGAAGGGATTGCGCGGAGCCTGGTGAAGGCGGGCGCGGATCGGAATGCGGTGGTAATTGCGGTGGGCGGAGGAGTCGTGGGTGATGTCGCCGGATTTGTCGCGGCGAGTTATTTGCGCGGCGTGGCGTTGGTGCAAGTCCCGACGACGCTGGTGGCGCAGACAGACAGCGCGATCGGCGGAAAAACCGGCGTGAATTTGCCGGAAGGGAAGAACTTGGTGGGAGCGTTTTATCCGCCCCGAATGGTTGTTGTGGATACGAACGTCTTGCAGACGTTGCCGCAGCGGGAGTTTTGCGGCGGTTTGGCTGAAGTGATCAAGTACGGTGTGATTGCGGATGCGAAGCTGTTTGCGTTTCTGGAAAAAAATGTTGAGAAATTGTTGGCGCGCGATCCGCGGGCGTTGGAGCACGTGATCGCGAGGTCGGTGGAGATCAAAGCGGAAGTCGTAGGGAAAGACGAGACGGAATCCGGGCTGCGTGAGATTCTAAATTTTGGTCATACGTTCGGGCATGCGCTGGAGAGCGCGACGAGTTACAAGAAATATCAGCATGGAGAAGCTGTGGCGTGGGGAATAATGGCGGCGGCGCTTTATGGACACGAGATTCAAATTACGCCGGCGGTGGATGCTTCGCGGATTATTTCTCTGATCAGACGGATGGGCAAACTGCCCGCGTGGCCAAATGTGGCGCCGAAGAAGCTGATCGAGCTGATGGGTTCAGACAAGAAAACCCGGAATGGCAAATTGCGATTTGTGCTGACGCCAGGAATCGGCAAAGCCGCGACATACGACGCGCGCGAGCGGGAGAAGCTGGAACTGATCATGCGAGTGACGCCGAAGGTAGCGGACGCCGATGCGCTGGTGTGGCGTGACTGAAGCCGCCGTGCCGCGTAAAGAGCCGAGCAAGGGGACGCGACCGGCAGGCGCGTTAAGTGAGTCTGACGCTTCACGCAAAGTGCGCGAGATGTTCACGCAGATTGCGCCGCGGTATGACCTGCTGAATCACATACTGTCATTGCAGATGGATCGGATGTGGCGGGCGCGGACGGCGAACGTGCTGCAGCCAATTCTCGAGCGCGCTGACGCAAAGATTCTAGATTTGTGTTGCGGCACGGGCGATCTGGCGCTTGCGCTGGACCGGAGAGCAAAAGGGCGTGTTTGGGGCGCGGATTTTGCGCACACGATGCTGGTGAGAGCGAAGGAAAAATCCGCACTCTTAAAAACAAACGCTGCGACATCCAATCGCCCCATTTTGTTTGTGGAGTCGGATGCGCTGAGGCTGCCGTTTGCGGACGCAGCATTCGACTTGGTGGCGGCCGCATTTGGATTTCGGAATCTAGCGAACTACGAAGCGGGCTTGTTGGAGATTCGCCGAGTGCTGAAAGATGGTGGCACGATTGCGATTCTGGAATTTACAGAACCGAAGCCCGGGTGGTTTGGGGATTTGTACCGGTGGTATTTTCGGACCGTACTGCCGAGATTGGGTGGGCTGATTTCTGGCGATAAGGCTGCGTATACGTATTTACCGAAATCGGTGGCGCGGTTTTTTCAGCCGGAGGAGTTGCGGGAGTCGATGGTGAAGAACGGTTATGAAGGAGTTGAGGTCCGTGTTTGGACGGGTGGGACGGTCGCGTTGCATACGGGAGTGAAGACGGATGTCTGACGGCTTCGGAGCCATGTTGTCCTTATGGAAGCGGGTTAATCCACGATCCAGCTGAGATTCCTCGATTCTGCTTCGCTCCGCTCGGAATGACAAGTCAGGAAGGCCGGGAGTTTGGCGGCGCATAGAGGAGAGAGATTCCTCGCTGACCCCCGAATGACACGGCTGGCCAACGGCCTGTCGCGTCAGTTTTCGAGGCCGGTGGCGCGCATTTTGGTGAGCAACGTTTTGGGTGCAATGCCCAATTTTTCGGCGGCGCGAGTTTTATTCCAACGACATTCGCGAAGCGCGTTTTCGAGCAGTACACGCTCGACGTGCAATTGCGCGCGCGAGGTGACGTCCTCGAGGCTACCTACCCAGGAAAACGATTCGGGGACAAGGTTCGGAGGAGCAGATTCCGTTCGAACGGGAGTTGCGACAGAAGGCAAGAGTTCGGGAGAGATTTCAGGGCCGTCAGACAAGATCGCGGCTCGTTCGAGGGCGTTCTGAAGTTCACGCACGTTTCCCGGCCAGGAGTAGGCACGGAGCCGACGCTGCGCGTCTTCGTTGAGAGTGAGCGGTCCTTTGCCAAATTCGCGGCCGAACTTCCCGAGAAAGTGAGCTGCGAGGAGGAACAGGTCGTCATCGCGATCCCGCAGGGGAGGGACGGTGAGCGGAACAGCAGCGATGCGAAAGTAGAGATCTTCGCGAAAGAGTTTTTCGCGGATGCGTTCGGCGAGATCGCGATTGGTGGCTACGACGATGCGCACATCAACCTCGATCGATTGAGTGCCGCCAACACGTTCGAAGCGGCGCTCTTCAAGCACGCGCAATAGCTTGGCCTGGCTGGCGAGGGGAAGTTCGCCGATTTCATCGAGGAAAAGCGTTCCGCGCTGCGCCATTTCGATTTTGCCGGCTTTGCGATTCCCGGCCCCGGTGAAAGCGCCGCGTTCGTGGCCGAAGAGCTCGTTTTCCACGAGGCCTTCGGGGATGGCGGCGCAATTCAGAACGATGAAAGGCTGTTCACGCCGATTCGAAAGATGATGAATGGCGCGAGCGAAGAGTTCCTTGCCGGTGCCGCTTTCACCGAGGAGAAGCACGGTGGAGTCTGTTGGAGCGACGCGTTGAAGTTGCTGGCTGACGGCTTTCATGGCGGGCGATTCGCCAACGATGCGGGGAAATCCGTAGCGAGCGGAAAATTCTTCGCGAAGAATCAGATTTTCGCGCAGCAATTCCTGTTGGCGTGTGGCGCGTTCGACGAGAAGCTTGAGGTGATCGAGGTCGACAGGTTTCTGAATGAAGTCGAAAGCGCCTTCCTTCATTGCTGCGACGGCTTCTTCAACGGAACCAAAAGCGGTGAGGAGGATTACTGGGATTGTGGAGTCGGCTTGCTTCGATTCGCGCAGAACGTCGAGTCCTGACGCACCGGGCATTTTCAAATCCGTGACAACCATCTGATAACGCTTGGAGCGAAGTTTCTGTATTGCGGCGGAACCATCTGGTGCTTCTTCAACTCGGAAGCCATTGCGTTCCAGCGCCTTGCGAAGCATGGCGCGAAGTTCGGTTTTATCTTCAACGAGAAGTAGAGGTTCCATCGGTTTTGAATTCTGTTGAGAGACGACGCGCTCAGGGAAGCGGATTTTGGGAGAGAATGGACACGGCGGCCGCCCCGAACAGATCGTCAGCGCGCCCAGCCAGGATCACCTCCGGTGCTGCGGACTTCGTCTTCCATGTCACTGAGTTGCTGTTTGAGGTCGGCAATTTCCTTCTTCTTTGCGGCGATCTTGTCGTTCTTTTCGTTAATTTCGTTACGAGTGAGCTGTTCGTTTAACGCCTTTTGCGGGTCAGAATAATATTGGACGTCGGCTTTCTCGGCTTCTCGCTGCAAGACGTTAAGTTCCTCTTCGGCAACGGCAATTTTCTTTCGCTGAGCAGCAAAGCGTTTGCGCCATTGGGCTTCGGAGTTACGGTCCTCTTTTTTGGCTGATGAGTCGTCTTGTGAACCCGATTGAGCGGTTGGAGCAGGCGTTGTGTCGGTCGGATTTGATGTCGGGCTGGAAGACGCTGGAGCTTCGGCTACTGCGGGCTTTGCGGCTACGTCGTCGTCGGTGAAAACCTTTTTTGGCTTCGGAGCGGATTTCTTCTCTTGGCGCGCCTTACGGGCAGCGTCAGCTACGGGATCGCCCGTTGCGGATTGCGTCTGGTCCTGTTGGGCGAGTGCGGCAATGCCGGATAGGCCAGACAAAAATAGAAGAGTTGCGAGTAATCGAACTGTGCGCACGAAATTACCTCCGGGGCGCGTTGCGTCCCTTCCAGCCTTAGATGGTGACCTCTTTTGATTCTACCGTCTGTGAAATCGTACGGGTCGCGGGTAGCGTAACGATAAACTCTGCGCCGCCACCGACGCGGTTCTGGGCTTCGACTTGTCCGCCGTGCTGCAAAAGAATCTTTTGAACGACGGCGAGTCCGAGGCCGGTGCCGTTCACTTTGGTAGTAAAAAAGGGGCGGAAAAGCTTTGGTAAGGCGTCGATTGGAATTCCCGGACCGTTATCCAGGATGCGAATACGCTGGGTGCGGTCCTCGGAAGATACCGATGTTTCGCCACGAAGAATCACAGCGGGATTTGGCGAGTCGCTAGCGGCTTCCGCGGCGTTGCGCGCCAGATTCAGAAAAACCTGGCGGAGCAATCCTTCGTCTCCGGCGATCTCCGAGAAATTTCCTTCGATACTGATTCGAACTTGCGGTTGAAGTTCCTGGATTTCACAGGCCGTGCGGTCGAGAAGCACGCGCAGTGCAACGGGTTCTTCGGAGATTTCCAGCGGACGCGCATAACGCAGAAATTCGGTGACCACATGGCTGATACTGCGCGTCTGATCGAGGATTTTTTCGGCGTTTTCGAGTGTGTCGGCGGCGTTGGGCTCGGACTGGATCATTTGCGCGTAGCCGGAGATCGTGGCGAGCGCATTTTTGAATTCATGCGCAATACCAGCGGAGAGTTCGCCGAGGGCGGCGAGGTTTTCTCGAAGTTGCATCTGCTTTTGGAGCGAAGTGAGTTCGGTCAGGTCGCTAAGCAGACAGATTGCGCCGGTGGCTTTTTCCTGTGCACGGCGAATGGGGGAGATGGTGACACCGAGTTCGCGATGGATGCCGTCGGGAGTGACGTGTTCTGTCTGTTCGCGCCGAAAGGTTTTGCCGTCCGCAAGACATTGCTGGATAAGATCGGACAGCTCGCTCGATTCACCGAGCGCCTCGCTGTAGCGACGGAAGGCTAAAGTTTTTATGCCGAGCGCCTGTTCGGCGGCTGGATTGGTGGCGGAGATCAGGCCGTTCGCGCCAATCACGAGTAAACCGGCGGGCATGTTGCGAGTGACTTCTTCGCTTAGGCGGGCAGTGTTTTCGGCACGCTCGCGTTCAGCACGGTGAAGGCGCTCAAGCTCTTTTTCTTGTTCGCGAAGTTTCAAAATCACTGCCTGCATGGAAGCGGTCATGAAGGCTGGAGCATTTTCCACTCGAGGGATGGGATCTTTATCCGACGCGTTGGTCGAACCAGCACGGCCGTAGGCACGACGCAAAAGCAAAATGGAGAGAACCAAGACGCCAATGAGCAAGACGGCGGTCATCCCGAAGAAGAGCCATGGATAGGAAAGTCCGCTTTGCTGGTGAGGAATCACAAGTGTGAGGAAGTGTGCCAGCATTCCAGGTTCCTATCCGAGTGGCAGGAGAGACCAGCGGGAACTTGTCCAGGGGCCAAAAAACATGATGAGGAATGCAGCGATTCCGAGAAACGTGCCAAGCGGGAGCTGATAACGGCTGGCAATGGCCCAGCGCAGTGTGCCAACTTTGCCTAAGCCCATTTTGCTGGCGCGACGTGCCAAGGCACTCTTCCAACCGGAGGCGAACAAGAGAAAGATGACGCCAAGTCCTATCACAGTGCCCAGGAGAGTTCCTACCATGATGGTCAGAAAGGCGCCGCGAACGCCGAGAAACGTGCCGACCATAAACATCATTTTGACGTCGCCAAATCCCATACCATCACGGCCGCGAACGAGTTTGTAAAGAATGGCGGCGACCCACAGAAGGCCTCCACATAACAGCGCGCCGAGAATTGCGTCGAGAACACCGGCGCCCCATTGTGGCAGCGCTCTGCCGAACTGGCGCCCCAGCAAGATTCTGGCGATGCCGTCGGCAGGAGGAACGCGGACAGCAAAGGCGATGCCCAGACCGACGCCGAACCAGTTGACGGCATCGGGAAGAATCCGTTCGCGGTAGTCCGTGACGATCAGAACTACGAGGATACTGCTGAAAAACAGCCACTTAACAGTGGCAATGGAGAGACCGAAGCTGAGATAACAGCCCACGAAGAGTAAGGCCGTTACGAGTTCGACGGAGGGATACATCGAAGAAATCGGGGTGCGGCAATTGCGGCACTTGCCGCGAAGGATGATCCAGCTCAACACCGGAACGTTGTCGTAAGACTTGATGGGAGAGCCGCACTCGGGGCAACGGGAGCCCGGCGAAACGATCGACACACCCGCAGGAATCCGCGTGATGCAGACGTTCAGAAAGCTGCCGATGGCCAGTCCGAGGAGAAAAAACACGGCAATAATCACTCTTTTACTGTGACATAGGAGCGAATTCCTCTCAATTGGGACAACAGGGAGGGGTGTCCGATGCCTAACGAGGAAGAGCGATTTTGTGAGGCTGAGCCGCTCCGCTATAGTTAAAGAATCCACCGATGAACTGGTTCGAACAAAGAATTCGCCGGTACGAACACCGCCGCTGGACGACGGACGATAACCGACGTGTGCGCCCGTTTGAATGGGGCACGGAGCACGTGGGCGGGGAACGCGCTGAGGCACATCCGGAAGGATTTTTGGCGGAATACGCAAACCACGCGCTGAAGAACAGCAAGGAGTGGTATGAAACCGGGCCGGCGGCGGACTACCTGCTCGATGCTGAGAATGTTTTGACGTTCAGCTCGTCAATCGAGTCTCCGTGGCCAGAAAACAACACGGTGCATGCGCAACTGTTTCCGGGTAAGGAGAAGCGGGCGGCGGTGCTGGTGTTGCCAAACTGGAACGCGAAATGGAACGGGCAGCGTGGGCTGTGCGAATGGCTCCAGCGGCTGGGGATTTCTGCGCTGAAGATGAGCCTGCCGTATCATGACCGCCGGATGGCGAAGGGGCACGAGCGCGCAGACCAACTCGTCGGGTCAAACATTGGCCTGACATTGCAGGCAAACCGGCAAGCGGTGCAGGATGCGAAGCGGTGTCTGCGCTGGCTGGAGCGGCAGGGCTACTCTCGCATCGGAATCCTTGGCACGAGCATTGGATCGTCGGTCGGATACATTACGATGGTGCACGACCAAGGAATTCATGCCGGCGGATTTTTTCACGTTTCGACATACTTTGCGGATGTGGTCAGCCAAGGAATGACGACCAACCACGTGTGGGAAAGCTTACGTGAGCAAGTGACGGTTGACGAATTGCGCGCCTACTGGGCGCCGATCAGCCCGATGCCATTTGTGGAACTAGGTATGGGCGCGAAACGAAATACGTTCATGGTTTACGGCAAATATGACCCAACGTTTCTGCCAGAGCTCACTTTAGAGATGGTTGACGCGCTGCATGAACACGGTGCCAACCCGCGAACATTGGAGCTGCCTTGCGGTCACTATTCGCTTGAGCTGAGGCCCTTCAGCTATATCGCGGGGTATCGCATGCTCACGTACTTGAAGTCTGCGCTGGCGTGAGTCTTTTTGCAGCATCTGCTGGGGGTAACTGACTCACGGAGTACGTTCGGCCTTTTCGTTGACCCCTACACGACCGCTGATTACTCTGTCTCCTGACAAGCCAAGTCGGATTGATCCTTGACCCGAATTAGAAAATTGCCACACGCTTTAGGGAGCTGACTGTGTCTGGTGGGAGTGAGCACAGCTTTGAAGTTCGAATGAAGCAGTTGCGCGCGGGGCAGCGTGTCAATTCGCGTGTTCCTGTGGCTGTGGAATGGGAAGAGAACCGGTCGCGGCATGCTGCGCAGGGTTGGACCGTGGATATCAGCCCAAAGGGATGTCTGGCGGTAGTGCCGCAGGGATTCGCGGTGGGACAGAAATTGGATCTCGTAAATCTTGTGAACAAGAACGTGAGTAAAGCTACTTTGATTTGGCGCGGCCACGAGGGCCGCACAGGGTGGGAGCTGGGTTTGGAGCTGCAAGATCCACCTGAGGATTTTTGGGGGCTGGATTTTTAGCCCAACGCCGGATCTCCCATCTTGGGGGCCTGAACCTTTTCTCGTGGCTGGCAACTTGCTTCGACAGTTTTCCACTGTTTTCGCCAAAAACTCCACTTTTTCCTTGCGCTTCAATCGGTTGCGAACGTATTGTTAGCCTAGCTATAGGGGGCTTGCTACGAACGGCACCTACATCTGGGAAGCCGGTTGCCGGAATGCAAACCAAATTGCGTTCCGCGCGAACGGAGGCGCATTGGAATGACCGCCATCATTACGATTGCCAACCAAAAGGGCGGAGTCGGAAAAACAACTACGGCGATCAATCTCTCGGCAGCCATCGCACATCGCGGCAAGCGAACGCTTCTCATAGATCTCGATCCACAGGCGAATTCGACGATTGCATTTTTTGAATCAGGCGAAATTTCTTCGTCGATGTTCGATGTGCTGAGTGAAACGCGCACGCCGATGGCGAATATCATCAAGCCAACGAAAGATCCGAACCTATTCGTGGGACCCGGTCGCTTGGCACTGGCGAAACTCGAGCAGGTGCTCGCCGGGCAATTTGACGCGCCGTATCGTTTGAAGGACGCGCTAGCGCCGGTGTTGAAAGAGTTCGACTACGTTGTGCTGGATACGCCGCCTTCGCTGGGAATTCTGACGGTGAATGCCCTGGTGAGTTCGACGCACCTAGTAGTACCGATTCAAGCCGCTTACTTCGCGATTGAAGGAACGGACGATCTGCTGGAAACGTATGAGCGGATCCGCGCGCGGCCGAATCCGGGGCTGAAGGTATTGGGCGTGGTGATCACGCTCTTTGACAAGCGCACAAATATTTCTCGCGATACACATGGGCAAATTCGCACGGTTTTCGGAGAAGTGCTGTTTAAGACGAAGATCAGCAAAAACGTGCGGCTTGAAGAGAGTCCAGCGTACAAAGAAACGATTCTGACGTTCGCGCCGAAATCACCCGGCGCGGTCGAGTACAAGAAACTTGCCGCGGAGGTCATCCAACGTGTTGAAGAAAGCAGGGTTGCCCGTCACGCTGAAGATGCGGCATGACGCGCACTACATCGAACAATTGACAAGCTTCAGCGGCGCCGCTGTGGGCCGTATGATTCGCGTGGACGAAATCCGCCCGAATCCGGAGCAGCCGCGAAAAGCGCTCGGCGACTTGCGCGAGCTTACGGAGTCTGTTCGCGAAAAAGGCGTCCTCGAGCCGCTGCTCGTGCGGTTCATCGCGAGCGAAGGCTGCTTCTACATTATTTCCGGTGAACGGCGGTATCACGCGGCTCGTGCGGCCGGCTTGCGCGAAGTACCGTGCATCGAAAAGACCGTCGATGACGCGGAGACGCTTGAAATCGCGTTGATCGAAAATATTCAGCGCAAAGACCTGACCGCTTTCGAAGAAGCTGATGGGTTGCACCGGCTGGCCTCTCAGTTTGAATACACGCACGAGGACATGGCCAAGAAAATTGGCCGCGCACGCTCTTCAGTGACGGAGACATTGTCGTTGCTCAACATTCCCGAGCCGCTGCGAAAGAAGTGCATTGAGAACGGCGTGACATCGAAGTCTTTATTGCTGCAGATTGCGCGGCAGCCGACCGAAAAGAAAATGGTCGAAATGTTTCAGCGTATCCTGCAAGGCGGATTGACGCGTGACGAAGCGCGGCGCGAGCGCAGGGAAGAACAAGCCGGCCCGCAGAGGCCCCAGCCGTTTATTTTTCACTTCGAGCCGCAGAACGATGCGTTCAAGTTCAGAATTCAATTCAAGAAGAGCCACGTTTCGCGTGATGAGTTGATCTCAACGTTGCGCGAGATTCTGTCACAGCTGGAAGGAACGGCATCTGAATCGTCGGAAGCGGACTCTACAGCAGCGTAAGGCGCTTGGTAAACGTTTCGAAAGCAAAATCGGGCACGAAGCTCAGGCTTTGCGCCCGATTTGCATTTCCAGGCATCCGTCGGCAAACTAAAAATCTATGAAGAAGTACGACCTTATCTGCATTGGAGCCGGTCCAACCGGGCTGGCTTGCGCAATTGAAGCGACCCGCGTTGGTCTAACGGCTCTGGTGATAGACAAAGGCGCTTTGTGTAATTCTCTTTTACATTATCCCATCAACATGGTGTTTTTCACGACGCCGGAATTGCTGGAGATCGGTGATTTGCCGCTTGTGTGCGCGGCAGAGAAGCCAACGCGTCTGGAAGCCTTGAAATACTATCGGAAGACTGCCGAGCACTTCGCACTCGAGGTGCGGCTTTACGAGCAGGTTACGAAGCTGGAGGGAAGTGACGGCAACTTTTTCGTATCCACGAGGACGCAAAACGGGATCAAGAGCACGTATCGGGGGGCCAAGATTGCTGTCGCGACCGGTTACTATGACTTGCCAAACGAAATCGCTGTTCCTGGCGAGAATCTGCCGCACGTTTCGCACTATTACACGGAGCCGCACCCTTATTGGAATCAGGACGTAGTCGTTGTCGGCGGGAAAAATTCCGCTGCAGAGGCGGCCCTGGACTTGTGGCGCAATGGCGCACACGCAACGATGGTGCATCGCGACGCGCAACTTGGCGCGACGATTAAATATTGGGTCAAGCCGGATATCGAGAACCGAGTGAAAGCCGGACAGATCCCGATGCACTTCAAGTCCACAGTAAAAGAAATTACAAACGATGCGGTGATCATCGAGAGTCCGGAAGGGAATAAGCGTTTGCCAGCGAAACAGGTTTTTCTTTTGACGGGATACCATCCCGACTTCGCGTTTATCGAAAGCTTAGGCGTGAAGTTGGATCCGGTAACTAAAAAACCAGCCATGAATCCGGAGACTCACGAGAGCAATATTCCGGGCGTGTATCTGGCCGGAGTAGTGATCGGCGGCAGGCATACGAGCGAAATCTTCATCGAGAACGGCCGCTTTCACGGTAAACAAATTGCACTGGCATTGACAGCGCCTCGTGCTCAGGCCGTTTAGACTCCACATGTTTGCTCCACTTTGCTGCGTTTGATAAACTCATGCCATGGCATCCCCGATTCGTGAAGTTTTCGAAACATTCAGCACGATGTTCAACGGGTTCAGCGTGACTTTTCGGACCATGTTCCGGAAGACGGTGACGGAGAGCTATCCCGAGCAGCCGGTGAACTTTCAACCGCGCTACCGCGGAATTCATGTGCTGCATCGCGATGAAAACGGCCTTGAAAAGTGCGTAGGATGCTTTCTCTGCGCGGCGGCGTGTCCGGCAAATTGCATTTACATCGAAGCTGCGGAAAATACCGATGCCAATCGCATTTCCGCGGGCGAGCGCTATGCCTCGGTGTACAACATCGATTATTCGCGGTGTATTTTTTGTGGTTATTGTGTGGAAGCATGCCCGACCGACGCGATCACGCACGGTCACGGTTTCGAGCTCGCCCCCTACGACATTAACTCGCTGGTGTACCGTAAAGAGCAGATGCTCGAGAAAGACATTGCGCTTCCCAAGGCGGCCGCGACGCGGTAGCTACTTCCGTTCCCTATATTGCATTTCCATTCTGATTCGCGGAGCTTCGTAGCTCCTCATTCGTTCACCTATTACTAAGCTAAACTATAACTAAATCTATTAACTAGTATGCGTCTTCGAGAGTGCGCTCAATTTTTACAGCACCAGGGCGTCGCCGACGCGGAGGAGTTTGCCTTGTTCGGTTGCGGGGACGCGAGTGTTGGAAGCGAGGCGGTAGAAGTGGTCGAAGCGAGTGGCGGGCGATGACGGCGGCAGGGAATTACGCCGCATTTCGCTGAACTTCTTCTGGAAGCCGACGAGATCTTCGCCAGTGCGGGGATTGCGCGGCGGTACCGGGCATCGCGCGCAAGGATTGCTGCCCTCGAATGCGACGTCACCTATTTTGAAGCGTATCGGATAATTTTCCTTTTCTCCGAAAAGCTGGTCTTCCCAGAACGTGGGCACGCCGTCGATTTCGAGAGTAGTGCGAAACCGTTCGCGCGTTTCGTTCAGTTCGAGTCCTGGGAAGAGATCGCAGACCGATTGCAGCGATGCGGTAGAGACAATGGTCGGTCCCGTGGCGAGCCCGTCATCGGGCACGCCCTCCGGCACGTGGCGCACGATGACGGTTTGCTCAAAATATTCTGAGAACCATGCAGCCGCGCGCTCGTAGTCGGAGGGAAACGCGAAGCTCGCCGGTTTTAGTTTGTTGTTCTTTGCCTCGCCACCAGAAACCTTAAGCGTGACCATCGAGACTCCCGGGTCATACTCGGCGCGAATGTGGTGAATCGCAGTGGTACGTTTCCCATTGATGCAGGTGCCGTCCATGGAAAAAAGCACCCAGACACGGTCGAGTTCCAGCCCGCCATTTGGGCCGATGCGCGCTTCGGGGACGCTGACAGGGTCGAGACCTTTGATGGGGTGCAAGCGAATGTTCGCCAACCACGCAGTACGGGGAACGCCGGACATGAGAAAATTCTAACAGACTGGTGCGTTGCATAAACCGCGCGGTTTCCGCAGTTTGCCGAAAGACCACATCGCGGAGAAAGACTACATAGCGGGCGACATCGTGGAGGAGGCGAGCATCCCTTGCGAACTGGCGGGCTAGAAAAGCGGGGCGCGGGCGAATGTCGATTGACCCCAGGGCTTGTAAGTAAAAGCCCTGGAACCCGCGCCCCGGGGACGCTAGCGAGTAGCGGCGGTCGCCGCTTTCGTCACAGGTTGATAGCCGCAGGTTGCGGCTTTACGCATCGCGTCCAGTGCCTCAGCCGTCGTGAGTAGAGGTGTTGTGGCGCAGTTCTTAAGCGCTCCGCCCGCAGCGAACGCCAGCGCGATTGCCGCAGCGGAAACATTGTCGGGCATTTCAGTGATCAAAACAGCGTCGTGCTCGCCAAAAGCAAAATAGCCGTGTTCGATCTTGCCACCCAGTTTTTCAATGGGGCCACGCACGGCTTCAAAACGATCCTGAGGATTTGCAATCAGTCGAGCGAGGGCATCAGCGGTATAGCTGACCTGATGAAGAAAACGAGGCATCGAAGGACTCCTTTCGAGTGAGGGCCAGAGTTTTCCGAGGAGAAGGGACAATGCACCCTTGTTGGACGCGAGTCAAGAACGTTGTGGACGAAAAGAGGGAACGCGGGGTACCCACGCAATTCTCGGGCTGAGTTCGTTTTGTCCGGCAGAATTCCAAACTCTTAATGCGTATCTTTTACCGGGGGAGGATTGGGACGGCTTGGGGGGTGGCACAATACCGTTAAGCCGCAGATAAACAACCATTTGTCCGTAGTGCTCAGCATTGTGCCAGATAACGACGCCTGCGAGGCCAAGGCGTGTGTTGGGACCAGCATGAGGGCCTTCGACCGGGTCGAACTGGTTTTCCGTTTTGATCCTCTGGAACGATTTGCTGATGGCTACAAACGAATTACGAAGATAAATCAGCAGCTCGCGTTTCGTTTTGGCGGGATCGGGGCCGCCTTTGTCGCACATCGCGGGAGGCTGTTGGCCATCGAACTCAGCGACGAACGCGAAGTTCGCGCATGCCACGTGCTTGACTTGCTCCGCGAAGGTGCGCATTTCGGAAGAGCCGAAAGTAGGCTTTTCGCTCTTGAATTTTCCTTCCCCGGGCGATAGGCATGCAAGTTCTCCGGCATGGCTTCGGCGGCGGAGCGGACTTCGTACTCCTGCAAACTTGCGGTGCGAAGCAGTGCGGAGGCGACCGTTTCTTTTTTGCTCATTTCGGCTGCGGTGGGCTGCTGGTCCTGGGAGGGCGAAGCAGAGGGCAACCCTAAAATAACGAGCAAGATTGACGCAGCAGGGGATGCGAAGAAGCTCTGGAGGGAAGATTTCATGACTCGCTCCTGTTCAGGAGTGTAACTGCGTTAGAAGTTGCCAAGCCCTCGCAGCCACCGAGGGTTTTGTGCCTTTAGCGCGGTTTTTTGCAATCAACGCTGGTTCTGGTTTCTCACTCGCAATGCCGGGCTTCGTGCAAGGGAAGCGCGCGACGATCAGACGTATGCCGATTGGGCTTACGATTTGCTTGACCACGCCGTTCCGGCCTTCCACAAACAGCTCTTCGTTACGGTTTTGTAGACGGAACCATCAAGGCGTGCCTCACCACCACGGTTTGTCTCGCTGCGATCCTTTGGGGCTGATGGAAAGAAAACCGAAGACGCCGACCAGGGCGATGCCGTAGAGCTGATGCTCTTTACTGTAATTCAAGCCGTGCAATACCACGACATAAATTGCGGCAATCACTAGAGCGACGCCCGAGGCGATCTGCCGCCAAGTCATGCTTTTCATAACGCCTTATTTGGAGCCATCTGTCCGCTGCAATCATCCGTGAAGGTTGCGAACTAAGCGATCTTATCGACTCGACGCCGCGCGGTCTATAACCTACATGACGAAAATGCATATTTGGATACGGGGAATGCTTGCCGCCGTCAGTGGCGCGAGTGGCGGAGTGCTGACCGGATTCGCCGCCGTCGGTATCGATCCCGCAACACTTCGCGCATCCACATATCAGTTGCGTTTGAACGGCCAGCTCTTGACGGGAACGTCGGGGCCTAGCGGCGTGGCGGCAACTTCGTGCGGCTCGTTTGTGCAGGGCCACTTGCCTGCATTCGACGCGAACAACAATGTGACGGACAGCGGCGTTTCGCCCACAAACGTTTCTAATTACTTCAATCGCGCTGCCGGCAATCTGGGCTAACGACTCTGGAGCGATCAGCCAGAACTACGCCGCAGGAGCAACGCTGACCGTAAGCGTGCAGACCGCGGCTGCTGGATGCACCACCTCGCCGTCGGACGCGAACGCGGTGATTCAGTACAAAATGCGGACTTTGCCAGGGCCCGGATCGGTCGCTGCTGTATTTCAGCTTTGTTATACTTGCGCGGTCATGAGCGATCATCGCGCTAAGACGTCCTTCGCCGAAGCGTGTTTGTGTCTTTGGGTGATCGCCGCGCAAATCTGGTATCTACTGCAATTCCGGCCGCTCGTTGCATTTTTTGTTGCGAGATTCTTTCACAAGTCATGACGGCCTTGCACACGCTTGGCCTCTGCGCGGCGCTGGTCTTTTCCGTGTTGCTTCTGACGGGCGCGGGCGCACTGGTGTTGCGAATTCTCAGGGCGACGGATGCAAGTTCTGCGGACACGTTTCTGTTCTCCGCAGCCCTCGGAATCGTGCTGTTCGATCTAGCCGTCATCATGGGCGAATTTGCGCCGAATCCTCGCGTTGGAATAAGACTCGCAGCGGCCATTGTCGGCTTAGTTGGCCTTGGGGGGATCAGAACTGTTCTGTCAACGCTTGCGCAGGTCGCTAGAAAAATTTTGGCCGCGCCTCAAATCCACCAATTACTCGCCGCAGTGCTGCTTGTGGTGCTCGCTTTGCAAGGCCTGGCGGCTATTGCCCCGATTACAGGGTCTGACGCGCTCCACTACCACTTCACGGCGGAAGCGCTTCTTCTGGCCGAAGGATTTCACGCGAATTGGTCGTTGCTGCATAGTTTTTTCTGCGGCTTGAGCCATCAATTAATTTTGGCGGGCCTGGCGCTCGGCAGCGGCGCAATTGCGCAGGGATGGCTTTTTTTCGGCGGCGCGCTCGGGGCCCTGGCCACACTACGCCTGACGCAATTGTGGATGGATGGCGTGTGGCCCTGGCTGGCGGCGCTTGCGTTCGCGCTTACTCCCGTGGTGTTCTGGCAGACGACTGCGGCCGGAGCTCCGGACATCTGGATGAGCGCCTTCGTTCCACTGTGCGTGCTCGCAATTTTGAAGGCTCGCGGCGTTCTCTCGCCGAGCTTGATCATTGTGGCTGGCATCTTTGCCGGAGCGACAGCCGGGACGAAGTACACAGGGTTGATTTTTGCAACGGCTCTGCTCTTTGGATTTCTTGTGGCGATACACTCCGCCGCAAAAGCCGCGTTATTTTTCACTGCGGCCGTAGTGGTGGGAATTTTTCCTTACGTCCGAAACTGGTTCTGGGCTGGGGATCCGGTATTTCCGTTTTTGTTTGCTCGCACGCATTACTCTGGCGTTGACACGAATCAAACCGCGATCCATGCCATCTTGCTGGACACGGGCGCATCGCACACGTTCAGCGCGTTGGAACTTCTGAAATTCCCATTTTTTGCAGCCGTTGACGGGTCGCATCTCGGTGCGTGGCAGCTCTTGGGTCCGCTGGTACTTGTGTTCGCGCCGTTCGCGTTCTCTGAACTCCGCAAGAGCATTGAGGGGCGTGTCGCGCTCACCGTATGGATCCTGAGCGCTCTTGGTATCGGTCTGACCTCGGCGATGTCAAGATTCTTGCTTCCGCTCTTGCCCGTTGCTCTTGCCGGAAGCATTGCCGGCGTCTTGTTATTTTCGCGCGAACGCTGGCACGTTCTGCGTGCGCTATCTGTACTAAGCATCGCTGGATTTGCTTTTTTTGGATTTGCCGCAATGGTTGTCTATTCTCATTCGGCATGGTCTGTGGTTGCAGGGCGAACCGCACCGGAAAGCTATCTCGTCGCGCATTCGCCGGACTACGAGCGGTCACAGTTCGTCAATCGAGAAATCGAACGTCTCCGTGAGCCTGGCCGGACGCTGATTTTTTTCCGTCATCTTTATTACGTTCGCGTGCCTTTCTTCGATGGTGACCCGGAAGACAGCTGGGAAATGAATCCAGTGCTGCTTACAAGTTCGGCCGCATGGCGCGACCTTTTCGCGAAGCACCAGATCCGGTGGGTGCTGAAATCGCCGGAGTATCCAGCATCGCTTGTTGATTCTTTGACGCGTCTGGAAAACGACGGCCTGCTGCGGGTTTGTGCGTTCGGTGAAGTAGAAAGTTTTGCGGGCAACAGAATCGAAGGGAAGCGCGTCCGCGAACCGATCACGCTCTATTGCATCCAGAATGCGCAATCGACGCACTGATTTGTGCAAGAAATCTTGAAACAATTCAGGCCGCTGAAGAATTTCGCTGTTGGTGGTGAGTCACCTTGCTCGGACACATCTCGCCAGCCTGTCGGGATGTCGTTTCACTCCGGCGGAGTCGGCACGCGTCCCGGACTGCAAACACTCTTCGGAAGCAAGCAACACCCAGGCAAATATCCACAGCCAGGGCCATCTCTCTAAAGATTCCTCTTGACACCGCGTCTTATAAGTTATATTATGTTAACTAGGAAATCGGTCTGAATTGTCTAGCCTGTGGATTGCCTGTGCAAGTCCCACCAAACCCGGGAATCGGGTCTTCCCTCTCACATTTGACTGTGTTTAGTTCTTCTTCGCGCTGGTTTGCTGGATTTCGTATTGCAAGAACTGTTCAAGCTGATGCGGATCCGCTCCCACAATTCGCCGCCCGTTCACGAACAACGTCGGCGTGCTACCTACCTCCATCAGCTTGGCGTTGGCAATGCTGGCTTCCACAGCTGCCGCTGCCTCCGGGCTGGTCATGCACGCCTTAAAGGCGTCGATCTTCAATCCGGCCTGGCCTGCGTAGTCCACGACCTTATCCCAAGCATTGGCCGCGGAGATCAGGTCCTGGTAGTCGTATAGATTGTCGTATAGCTTCCAAAACGCTTTGGGATCCTGCTCGTAGGCACACCGTCCTGCCAGAGCGGCTGTCCGGGCCCACGGATGAAGCTGCTCGATCGGAAAGTCTTTGAACACCAGCCGCACCTGCGGGTACTTCGGCAGGAGCCCGCGGATCGCCTCATGCAGGTTGCGGCAGACCGGGCACTCAAAGTCGGCGAACTCCACCACGGTAATCGAGCCGTTCGGATTGCCGGTGGCTGGCGCATTCTTCAGGTCCAGCTTGGAGCGGTTTTCCGCCAGCGCGTCCTTGCTCATATCATTCAGTTCGCCGCGCAGTAGGAATTTTCCGTCCTTACTGAGCCACATCTTGGCGTTTTCTTTGTTCTCGCCAATGGTCAGGGCGATGTCGGTTTCGAGAAGTCCCGGAATTCCGGTCTCCTTGAAATCGCCCACGACCAGCTTCACGTCCGGGCCAAACGCGAACATGTTACGCAAGTAGACGTCGACCTTGTGCTTCAATTCAGCAGACGAAGGACTCTGCGCCAAACCCGATGATGCACACAAGCCGATCGTCGGCGCCAAAATCAATGTCGCGCAGGCAATCTGCAGCCAAAGTTTCTTCAAGGGGCCCTCACAATCCTATGGAATAAACCGCTGCGCAATCGGGAACGGACGTCCAAAGCCAAATGCGCGCGAAGTAATTTTCAATCCCGGTGCCGCCTGTTTCCGTTTGTATTCGGTGCGATCTACGAGCAGGGCAATCTCGCGCACTAGTTTCAAGTCGAAACCATATTTGTCCGCGATCTCCTGAGGGCTTCGCAGATCCTCGATGTAGGCCTTAAGAATGCGGTCCAGGACATCATATGGCGGCAAACTGTCTTCATCCTTCTGATTGGGACGGAGTTCCGCCGAGGGCGGCTTCTCAATTGTCTCGCGTGGAATAATTTGCCGCTGCCGGTTAATGAATTTCGCCAACTCATAAACCATCAGTTTCGGCACATCGGAAATGACTGCGAGTCCTCCGGCCATGTCGCCGTACAGTGTGCAATACCCTACTGCAAGTTCAGATTTGTTTCCCGTGCTCAGCACCATCGATCCGAATTTATTCGACAGCGCCATCAAATAATTTCCGCGTATGCGTGCCTGAACATTTTCTTCTGTCACGTCCGCTTTGCGGGAACCAAACACCGGCTTTAGCGTGGCCAAGTACGCATCGAATACCCCGGAAATCGGGATTGTCTTCATCTCAATTCCCAGATTCTGCGCAACAGCTTTCGCGTCCGCGATGCTGCCTTGCGAGGAGTAGGGTCCGGGCATTGACACGCCGAGCACATTCTCTGCGCCTAGCGCCTCCACCGCAATGGCCGCAACGACGGCAGAGTCAATTCCACCGCTCAGCCCGACCAGGGCCTTCTCGAACCGGCATTTATGTACGTAGTCGCGCGTTCCAAGCACCAGCGCCTGGAATGCGTAAGCAATCTCTTCTGGCGGTTGCTCGTGAATTTCGCCCTCTCCCGTCGTGGTGTCGAACAGAATGAGGTCTTCTTCAAACGCCGCCGCCTGCGCTGCCACTTTGCCATCCAGCGTCAGCGCGACGCTCGCGCCATCGAATATCAGGCTGTCGTTTCCGCCTACCTGGTTCACGTACACAATTGGAAGTTGGTGGCTCAGTGCAATCGAGCGCAGCATATCGACCCGCAGCGCTCGTTTGTCGATGGTGTAAGGAGACGCCGAAATATTGATAATGACGCTAGTTCCCTGCGCAGCAAGTTCCGTGACCGGGTCGCGGTCGTAGCGCCGCACCGCCCAAAAATTCTTGTCGTTCCAGACGTCTTCGCAAATTGTGATGCCCAGCATTTCCCCGCCGAATCCGAAAACCTTTTGTTCGGCCGCCGGCTGAAAGTATCGCGACTCGTCAAAAACGTCGTAAGTCGGCAGCAGCATTTTGCTTTGCTCAAACACGATTTTGCCGCCGCTAAGAAGCGCCGCTTTATTTGCTATCCCGCTGCCCGTGCCATTCTTGTTCTTACCGACAAATCCGACAATCGCTGGCAATGGCAGCTTCGCCGCCAGCTGCTTCAATTCTTTTTGGTTTCTATCAATGAAGGCGGGGCGTTCCAGTAGATCTTGGGGAAGGTAACCGCAGATACAAAGCTCGGAGAAAACGGCAAGGTGCGCTCCCCGTTCCTTGGCGCGCGCCGCCAAAGCCAGGATGCGTGCCGTGTTGCCCGCGAAATCGCCGACGGTGGGATTGAACTGCGCCAGCGCAATTTTCATGCTAGGACACTAGAATACGTTCGCCGCGACATATTTTGCAAATGTAGCTGTGATTCGAAGTCTCGAAAAACACACGGACGTCGCATAGAAAAAGGCTCCTGAGCTTAGGTGCACAGCCCTTCTCAGGAGCCTACAAATTTTTCAAGAGCGCGGTTGCGCTCCGACTAAGTTACACGCTGAACGAACTGCCGCAGCCGCAGGTGCTCTTCACGTTCGGGTTGTTAAACTTGAAGCCCGCTCCCTCGATCGTTTCGATGTAGTCGATCTCGACGCCTTCCAGGTACATCGAGCTCATTTGGTCCACGGCAACTTTCAAGCCGTTGAAATCTACGACTTCGTCGGTATCGTTGGTCTGGTTCTCGAATGCCATGTGGTACTGAAATCCGGAACACCCGCCGCCGACCACTGCCACGCGAAGCGCCGTCGGCACTGGGTTCTGCATCCCCATGATTTCCTTGACTTTAGTGCTTGCTGTTGGGGTAAGACTAATCATGATTTCTGGGCCTCCGCCGCGGCATCTGCCGCGGAAATTCCTACCAAATTAGTGTAGCAGAAAAGGAACTATAGTTCATCTTCTGGAATTTGTCGCTGTTGCCTCAAGGAAACTCTCTTCCCTCGCGTACTTCGACAACCCGAACTCCATCCAATACAATTAGATGCATCTATGAGACACAAGGTCACGCTTTTGCCGGGCGAAGGCATCGGAACGGAAGTTTCTCGCGCGACACGGCGCATTCTCGAAGCCGCTGGCGTTCAGATCGATTGGGAGGAGATCGACGCACGCGCCAACGGCGCTGGCCCCAGTGATACAGGACAAGTTCTGAATCAAACGGCAGTCGAGTCCGTGCGCCGCAACGGCGTTGCACTGAAAGGCCCCATGGCCACCGCCATCGCGGGCGGGGCGCCCAGCGTGAACGTCGCACTCCGCAAGACCCTCGATCTCTACGCGAATCTTCGGCCCGTCAAAAATCTTCCAGGACTTAAATCTCGCTTTGAAAACGTAGACGTCGTGATCGTCCGCGAAAATACGGAAGACCTTTATTCCGGCCTCGAACATGAAGTCGTACCAGGAGTCGTTGAAAGCCTGAAAATTATCACGGAACGCGCTTCGACACGCATAGCCCGCTTTGCCTTTACACATGCCAAAAAAGAAGGCCGCAAGAAAATTCACGCCATTCACAAAGCCAACATCATGAAGCTCTCGGACGGGTTGTTTCTGAGGTCCATTCGCGCCGTTGCTGCCGAATTTCCCGAAATCGAATACCAAGAGATGATTGTCGACAACGCATGCATGCAGATTGTTCTAAATCCGCAGCAGTTTGATGTCCTGCTCCTGCCGAATCTCTATGGCGACGTGATGAGCGATCTTGCCGCAGGGCTCGTAGGTGGTCTGGGAGTTGTTCCCAGCGGGAACATCGGAGATAACGGCGCGATTTTTGAAGCGGTCCACGGCACGGCGCCGGATATCGCTGGCAAGGGCCTTGCGAATCCAACCGCTCTCCTGATGAGCAGCATCCTGATGCTCGATTATCTTGGCGAACGGTCCGCTGCCCGTCGCATCGAAACAGCCCTTGAAACCGTTTATAGCGAGGCAAAGCACACCACTCACGATGTCGGCGGCAAAGCCGGAACAGACGAATTTACTGAAGCCGTAATTGCCGCGTTGCCTTTGCGAGTGAGCTAGGATTTTTTGTTCAGCCGTGGATCGGTACGTAAAGCTGGTACACCATCCAGTAGACGATCACTCCGGTCACGCATACGTAAAACCACAGTGGCAGCGTCCACTTCGCAATCACTTTGTGTTTGTCAAAGCGCTCCGCCAACCCACGTCGCAGCGTAATCAGAATCAACGGCACAATCACGATCGCCAGAATCGTGTGCGAAGTCAGCAGCACGAAATACACCGGGCGAATCCACCCTTGCCCCTGAAACACCACATGGCCTACACGATGGTGGTACACGAGGTACGACACGAGGAACACGCAGGAGACCACGAACGCTGAAATCATGAACCGTTTGTGCGCTTCGCGCTTCCCTGTACGAATTGCTGCGTATCCACCGGCCAAAAGAATTCCGCTGGTTCCGTTGAGCGTTGCGTTTAACGCGGCATGAGAGAAGGACATTTATGATGTTAGAAAAACTCTCGAAAATTCTACCTTGCGATTTTGTCGTACGCCATCAAACCGAGCAGAATCGGAATATGCAGAATCGTGGCATGCATCAGCCATTTTGCCCGCATGTTCGTCTTTTCGCTGGAGGCCCACAGGCAAACCTGCACTAGCGCTGTACTCAACACCAATGCGCCAAAAAAATAGAGTACCCCGGCTAGACCAAGCACTGACGGCAGCACGCTTACGCCCACCAGCATTCCCGCAGTGATGATGATCTGGCGAAACGTTCGCGTCCCGTCGCGGTCCACCACCGGCAACATCTGAATTCCGGCGCGCGCATAGTCTTCGCGATACATCCACGAAATCGCATGGAAATGCGGAAACTGCCAGAAAAACAAAATCAGGAACAGCAGCCACGCGCCCTTATCCAGTCTGCCGCTTGCCGCTACCCAGCCAATCATCGGAGGAATCGCGCCGGGAAACGCTCCCACGAAGGTTGCCCACACCGTGCGCTTCTTCAGCGGCGTATACGCCAGCAAGTAGCTCAGGCAAGTGACCACGCCCAACAGCGACGCCATCCAGCCGCCCACCAGCCACAGGTCTGCGCCACCGGCAATCGCCAACGCCACGCCAAACGATAACGCTTCTGCTGGCTGTAACAAGCCGCTCGGCAACGGCCGCGAAGCTGTTCGCCGCATGTGGCGGTCAGATTCGCGTTCCATGTAGTGATTTAGCGCCGCTGTGCCCGCCGCGATCAGCATCGTGCCAAACACCGTGTGCACGAGTTTCAGCCAGTCCACCGGCCCGCGAACGCCCATGTAAAATCCGGCGCCGGTCGTTATCAAAACAAGGAAAGAAACGTCCGGCTTGGTCAGCGCGACGTACGCGCCGGCGCGGCTCATCAGCGTGAAATTCGTTGAACGAAGCGTACTCATTCGGTCGCAGTCTGCGGCCGGGAGGGAACCGCAACCGTTCCCCGGCGTGGCACGAGACGATAGCACATCAGCACAACCAGAATCGACGATGCAAACACCAGCGCACCAAAAACCGTGTGCACCACCGTCAGCACCACCATCGCTGGCATCGGTTGCGGAGCATCCTGCGTCACCAGACGCGACCAATACGCCGCGCCTCCCAGCAAAATCTGCGTGCCCACCATCGAATGCAGCAGTGTCCGGCCAAACGTCAGCTCGCGTGAAGAATCAAAACGCCGCCGCAGCACGGCTGCCGTCCAGATCATCACGCCCAAGACGACAAACGCCCCCACGATATGCGGCCAGATCGGCGCGTACTGATGGCGGAAGCCTGCGCCAAGAAAAACTTGAATAAACATTACAACAGCGTTAAGAATCGCGAGCGAATGAATCGAGATTCCGCCTCGATCCTCAAACATTTCATGCGAGTCAGTCCACCACTTGCTCGTAAAAACCGCCAGACACAATATTGCGCCAAACATTATCTGAGCAAAGCACGCGTGCAGTACTGGCAGCCAGTAGTGAAGCAATCTGATCACGACTTCCCCGCCCAAGATCGCTTGCGCTACAACTCCGCCTACTGCAGCCAGTGCAAACCAACGCAGCCACCGCCGCTCCTCGCGGAGCCAGACCACGACGGCTTCCACGGCTAACAGAATTCCCAGGACGCCGGCGATTACGCGATGGCTGTGCTCGTAAACAATTCCGCCGACCATCGGTGGCGTAAACGTTCCATACGACGTCGGCCAATCCGGCACTGACAGTGCAGCTTCGTTCGAGGTGACGAGCGCTCCCGCAACCAGCAATAGGATCGTCCAAAAGAAAACAAAAACGGCGAAGCGGTGTACACCCCGGTGATAAATCGCTTTCATCGATGACTTCCCAGAGAAAAATTATACTCCAGCACGCTTCCCGCGTGCACTTCAGACCGCCGCGCGCAGTTGCTCTTTTTGATCGGTACTTCCCACCGCTTTCAACACCAGGTCTTGCAACGCTGCTATAAACGGTGCCGAGTCGCCGACCGCGGGCATCATCCGGAAACGTTCGATTCCCCACTTTTTCGCATCGATGCGTCCGTCGATGTTGATTTCGTGCAGCGTCTCAATGTGCTCTGTAACGAAAGAAATCGGCACCACCAGCATTTCCTTCACGCCTTCACGGCCCAGGTGCTCCATCGTCTCCAGAAACGGCGGCTCGAGCCACTTGGAGGGCCCGACGCGGCTCTGATAGCAAAGCAAATGTGTCTTCGGCCAACCCGCGTACGACCTCGCCCCGGCCTCGCACACGAGGCGAACGGTCTCTGCAATTTGCTTGGGATACGGATCGCCCTTTTCGACCAGGCTCATCGGCAGGCCGTGTGCGCTGAAGAGCAGGTGAATCCGTGAACTATCGAGGAATTGCCGCAAGCAAACGCCAACTTTTTGCACTAACGCCTGAATGTACGATGGATGGTCGTAAAACGATTCGATCACTCGCTCTGGCGGTCCACCTGCTGGACTTCCATAAACTCGCCGCCACTCTTTCATGCTACTGAGCGTCGTCGCGTACGAATAGTGTGGATACAGCGGTAACAGCACTACTTCGTCGAGCGGCCCTGCGCCCTTCAACGCGGCAACGGCATCTTCCGTAAACGGCTTCCAGTAACGCATGGCTGTAACAACAACGGGATCGATGTATGGGGCCAGCGCTGCGCGCAACTTCACTCCTTGACGGTCCGTGAGCAACGCGATCGGGGAACGCCGTCCAATCATGGCGTAACGCCCAGCGACTGGCACAGAACGTTTTTTCGCGATGTAGCGCGCCAGCGGCCCGCGCAAAAATCCCAGAGGCCCCATCGGAATAATGTCAGGATCGAGAAAAAGGTTTCGCAGAAACGGCTCGACCGCTTCAAGCGAGTCAGGACCGCCCAGCTGAAAGAGCACCACACCGACGCGCTTCTTCCCTACCAAGTTACTTCTCTCCCGTCGATCTCGATGTGGACTTTTTCAGCCGTTCGACCTCGGCGCGTAAATCGTTCGACCGCTTCGCGATGCTCAAATAAAAACCAAAAAAAATCGCCCAGCCGAGTATGTACGCCCAGAATACGCTGTCGAGATTTTTCACGATGTCTCTGCCTCCCGGCGTAACACCTCAACGTCGCCTCGCAGTTTCTCGAGCGCGTAACGTTCTGAAATTAGGAACCACATGAATAGATGCATCGCAAGGACCGCAAAATAGAACGTCGGACGCATTCCCGGAGCAAGACCCGAATTCGGGCCCCCCATAATCACGGGCGCAGGATGCTGCGTTCGCCACCAGCGAATCGCACCAAAAACAATCGGCACGTCAATGAATGCAAAAATTCCAAACAGCGCGCTCAATAACGCTCGGCGGTTCGGCTCTTCCACGAGCGTGCGGAGTAGCAAATACGAAATATAGAGGAGCCAGAGGACAAACGTGGAAGTCAGTCGCGCATCCCAGGTCCAATAGATTCCCCATGCCGGTTTCGCCCAGATCGGGCCGGAAATCAAAACAATCGTGGTAAATGCCACGCCAACTTCCGCGCATGTCACGCCAAGCCAGTCGTACTTCTCATTACGCTTCCAGACATAAAGCAGGTTACTTGCAAAACCGATTAAAAACGCGGTGAGTCCGGCCCACGCACAGCTCACGTGAAAATAAAAAATACGCTGCAAGTCGCCCATGGTTCGTTCTTCGGGCGCTATAAAAAAAGAGGCGTACGCGGCGGCGATCACCAGCAAGACAGCCGCTGCGCAGAGCACGACGCGTTTCGCCATTCCCGCCTATTCCTCCAGTAAATATTCGCCGAAAAGCCACAGCGCCGTCAAAAATACCACGTCAAACACCGCCAGAAAGCCGATTCCCTTCCATTGCATCACTGGGTCGGCCGACATCAGCCCCACGGTAACTTCCGTGCTGGCCACAAGAATCGGCGCAAGCAATGGCAGCAGGAGCAGCGGCAGCAGCAGTTCGCGCATTCGCGCTTGTGCGGAAATCGCCGCCAGCGCCGTGCCCGCCGTTGAAATTCCCAGACTGCCGAGCAAAAATGTCAACAAAATCCCCGGCAACTGCCCCCGAAAGTTCACGTTAAAAAGTGCCGCGAACACCGGAAGCATCAAGAGCTCCGTGAGTAGAAGAAATAAAGTATTCGCGCCGATCTTCGCCAGAAAAATTGCGAACGGGTCGCTTACAGCAAGTCGCAGAGCGCTCAATGTGTCGTTGGTTTGCTCACGCAGGAAGCAGGGCTGCAACATCAGCGACGCAGCAAACAGAAACGCAAGCCACAGCAGTCCCGGCCCAAATCGATGCGACTCATTCGTAGTGGGATCAAACGTGAAACTAAACAGCACCACCACGATCAGCACAAACACAATCGTGGTGCTCAGCAGTTCGCGCGAGCGGAACTCTGTCCGCACTTCCTTGCCCAGAAGTGCCGCCGCGTTGGAAAGCAGTCCCATTCAGCCGCCCGTGAACGAAAGCACCGATTGGAACGTCGTTCCGGCGCGCGTGTCCGCCACCACGCTTCCCGCCTCGAGCCGCACGGCGCGCGTCGCAAGCCGCGCCACCTCAGATTCGCCATGCAAACTCATGACAATGGTGCATCCGCTATCGCGAAGCGTCCTCAAGCGTCCGATCAGCCATGTTGTCGCCTCGGGATCCAAGCCGGTAGCGGGCTCGTCAAACAGCAGAAGTGATGGATTGGCAAGCAGCGCACGTGCAATCGCGACACGCTGCCTCATGCCGCGCGAAAATGTGCGCACCAGCGAATCCTTGCGCTCGTCAAGACCCACTTCAAACAGCAATTCCGCCACGCGTTCTTTGCGCTTAGTCACCCCGAGCAATTTCGCGAAAAAAAGCAGGTTCTCTTCCGCAGTCAGTTCGTCATAGACCATCGTCGCGTGGGCAACAAAGCCGGTGTGCGGATTCTGATTCTCAGTGCTTTCAGAAAAGGAAAGCGAGCCTCGTGTGGGCCGTGTCAGGTTAGCGGCGATTCGCAGGAGCGTGGTTTTGCCCGACCCATTGCGCCCCGCAAGCGCTACACATTCGCCTGGAGCAATCGTCAGCGTTAGGTTTCGCAACGCGTACACGGTGCCGTAGCGCTTATCTACCTTTTCGAATCGCAGGCCGACCTTGCATTCTGCAGGCGAGGCCACCGTTCAGCCCCGGACCAGGTCTCGCAGCACTTGCTCTGCCTGGGCGCGCTCGCGGGAATACTCTTCGTCGCTAATGGTTCCCGCCTGTCGCCTTAGTTCGAGCCGGAACAATTGGTCCTTCAGCGCGTCCAGACTGTTGCTCGTTTCGCGATCAATCGAAGCGAGCGCCTCTCCGTTTGATGCCGTGCTCGACGCCTTTTCTGTCGAAGTTCGCGCGGCTTGTGGCTTGGAGATAGACACCGCGGCGGTACTTTCTGGAGCGACAACGGTGACCGCGATAGGCTTCCTCGCAAGCAAGATCGCCGCCAGGATGAACAGGACACAAAATCCGCCGATGAGCGGCCATTTCAAACTGTCCAGGCGTCCGGGGACTGACTGGATCGTCGCTGCAGCGTCACCACCCTGCACGTTCTCTGCGCGCCCCGGTGCTCCACCGGGGCCACCAGAATTCGCAGCCGGAGGCGCAGGCGCGGTTCCAGAAAGCGTGACAGTAATCATCGTCCCCGCCGCGACGTTCGACCGTTCGTAAATGTTCATTCCCTGCTCTTGCCCGGCCATTTGCAGGCCGTCGCCCGTCAGTTGCACGCTCGGAGGCGCAACCACCAGTAGGCGCCCGCCGCCGTACGCAGTCGGCAATTTTACAGTCGCGCTGTTACTCGGGTATGGGACTTCATACGAGAGCCGCACTTCGCTTTCTCCCGGACGAAACGCGAACGCGATGGCGTATTTGTTTTTTCCTTTATCGATTGGCGCTTGCACTACCGGCATTCCAGAAGGCCCTGATGCCGCAATCTGTTTTAACTCTGCTTTGTCCGGCAGCACCGCTTCAAAATTTCCCTCCGTGCGGAAGAACGCTTGCGGCGGCTTGGAATCGTTCTTGACTCCATACTCCTCGCCCACAATCAGCGTTGCTCCATTCGGCTGAAAAATCACCACGTGCGACGGAACGGAGATCGTCTTCGCGTCTCCCGTCGGCTCAAACACCTCCACGCTTACGGAATCTTTTCCTGGCGGCAGAGGCTGATGAAAATTCACGCCCTTGTACACTGCGCGCACTAGCATCGGCTGCGCACCAATGTTGGGATTGTCGAAGCTAAACTGCCCTGCGGCGTCTGTCTTCGTGTTTGCAATGGGCTGCATTCCACCTTGCAATTGAATCAGGATTACTTCGACGCCTGCACCCGGCTTGCTTGTCGTTCCGTTGTTCACCGTGCCATGAACGATTCCCGCCCGGCTGGTGCCTGCGAATCCAAGAAGTGCCAGCAGCGCCGGGAGACAGCCAGCAATCCGCCTCATCGAGGGCCTCGCTCGCCAGCCGGACGTGGGCCTCGCGGACGCTTTACGCCGGCATCCGTGACCTGATCGATCTCCGCCAGCACCAGGGCCGCCTCCGTCTCCATGGCATTTTTCATCGCTTCGTAGTCGTCCTCGGAATATTTTCCGGCGCGGTATTCAAACCGCAAGTCGCGCAGGTTGTCGTAAATCGCGTCACGGCGTTCCATCAATTGATCCAGTTTCGAACGGTGTGGCGCCAGGTCGGAAGCATCAGGTTGAATGTAGAAAATAAAAAGAAGTGTCGCCGCAGCAAGCGCCAGGCAAGCGCCAAGCACTGCTCCATCCGCGGAACTAATCATCAAGAAAACCGCGAGCGGCACCGCGATCAACTCACTCCTCCGTCTCGCGCTGCGCCTGCTCGCGCGCACGCGCCAGGAGCTCCGGCGAAACACGCACTCCGTTCGCGCTCGATGCGGCCGCCACAGCGACCGGCCGCTTTCTCCAGCGCTTCATCACCACGATCACCAGCGCCGTGCCTCCCAGCAGATACAGAATCGGCATCAGCCACGCCACCAAACCAAAGCCGCTTTTCGGCGGCTCGACATATGCGAGCGGACCATATTCCTGAATCATCGCCTTCAGCACTTGCTCATCGGTCATACCTGCAGCGATGTGCGTGTCGATTTCCTTCAACATTGTTTTCGCGGTGTCGCACGGACCAGAGTACGCTCCACCCACGTGATAGCACTTCCCTGCCGCTTGATCGCAGCCGTTGCACATGCACTTCAGCTTGGAGCCAATCTGGTGCGTGCGATCGCTCTGATCGGCAAGCAATCGCTTTGCGCCCGGCGGCATCAAAGCCGCGCAAGCCAACAAAACTCCAGCCGCGATTCGCGTCCTGTTCTTCATGGATTAATCGTGGCCTTCCCGAAGCGTCACCTGTGCGGGCCTGATTCCACTCAGTTCCCTGGTCGCCGATGGAACTTCCGTCCGCGCCAAAACCACAACCGCCGCGCGAGTCGGCACCAACGCGACAATCGTACCCATTACCACAACCATTCCGCCCCACCACACCCACTTCACCAATGGATTGATGAATACATGAATCGTCGGCAGATTGTTCTGCGGATTCATCCCGGCATAAACAACGTACAAATCTTCGCGTAGCGTCGAGTAGATCGCTACCATCGTGCCGGATTCCTGATTCGCCGGAAAATTCCGCCGCTCCGGATAAAGCATCATTACCGGTTTTTTGTCTTTCATCACCTCCACGATCATGCGATCGGCGACGTAGTTCCTCTCCTGCTTCCGATCCATGCTCTGCAGCAGGAGCTCATACTTGCCAATACTGATCGTTGATCCGATAGGGAGTTCTTTTTCTACTTCCTTGTTGAACGCTTGTCCGGCCAGCCCGATGAAAATCATCACCATGCCGAGATGCACGATGTAGCCGCCATACCGCCGCGTGTTACGCAGCGTAAGGTCCACGCACGACGCGAGCCAAGACGCACTTGATCGCGCCTTCACCACCCGCGCGCCCCGGTAGAACTCCTGCACAATCGTCGTAGCCACAAACACGCACAAGCTGAAGCAGATCAACGCGAACATTTCGCGTACGCCGAGAAAAAATCCAATCACGCCGCCGAGAAGTCCTGCCGTGACTGGGCCACGAAAATTGCGCTTCATGCTTTCCGTCGAAGTCTTGCGCCACGCGAGCAGCGGGCCAACTCCCGTCAAAAACATCAGCAGCAAACCCAGCGGAATATTCACCTTGTTGAAAAACGGCGCGCCCACGCTGATGCGCGATCCCGTGAACCACTCTGAGAAAACCGGAAACAGCGTTCCCGATAACACCGCAACGCACGCCACCAGCAAAACCAGATTGTTGAATAAAAAGCTCGACTCGCGCGACACCAGCGAATCCAGCTGGTTCTCGCTCTTCAAATAATCTTTGTTCTTGAAATATGCCGCCAGGCACACGCCCAGAATGATCAGCAGAAAACCGACAAACCAATTTCCGATGCTCGATTGGGCGAACGAGTGGACCGAACTCACGACGCCACTTCGCGTGAGCAGCGTCCCGAGGATGCACAGCATGAACGTCAAAAATACCAGCCAGACGTTCCACACCTTCATCATGCCGCGCTTTTCCTGCATCATCACCGAATGCAGAAACGCTGTTCCCGTCAGCCACGGCAGCAACGAGGCATTCTCAACCGGATCCCATCCCCAATAGCCGCCCCAACCCAGCACTGCATAGGCCCAATGCGCACCCAGCAAAATTCCCATCGTCTGGAAGCACCAAGCAATCATCGTCCATTTGCGCGTCAGGTGGATCCACTTCTCGCCTGGATACCGCGCCAGTAGCGCCGCCAACGCAAACGCAAAAGGAATCGTGAATCCCGTGTACCCGGAATACAAATTCGGGGGATGAATCACCATCTCCGGATATTGCAGCACCGGATTCAGTCCATTGCCGTCGGCGCGCGCTACCAGATCAAAACTACCGGCCGCGTTCGCTACGCCTAACGCTTTGAACGGGCTAGCCACAAAATTGCTGATGGTCAAAAAGAAAAGCTGCACGCCCGCCAAAATCACACCGACGTACGGCATCAACTCGCCATTTTTATTGCGATAGGTCAGCAGGACAGAAACAACATAAATCGCCAGTAGAAAGCTCCAGAACAGCAGTGAGCCTTCCTGGCCGGACCACAACGCGGCAATTTTGAAGAATGTTGAAAGATCGCGGTTGCTGTGCGAAACAACATACGCAACCGAGTAGTTGTCGGTGAAGAAAAGATAAACCAGGCTGAGCGTCGCGGTAAAAATCAGTCCACAGACGGCGATTCCCGCCTGCCGCGCACTCTTGATAAGCAACGGATGCCGCGTGATGATTGCGGCAATCCCTCCGACAAAAGCATACAACGCGCACACAAACGCAAGAATTAGCGCGAAGGAACCAAATACATCCATGCAGTCCCCGTCTTTCCCCCAAAATTCTTCTCGGTCAGAAGCAGGCGGCTACATCGAGCTGCGCTGAGCCGTACCGGAAGGTTCCGTTGTCGACGAATTGGCCGGTGTATTGCCGGTTGTGGTCTTGGGCGCAGTGTTTGGTGCCCCGGGCGCCGCTTCGTACTTCGACGCGCATTTCGCCTGTACGTGCTCCGCGACGAATCTGCCTTCTCCAGTCGGACGGCCCTCAATCAGCGCCTGTGATTTGTCCACGAACGTGTCGGGCAACGGTTCACTGCCAACGTAACTCACGGGAAGCGTCTTGCCTTCCCCCTCCAACACAAAATCCACCCGCCCTGTCAGGCGATGAATACTTCCAGCCTGCACCGTGCCGCCAATGCGCATCCTCTGCGCGCGCTCTGAACCCTTCAATGTGTCGAGTTCCGCCAGCGTATGGTAGTAGGTCTTGCTTTCTCCGTACCCGAGCCACGCAAGGCTCGCCATCGAGATGACGATAATCCCGATGCCGATTCCAAACTTGGCGCGCTTCTCCATGCAGAACGACTCCCTCCGGCTCGACTTTTCTTCATCCTATCACAACGCTTGAAGAGGCGCGGTCAGTTCTTTGGTCAGCAATCCGTCACCAAGTTCGTTCCATGCAAACGGCCTGCCTTCGCGCAAGAGTAGCGTCGCCTCAAGGTTCGCCGCTGCAAGTTGGGGAACAAATTCCGTAAGTTCGCTTCCAAGCAGCACGACCCGCTTGGGTTTCAACGACCGCCGAATCCTAGCGATCGTCGCGGAAATACGTTGCTGTAGCGCTTCCCTTCGTGCCGTAGCCGAGTCGTTCTCCTGCGCACACTCCAGAACATATGCCAAAACGTAGCCGCGGCGCTGAAACTCGCTCAGCGCGGCTTCCACCGTGCGTCCAGACACCTCTATCCCCAACGCACGCAGAATCTCGGCGCCTCTTCCGGCAAATTCCCCATCCGCTGAATATAGATACTCACTATCCGCCTCTGGGCCAGTCGCAGCCAGAAACAGCGCCTGTACGTGGATCGGTCGGTAGCGCGTCATGTTCTCAAGGCGCTTTAGCCGCTGCGCGATATGCCCCGGCCCTGCGGGCTGCCCGCACCCGTCACACAAAATCTCTGATGAATGCCGCATATGGGAATCGTAGAGCAGACGTCAGGCGAACGCAATTTTAAGGAGCACAAAGCCACCAGGTGCCGCGCCCTTGGGTTTCAGGTTTCCTCCGCTGGCGGCACAGTCTCAACTTGCGAGATGGAAAGGCACAGAACGCGGGGACGTTCAGGGGTTCAGCAATCACGAGCTACCAATCACCAGTTCACGGCTTACGGCTGGATCACGGTTTCGTCCTGCGGCAACTTCGCCCGCAGACACCACTTCAGCTCCTGGCTGAGTTCCGTGATCTCCATTCCCGGCATCACAATGAACTTGCACGCCAGCATTTCGCGCGAATCGTCGTCATCTGGCAATTGGCAGGTTACACGGCAATACTGGCAATCCTGGTTCCAGCAGAATCGCCCGTACGGAATTGTTTCCGGGCTGATGAACTGAAAGCAGCGCAGCAGTGAATTGCGCTCCGGCACTTGAAACTTATTGCCCAGCAGCGTGATCTCGACAAGTTTTTCATACGGACGGAACGGTTCCGACATGACTGAAGTCCAGTTTCCGCGGGGGAATGCGTTGCTGGGCGCAACTCCCAGGGTTTCAGGGTTTGTACTTACAAACCCTGAGCTGGAAGAGGGCATTGCCCGCATGCTCGTTTAGGAATTCAGGCTAACGCTTTGCCATGCGGCACGACACTATTTCCTGCCGTCGCGTTCCCTATCCGCTACTGGGAAGTACTCCACCTTGGAGTTGATCGATTGGATGTAGACGGCGAACGAAAAGATAACGAATGCCGGCCGGATTCGTCAATTCACCGTCGTCCGATGCTTTCACGGCTGTAGGTCGAAGAACTGTCCCATCTCTCGGAATTTCTTGTACCGTGACTCCAGGAGATCCTTCACAGGCGTGGCCGAAAGTTCCGTAAGCTGCCGATCGAGGACTTCATCCAGGTATTGCGCCGCAGCGTCGAGATCGGCGTGCGCCCCGCCCTCGGGCTCTTTCACGATCTCATCAATGATGCCAAGTTCCTTCAGGTCCGTTGCCGTGATTTTCATTGCTTCGGCTGCGGTTTCTGCCTTTGCAGAATCGCGCCAGATGATACTCGCGCAGCCCTCCGGTGAAATCACCGAGTAAAAGCCGTTCTCAAGAATGTTAACCCTGTCGCCCACCGCAATCGCCAGCGCTCCGCCCGAACCGCCTTCGCCGGTCACGGTCACAATCACGGGTACCGGCAGCCGTGCCATCTCGCGCAAGTTCCGAGCGATGGCCTCGCCTTGACCGCGCTCTTCTGCATCGATACCGGGATACGCCCCTGGTGTATCCACAAACGTCAAAATCGGGCGTCCAAATTTGGCAGCCAACTGCATCACTCGTAGCGCTTTGCGATATCCTTCCGGTTTGGGCTGACCGAAGTTGCGGATCACTCGCTGCTTCGTGTCGCGCCCTTTTTGTTGGCCGATCACGGCAACTGGACGCCCTTTAAACTTTGCCAGCCCCGCAATCAACGCCCGGTCGTCGCCAAAGGCGCGGTCGCCATGTAGCTCCACGAAATCCGTAAACAGAAGGGGGAGATAATCAGTCAGGTAAGGACGTTGCGGATGCCGTGCAATCTGCGCACGTTGCCATGGCCCGAGGTGCGCGTAAAACTCTTTACGAAGCTCCCCCACCTGTTCGCGTAGACGTTCCAGCTCGGCATCCGCGTCCACATTGCCGGCCAGTAGCTTCAGGTCGTCAACTTCCTTTTCGAGTTTCTCAAGCTCGCGTTGGCGCGCTCCGGCGACGGTGTCTGCGGATTTTTTCTTTTCTTTAACTGACATGCGCTCCCCTAAGCCGCTGCCGCCTTATCGCGAATCCGCCGCACCGCTTCCGTCAATTCTGGAGTGGCCTTCACACGCTGCTGCGATGGTACGACGGCAACCGTCCCGTCTGGTGACTCCAATTCAAACACAACTTGGCTCGCTCCGGGTGCTCCGGAAAACAATTTCTCCAGCAGATCCAGCGTGCCCTCATTCATTGAAGCGATCGGGACCCTCACGCGAAACTCTTCCTGCGCGGCAGCCCGTTCCGCAATGGCGGCAATTGGCCGTGCCTCTTGCAGCGATAGCCGTGTCCCCGCTTCCTCAATCTGCACTCTGACCTTTAACAATAGCGGAGTTCCCGGCTTCAGAGTTTGTTCATGTTTGGCAAAACTTTCCGGGAACGCCAGCAACTCCTGCACACCGGTCATGTCCTGAATTGTAAAAATTGCCCAGCGCGCGCCCTTCTTCGAGCGCATTGGCCTAACGCCCACAATCAGCGCGGCCACAGCAATCTCTCTTCCGTTGCGCTGCCCCTCAACTTCTTCCAGGCGTACAACGTTCCATTCCGCTAGCCGCGAAGCATATTTCTCCAACGGATGCCCAGAAACGTAAAAGCCGAGCATCGCGTACTCGCTCGCAAGCCGTTCTTCTTCGCTCCACAGCGGCGCGTCTCGCAACAGGAACGGGGCTGTTGCCTCCGTCGCACCACCTCCAAAAAACAATCCATGCTGGCCGGAGTCCCTCGATCGTGACGCCCGCTGGAGCGCAGCCAGCGCATCGTCCACCGAAGCCGCCATCGCCTCGCGGGGCCCAAGTGAATCCATCGCGCCAGATTTGATCAAGCTTTCGAACACTCTCTTGTTCAAAAACCGCGGTTCGATACGCTCACAAAAATCGTAGAGCGTTTTAAATTCCCCACTCGAAACTCGCGAATCACGGATCGCCTTGGCCGTGTTCTCTCCCACGTTCTTAATCGCTGCCAGGCCGAACCGGATCGACTCTCCCACTGGCGTGAAATACAAATCGCTCTCATTTACATCCGGCGGCAAGATCGAAATACTCATGCCGCGCGCTTCGTTGATGTACTTTACTGCCTTCTCCGCATTTCCCGTTTCGGATGTCAGCAGCGCAGCCATGAATTCCACGGGATAATGCGTCTTCATGTACGCCGTCTGGTAAGCAAGCAAGGCATACGCGCAGGAGTGCGACTTGTTGAAACCGTAGCCCGCGAACTCTTCCATTAAATTGAAAATCCGTTCGGCTTTCTTCTCCGGAATCTTGTTCTTCGCGCATCCATCCAGAAATTTCGCACGCTGCGCAGCCATCTCCTCTTTCTTTTTTTTGCCCATCGCGCGGCGCAAAATGTCTGCTTCGCCCAGCGAGAAGCTCGCCAGCCGATTCGCAATCTGCATTACCTGTTCCTGATACAGGATCACACCATACGTTTCCTGCAAAATGTCCTGCAGTTGCGGCAGTTCGTAGCTGACCTTGGTCTTCCCATGCTTGCGGTTGATGAAGTCGTCGATCATGCCGCCCTGAATTGGGCCCGGGCGGTATAGCGCGTTCAGCGCTGTCAAATCCTCGATTTTCGTCGGCTGGTATCGCCGCAGAATGTCCCGCATACCGTGCGACTCAAATTGAAAAATCGCCGTCGTATCGCCGCGCGAAAATAGCTGATAGGTCTCCGCGTCATCCAGCGTCAGGCTATCGATCTCCACTTTGACGCCGCGATTCTGCTCCACCATCTTCACCGCATCGTGCAGCACTGTCAGCGTCGTCAGCCCCAGGAAATCCATTTTCAGGAGGCCGATCCGCTCGAGCGCGTTCATGTCGAATTGCGTCGTGATTTCGTCGCGGTTGGTTTTGTAAACAGGCACGAGGTCAGTAAGTGGTTGCGGCGAAATCACCACGCCGGCCGCGTGCGTAGAAGCGTGCCGCGAAAGTCCTTCGAGCCGCAGCGCCACGCTCATCAGGTCCTGCAGCTTCTCGTCGCTGTTTACCGCCGACTTCAGCTGGGGTGCGTCCTCAAGTGCCTTATCTAAGGTGATGCCCAACGTAGTTGGTACCATCTTTGCCAGACGGTCCACTTCCACGTACGGGATTTCCATCGCACGGCCCACATCCTTGATCGCCGCCTTCGCCGCCATCGTTCCGAAAGTAATGATTTGCGCCACGTTTTCACGGCCATACTTCTGCGTCACATACTCAATCAACTCGCCGCGCCGCCGCATGCAGAAATCGATATCTATATCCGGCATCGAGATACGTTCCGGATTCAAGAACCGTTCAAACAGCAGGTTGTACTGCAGCGGGTCAACGTCCGTAATCCGCAGCGCGTAGCTGACCAGACTTCCCGCCGCCGAACCTCTGCCGGGCCCGACCGGCACATCTTGCGTTCGTGCATAGTGAATGAAATCCCACACGATCAGAAAATATCCCTCGTACCGCATTTTCTGAATCATCTGGATTTCGCTGGTTAAACGCCGTTCGTACTCAGAAAGCGGATTCGCGAGCGCCCCGGTTTTGGCGAGCCGCTCGAGGTACGGAACACGTGTCGCGAATCCTTCTCTCACCACCTTTTCAAAGTAACTTCCCGCCGTATGTCCGGACGGCACCTTGAATTCTGGAAATGGATGCGGAATTCGCTCCACCTTCACATTGCATCGCGCTGCAATATCCACTGTTCGCCGCAGCGCTTCCGGAATCTCGCCAAACACCCGCGCCATTTCCGCCGCCGTCTTGAAATAAAACTGGTCCGTCGCGAACTTCATCCGGTTCGTGTCGCCCATCGTCTTGCCGGTTTGAATGCACAGCAGAACTTCCTGTGCGTGCGCGTCTTCGTGATGCAGGTAGTGGCAATCGTTCGTAGCCACCAGCGGAATCCCAGTTTCTTTTGACAGTCGCACCAGGTGCGGATTCACCTTCTTCTCGATTTCCAGTCCCTGATCCTGAATCTCAAGGAAAAAATTCTGCTTACCAAAGACATCTCTCAGCCGGTAGGCGTTCTCCCGCGCCTGATCGTATTTCTCGTCCACGACCGCTTCTGTCACCGCGCCCCGCAGGCATGCAGAGAGCGCGATCAATCCTTTGCTGTGTTTTGCAAGCAGGTCGTAATCAATTCTCGGCTTGTAATAGAACCCTTCCAGGAATCCCGCGGACACCAGCTTGATCAGATTGTGGTAACCCTCGAGGTCTTCGCACAGCAAGACCAGGTGATTACTTCCGCGCGACCCGCCTTCCGCTTCGCCCCGGTCACCGCCGTTCGATTGAGTTTTCTCTCCGCGGTCGTGCCGGCTGCCCTTCGCTACGTACACTTCGCAGCCGATGATCGGCTTCACGTCCCGCTTGCTTGCTTCGTAGAAAAAATTGGCTGCCGCGAATAAATTCCCGTGGTCGGTGATCGCCACGGCGGGCATTTTCTGGCGGGATGCTTCATCGAGCAGTTCGCCGGTCTCGCAGGCCCCGTCGAGCAAGCTGAAATCCGTGTGAACGTGTAGATGAACGAACTCTGGCTGCCCCATGAACCTTAATTCTAAATCGCCGTGAAAGGAATTGCGACGTTCTTTCGCATCTTTTCAACAGAAATCTTTTCCACTCGGCGATTCTTCTGGATTAAATCTTCAAAGCAAATTGCGCGCGGTCGCGGCAATTTCCACTCCGCCGTCACTTCTTCTTTTTCGCTTTCGCCGCCGGTTTCCCGGATTTCACGGCTGGCTTGTGCGCAGCGGCAGCGGGACTTGGCTTGCCCTTCGGTTTTCCTTGCATCTTCATCAGCGCATCGTGTGCTTTCTCGGAACTCTTTCCCGCCTTTTTGTCTTTGCCCTTAGGTTCTTTTTGTTTCGGCGGTTCCTTGATTCCGGAGAGTTTTCGTAGAGTCTTTTCCCGTTCCTCGGGAGTCTTGCCTCGTCCGTTCAATTGCAGCGCGAACATCTGTTCGACCGCCGCATCGAACTTCGGTCCTTCCGGCATTCCAATGCGTGTCAATTCTTCGCGCACTGTCCCAATTCCTGCTCGCAGTGGCCGCCACTTGTTCAAATATGCCTTTATCTTTGAAAGCGCCGCGGAATTTCTCGTTTCCGCAAGCAGATACCCCAGCCGGTCCACGGGCACCTTCTCGATAAACTTGTACGCATCGATCGGTGCGTTCAGTTTTTTCCCAGATAACTCCTTGGCCGACGCCTCTGCTTCCTCCGCGAAACTTAAAATCGCATCCGTTTCCGCCGCTCGGAATCCCAATTTACTCAGCAGGTTCGACTGCTCACGGTCCTTCAGCCGCCCAAGAATCGCCAGCAGCATCGGCGTCGCCAGCCTCGGCCGCAATCCCGCCATCATCAAGTCGTCCCGGACCTTGCTTAACCGGTTGATCGCTTCGTAGTCCGGCTTCTTCTTTGCCAGCACCGGGTGCACAACCTCCATCAGTCCGTGTTCTTCCCACGACTTCAATGTGCCGCTTGGCTGCTCTTCTCGCGCCAAGGCCCGCAATTCACCGCCCGCATCTTCCGGCGTGATGCTGTGATGCAGATCCCGCTCCATGGCCAGCTCTAACCATTCTTGCGTCCGCTGCTCCAGCTTGAATCCCATCCGCGCCGCGAAACGCAGCACGCGCAACAATCTGATGGGCTGATTCGTAAAGCTATGAATCGTCAGCGCGCGCACTTCGCCGCGCTCGATGTCCGAAAGCCCGTTCGTCGGGTCCAACAGTAATCCTCGCGATGCCGGGTTCAGCGATATTGCGATTGCATTCAACGAGAAGTCCCGCCGTCGCAAGTCCTCCATAATTGTCGACCAGCGAATCTCAGGCCGCGTCCCGGGCCGAACATAGTGGTCGTCGCGCGCGCCAGAAATACTTCCTTCGCACTCGCCCGCGAACAATATTTCGATATGCCGCAGCTTCTCGTCCTCGTGCAGCACCTTCGCGCCACCCTTTTCCAGTTCGCGCGCGATTTTTGTGGGATTGCCTTCCACCGTAAAGTCCAGGTCGCGCAGCGTCGCGCCTGTAATCAAGTCGCGCACCGTTCCGCCCGTCAAATACACGTTGAGCCCCAGTGCCGCGGAAAGCTCCTGCACGCGCATCATGGTCGCGCGCTGCTCCGGCATCAGCCGGCTCTCCAGCAAAAACATATAATCAGGCATTGCTATCCCTCGGCTTCAGGCTGGCTCTTCCTCGACATCGTCTGAGCCGCGCCGCATCTATGACTCTGGCCGCGCTATGCGCGCGGATGGTGCGCCTTGTAAATCTGCTTCAACCTCTCCTCAACCACATGCGTGTAGATTTGCGTCGTGGAAATGTCGGAGTGCCCCAGCATCAGCTGCACTGACCGCAAATCCGCTCCGCGCTCCAGCAAATGCGTTGCGAAGCTGTGCCTCAACATATGAGGCGTCAGCGGCACACGCAATCCTGCTTTTCTCCCATACGCGGAGAAAATCTTCCATACACCGACTCGGCTGATTCTGCCGCCCCTTCGGTTTACGAACAGAAATGCTCCAGCGCTGCTTCGCCCCGGCCCGATTAACGCCGTGCGACCGTCGCGCAGGTACCGCTCGACGATTCCCAGCGCTTTCCGCCCCACCGGCACGATCCGCTCCTTATCGCCCTTGCCGATGCATCGTACACACCCGACCTTCATATCCAGATCGGTCACGCGCAAGCTGGTCAATTCGCTTACGCGCAAACCCGTGGAATATAGCACTTCCAGCATGGCCCGGTCTCGTAAACCCAGCGGAGTCTTTTGGTCCGGCAATTCCAGCAGTTTTTCCACTTCTTCCAGCCGCAAATAGCCCGGTAGTGACCGCCGAATCTTCGGCGATTCCAGGTGCGTCGTGGGGTCCTCGGAGATCAACTCTTGTACCTGCGCATATCGGAAAAAATTCCGCAGTGTCACCAGGTGCCGCGCCACCGTCTTGCTTTCAAGCTTCTGCCGGTACAGGCTTGCCAGGAAGTCCACCAGGTCATCGCGCTTTACCGCATTCAGCGCTAACTTTCTCTTCTTCGCAAAATCTTCAAATTTCGCCATATCCCGGCGGTAAGCGCTCAGCGTATTGGACGCCAGGCCCTTTTCCACCTGCACGTGGGTCAAATACGACGCTATGGCAGCCGCAATTTCCATCAGTTCTCCACGTACGCTTCACCGTCGCGCCGCTTCCGGGTTGCGATGCCGTATATTTCCTCGATCTCGCTACACCTGAAAACCCAGGCCAGCGCGAGGTAAAGCACTGTCGCTCCAACGATCAGTCCCGTAAAAACCCCCAACTGCACCAAAAATCTCGAATGAATCGTGAATTCCGTATAGCGCCCGCCCAGCCAGCACGCCGCGCCCATGATTCCCGAGCACAAAAAAATCTTCGAAAACGACTTCATAATTTCTCGGATTCCCATCGGCCCGTAACGCAGCCGGAATATCAGGATCAACGCGAAGAAATCGAAGTAGCAGGCAATCGCCGTCGCCAGCGCCGGTCCGCCGTTCTGCACTCGCTTGAAGAAAAACTCCAGAAAAATAATATTCAGAACGATGTTCACAAGCATCGAAATCGCCGCAACGATGACGGGTGTTTTCGTATCCTTCGTCGAATAGAACGCCGGCACCACCAGCTTCACTGTCGCCAACCCTGGCAACGCAATCGCATAGTACAGTAATGCCCTGGCGGTCAGTCGCGTGGACTCTGCGATAAAGGCTCCGTGCTGAAACAAAACGCGGATAATCGGCTCCCGCAAAATCATCAGCCCCAACATCGCCGGTATCGTAATGAACGCCACCAGCCGCACCGAAAACGCCAGCGTCTTCTTCAAGCCGCTAAAGTCGCTCGCCGCCGCCTGGTGCGACATCATCGGCAAAATCGCCGTGGCCACCGCAATTGCATACCCGCCCAACACCAGCTCCATAACTCGGTCAGAGTAATACAGTGCGGTCAGGCTCCCCTTGGGCATGATGCGTGCCGTCGCAAACCGCGTATCCACTAGCAGGTTGATCTGTGCCACGCCAATGCCAAACAACCTGGGAATCATCAGCCGCGCTACGTTCCGAATCCCCGGATGCGTGAATGAAATTCCAAAATCGAACTTCATTCCCTTCTGCACCAGCAGCGGTACTTGAATCAGGAACTGCAGCACCCCCCCAACCAATACTCCCACCGCCAACGATGTTGCTGGATTTTTGAAGTACTTCCATACCGCCCCAATGGAAAACAGGATCGATGCCAGATTCCAGAAGACCGGAGTCGCAGCCGGCAGGCCGAAAACATGAAAACAGTTCAAAATCCCCATCGCCAGCGCAGCCATGGCGACAAAAAACAGGTACGGAAAAATGATCCGATTGAGCTCGACCGCGAGGTCCAACCCGCCCGCACTCCCCACGTCGGACGTAAACAAATGAATCACATACGGAGAGAAAACCATCCCCAGCACCGTAATCACCGCTACCACCAGCGCCAGCGTCCAGAATAGCTTGTTGGCAAATTCCCAAAGTTCCTCTTTGTCTCTCTCCCGCATGTAACCCGCGAATACCGGAATAAACGACGCGGTCATCGCACCTTCCGCTACCAACCGCCGAAAAAGATTGGGGATGCGGAAAGCTAGCTGGTAAGCAACCGATACTTCGGTAGTCCCCAATAGGACTGCTATGCGTTGATCGCGAACGTAACCGAAGATTCGGCTAACAATGGTGACTAACGAGATGATCGAGGCCGATTTGAGGATTTGCTTCTTCTCAGTCAACGAGCTACGCCCTCCGGCCTAAATCCATTAAAAACAATAGGTTGACAGGAATTTCGCGCTTAACATAACATAGAATTTCTTTATGTGCAAATCTGCTTCTTTGGGGGTAATTCCCGTCCCTTGAAACTCCGCGCCCCAGCCTCCACCCACAAAAAGGTGATCGTCGAATTGCAGGACCGCAAATCTTTTCGCGGTTACCTCAATCCTTCGCGCATCGGTCAGCTCGACCCAATCGATCTGCTCACCCACGATGGCGAGCATCAGGAGCTTCCGCTCTCCCGTATTCGCTCCATCTATTTTGTCCGTGATTTCGACGGCGATTTCGAGCCTGAGCGCAAGGCATTCCTCAGCCGGCCCAAGCTCGATGGCTTGTGGCTTCGCCTCCGCTTCCTTGACGGCGACTCTCTCGAGGGCGTTGTCCCTAACGATCTACTGTCGCTCCTCGACAATGGCATCCAGATCACCCCACCCGACCTCAACTCCAACACTGATCGCATCTTCGTCCCGCGCTCCGCCCTCAGCGAAGTCACTGTACTCGGCGTCGTCGGCATCGCCCGCCGCAAACCCGCCGTCCCCACCGCCGCACAGCCCACCCTCTTCAACGAATAGCCTCCCTCTGGTTTCCCGCCTCGGTTCATCTTTGTCCTCAATCGTGAGTCGGTTTAACCGCCATTTAGCTTCGCCGTGCTACCGTCCAGTGGTCTTGCATCAAAAACTTTCCATTGCGTTTCTCGCGTTCGCATTCCTCGTCGCGGTGAACGGTGCGCAAACCTTTCACGCCCCGGATTCGCCAACCGCACGGCCCACTTCCGACGACTCCCAGTCGCCGTCCACCTCATCGATCCTTTCCGGAACAGTTCAAGATCCCTCCGGCGCTGTCATTTCCCACGCCATCGTCTTGCTTCGACCGTCCGCCAAAGGTACCCCTAACCAAACGGAAACCGACTCTTCTGGAAGCTTTCACTTCGAAAAAATACCCGTAGGATCCTACACGCTCACCGTCGCCGCTCCTGCGTTCAAAGACGCCACTATCCCCATCACTTTCAAGGGAAAACGCCTGCCGCCTCTGCGCGTCACACTTGCTCTCGCTTCGCAATCTGAAACCGTCACTGTTGGCGGGGCCGATTCTTCCCCACAAGTCACCACCGACACGTCGCAAAATCAAAGCGCCAACGCTTTCGAACGTGCGGCCCTCGATCGCGTTCCCGTTTTTGATCAGGACTACATCACCACGCTCTCCCGCTTCCTGGACGACAACTCTGTCTCCACCAATGGCGTCTCTCTGGTCGTCAACGGCATCGAAGCCAACGGGCCAGGCGTCACAGCTTCCGCCATCCAGGAAGTGAGGATCAACCAGAATCCCTACTCCGCTCTTTTCGCAAATCCTGGCCGCGCCCGGCTTGAAATCACCACCAAACCTGGTACCCCAGCTCTGCACGGCAGTGTAAATTTTCTGTATCGCGACGCCGTCTTCGACGCCTCCAACGCTTTCGCCGTTCAGAAACCTCCCGAATCGCGTCAATACTACGAAGGCTCCCTCACCGGGCCACTCAGCTACAACAAGAAAACTACTTTCCTCCTGTCGTTCGAACGCGACCTCGATGACCAACAGGCCATCGTCAGTGCCATCGGCCTTTCCGGAACGGGCCAGGTACCCATTCGAAAGAACGTTCCCGCTCCCATGCACCATTTTTTCGGTGAAGGCCGCGTTTTCCATGAACTTGAGAACGGCGACCTCTTCTGGATCGGCTACTCCAACGAAAACATGTCAAACAAGAATCAGAACGTTGGCGGCACGGTCCTGCCCGAAGCCGGCTACAACTCTTCCATGGTCGAGAACGAGATTAACGTCAGCTATCGCCATGCCTTCTCAACCCTGTGGTCCAATCAACTCCGTTTCCTCGTCGGCCAAAACAATCAACCTCGCACGAGCGTCAACCCTGCTCCTCAAATCATCGTTTCCGGCGCGTTCACTGGCGGGGGCGCACAAGCTGATTCCCGCCGCACCGAATATCATTTCGACGGGACTGACATCGTCACTTACGCCCACGGCAAGCATCTTCTGAATTTCGGCGTGGACATTCCGGACATCAGCCGCCGTGGCGCTGACGATTTCTCGAACCAACTCGGCACGTACACCTTCGCCAGCCTCGCCGACCGTCAAGCCAACACGCCATCCACGGTCGTCATTCAACAGGGCAACGGCCATCTCGTTTTTCTCGAAAAGGTTATCTCTGGCTTTATCGAAGACTCTATTCGCATTAATCCTAAGCTCTCCGTTACCGTCGGCCTTCGCTACTATTGGCAGAACTTCTTCCATGACGACCCGAACAATTTCGCCCCACGCTTCAGCTTCGCTTTTGCTCCATCCTCCAAAAGTAAAACCGTCTTTCGCGGCGGCGCTGGTCTTTTCTACGATCGGTCTGGCCCTCGCCCCATCGCCGATCTCCTTCACTTCAATGGTGTCGATCTCCTGCGCTTCATCGTTCCCAACCCCTCTTTCCCTGTCACCCCAGCCGAACTCGCCGCCGTCCCCGCCAGCCTCGTCACACTCGATTCGCGGTTTCACATTCCGTATCGCATGCAATACAGCTTTGCCATCGAGCGCCAAATCACTGCCAAAAGCACCTTCAGCGCAGGCTACGTCGGCTCGCGCGGCATCTCGCTCTTCCGCTCCATTGACGCCAATGCTCCCCTTCCGCCGTTCACAGATCGTCCCAATCCCGTGATCGGACAGGAGCGCCAGCTGCAGTCCGACGGCTACCAAAAAAGCAACGGGCTCGAGCTCACCTTCCGCGGCAGCCCTTCGCGCTTCTTCAACGGTCAAATTCAATACACGCTCAGCAAAACCTACAACAACACCAGCGGCGGCTCATACTTCCCCGGCAACAGCCTCGACCCCTCCGCCGATTGGGCCCGCTCCGATAATGACCGACGCCACAAATTCGATCTTCTCGGCTCAACTCATTTCACCGGACTCTTCACCCTTGGCGCCGCTCTTTCTCTCTATTCCGGCAAGCCCGTCAATGTCATCACGGGCGCCGACAACAACGGAGATGGTGTCGTAAATGACCGCCCTCTAGGCTATGCGCGCAATACGCTACACGGGCCCGGCCTCGTCAATCTCGACCTCAATCTCTCTCACGATTTCCCTTTTTCGACACAACGTGGCGAACACAAGAAGGACGTCCCTACGCTCACCGTCTCTCTCAACTCCTTCAACGTCTTCAACCATCCCAATTACGTTACCTACATCGGCGTCCTCGGCTCACCGCTCTTCGGCCAGCCCGTTGCCGCCAATCCTCCCCGTCGCACGCAGCTGAATCTCGAATTCAAGTTCTAACTTTGCTGCGCGAGTCCCGTGCCCAACTTCGATTTTTGAGGATGGGACTTTGAGGTTTCTCACCCATTGTCCGATCAGCTGTTGACAAGCCTAGCCCTTACTCGCCGGCTCCTTTGGCCCGGAATGCTTCCAGGGTCCACAAATCCACTTGCTCATTGTGGCAAAGCACGTACCGGTTCCCATCCGACGCCAGCACTCGAAAAAACGTGGCATGCGGCGAATACCACCTGTCCTCCACCTCAACCACATCGTACGTTTGCCTGCCCATCACAAACCGCACAGGCCGCTCGTCCGCCCGGTACCCCGAATAACTCTCGACATCAATCAACATAAGACTAGAAAAAACATCGCCTTTTCCTGCGGGGTGCCCCACGAGACGGTTTTTCAGGTGGGGAGCTTTCGCATTTCCCTCTCACAACTTATTTTAAACTGACCTTCCCACTCGCCAGATCGTAGACTCCCGCCTCCACCTTCAGTTTCCCGTTTTTCACAAAGTCGCGAATCACAGTTGAAGACGTTCGCAGCAGCTCCGCCTGATGTTCGGCATTCAACTCAATGGCTTTGTCCAGATCACCGCAGGATTTTTCCACCGCAGGCCGCAAATGCTTATACAAGACGCTGATCTGTCCAGGAACGATATCGGAGTTCATCGCTGCCTTCACCGCCCCGCATCCGGTATGCCCGAGTGCGAGAATCACCTTAATTCCCAGCACCGCCACTCCATACTCGAGACTGGCGATAATCTCCGGAGTCGCCATATTCCCCGCAACTCGCGTCACAAAGATCTGTCCAATCGTTTGATCGAACACGAGTTCTACCGGCACGCGAGAGTCGGCGCATGCAAGGACTCCCGCAAACGGCTCCTGCTTGTCGGCGGTGTGCTCTTTCAAAATCATCAGATCGTGCTCAACCGAAGTCAGCTGATTCGACGCGAATCGTTGATTCCCCGCCAGTAACTCCTGTAGAGCCGCGTCTGGCGTCAGATTAGTTTGCGTACGAAGCATTTGAAACCGTGCTCCCAAGAAATCTCCTTCCGCTGGTCTTCGCGAATGCGCCATGATATTTAGCAAATCGCGGGGAAAGAAGGCGTGCGAATATTTGCACCGCGGCAAATTTTTTCGTTTCGCCCCGCGTGATGATCCTACTCACGGCTTTCGCTCTTGAGTAGCGCTTCGCCCAGCTGCAGCGGTCAGTTCCCAAAATCGCCCCGTCGTACAGTAGATTTTCGCTTCGCACCGCTTGGCATAGTCTCGCATTAACCATTCAGCATCCGCTCTTCATCGACTCTTGCAAAATAAGTCCTGCACTTAGACTCTTACGCGAAATGGGGTGGGTACGTACACCCCGTCCTTCCCCATCCCATTCCCATTTTGGCTCGAACTGTACTTCCCTGTCGGCGCTGTGCGAGACTCGCCTCTGATAGCACAGGCACTCTTGCCTGTGCTCTTCGATTGCGCAAACTCTCAGGAGCCCCCTCAATGAAACTCTCTGACGTCGCAGAGAAACTTTCTTGCCGCCTCGAAGGCGATCCCTCGGTTGAAATCACCGGCATCGCAGGAATGGACCACGCCACACCAGGCCAAATCACTTTCCTCGCCAATCGCCGCTATTTTCCTTTGCTCCATACCACCCGCGCTGCCGCCATCTTTATCGAGGAGGGTATTCGCATTGAACGCGCACCCGGCCTTCCCCCGCTCGCCGCACTGCGTTCCAGCAATCCCTATCTCGCCTTCGCGCACGCCATCGAACTTTTTTATCAGCCGCCTGCCTACGCCCCCGGCATTCATCCCACCGCAATCGTTGCAAAATCCGCGCGCGTTGGAAGCGGTGCACACATCGGACCGAATTGTTTTGTCGACGAGGATGTCACGATCGGCGATCACGCTGTTCTCCACAGTTTTGTCTCCATCTACCGCGGCGCGAAAATCGGCGATCACTTCTTCGCGCACTCACACACCGTTGTCCGCGAACACTGCCGCATCGGTAACCGCGTTATTCTCCAGAACGGCGTGGTCATCGGAGCCGACGGTCTCGGTTTCGCCAAACAGAAAGATGGTAGCTGGTACAAAATGGCTCAATCCGGCCCGGCCGTCCTGGAAGATGACGTAGAAGTTCAAGCCAACGCCTGCGTGGACCGCGCCACTGTCGGCGAAACCCGTATCTCACGCGGCGCAAAAATAGACGATCTTGTTTTAATTGGCCACGCCTCGCAAGTCGGTGCTAATGCCATGCTCTGCGGACAAGTCGGACTCGCAGGTTCCACGAGAATCGGCGACGGTTGTATCCTTGCCGGCCAAGTTGGCACTGCCGGCCATCTCACCATTGGCAACGGCGCTGTCATTACTGCAAAGAGTGGCGTCCCAAACGACGTTCCCGCCGCGGGACTCTATTCCGGATATCCCGCCGTCGAAAATCGCCAGTGGCTCAAAACGCAGGCCGCCTTGAATCGTCTGCCTGACTTGCAGCGCAAAGTCCGTGAACTGGAGGAAGAAATCGCAAATCTAAAAAGGACCGCCAGATTGTTTTGAACAAAACTAGGCCGCTCCAGGAAATCCAATCGGCCGCTGATCAGGAGGAAGCGCCGCCGCCATCGCGTCATGCACTGTTTCGTTGAGTTTTTCGCGCTCCTCGAATGTGTATTTCGACGTGTCAATCGGCTCCAGAAATTCCACGAGAATTTCTCCTGAATGAATCACCAGCGACCGTTTTTCCATCACGCGATGCGCTCCGGAACAAACGATCGGCACAATCGGTACCCCGGCTTTGATCGCCATCACCACGGCGCCTTTTTTGAATTCCTGCAGCCGTCCATCCGGGCTACGCGTTCCTTCCGGATAAATCAGGAATGATTGCCCGGTGCGCATCGCTTCGATGGCTTTCTCAACGCTTTCAATCGCGGAATCGCGCTTCGAGCGTTCCACAGGAATGAAATGCGCGAGATGAAAGGCCTGCCCGACAATAGGGTAGTTGAAGAGCGACTTCTTCAACAGGATTACGATCCGCCGCGGTATCGCACCCACCACTGCAGGCGCATCTGCTGAACTGGTATGGTTCGCAACGAACAGGCAAGTGCCATGCGGAATCCGTTCCGTGCCCGCCACGCGTACGCGAACGCCAACCGCGCGAACGAAAAACATGACTCCGCGAACCCCGGCCCAGTACAACGCGGCAGAATTTTTCGAAATGACCGTGTAAATGAGCAGGGGAATTCCAGCAATGATGATGTACAGCGGTAAAAAGACGCCGATGAAAATAGTGCGCAGCATGGACCGGGCTCAGGCCAACTCTCTCGAACAGTCGCTTTCGCGTCAAGGCGAACCTGGAATTCTCGCTCAGCGCGTCGTGGCGGACGCAGCAACTGCTGCAATCGGTTTACCGTGCAGCAATCCTTCGCGAATCGCGCGCGCTTTTGCCGTCGCTTGCGGATCCTCGGAAATTGCAAAAATCGTCGCCGATTTCCCGCTGAGCGTAAACTTGATTTCAACTGGCTGCTCGTTTCGCAGAATTCGCAAGCGCAATTCATCACCAGGTTTTCTGTTGCGCAGCCAAGTTGCCGCGTGCCGGGGAACGTTTTCGCCGTTAAACTGGCTCACTCCATCGGCCACGAGCAGTCCCGCGCGTTCTGCAGTCGAGCCCGGGTCGACGGACCGAACGATCCAGTGCCCGTTGGTGTCACGCTCGAACGAAAACCCAAGCTCAGCGCGGACAATTTCCTGCTTCTGCAACAACAGCCCGGCTTTGGCAAGTACGGATTCATACGGCAATGGCTCTGCATTCGCGACATATTGTCGAAAGAAATCTTCAAATGAACCGCCGACAACTTTTTCGGCGCTCAGGCGAACATCGAGACTATCGCGGTACGTTTTTTCTTTTTGTGCGAATTCCTCATTCATGCGGCGCAGCACATCGTCGAGCGAGCGCGAATCATCAGTGCGATCGCGAATCAGAATATCGAGTAGTACGCCAAGAACTTGCCCTTTTGTGTAGTACGACACGCTGAACTCCGGGCCGTTGTAGTAATCGTTCTTGTCGAGCCAGGTATCGAGGCTGGATTGTTCGGCGCTCTGCCAACGATTCGCGGGACGCGATTCGAGTTCGTTAATTTGCTGTGCGAGGTCGGCATAAAAATCCTGTTTCGACCAAAGGCCAGAACGCAATTGAGCATACCTGCCGTAGGTGCTGGTTACACCTTCGGCGAACCACAGCGCCCGCGTGAATTGTTCGTGCGTGTAATCAATCGGCTCGAGCGAAGCAGGCCGGATACGTTTCACGTTCCAGAGGTGGAAAAATTCATGCGCGGAAACTCCGGCAATTTGCGCTCCCGACGAAATATTGATCGCCGTCGAGTTGGCATGCTCCATGCCGCCTCCCGCACCCATCGCTCCCTTGCCAACATGGTAGATGAACAGGTAGCGCTCGTACGGCGCGCCGCCCATCAATTCGATTTCGTAATTGCAGATTTTCCGCAGTGTGTTTTCCACGTCGGCTTGTTTCCATCCGTCTCCGTGAATCGCAACGCGAATCTGCGGATTAATTCCGGACACGGTAAATTCCACAAAAGTGCCGAGCTCCATCGGCGCATCCGCCAAGGCGTCATAGTTCGCGGCCGCGAGTGGTTTCATCGAAGTGGCTTCTTTTGCTGAACTAAGCAGCGGCGATTCGATGCGCCAGGTGCGTGGAACATCGCGAAACACCATAGAAATATCTTCGCTGCGGCGATCCGGCACATACATTAAAACCATGGCCGCATTGATGAACGCGTGCTCGTCGTTCAGTTGAGAAGCAAACGGCCCGGCGCTGTCCCAGTAAATTGCGTAGCGGACCATCACTGCGCCGTCGCCGTGAATGCGCCATGTAAGCTTGTCTACCTTTTCGACCGAGAGTGCTTGCGATCCCGAAAATGCTTCGACGCGCTGGACGCGGCTGCTGAAATCGCGGATTTCGTAGAGAGCGTTCCAAGCGGGCATTTGCAGCTGCAAGTCGCCGTGCACGTCGGGAACCGTCATCGTGACGTGAAAAAGGTGCTGCGACGGTTTTTCGAGAGAAATCTCGAACGAAATTGTTGCGCCACAAGCGCGAGGAAGAACAAGTACGGCAACAATTAGAAATAATGAATGAACGCTGGACGTGAAGAAGCGCGTATGGAAGCGGTTCACCTAGAGTTGGCCTCGGCAGGCGCGGGTTGCGGCGCTCCTAATTTTTTCAGAAGCCTTTCACAAAGTCCATCGAAGCTGCCGTTGGACATGATCAGTAAAAGGTCGTTCTGCTTTGCATTGGAAGCCAGGAAGTCGGCCATGGCTTCTCCACCGGAAACTACGTTGGCTTCTTTGCCGAGGGAGCGAACGCTGGTGGCGACGGTTTCAGGGTCGAGCCGGTTTTCGTCGCCCAGTTGCTGCGCGCGGAAGACCCCGCCGAGTGCGACGCGGTCCGCAAGAGCGAGCGCTTGGGGGAGTGACTCCTGGAAGACTTTGCGGCGCATCGAGTTTGAGCGAGGTTCGAGAATTGCCCAGAGACGACGATTGGGCCAGCGTCCTCTTGCGGCTTCGATGGTGGCGCGGACGGCGGTGGGATGGTGCGCGAAATCGTCCACCACAAGAATCCCGTGATGTTCGCCCTTTACATCGAGACGCCGTCGCACGGAGCGGAACGAGGCCAGCGATTTCTGCAGCGACTCGACGGAAATGCCTCTTCCCTGCGCGACGATGACGGCAGCGAGTGCATTCAAAACATTGTGGCGGCCGGAAGCGGCCAGAGAAAATTCTCCGAACAGTTTTCCCGCATGTACGACGCGGAACCGCATGGCGTCCCCTGCGAATTCCGGTTCGCTGGCGACCCAATCGTTTTCAGAGGAAAAACCGTACGTAAGCACTGGGCAGAAAGCTTTTGCGGCGGCTTCGCGGAGAGCGGGACCCGATTTTTCCGTATCTCCCCAGATGACCACGCGGCCGTTACGCGGAACAAGATTGACGAGGCGCTTGAATGCAAGCTGATACGTCGCGAAATCTGGATAGATGTCGGCGTGATCGTATTCGAGCGAAGTGATGATCAGGTCGTCGGGATGATAGTGAAAGAATTTCGGGCCGCGGTCCCAGAAGGCGGTTTCGTATTCGTCGCCTTCGAGAATCATTTCAGTTCCCTGCCCAAGGCCATAGCTCTTTCCAAAATTCTCGGCGACGCCGCCGACGAGGAAAGTTGGTTGCTTTCCGGCGGAGTAAAAACTCCAGGCAAGCATCGCAGTAGTGGTGGTTTTTCCGTGCGTGCCGCTGACGACGACGGAATGCTTTCCGGGAAGAAAAACTTCTTCCAGAATTTCCGGCATGGAGCGATGAGGAATTTTGCGTTCGAGCGTTTCTTCGAGCTCAGGATTACCGCGAGCGATGATGTTTCCGACGATGACGAGATCGGGCGCTGGCGTGAGGTGTGCAGCCTCAAACGAAGGAAAATACGAAATGCCAAGGCTATCAAGCAAGGTGGAAGCCGGAGGATAGACCCCGGAGTCGGACCCAGTTACGTGGAAGCCCTGTTCGCGCAACATTCCCGCGAGCGGAGCCATGGCCGAGCCGCCGATGCCGATGATGTGAATGTGTTTTGCCTGAGTCATTCGATGACCGCCGGTTCGAGAATTTCCAGTGTTCCGCTGCCGCGTGCATCCAGACGTGTGCGGACGCCGAGAGGCAAAGTCAACATCGGCCGCGCAGTGTGGCCGATTGGCGCGCCGTAAACGAGCGGAATGTGAAGCGGTCCAAGAATTCGCGCGCACACATCGCGTACGGAAGGACTGCCGAGCACAGGCGTTTCGCAATCGGGAAAGTCGCCTAGAATCATGCCACGAATCCTGGTTAGTTTTCCTGCGTGCTTGAGGTGCATGAGGACGCGGTCGATTTGATAGGGTCTCATAGCGCGGTCTTCGAGAATCAGGATCGCGCCATCTGTATCAAGTTCCCACGGAGTTCCGATAGTGGCTTCTAGAAGCGTCATGGCTCCGCCAAGCAAAGTTCCTTCCGCCGAACCTGGCTGCAGAGTTTCGCCATCAAGTGGGATTGTCCAGGTTCCAGAAGTTTTGGTGAGCGCGTCGCGAAAAGATGGCTCGTCGTATCCGCCAGGTGCACCGGGGCCGTAGTCCAGACCAACGGCCAACATCGGACCGTAAAAACCGGCCCAGCGATGCTTCTGCCAAAGATAGATTTGCAAGGTGGTGAGATCGCTAAAGCCGATGAGAGGCTTCAAAGGCAAAGATGGTGGAAGGTCTTGTTCGAGAAGATAGACCGAGCCATATCCACCGCGCGTGGCGATAAGTGCGTGATTCGCGGAATTGCTCAAGGCATTCAGAAACTCGCTACGACGTTCCATCGCGGAGCTCGCGAAATATCCGTCCGCCTGAAGATGATCTTGAAGCGCGACGGAAAAACCCAAACGCTCGAGTTCTTTCTGGCCGGATGCGACACGATCGGGCTGACCTGGCGATGCGGGCGCGATGACGGCGAAACGCGAGCCGCGGCGCAGCGCTTTTGGCTTTTGAACCGCTGCAGCGGCGATCATTCGAGCTGCCTTTCGACTGGCAACATTTCCACAGCGATGCCGGGGCGAGTCATCGCCGAGAGGACTTGTTCCTGCTGGCGCTGGGTGACGTCGGCATCAAATTGGATCAAGTGTTTCTCGCCTGCGACATTCACCTGGAAATTGTCCAGCTTGATATCGAGATCCTGAAAGATGCGATGGACTTCCGGAACCATGTCGACGGCACTGGTCGCGGAAACGCGAAAAAGCATGTAGCGACACTTCAGCTTTAGTGCGTCTTCGACATAGATCATGCCGGTAAGTGCAAAGAGCACGATTAGAGAGGCAATGCCGGAGACGCGATACATTCCCGCACCTGCGCCCATGCCGATGGCGGCTTCCATGAAGATCACTGCGGCTGTGGTCAAGCCAACGACGCTGCCGCGCTCGCGGAGGATCACTCCTGCGCCGAGAAAACCGACGCCCTGCACGATGTTCGATGCGATACGCGTGGTGCTGGCGTCGCCCGTCAGTTTTGCAATTTCGGACGAGAGAATCGTGAAGAGCGCCGCGGCCATGCACACGCAAAGGCTGGTGCGCATGCCAGCCGGACGTTTTCGGATGTTGCGCTCGATGCCAATCGCGGAGCCGAGAAAGGCGGCCCAAAGCAGACGATAGCTGATAGTGCTGAGAGGAAGCATGTAAATTGTGGTGCCGGGACTCAAGCCTTGACCGGCACTGACAGAATTTTACACACTACAATTTGAACTGCGTGAGTTTCGAGAAGTGGCGTGCCCTGGCGTGTATCTCTCGCAGCTTGAGCTTGCGCAGACGCTCGGGGCCGAATTCTTCCACCGCAAAACTTCCGAGAACGGAGCCGTAAACCATGGCGCGGCGCAGAGCTGCATCACTCGATTGGCCACAGCCAGCGAGATAACCCATGAAGCCGCCGGCGAAAGAATCCCCCGCGCCTGTGGGATCGTGCGGTTCCTCAAGCGGAAATGCGGGAACGCAGAACACGCCGTTCTTGTCCACCAGCATGGCGCCGTATTCGCCGCGCTTCACGACGAGTGTGGACGGACCGAGCTTAAAAATGTGCCGCGCCGCGCGGAGCAAATTATGCTCGCTCGAAAGCTGGCGCGTTTCGGCGTCGTTGATCATTAGAACATCGACGTGCTTGAGAGTTTCGCGCAGTTCGGCTGGAGTGCGCTCGATCCAATAGTTCATGGTGTCGAGCGCAACAAGTTTAGGCGTTCCTTTGACTTGCTTGAGAACGCTGTGCTGCAGATCAGGCGCGATGTTCGCGAGAAAAACGTGTTTTGAAGTGCGGAAGTTTTCCGGAAGTTTGGGATTGAAGTCCGCGAAGACGTTGAGCTCGGTGCAAAGCGTGACACGTTCGTTCAGATTTTCTGAGTATTTTCCGGCCCAGAAGAAACACTTGCCCGGAGCACGTTCGAGCCCGACGATGTCAATCTTGCGGCGGTGGAAGATGGATTCGTCTTCCGCGGAGAAATCGTCGCCGACAATACCGACGAGATTTACATGGGAGAAAAAACTCGCGGCAACGGCGAAATACGTTGCCGCACCGCCGATGATGCGGTCAACCTTTCCGTAAGGGCTTTCGATGGCGTCGAATGCGACGGAACCTACGACGAGTAGTGACACGTGTTTTCCTGTTCGAGAAATCCGGGACGGATTTCTGAGATAGAGTCATAAAACGAAAAGCAAAAACAAGAAAAGAACCGACCTGAAGGTCGGCCACTACAGGGACGGGTCTTGGCGTAGCGGGTCATTTGCTCGAGTGGTTAAGAAATGTATTTACCGATGATGGCAGCCAGGCGTTTCATGGTGGTGGCGGGGACGAGCTTGCGATCGGTGATGAGCGCGTGAGCCAGTGCCGAATCGCATTTGCATTCGTGTTCTACAGGGAGCGCCTTAACGGCTTCGCGCACGACATGTTGGGCGTTCTCGGCATTTTGGTTGAGCGTGGCGATAATTTGCGCCCCGGTGACGGATTCGTGATCCGGGTGCCAGCAATCGTAGTCGGTGATCATGGCGATGATGCCGTAGCAGAGTTCAGCTTCGCGGGCGAGCTTGGCCTCTGTGACATTGGTCATGCCGATCACGTCGAAATTCATGGCGCGGTGCATGGTGGCTTCGGCGAGCGTGGAAAATTGCGGACCTTCCATGCAGATGTACGTACCCTTGCGATGGACTTTAACGCCGCAATGAACGCAGGCGTCGGCGAGGATGCGCGAGATCTGCGGACAGGTGGGCTTGTCAAAGGTGACGTGGGCGACAAGGCCTCCACCGAAGAATGTGGAGATGCGATTTTTTGTACGATCGACGAACTGGTCGGCAACGAGAAATTCTCCGGGGACAAGTTCTTCCTTCAATGAGCCAACGGCGCTGACGGAGAGAATGCGGTCCACTCCGAGAAGCTTGAGCGCGTAAATGTTGGCGCGAAAATTTATTTCTGTTGGAAGGATACGATGGCCGCGGCCGTGGCGAGCAAGAAAGGCGACGCGTTTTCCTTCGAGAAGTCCGGTTACGATGGCTTCGGATGGATCGCCGAATGGAGTTTTGACGCGAACCTCTTTTGTATCCGTGAGGCCTTTCATCGCATATAGGCCGCTTCCGCCAATGATTCCAATATTCGCTTGAGGGTTTTTAGCCGCAGTCTTCGCCTTCGCTGTTTTCAAAGCAGGTGTTCCCTTTCCTATAGGGAGTTAACGGTTGAGGTCCACAGGTTCGAATGCAATTTTATCTTCCCGCTCATGCAGCGTCGCAGCGGGAACGTCCGGGTCGTGGCCGAAAACGACGATCCAGCCATCCTGGGCAATGGTCTGTATCCATTTTCGCTTGGTTTCGAGCGTCTGCAAAGGGTAAAGGTCGTAAGCCATGATCCAGGCGAGCGGAAGGTGGTGGCGAGTGGGAAAGAGGTCGGCGACAAAGAAGACGGTCTTGCCAGCGCCGGTGAGCTTGACGGCCTGGATGCTTGCGTTGTGGCCGGGAATGCGAACGACAGAGATGCCGGGAAGAATTTCTGTGTCGCCGGAGATGAGCTTCCACTGGCCGGACTGCTGCATAGGCAGAAAATTGTCCTCGAAGTAGCTTGCGCGGTCGCGTTCGCTGGGATTGGCGGCGTGCGCGAATTCGTCAGCTTGGACGAGGTAGTGCGCGCTCGGAAAGGAGGGCACGGCATGGTCGTCGAGGAGCCTTGTGTTGCCACCAGCGTGGTCGAAGTGGAGATGCGTGTTGATAACGAGATCGATCTGGCTCGCGCTGACGCCAGCGGCTGCGAGGTTTTGCGTGAGAAAGTCCCCTTCGTCAATGGCGTAAATGTCACGGAGCTTGGGAGTCCATTTGGTACCGTTGCCGGTTTCGATGAGGATGTTCTTGTTGGCAGCGCGGACGAGCAGAGAGTTCGCTGCAAGGCGGATGCGATTGCGCGAGTCCGATGGAGATTTTTTCTCCCAGAGAGGTTTCGGAACAACGCCGAACATGGCGCCGCCGTCGAGATAGAAATTCCCACTGTGGATGTGCCGGACTTCGATGTCGCCGAGACGCATTCGCGATGATCCTAGGTTTGCAGGCCGCTTTTGGCGAGAATTTCGTTCACTGGGAGAACGGATCTTTGCGACGTTCTGCAACATCGGCGGCCAGACGATTGAGAGCCGCTTCGCCACCCGCTG
>Ga0137385_10000047_pt1 | contig 98232 bp, 97 predicted proteins | sample SagtaG_FD_104921 | JGI IMG/M metagenome (GOLD analysis project Ga0137385, IMG submission 104921) | Vadose zone soil microbial communities from Sagehorn Ranch, Mendocino, California, USA - Sage2_R_80_16 metaG | ecosystem: Environmental > Terrestrial > Soil > Vadose zone | place: USA: California... | reverse complement strand
TTCATGATCGGTTCCTTCCGCTTATGGCTCTTGACTGTAGTTCCTCATACAAACACAGCCTAACCCACGACCAGCGCATCGAACCGGTCACTCCATAATGACTGACGGGCCAACCGGAAGTTGGCGACTGATCGCGGCCATTTCTCCCGGCAGGATCCTCCGGCTCACGATCTGATATTACCGGCTCATGCCGCGCCATCCAGGCTCAATGACGTGGTCATACGCGCGTTCTTGCGGCCTCCTCGGCGGCCCGTTGTGCGAGGTGTCCGGTGCCGAGGGACGCGGCGAAATGTTATGCGATTGCGGAACGCCCCGGTCATTCTCCGGGCTGTTCCGGTTTGGCTGTTGCCGCACCATTTCCGTCGCCGATTGACGTGCCGCCGATATCCCAATCGTTTCACGCAGGCAGGCTGTGTCGCTTGTCACCACAGCAATCTCTTTGCGTCCGCGCGTGGCAGCGACGTAGAACAGCTCGCGCTTCATCGAATCGGCAGCAACAATGACGGCATCGACCGTCTTACCTTGACTGCAGTGAGCCGTGACCGCATAGCCATAGTCAAATTCCCGGTAGTTGGCAGGCAGAGTCCGTCCATCTTCGAGCTGAATCTTTCCTTCGGCGATGCTCCGCACCGTGACGAACTCACCGTTCGTGGCTTTGAACTCCGGCCCGCGCAGGTTTGACATCAGCAGCAGGCGGTCGCCCGGAGCTACGTCGATTTCTTTTTGCTCGTGAACAGAGAATGCTTTCACCTGCTTCTGCATAACGGAGACGGTGTCCCCATGCTCATTCCGTGCGATCAATCGCTTTGGCACGACACGTAAAACCTGCAGAACCTCATGCTTCTCGGCAATTCTGGTCGAGCGGTGAAAGCGCAGGACCATTCCTTCCTTGTAATGTTCAAACTCACGCTTCTGGGCCTCCGTCCACTGCAGTGGAACGTCCCGTACGAATCTCTCCCCTGTGCCCAGGTCGCCACGCTTCCGGCGATGCTCTCGTATGGCATCTGTTAGCTGAGCGATTTCTTCATGGGTTGGGGCGATCACCAGCACACTCTTTCCCGTTGAATGCAGCGCATGATGCGTCTCCGCCACCAACCGGCTGCGATCTTTGAGAGGAACCTCTCGAACCGCGCCCAGTGCTTCCAACTTTTGAAATCCCTCATCTGGAGACTGGCGGAGGGTTTTCACCGCGTCCCGGTACAGCGCGTGAGTTTGCCGCTGTACTTCGGTGAGTGAGACGCTCTTGAGCGAGGATTCGCGCTCCAGGATTCGTAGGGCGTCACCGGCTTCTACGCTCTGAACCTGCCGCGTGTCTCCAGAGAACACGATCCGAGCATGATGATCGCTGGCGACATGAAGCAACTCCTGCATCTGGCGACCGGAGATCATGCCCGCCTCATCCACCATCAGAACCTTGTTTCGTAGTGAATTCTGCATCTCGGGATCGCTCAGAAGACGCGACACCGTGACCGCACCGGTGAATCCGGCTTTGTCCAACTCCTCGACAGCGCTTCTGGTGGGAGCTACGGCAAGCACCTCCCGTCCGGACTCTTTGAGTCCGCGATCAACCTCGTGAAGAGTGGCGGTCTTTCCCGTCCCGGCAGCGCCTCGGAGGTTGACCACGAAATCTCTCGAATGCAGAATCTCCAGGACGGCGCGCTCTTGTTCAGCAGTCAATCCTTTCGACAAATCAATGTCCTTTTCTCTGCCCAGAGGCTCGTGGCGGTCAATTCCACGGTTGACCATCGAAACGATGTCCCGCTCACGCTCCAGGCTTTCCCTGGTAGTAATCTCTCCCCGCGCTCGGATGAGCGCTCCCCGTGCTTCCTCCGAAATCAGGCTGCCTTTCAGATCATCGAGCGAAAGCTTGCCACGTTCGTGGCGCAGGGCTTCGGTCATCACCGCGTGTTCTTTCACGACGGAGAGCCGTTCAAATAGATGTTCCTGGGCGTAGGTCAAAGATGCCGCCGATTGCTCCCGACTCATCTCCGGTTCCTTCGGTTGGGGCAAAAGCCTGACCTCGCGTCTGCTGTAAGCTGTGTGCTTCATCTACGGTGAGGCGCTCCCTTTGCCGCGACCTCAACTCTTCGGTCGGAATCTCATACATCTTCTGTGCTCGCGATTCGCGGACCAGGACCGCAACTTCGTTGTCTGTCGGCTTGCGTCCGCGCTCTTGAGTGAACTGCTCAATGGCACGATCCCGTTGCGCGCTCCGCTGGCTGAACTTGTCGAGGAGGTCTTGTGAAATCCCACCGATCTCAAAACCTCGGTCTCGGCCTTTGGCGTCATGGCGGCTTTCAACCTCGTAGCCGAGAGAACGAACTTCGAACGCCAGCCGGTTCCGATAGACCTCCGTCAAATAGGCGCGACGTTCATACAGCCCGGACGCTTGCAGCGCCTTCCATCTTCCTTCTGTGCCGTCAAAGGTAAGATTGGCCGCCACCGCGTGTGTATGCAATTGCGGATCGAGCTCGCGGCTCGTATCGTGCGTGTAAGCCGCCACAATCCAGTTGCCGGTAGCACGGTCGTCATTTGCTCCAGCGAGCCTAACTCTTGCACCGGCATATATCTCGGCTTCCTTCAAAGCTTCGGCGACCGCGCGCTTATGTGCTTCCAGGAGCCGTTCATCTCCAGCAACAACCGCCATGATCGACACAGATTTCGGAGCAGAGAATGTCAGATCGTAAAGCGAACGGGCTTTGCTCTGCTCCTCCCCGCTCTCGCCGATTCGATCAGCCCCATGCCACGGACGAAGGTACTCCCCGCTATACGGATCGGCACCTTCGCGGATTGCCTCGAACTGTTCATGCGTGACTCTGCCCTGGAGACCAAGAAGCTCTGCACCATGGCCGAGCCAATGTCCCTCGATCTTGCGATTCTCGTCGTAGTAATCGCTCTGTTCCAGGTGGCGTTGTGCGTACCCTACTCCGCTACTCATCGCGCGAATCGTCAGCATGAGGCCGACGCTAACGCTGTTCGAAATTGTGCTGCAAGGGCATTTCGCTCATGAAATACGAAGTTCGCGATGCAATGGAACGCGGGTCCGGTGTGCGAGCATGGGTAGATAGAAGAGATTGCAGCGAGTGGATTGCTGCAATCATTTTTGGGCCAAGACACCATCCTAAGCCGGAGGCTTAGGATGCTGTCAGGCAAGACAAAGACTCGAACAGAATTCGAACATCATCGAACCGCGTTCGATCTTGTTTGAAGTTCATTCGATATCCGTTCGAATTCAGTTCGAACAGAACAAAATCTGCGAGCGGCACACTAATAGTTGCCGCCCGTCCGTAGCGACTCGGTTAAGCCCTTACGCTCTACCGCTAAAAGGGCCTCGTGCGCTGGGGGGTAGCTCAGTTGCAACCGCGCTCGCACTGTTCCGTACCCCACGCCGAGCCGCTTTGCAATCTCACGCAAGCTATTGCCCTCCGCTTTCATTTTTAGAATGTTGTCGCGGTCCACGATGCGATGAGGCGACCAAGTTGGTGCCCCTTCGCCCGAGCATTACGCAATCCGGCCCGCACTCGTTCTTGAATCAGCGACCGCTCAAATTCGGCCATCGCTCCGATGACTGCGAACATGAGGCGACCGGACGGGGTGCTAAGGTCCAAGTTGTCACGCAAGCTGATGAACGCCACGCCCAAAGCACCCAACTCCGCGAGAGCATTTACCAGATGCCGCAGCGACCTGCCGAACCTGTCCACCTTCCATACCAGCACGGCGTCAAACTTGCGCTGCTGGGCATCTCCCATAAGCCGATTCAACTGTGGGCGAGATTCGCGTGAGCCGGAAATGCCGTGGTCTGTGTATTCGTCAATTATTTCCCAGCCGCGACGGGGCGGCAAACTCGGCATTCCCGCTCACGTTTTCAATCTACCGAAGAATGCGAAATATGGGTAAGAGGGTTGCCGTTTGTGACCATCGCACCAACATCCGGTGGGTAATTCTTGGATGATTCGAACATAGATTATAGGCTATGGATGATGTTAGTTGTTGACGCCTCTACGGAAGGATCATCGCGATGCAGGAGACTCAAAATTGCCCCACGCGAGGCGTGTGGCTGAAATTCGTACTGTCCGCTTCCAGTCGGTTCATAAACAAGCGGGAAGCTTTCCAGATGTGTCCAAGCCTTCACGGTTTCTCTCGCCTTCTTGATGCCGATATTGAACTACATCGCCAAATCTTGCCCGAGCCTCCAAAATGGCAGGGAATAGAAATTGCGTTTGTGGTCTACAGAGGTGTGCTCATCCTCATCAGCGAGATAGTACTGCTTTGGAATAGATGGATTCGAAGCTAGTGTACTGAGTCATTAATTCGGTAAGCTATTTACTGGCGATGATCGTCTAACATGACAGGAGCGTGTCATGAGACGAGGACGCAGATTGCCGGGGTTGGAACTGAGCGAGGAGCAGCGTAGGACTTGCAGGGATGGACGCGGAGAAGAAAGACCGCACAGGCTCTATCGATGCGAGCGCGAATCGTATTGCGTGCCTCCGAGGGGCTGACCGCTACCGCCATTGCCATCGAGACCGAAGCGTGCATTCAAACAGTCAGTAAATGGTGGCGCAGGTTCGACGAGCGGGGATTGGATGGCCGCGTCCCGGACAGCCCCGCAAGCTTTCCGATGCGCAGATCGAACAGGTGATCGTACGCACGCTGGAGAGCAAGCCTCCGGTTGCCACGCATTGGTCGACGCGTACCATGGCGCAGGCCTACGGGCATCAATCAGACCGCGATCAGCCGCATCTGGCGCGCCTTTTCCCTGGCGCCCCATCGTGCCGAGACGTTCAAGTTACCAAAGATCCTTTGTTCATCGACAAGGTGCGGGATATCGTTGGGTTATATCTGAATCACCCGAGCGCGCGCTGGTCTTGTGTGTGGACGAAAAGAGCCACATTCAGGCTCTGGATCGCACGGCTCCTCTGTTGCCGATGCGTCCTGGCCAGATCGAGCGGCGCACGCATGACTACGCGACTAGTCCGGCTCACTCAGTTAGGCACCCTTGCACTCGCCCCACAACTGCTTTTGGCAACTTGGTTTGGCCCACTTTGGCGGTTTAATCTGGCCCACCCCCTGGGACGTTAAGGTTTAAGAGGATAGTGTTCCGTTCTGCTGGAGCGAAGCCCGTAGGGCGAAGCGGAAGCAGAACGGAACTGCGGTGCCTCCATGGATCACTCTTTGCGTTTCTTCCGCAGCGTTCTGCGAAAGCGGTACGACTCCGAACCCGTTTCGATAATGTGCGCCTGATCAGTGAGCCGATCGAGCACGGCTTTGCAGAGCCGTGCATTGGTAAAGACCTGTGGCCATTCGGAGAACGGTAAGTTGGTCGTCACGATGATGGCTGCTTTCTCCGCCCGCTCTGCAATGACTTGGAAGAGCAGTTCGGCGGCGACTTCAGCCAGCGGAACGTATCCCAGCTCATCGATCACGATCAGTTCCACCCGCGACCAGCGTGCCAGCATCCGGCTGAGGCTCTGTTCGCGTTGTGCTTCAACCAGTTGATTGACCAGCGCGGCAGCGGTAGTGAAACGCACCCGCTTGCGTTGGCGGCATGCCGCAACGGCTAGGCCGGTGGCCAAGTGAGTTTTTCCGGTACCTGGTTCCCCGACCAAAAGCACTGGTTCGGAGCGTTCCAGATAGCCGCCTTCGGCCAGAGTCCGGACGCGCGATGCCGGGATGTGGGGCGATTGGGCAAAGTCAAACTCCTCAAGCGTCTTCATCCGGGGCAGGTGCGCATCCTTGATTCGCAGTTCAATCGAGCGCCGTTCACGCTCTTCAACCTCGGTCTGGAGCAACGCTTCGAGGTAATGGAGATGGGAGTGCTTCTGTTGTCTGGCTTCCTCCGCCAATGATGCGAACTGAGCACCGATGGCACCCAAGCGCAGAGTCTGACAGTGCTGCGCGATGCTTGCGGCTTCCATACTCATGCCGACACCTCGATCGTCAGCAACTGGTTATACTCAGCCATCGTTGGCAGCGGACGTTCATAGGCCGCCAGTACGCCGATCTCGACCGTCGTTGCAGCCGCGTGTTGAAGCCCGTCACTCATGAGGAGATGACGGATTGCAGCCTCATCCGTGCAACCCAGCACCAACGCTTGCGCGACCGTCGATTCCAACTTTGCGTAACCAAACTCGCGGCCCATACGGATGACCGCGACCATGGACCGTGTTCCACTCTGCGGCCATGCTTCTCGTTCATTCGTTCCCATAGCTGGTCGTAGCTATCCGGCCAACGGCCCTGTGCTCTCCACTGCGCCAAAGGCTTCGAGCCGCGCAAAGCACCGGGCTTTCGTTCGAGCACTTCGAGATAGTGCTCGAGGTCGAGGATCTGCCGCGAGCGTTCATAGCTACGCTCGTGCTGCGCGATACGCACGCCGTTCTGCCGGAACTCAACCACGCTGGAGTAAACACGAGCTTCGACCACCGAGCCTGATCTCAACGGCACCGAGTAGAAGTTCGTTCGGACCCTCGCACATCCTGCCTGATCGACCTTCGGAAAGCTGACCTCGGCTAACTCGAAGTTCTCCACCGGGAGCGGTCGCAGATGCTGCTTCTCGGTGAGTAACATCGCGCCCACACTCTCCGTGCGGCCCGCTATGATCCGGCTCTCATCGTGACGGCAGTCGGCCAGTAGCTTCGCGTTAAGCTCTGCAAGATCGCGCGCCGCCGGTATGGGGACCCAGTGGTTGCGGCGGAAGTAGCCGCCTTCGCCTTCCACGCCGCCCTTCTCGTGGCCTTCCCCGGGCGTGCAGAAATCGGCTTGATACTGCCAGTGAGAACGGAAGGCGATGAAGCGAGCCGTCAACTCGCGTTCATAGCCACGCAAGATTTTCTTCACCGCACTGGAAAGGTTGTCGTAGCGAAGGCGACGGAAGACGCCGCCAAAGTAATGGAAGGCTAACTCGTGTGCTTCCAGAAAAGCCTGTTGTGTGGCCCGCAGATAGGCGCGATGATAGGCCGCTCCGCTGGCCATCGACCGTAGCGAGAACACCTGGAGCTTTACCCGTTCGCCGTCCATGTCGGCATAGGCTTCATACCAATCGACCTGTGCTTCAATGCCCCAGTCGTAGTTCTGTGGTACGAAGATCTCGTGCCGCCCTAATCCAAGCGCCTCTTTGCGTTGTTCCACATACTGCCGCACCGTGCGGCCAGCCGCTGTGCATCCCGGTACCTCTGCGCGAATACGTTCCCAGATCCGCTTCGCTGTGTGGCGCTGCTTCCGCGGAGCCTTGCGATCTGCTTCCAGAATCGCGTCGATGAACTCGATTGCCGGAGCCATCTTCATATGTGGTCGCTCCGTCTTCTTGCGCCGCGCTGGTATCGCGCTCTGGATCGCCTCCCGCACCACCCGCCGATGCACGCGTAGTTTCCGTGCCACGCCCTGGATCGTGCCTACCCCGAACTCGTACTCCAAACGAATCTGCTCGAATAGCTCCACCTTGGCTCTCCAGTCCAACTCCAGCCTCCAGATCCAAGCTCACACTCAAATCCAGAGTAGAAGTTTGCTGTGTCCAGGGGTGGGCCAAAACAAACCGCCGAAGTGGGCCACTTCATAATGCCAAAATCAACAACCGACCCGCGAAATACGGGAGTGTTGGGCGGGCGGGAAAGAGGCAAGCTTTCTGCTAGATGCGGAATCTCCCCTGTGCGGTATCGTCCTGGCGGGCATTGCTGATCATTGCGCTCGCCAATGCCTGCAAGAATGCTTCCTTTGAGGAGGTGACCTGTTCCAATCTGTTGCGTCTGAAAAGTGAGACATACAATGCCACGGAATAAGCTTGGCAGTTAATAGACCGTTCAGGATTGAACTCGATGTCTGTAAATGCCGAATAGTCCAACAGTCGCTCAGCGATGCCGGGTTGCTTTTTCAGAGCGTTGATATATATCCAGTCATAGAACGCGGTCTGAGGTTCTAGCCCCCAGTCCGCCCCGAAGAATCGAAATCCGACAAGGCGACCAGACGAACGCAAACGTTCATCTTTCTTCGCTTCGCGTGACGTCATGTTGAAGATATCGGTATAGGGACCGCCGTGCTCGAACACCTTGCTACCCTGGAACGCACACTCGACAGTAAGGGTCCGGTTGTACTTGAGTGTTGTGAAATGAAGATTGAACGCGCTAAGCTCCGTCCCGAGTTCTTCACGTGATTTGCTCGACACCTCTAGTACCTTGGCAATACCCGGCAGCTTTTCTGCGGCAGCGTGAAGTGAGTCCACAGACTTTTGCCGTTGCGATATCGCCATCCCAGGGAACCACTGAAACTCAACATGTCTCGTCTGAACGAGGGCAGGCCCTTCTAGACTCGGAATGAACAAAGGTCTCTCCGCCATAACCACCTCTACTGGTACTTCCGATAATAGGTGCGGGTTGCGAACATGCCCTTACACTTTGGGTGCAGCCATGCCTTCTGGTCTTCGTTCAAGAAGCCCGTATGAGTGTCCCGTACCGCTTTGGAATCGAAGACAATACCCTGAATGTAGGTCGGCTCAATGACATCAAGAATCATCACCTCTGCCTGCACATCGGTAGGATCAAACGATTTGAGGCGCGATTCTTCTCGTGAGTCGCAGCCCTGGATCTCATGGAACATTCCTCTGAAAGCTGCCCACGAAGTGAGGGCCTCTAGAGGTTGAGCGCTGATGCGCGCATCTGCCGCATTGTGGCAGTAAAACGCACATCTTTTCTCCCATAGCACAGAAGGATCAATTATCAATACTGCCCAATCTACGGACTGGTCTTCCATCCGGTACTTGTAGAACATCTGGCAATTCGGAAACCCAATGGACACCGATGTGCCATTCAGTCGCCCATCCAACCGGAATTGATCGTTAATGTGAAATTCAACGCCGAGTTCGTCCATCCTGGAAACAGGATAAAGTCCATGCTCCAAGATACTCGGCAAATTTCCTGCTCTCGTAAAGTGAACAAGGAATGGAATCTCGCGTTCTAACGCAAACTGCTTCACAGCTCGCATAAACAGTCCTCTCACCAAACATACGGCGGAGTGCATTCAAACCAGCTTAGAACCAGATACAATCCTCAAGCAATGCCCCGATCTTGTTCAGTGAACATTCAGTGCCGGGATCCACACCTCTCGGTTAAGCGCGCAGTACGAAACTGGCACTCCGAGTGGCGTTTTGCTTAATTGCGCATAAGCCTCAGTAGCGAGTCTTTCTGTAGAAGCGTTGGGAAGGAAGAAGCGACTCGGATTCCTCGTCTTCGCTTCCATCCGAGCGAGTGACCGAATCATCGGGGTCAGGGAGCGAGTCAGCCCAAAGGACAGTCAGGGTGCGACCATATTCGCCCAAGCCGATAACGTCTTCGTTGATTTCCAGGTCGTCTCCGTGAAACCAGTCCGCAAGGCTTGATTGTCCGGTTTCGGATTTTGCATCGTGGACGTTGGCAATGTTGCTATTGAAAACTGCCGTTGCGCTTTGCGGCGGCAGCCCCGCACTTTTTTTGATCCATGTGAGATTTCGCTGTGCCTTCAATGCATTCGACATGAAAGCAAACGCGACCTTTTGGCCAACAGAACAGATCACGGCAACAGGACTGGTACTGAGACGTGCATAGCGAATGCTCGTTGCGGTAAGCGAAGTTCCGCAGATATCCGCAAGTACCTTCACTGCTTCGATCCCTTGCCCGGCATCCTCGCAAGCATCCTTAAACAGGCTTTTCGGCATTAGAAGACTTGCTGCGAAAGCATCGGCCTCACTTTCATAAACATCCCCGGAGAGAAACCCGCTCACTGAATGATGAAGCGTCTGCCCCGCGCCGAACAAATGCTGTACGTGGCCATCTAGAAAATAGTGGCCAAGTTCATGTCCCACGGTGAAACGTTTGAACCCATTGCTTGCAAATCGCGTGCTATAGATAATGCCGAATTCATCCCCGACCTTCATCAGGCAGCCTGATATGCCAGAGTCGAGGGACTGATTCTCCTGATAAGCGATGTCGCGAGCATCCGCAATCGCGAAGGGATCGACCGGCAGCTTCGTTATACCCTGCGTTTTGAGAACCTCGGAGACGCGTGCCTCCGCTTTCCACCAGGGATCTATCGACATGGTTACTCTTTCTTCTTTTGAGCCGCTTTCTTGGCGAGCATCTCGGCAAACGAAGTGAGCGTGTCGAGATCATCGTGAGTCATGTTCTCAGCGTGCCGGAATAGCTGGTCGGCGACCCCCCCGGTTAAATGGGGTTTATCCACGCGGCCTAACAGGTAGTCCGTGGTCACTTCGAGCGCGTTCGATAGAGCCTTGAGGTTGTCGAACGATGGGGAGCGACGGCCAGTTTCAAAATGAGATATAGCAGACGGTTGCAGCCCGGATTTCTCGGCGAGGTCCGATTGGCTAAATCCCCTCAACTGCCGGGCGGATCGGAGGCGAGTGCGAAATATTTCTGACATAGTTGACAGTGGTGTAGACGAAATCGTATACTTAGTAACGACGAACAAGTCTTGATGTGGTTCGCCATTTTTCGGCCCACGCTATAGACGTTCTCGTCATACTGTAGAAGACGGGGGCTCGGAACTCAAGCCCTATTTGAGCAAACGCTCTAAATCGCAGCGGGAAAGCCGAAACCGGAGGTTTCAATGACAACGTACAGAGTTGTGTGCCGGATTAAGCACGACAAGTTTGAGCGCATAACTGATGGTTGTGTTGATGCTGGAGGCGGCCAGCACCGCTTCAGCGAGGAAGAAGCAATTTCGCTCATTGAGAATCATCAGGCGGAGTTTTACGTTGAAAGGCCGAGTGGGCACCGCGTCAAGGTGATTGTGGCTACCCACGAAGGTCACAAATACCTGAAGACAGAAGCCGACGGGGAGAAGCCGGACAACCTGCTCGCCCTTCCGTCATGCAAGACCCATGTTGTTCCACCCCCACCACCCCGCTCGATCACACCCGCACACTCCCACGGAAGTGTTAGATGAGTTCGCAATCGGTTGCTGCTACTCAGCCGAATTCTGACGAGCCTCTGGATCAGTATTACCGGAGTTTCTTTGAGATGGAGGTTCCTCCGGGAACCTCTGCATCTCAGGCGTGGTTTGGCCGGATTCGCCCATTCAAGAATGATGACGACGCGCGCAAATTGCTTCGCCTACTCGACCGAAATATGCAGGTCGATGTTGACCAAGGAACACTTATTCCCGCGTCCAATGCCCCTGATTTTCCAGCGCACAGGTTGGAGTCATTACTGGCGAGCACTGGAATCACGTTCTCTCTCGTCGTGCTGAACTACGAAAAGCGCCATCCAGAAGCGTACAGCGTTGCTCCCTATATAGATCGAATCACCCATCCTGGGCAGCCTCATCTGCGATTGGATCGAGTGCTCACGCACGGAGGCAGAAAGCTTCCGGCTTTATGCGTGTACTCAGCTGCGGAGTATCGGTATTCGGCTAACGTTCCTCGCCTCGTGGAATTTCTGGACCAGACCGCCACGTATCTTGCAAAGCATGTAATCTGGCTGCGAACGCGTCAGCTCTATCACGGTGCAACGGGTGCGCTTCTATATGCGCCACGATGCGGCGAAGTTGTAGTTGACCTAGAGGCTCGCGATACTGACTTTGTGCCTGGTGTTTGTCGTACTTGCCGCCAGAGTCGCAGAATCTGGTATGGATATTGGGCGGGAACATCGGCACCGATGGGGTCAAAGGAGCACGTTTCCACTATTCAGCCGCATTCTCCCTGTTGGTGTGGTTCAGGCCAACAATATCGGTTCTGCCATAAGCCCGGAGAAGTTGCCAATTTGAGGCTATGCCGATAAGCGTTAACCTGCAGCGAGTTGCATAACATCGCAGCGCAGAACTCCACCCCTGACGTTTGGTATCAATATCCAGCACGCTGGCGAATAGCCAAGAGGAATCAGATGGAATCATTCACTTCGATTAAAAGCTTTTACGAAGAACTGAAAGCACTAATGACAAGTCAGCACCTCATCCTGCTTCTGAGTTTCTTGTTTGCGGCAAATATCGTTCTTTCATTGGGGTATAGCGTAACCGTTCCATTTGTGTCATGGGTCCAGTTGAAGGAAATACCAATTGGCGCATCGCTTTTGTTCTTCTGCGCTTTCGGGATTTATGCGAGTTGGTGTTCAACCCTCATTCGGTCATTTCTATTTCTCCTGTTCGGCGACGTAATTCCCAAGATACACAACTGGTTCACCAACATGTCTAGCAGCCGTATTGGCCGCAACGATTCGCCGCGGTTTGTGATGCCGCACGAGATCCGAGAAAGGGCGGATAGGGATTCCGACCCATACTACAGGTCTCTGTATCAGGAGTACGAAGAAGGCCTCAGTGCGGATCTTCAACTTTCGTCTTACGCCATTGGCTGTATAGTGCTGTGCGTCGCGGACGTCTTATCGGACGGCTCAAAGTCTCTGATTATGTTTGCTTGCTCCAAATTTGAGCCGAGAGTGGCACTCATTTTGGGGGCAGTGATTTGCTTTGTGCTTTTCAGTGCGGCACTGCTGCCTCTCACGAGTGACTACTCTCGCATATATTGTCCGGGATTTCCCCAAACGCCCAACGACCTAAATGGCTGGGAAGCGAGTGACGAACGATAGAATTGAACCAGCTCTTTCTTTTCATCCCCCGTTCGCGTAAGAATTGAGGTATATAGAAGTCGATGAGCGAGCCTAATGGATAGCAGTACCAACCTCAAACATTCTATTGATAGTGACCCGCCATGTAAGAACGCCCCCGACCCGATTACAGCGTCCGGCAGTGCGGGGATGGGCGGTTGGTGGTTCAGGGATGGTTAGTGGTCGCAGAGGCTTTTTTCACCAGCAAAGAAGCCTAATTCCTATGAAAGTGTCACCGAGAGTAACTTGCTTGGACTTGAACCAAGTTCTCAGCCACGCAGGAAGCTGTATCCCTTAGAGGCTCTTGTTTCCATGGTCAGGCACGGGAGAGAATTCGAGTGTTGCAGCCTGAGGGTCACAAATGGCGTTACACACTAACCTGAGTTACGAGGGATACGGCTGGGCTGAATTCGGAGACCCGTTGATTAGAGTGGGCGGTCCCACTGTTGTATCTGTCAATGAGCGCGGCTCAACAGTTGCCGAAATGAAAGTCATAGAAATTCCGACCGCAGTCTCCATGCAGGATGGCGTGTCTGACCTTTTCAGAGACACGATGACCAGCTTCAATCGAACGGTATCGTGCAAGTTGACTGTGACCTGTGCGAACGGAGTGTTTACGTCTGTAGACCAAACCTTCCGGGGCGCGAATCTCAATCTGCAAGAGGCCACCGCTTCGATGGAATTTCATTGCTATCGTGGCAGTTACGTCGAAAGCGAATCCGCGCCGACGTACTGGCGGTTGCCAATCCTGAATTTTCATGGCGAGCTGCGACCGCCACTTCGCTCAGCTGAGTTAGAGCATGTGATGCGTTTGTCACAGGAGAATCCGGCATCACCATTCAAAATGTTTGGGATGCCCGGTTTCATCGAGTACATCCCCGGTTATAAGGAAATCCTCGAATCCCAGAAGGATGGTGATAGGAATCCACAAATCACTGCCGTCATGTTCGGAGCTACAGGTGGGCACAATTCAGGGTGGAACAATTTACAAGACTGGTTCCCCTTCGACTTCTTAAACCTTATAGGGTTTGCTTCCGGGGTTCGTGTCGGCGCGCCGTGGATTGAATTCTCGGATGAGAAAGGACGTTTGATAAGCCGCATCCACGTACAACTCGGCACCACGCTCATACAGCGAGGTCACGCATTCATGGACGACGTCATACATAATGGCGGATTGGGACGCCTGTTGACCTGTGCTGCAAAGTCCCCGGAGTTTCGGAAGACCTATTTTCGGGTTGCAATGAATCACCTTCTACTCGGAGTGCGCAACTCTCAGACTCTCGAAGACAAGATTTCTCATTTAAGCAGGGCGTTAGAAGGGTTAGCGGCAGAGTTTGGATTCAGCCATCAGTTCTTACTCGAAGCGGCTGAGGACGAAGTTAAAGTACGTGTCAAAAGAGAACTCAGGTCTGCGAGTGCTGGAATTCTGAAAATCGCTCTTGAACAGGAAATCCTCGGGCGGGCTGATGTCGCGGCATGCCTCAGGAAAATTGCTGAGCGGGCTATCTCGAACCCGGCGAACATCGACCGTGACTTCGGTCTTTCTGTATCGTCATTACTCGACTGCTTGGGACTCCGCGATGCCGAGGTCGTGGAGGCATACTATCAAGCGACTCCGCGCACGGATGGACGGAAGTGGCATCAGGTACTCTCCCGATATAGAGGATTAACCCAACACGGAGAGGCTTTCCGGTTCAAAGATGGAGAGCATTCGGTGAATGAGGTGTTCCGTCTAGCCTCGCATCTCGCCGATATAGTTGCGCGTATCCTCCTTATCCAGCTTCGTTATGACGGAGATTACCAACGGGCGACAGGAACGTGGCGAGATGCCAACACGACGAGTTGGGTTACTCCAACGACCTCTGCGGTGGAATTGGGTTATCGGCGAGATGAGGGCTAGGCCATCAAGATATGCGAGATGGTAGCTTGCATAGGCACTGGACGGGAGTGTCTAACCCATCTCGACATAGTGCCCCGAGTGTAAATATCATCTGCAACAGCGGAAAAAGTGTTCACGGAACTTTCCTTTGTAGACGTGTTTACCCTCGCGGGTGACATTCTCGAACCATGTTCCCTTAGCTCAGGCAAAAAGCTGATTGTGACTCGATGGTGTGGCTTCTACACTCATGAGTATCCATGTTTAAGCCTCTGCGCTCCGATTTCATCCTAAAGCGACTTGTCACGTTTATAGCAGCCCTCTGGCTACAAGTTACATTGCTCGTAATCCTCTGTGGCATTTTTTCTCCACATATGTCCAGACCGTCCAAGAATGCCGATGCGCTTCGCACTATGGCGGTGAATGGGGCACAAACCGTGGACGCACACCCGGTCGCGATTTGAAGTGATGTTGTAAGGAAATGCAGGTGCCAGCAGGAGTGACGGCGTGGACTTCTGGCGCTTTCTTTGTAGCGCACGCCAAACCAACACGTCTGTCGGCCAGCAATGTTCCGCTACAATCAGCACGGAGAAAATTCACCATGTCCGAGTCGAATCAGGAATCCGCACTACGTGCCATTGAAAAAGCCCTCGCGCTCATGCACTCGGTGCAGACGCTGGAAGGTACCGATAAAGATGGCGTTGAGCATTTGTTGGAGATGGCAGTGTCGAACCTCAAGAAATGACGATTTGCCGTACCTTGGTATCGACGCGGAGAACCGGCAACGCTGCCCGGTAAGCAACGAAAATTAGCAAGTCTGGTGAGAATGCAGTTAGACACCTACCGCATGCGATTTCTCATCTGGGTCACCTGTTTCCGTTCTTTCTCAATCAGCACGGCCATTAGTTCGTGTTTGCCACGGTCGGCCAACGCATTGTCTTTCGCGTAGCACGCGCACATAGAGATGTAACAGGTTGTTAAGTCTGTGAACGTCAGCCCCGGTTTGATTTCGTTGCACAGCGACGATTAGGCCAACGTCTGGTTTCATCGGTTCCCGCCCTTTCGACGTTCAACCCTCGTTAGAGTTCGATGGTGCTCATGGTGCGTCCAGTTGGTGAAGTCTCGCGGCTCAGAACCATTAAGGTAAACATGGACGAGAAAACGCGCCGACCCACCATAGGTCAGAATGCCGCATCATCCGCACCCGACTTCTCGAACGACCTCAAGTTCCTAATTGATGGCAGCATTCTGCATCGGACAAAGAATCACTCGCGCTCCTCCCCGCGCAGACGTCGACTACTCTGCTCCCCGATTGCGAGGTCACGAGATGGGCTGGTCATTCCGCCGTACCAAGAGTCTCGGGCTGTTCAGGCTGAATTTCTCGAAGTCCGGCCTCGGCTTCAGCTTCGGCGTGCCGGGTCCCAGAGTCGGGGTGAACGCCAAGGGGAAGAAGTACGTTCGTGGCGGGATTCCCGGCACCGGGCTTTACTACCAGTCGGGTTTGCCGGACGCGCAGTCTGGGCAATCATCTCAGCCCACGTCCAGCGTCTCGCCACTCGGCATTTTGATTGCGCTGATGGTTGTCGGCTTCATCATCTTCGCGATGTCCACCTCAACAATAATGAAGACTCCCGTTGCCCCGGTGCCGCAGGTGGTAGCTCCGGTTGCCTCCCCTGTCGCGCCCAAGCATGTGGTGAAGAAGCATAGGAAGCACGTAAGTCGTCGGGTTACCGAAACGACGGCAAAGCCGGAGGAGACTCCGGTTGCGCCACCGAACACAGATGTGAATGGCGAAGCCGACGCCTCATCTCAGTAGATTGAGCAGCAACTATGCGCATCGTCACGTGGAATTGCCAACAGGCTCTGGAAAAGAAAGCGGATGCGCTCCTCGCGTTGAACCCTGACGTGGCGGTCGTACCAGAGTGCTCCAAGAAATCAGCCTTTGCACTCCAACAGCAGGGACTCAACGCACTCTGGTTTGGCTCAAACCCGCATAAAGGGTTGGGAGTAATCTGTCGAAAGGAGTGGTCGCTCCGAGCACTCCCGCAACCTGTGCAAAAATGGATTGCGCCCATCGAAGTCAATGCGCTGATGCCATTCACTTTGCTGGCAGTCTGGGCGTGCGCAGTCGGGGCGAGTAGAGAAAATCGCTACATCGGGCAGATCTATCAAGCCTTGATAGCTCATCCCGAATGGTTCAACGGTAATCCGGTAGTCCTCGCCGGAGATTTCAATAGCAACAAAATATGGGACGCCAAACGAGAGGTCGGGAATCATTCAGCCGTTGTGAGGCTTCTGGACGAACGTGGGCTGGTGAGCACGTACCACGAGCATTTCAGTGAGCCGCAAGGCGAGGAGTCTCGCCGCACATTGTACATGTTTCGCCATGAAGACAGGCCGCACCACATCGACTACATATTCATTCCGCGAGAATGGGCACCCCGGCTCAGAATGGTCGCGGTTGGCGCGTATGAGCAATGGTCGAAGCTGAGCGACCATTGCCCGGTGGTTGTCGATATCGCATGGTCGTCCTGAGCGGTCGCACAATGCACTACCGCATGTTCAATCTAGATTCCGCTCCCTGTCCTCATCGGCCTCCCACACACGCAGTAGGACGGAATTCAATGTTTTTATTGCATCATGGAGATGGTTAAGACCGACGTAAATTTCGCCGCCCACCGGGACATATTGCTTGCGGTGCTTATCGTAGTTTTCGGCATATCGGAACGCAGTGGAGTTAGGGTCTATTTCAGCGAGTTCTTTAAATCTCGCTTTCACCCAACAAGGATTGTCAGTGAGGGGGCCATTAGCCAAGCTTGCATATTCGCTATTTATTCGCCTATCATCTGAACCGTGGAATACTCCCCCGGCGCAGTGAAGAAGGACGGCAGAATTCTGGTGTTCGCGGCAGCAATCATTACAGAGACTGCGTCTGGCGCGAGACCCGAGGGCGGGGTGGCTCACCGACAAAGCCCTGCTTCGCTTTGGACAGGGAAATGTGGATTTCAGGTGGTAAGGCATGCTCTCTGCGCAAACTCTTTCACTGCCGCCCATTTCCCGCATTGACTATCGACGGCTGTGCAGGTCTGCAACAGGAAGCTCAATTTATGAACTGATAGCTTACCTACGCTTACGGCTTCCCATGATGTGGCTGCGAGCGTACACGGCTGCATCCTCGCATCCCCCGAACATCGTCCGCGTCGAGTACGGGACGTTCGATTACATCTGCGATTCCTATTCAGGGATGGAGACTCTGGGCGCGGTGGCGTTTGACCAGAGAGTGCGAGACCGTGTCGTTGGGGTCCTCGGAATATCCTTGCCAATGCGTGGTCGTCGGCGCGGCTCACTGCCGAAGGACTGGGTAGAGCATCCCGAGGAAATCGATACCGGCACTCGGGACAAAGGGCACTTTGTCGCTCACGCGATTGGAGGAGGGCTAGACATGAACGTCTTCTCGCAAGCGCGTGACCTGAACCGAGGGATATCAGAACAAGGGAAGGTCTATCGTTTAATGGAGAGGTACTGCTACGAGAATGCCGCGACGTTCTGCTTTTCTCGCCCGGTCTACGACGATGCGTCGAGCATTCCCCGGTGGCTGGAATTCGGCTTGCTGCGAGAAGACGGCAGTCTTTGGGTTAAAGTGTTCGAGAACTGACGGTCTTGCCGCTCCGGCATCCCGAAGCTTGAAATCGTTATCTCGACCTACGCACCTGACGAGTCGCTTCGCAATGATGGTTCTCTTCCGCCACTCCCGCGCCCGAACTTCCGGCTTATTCAGCTTACGTCGTTTAACCAATATATCAGCGAGAGGAGACTCGACCACGGTACATCAGAACTCGACTGTTCAGGGGCGATGACACTGCAGTCTCCACCTGAATTCCACTTGCAACTATTCGCGGATACAACAGCATCTACTCACATAAGCACGACCACCGGGCTCATTTCCGCGATGTCGGCAGCTTTTTAGTCCGGCTGCTTCCTTCCCAAAGTCGTAACCTTCCAAATTGAAGTTCCCCGAAAGCTTTCTCGCCAAACCTCCTGCCCGAGGTGTGTCCGGACGAGGTCAAAGATGTCTGGATATTAGAACCGCTTGTTCAGGATTTTCCTAGAATCAAGTCGTTGTTCCAAAGTGCCAGCACAACGTCCATTTGGCTATTCTCGGCCTTATCCACGCCATTCGTTACCGCTCGCCACAGCGATGTCCTAGACCAGTGCTGAGTCCCTTCGGTCAGAAGAGCCACCGCACGCACCGCATACTGCTTGTTGGCTTGCGACTTCGTATAGCTGCCAGCAGGGATTCCCTTAACCAGCCCTTCTTCACAGAGGCCGAGAAAAGCTCCACGAGGGCAGCCTTTGTTCCGCGCTGCGGGACTGGTCGGGTACAACTTCTGCATCGAGGCTTCCCACCGCTCCTCTGGCGTTATGTCTGTCGAACCAGCTTGCCGGACCGCCATGAGTGCAGCTTCACCGTATCTATTCGCCATCGTGAACTCTCCAAATTTGTACGAACCGTGATTCTACAGCGACGACTCACTTCAAATCCCCACGCCTCCAGAAACTGACGAAGGCGGTGTTCCTTCACAGTCCACGCTGACACAGCACCAGAGGTGGCCGGGGCTTCGGCGGGTGTGAGGAGAACGTTCTACTCTGTTTGGCTCGATTTTAGCTCGAAAATCTTGGTGAACAGACCGGAATGCAGAGAACAAGGAGACATTAGCGGCAAAAGCAAAAGCCCCCAAGTTGTTGAGGGCTATTGTTCATCCGCCGGACTCCCCGCGCGAGAACTTTGGCCGGAGTGGTTGCGGAACCGTAGGCCACTGCGCCTGGGGCGCTTCCAATGAGGTTGGCATCTGCCTAGCTTCATCTCGCAAGAAACGGCGCTCCAGTTCGATTCCAAAGGCAATGCCAATCAACAAAGCGGCGAAGGCAATGGTGGGCAGCCACACTCTAGCAACATGCCGCTCGATATAGTTCAGAAGCCTATCCACGCGCCGGGATCGCGTCTCAAGTGCTGCTATTAGCGACTCGTTCGTTCTTGCAACAGACGCGACCATACCGCTCGTCGGATTCCTCAACTTCTCAAGTTCGGCAATCAGCGATCTCTGCGTGTCCATCATCTGTGCACAAACATTGCCCAGCGACTGTGCGGTTCCATACAGCCCAGATTGCGCCAGCCGCTGCCGCACGCTCTCACCTAGCTCCTTGGCGATCTGCAGTGGGTTGAGGCCAGCCTCCAGATCTTCCGGAAGATGCGAGATCCGCGACTCCAGCTTGCCAACGTAGTCATGCATCCGGGCGTCGACTTCGTCTACATGAGACAGAGTGGAGCGCAATAGTTCTTCGAATTGCTTTCTCTCGTTTGCGATCTCTGCGGGAGCCTGCCGCGTTAGCAGGGTGAGGATGCCCATTGCTTGAAGGATGCGCAGCATCTCGTCGTTCGGACCGAGCGTTTGCATGTGGGCCAGCACACGAAAATACTCGGCCCGGCGTTTGGATGGCACCAGCTCCGCCAATTCGTCGAATAACGATTGCTCTCCTGGTTCTGGCACCCTCCAGGGGAATGTTCCCTGCTGCTCGGTCATGGCAGGAACACCGCCTTCACACGGTCGAGCTCGCTAAAGAGCTTTCGCCGATAGCTCTGGGCGCGCATGACAAGCGATGCCCGTTTCAACTCCTCCACCGACGTCTCGCGTACCGCGATCTGTCCCAGGCTGATGCCATACTGTCGCGCTGGGTTTTCCAACTCCGCGAGACGAAACTCCATCTGGATTACAACCGGACTAAACGCCTCGCGAAACTGGATTGCCTGTTCGGACAGTTCCCAGTAGCTGAAGTCGGGTTGTGGGCTGGTGGCGTTCCGTACAACCACATATTCAGCCCGGTCCTGCAACTGGTTGGCCCACGAGAGCACGCTCTCCACACTGGCCGGATCGGGCGTCACGATGCCAACTGCCGTGAACAGTACGCCCGCTGCTGCCACGTCCTCATACATCGCATCGAACCAGTCGGAAGCCACCTGTCCTGCTCCAGCACCCATGTCAGCCAGGATGATGGGCGCACCGCCTTCGATTTTGTCCACCAAGATGTCAAGCCCTGCGGGAGTATGAATCTGAACCTTCTCGGCAGACCCTGAAAAGTAGTGTTTCAGGGAGCCCCGAACTTTGTTCTCCGTATCGAGATCCAGCAGGGAATAGGTGATTTGGTTTTGCTGGAACCACTCAGCCAATGCGACCATGAATCCGGTCTTGCCGACTCCGCCCTTGCCGCCCATCGTGAAGACTACGCGCTTTGCGTTATTGCTCATCGATCGCCTCCTGAGGCCAGTTTCAATGGCTCGTTCTCCTGGAAGCTGAAGCGCCGCTTCTTCGTCTCCGGGGACACCGGCTTGCCTTTGAGTACAACGATCCGGTCCGAAACGCTAATCGCCGTTCCCACTGTTTCTTCCGATTCCGGCGGTGGCAGCTCAAACTGTGCCAACTTGCGATGCTTCGCCCGCACTTTGATGAAGGAGTGGATTGTACTCGGTGCGACAGGTACTCCGAGCTGATTGCGCAGTACGCGCGCGAGTTCACGATATGTGAGGCCCTTCCGCCGCATCTTGCGAATGAACTCGCGATGAAATTCCAGCTTCGATCTCGGCGGTTTGCTCGGTTGAGAATCGGCATTTGCTGAAGCCTTGGGTCCATGATGCTACCTCCGTGGCGCGAACACTCATCCCGCGCGCATTCAACATAAGACAGAATCGAACAGCCCAGTCATGCTTTCTCGAACGCAGCTATGCGCTGAAGTTATGGCAAGAAATCAACGGCCACCCCGTCTTCTGGACACCGTCCGAAATCCTCGTTGACTGTCTCAAAATAAACAGGCATATGTGTCCGACAGATGATTTTTTATTCCAGCCGCGAAGCAGCAACGAGATTGGGCATTCACCTTCGCACACTGGAACGCTATATCGCTGGGAAGAAGATTCCGTATCCGCAGATCCAACAACTCGGCGGCGTCCGATTTCGGCTTTGGTCAGATGAAGACGTCGAACAGATTAGGCAATTGCTGCCGACGATCAAGAATGTCAGGAGGAGAAGAAGGCAACCGAACACGCAGGGTAGTTGACGAACATCCACATCGAACCAAGCGGGACATGCCGGTGTTAATAGCACCGACACGCCCCTAACCAACGTGCCCACTAAGGAGGCAACGATGGCTGTACACGAAAATACTTCGATCCCGTCCGCGAAGCAATCCAGATTCTTGCAAATCACAACTCGGCAGTTCCGCATCAATCATCCTCCAGCCGCGTTTCTCACCAGTCTCACCACCGTCGCATTTGGGTCGAGTCTCCACTCTCCATGCCTCCAGAAATCAGCCACGTACAGGAGCGAAGACCAGTGATCGCCCGGAAGCGCGCTCCGATGTCCGCACCAGAGCCACCTCGGGATGGTGTGATCCGCTGCACCAGTGAAGTTCGTGGCAAGCAGGTGCGCTCCATCTACGTCAGTGGCGTCGATGAATTCAACGTCGTCAACATTGACTTCACCGATGGCACGGCTCTGACGGTCCAGATCGTCCCTGCCGCCAAGCTGAAGGTCGAGCTGAATGACTGGACGACTGGTGACGGGAAGCTGATCAAGAAATGGCCGGTCATTACCACTCGCTGAGGAGGCGGAACTGTGATGGCAAAGGAAAAGGCAAAGAAGTACACCGGCCCCAAGCGTTATGTCGAGTACAAGGAGGCGGAGGGCCGCACCGTTCAATTTGTGCGCTACTGGCACTCGCCCCAGGACGGACAGGCGGTGGTCATTCAGTTCGCTGATGGCATGAGGATACGCGTTGGTCTTGAGCCAGTTCTCCGCGTTCAGACCGAGATCAGCGTTCTTCGCGACGGGGATCTCAAGGATGTTCAAGAATATCCGCCGATTTTGGGAGCACCTATTCCATGAGACGCAACGAGAAGCTTCCCAAACGAACACGACTGGAGAGCGGCGACGAGGAGGACGCAATGGCGAAGAACGGAAAGAAGGAGAAGGCCAAGTTTCGGCCAGGAACTCACGGTGGCTGCGAGGCCTTGCTGTACGAGTTTCGAGAGGGAGCGCCGCCAGATGGTGCGAGTACGCCATCGCTCCATTCACGTGTGACGTTGATTGCGGCTGAGACTTTCGAAGAAGCCGTCGTCTATCTGCGCTACGACTCGCCGGACTTCAAGGTTCAGACCGTAACCTGCCTTGGGCTGATGATCATAGTTTCCGGCTCGCCAGCCGACTGAGATTCGTTGGAAGTGTTTTCCTAAGCCGATGCCGAGGAAGCATTCCCATAGACCGATCCTGTGGGAGGATGCTTCGCGTACGGGTCCGATAGATGGCGGGTTCTGACGTCGAGAAAATTGTGCGAGACCGTTGTTTCATAACCTCAGGTTATAGAGCTGCTGACGTAAGCATTGGACGTATTGAAGTTCCATCCCTACGCTGGCCCAATAGTCGCTGCAAGTGGCGCGATAACGAGATCACCGGTGGAGCGAACCGCATGGAGCATTCTGGTTCTAGCTTGTACAAGCAGGGAAGCCCGATTCCCAAAATGAGCGAAACGGCAGAAGCTGCCAGAAACAGTGCGGCGTGGCTCGATCTGAGAGCTCTGTGCATGTACGCTTGCGTTTCCGAACGCACATTGCGCGAATGGATCCATCGCCCGTCGGATGGGCTTCCCGCTTACCAGATCGCAAAGAAGATATTCGTGAAGCGCAGCGAATTCGATGACTGGATTTGCCGCCACGTCATTCGCCCAATAGGCAAAGTGGACATTGAAGGGATAGTCAGCGAAGTTATAAGGGAGGTTGCGGGTACACGCTAACGATGGGAGCCACCCTCAAGAAGCTTAACGGCAAGTGGTATCTGTACGTGAACCACCAAGGCCACCGCAAGTGCAAATGCATTGGCGTTGACAAGCGTGCAGCCGAAGAGGTGCGCCGCATTGTAGAAGCGAAGCTTGCACTGGGCGATCTCGCAATTCTTGCAAGCGATGCTCCCAAGCAGCCGTCGTTCGATGACTATGCCGATTTATGGTTAAAGGACTATGCGCGGGTCGAATGCAAGAAATCGACGGCCGACGGGTACGAGGGTGTGCTCGAACTCTATTTGCGTACAAAATTTGGGAGGATGCGCCTGAAAGGTGACGGTTGACACATATGCCCATTTGATCCCCAGCGCGAATGTCTCGTTCATTGACCGTCTGGACATCGTTCCGGAAGGGAAACTCAAGCCGCCGCCAGTGGAAGACGCAAACCCCGCGCAAATGACGGAAAGTGGCGAAAGTGGAAATTCTTCGGAAGTGTTTGATTCTATTGGTGGCGGCGCGTGGACTCGAACCACGGACCTACGGATTATGAGACCGTCGCTCTAACCGGCTGAGCTACGCCGCCACGGGACATCCGCCGGAAGGGCCTGCTGGTGCAGGGGGCAGACGTTATGCTGTCGTCGGGGTTAATCGACCAACATCACTGATTCTATTGGGCCTTGGGTGCACTGTCAATTGGTCCTGTTTTCTCGGCTACAGGGGGCGGCGGGAGCGCCATTACCTTCAGTGCATTCAGCGCGCACTCGTCATCCGTCCACCGCTTGGTGTCCTTTGCATTCTGCAACTTCGGCTTGAAATTGTTGAAGTAGCGAATGACCGCCGTTCGCAGTTCGGCGTCGGTATGGGCGAATTTGTCCTTTTGTATGCGGCGCAGCAGTTCGCGATAGGTCTCGTCTGAGAGGTCATATTCACCGGCGCGAGTTGGCGCACCAGTATCGAGATCGATGGCTGAGAAGTCGATTCCCGTCTGGTGCACTCGTTTGACCGCCGCGTGCAAGGCCGTGACTGTCTGATTTACGCTCTGCATGTAGAGGTCTTCCGTCTTGGGCGTTGGGTCCTTGTAGGAGAGGCCGCGGAAGGCGCCGACCTTGGGAACAATGTGCAGCAGAAATGCCATGAAGCGCGCGCCTGGTCCTGGCTTGGAGTAGTCCCGGCCCCATCGCTTCTCGTAGTCCGCGCGCGAAAGGTGATAGAGGAACAGCTTGCGATTAAAGTTCGGGATCTCTCGCTGCATTTTCTTGCCGCGACTTGCCAAGGCCACCTTCGTCATTTCCGGTATCACTTTGCTGACGGCCCTGCGATAGGTTCCGATTGCGAGGTCTTCACGTGTCAGCACTGAGTTGAGCGGAATGCCATAGGTTCGCAGGAATGCGCGCTCCAGTTGCTCCTTGGCCACCTGGAAATCAATGAAGTCGTGGAAACTCTGCGGTGGATAGCGATGGCGCGCAACCTGCAACACGTCGAAACCAAACTCCGTCCGCAAGTGTTCGATCTTCGCCTCGTCATAGGTCACTACCGGGCCAAACTGCTGGCGCAGCTTGGGGAATTCGATGGCCACGGCGCGATTGATGAAGGGATGACCGTTGATGTCGGAAACGTAGTGTGCCAGGGTTCCCGCAGCAAACGCCAATTCATTGACATTTGTCGATTCAAGGAAAAGGTTCTTCTCGAAGTCCCCCGTGCGCACGTAATGGGTCAAGTCGCTGAACAGTCTGTTTCCGAAAGGATAGTAGCCAAGGTCCTGTAGTACGGATCCGCCGTAGGCGTAGGCATGGGCGCGGCGCAGATCTTCGAACGTTGCGTTCGGATAACGGCTCAGAAGCAATGGACGGATGCTGTCATCCCATACCAGGTCGATCAGCTCTTCATGGGTTAAAACAGAGTAAGCTCTTGTCGGCAGAGCAAGCGCAAAACACAGTGCCAGGCAGCCTGCCAGGTATCCCAGCACACGCATGATTGCGCTCAATTTTGCACGTGGCGACGGCTGCTCAACGTCTGCAGTACGAGCAGGGAAATCGCGGCCAGCAGAAGGAAGTGTAATCTGCCTCCGAAGGTGTCTCCGGTTAACACACCTGCTACCCAGCCGGCCAACAGCGCTAGAAAGAGTGTCCAAGTCAAGCAAGCCTTCCTATTCCTACCTGACTAGTTGCAGCAAACGGGGTTGCTGGTTGCATGGGACATGGGGAAATGGTGGGAGAAGCGTTTCTGCTCCCATCCGCAACCTGCTCCGTCGTGATTTGCTGCCGATGGAATCGAGCTAGCGCGAATCGTTTCGAAGGGTGTTCCAGTGCCGGTCTCCCCACATCAGGGCACGGGCGATTTCGGGACCTTCGCTGCCGGCGGCGTAATTTGGAAATTGCGGCTTTGGCAATTGCGCCCACGCCTGCTCAATCGGAGTCACGATGCGCCATTCGGCTTCCACTTCGTCGCCGCGTGTGAACAGCGTTGCGTCGCCCATCATAACGTCGAGCAGCAGAGTCTCGTAGGCAACGGGAGTATTCATTCCAAATGCCTCGCGATAGTTGAAATCCGCCTTCACCGTAATGCCGTTCATTCCAAGTCCAGGCCGCTTTGCGCCGAATGAAATTGCGATGCCCTCATCCGGCTGAATTCGGATGCTGATGATATTCGGCTCGGGCTGCCGGTTCTGCGGGCTTACAAACAGGGCCTCCGGCGTTGCCTTGAAATGGACACGTATCTCCGTCATGTGGCAGGCCATGCGTTTGCCGGTTCGAATGTAGAAAGGAACGCCCGACCAGCGCCAGTTATCGACTCGCAGGTCGAGCGCCACAAAGGTTTCCGTCGAAGAATCCGGCGCCACTCCGGGTTCCTGTCGATAGCCGCGCACCAGGTTTCCTTCCAGCACTCCTGGCCCATACTGTCCGCGCACAGTGCGCGCGGTTACCTCGTCCAGACTCATCGGTCGAATCGCTTTGAGCACCTGGACCTTCTGCTCGCGAACGGCGTCGGCGTCCAGACTGAACGGCGGCTCCATGGCGGTGAGAGAGAGAAGTTGCAGCAGGTGATTGGCGACCATGTCGCGTAGTGCGCCTGTTTCTTCGTAGAACTTTGCGCGGTTCTCCACGCCCAGGGGTTCGGCTGCCGTGATCTCAACGTAGTCGATGAAATTGCGATTCCAGAGCGGCTCGAAGAGTGAATTTCCGAAGCGGAACATCAGGATGTTCTGTACGGTTTCTTTACCCAAATAATGGTCGATGCGATAGACCGAGCTCTCTTCAAAGACGCTCAGCACCTTCTTGTTCAGGGTTCGTGCGGATTCCAGATCGCGTCCGAATGGTTTTTCCACGATCACGCGCGACCATCCATTCTCGTTGTGGTTGAGGCCAGCTTCACCGAGCCCGGCAATTACGTTGGGCGCAATCGAGGCCGGAACAGAGAGATAGAAAAGATGATTACTGCTTGCCCCAGCGGCGCGCATTTCTTCCAGGCGCTTGGCGAGTTCCGTATAGGTCTGAGCCGAGTCTAGGTCGCCGGACAGATATCTAAGCTTGTCGGCAAACTTGTCCCAGTTTTGCGCGCTGAACGTGCGCGCGGCATTCGACATTTCGACCGACTGTCGCATGGCCGTGCGGAACTCCGCATCACTCATGGCCGGCAGTCCCACGCCAATAATGTCGAAGCCTTTTTCGGTACAGCCCATCGAGGTCAGATCAAAAACCGCGGGCAGCAACTTGCGCCGTGTCAGGTCGCCTGAGCCACCGAAGATAATCAGAATGCAAGGTTCAGCCGTAGGCAGCGGCTGCATTTCGGTGCGCGCTGTCGGTGTCGCGGGGATTACTGTGCTCATCTTCTTGTTTGTCCTGTGAAGTATTTCCTGTGATGCCGGCGGAGAGAGATTCGGTGTAATGCTTACTGGTCCGCCTCCCATCGGCAGGAGAGCAGCACGAAGCAGAGACTCTAGTTTGGATGCTGGAATAGAGCTTTGGACCTAAACAATTCGGCGCGGCCCCAAGGCCACGCCGATTGTTTTACGCCTTTTCGACCGCTAGCAGCAATCGCTTCAATCCGGCTACTACGTCCGGTCCCAGATCGACGCGGACGGCGCGCCTTCCGTGCTTCAGCAGAGACTCCAGATCACCGAGCGACTGTGCCTGCTTGAGAACACTGAACCCAAAGGGCTCGTGAGGGATCGCGATATCCTTTGCGTCCTGGGCGGTAAGTTGAATGAACAGGCCGTTGTTTCCGCCACCCTTGTGCAACTGTCCCGTGGAATGCAGGAAACGCGGACCGTAGCCGGTGGTCGATGCTGCGTGGGTCTTGGAGCGTACTGCTAGTCGCAATTTCTGGACCAGCGTTTCGACCTCGGGAGTCTCCAGAAAATATTGCGTGATCGCGACGTAATCGCCGGCGTGAACTTTTTTCAGGTGAGCGGCTATCGCGGAATCCAGGGTCGTTCCCAGAGTCTTGTCTTCGCTGTAGAGCTTCAGCGCGCCTTCGCTGATGAGAGCCTTCTGCTCAGGCAGCGCACCCTTGGAGACGAACTCTTCCAGCAGTCGCTTGGTGTTGTCCTTGGACTCCTGTACGTTCGGCTGATCAAAGGCATCGATGCTCAACAGAGACCCTGCCACCGCGGTCGCAAACTCCCAGACAAAGAACGTCGCGCCTAGATCGATTGGTCCCGCTAATTGCTGGCGTACGACGGCGAAGCCGGCATTCTCCAGAGCAGCGATTCTCGCGGTTGTGTCAGCATCGCCCGAACCTACGGCAATGGAGACAAACACGCGATCCTTTCCGTACTCGCCGGGTGAGCTCAAGGCCTCGCCTGCGATTGGCACGATCCCTTTGCCTTGCTTGCCGGTGCTCTCGGCGACCAATTGTTCAATCCAAAGGCCGAGCGATGCAATTTCCTTCGAGGTCACCAGCGTCAACTTGTCCATCCCTTTGTTGGCCAGCGTGCCCAACAATGCGCCAAGCGCAGCTCCGGGATTTGCGGCAGCGTCTTCACTCTGGCACGACTTGGCTGCAGCCACGGCGCGCTCCAGCAGAGCTTCCACGTCGCCGCCCATCACGGAAAAGGGAACCATGCCAAAGAAACTCAGCGCAGAGTAGCGTCCGCCGATGTCGGCCCAATTTACAAAGGTTTTGCGGTAGCCCTGCTCTTTGGCTTGCCGTTCCAGCAGCGTTCCAGGATCGGTGACGGCAACGAAATTTTCGCCGACCTTTGCGCCCTTCGACTGCTTCACGCGCTCGTAGAAGTAGCGCTCGAACATCTGTGGCTCGGTCGTTGATCCTGACTTTGAGGCGACGATGAACAGTGTGCTCTCAAGCTTGATCTGAGCTTCGAGGTGCGCCACCGCCGCCGGTACCGTCGAATCGAGTACGAGCAGTTCGGGATAGCCCTTCTGATGGCCAAAGCTTTGCCGCAGAACTTCCGGACACAAACTAGAGCCGCCCATGCCAAGCACGACCGCGTGAGTGAATCCCGCTGCGCGAATTTCCTCGGCAAAGCTCTTCAACTCCGCCACGCGCTCCAGCACATTTTCCGGAACGGTCAGCCAGCCGAGCGAGTTAGCGATGATCTTCTGATGTTCTGGTTTATCGGACCAGACGCTAGCATCCTTCTGCCAGATTCGCGCGATCGTGTTTTGCGACTTCAAGCGCTCGAGCGCCGCTTCGAATTCTGCCTGCCCTGTTCTCAGCGCTACGTCGCTTACCTTAGACATGTGCAACCTCGTGGCGACGGCGTTCGATCACCGCGATCAGATCGTTGTAGGAATCCGAGAAGCTCTTCACGCCGACGGCCGTCAACTCCAGGGTCACTGCGGTCAGATCCACCCCAAGCGCCTTCAGTTCGTCGAACACCTTGTGTGCTCCCGGCAGATCATTCGTGATTGTTTCCGATACCTTCCCATGATCCCGGAATGAGTCATAGGTGACCGGAGGCATCGTGTTCACCGTGTGAGGACCGATCAGGGTCTCGATGTAGAGCACGTCGGAGTATTTCGGATTCTTCGTGCCGGTCGAGGCCCATAGTGGACGCTGAACCTGGGCACCGGCTGCGGCTAGCTTCTCCCAGCGCGCGCCGCTGAAGAGCTTCTGGAATTTCTCGTACGCCAGTTTCGCGTTCGCAATCGCCGCCTTGCCAAGCAGTTCTGCTGCTTCCGGACGACCGGCCTTTGCGATTTCTTCCAGCTTCTTGTCCACAGCGGTATCGATGCGGCTAACAAAGAAGCTGGCGACGGACGCAATGCGATCTACCGCGCCGCCCTTGGCAATACGCTTTTCCAATCCACGCTGGTACGCCTCGACGACCTGCGCGTAAACGTCCACCGAGAAGATCAGGGTCACGTTCACGCTGATGCCTTCGGAGATGAGTTCTTCGAATGCGGGAATGCCTTCGGGAGTCGCGGGAACTTTGATCATCACGTTGGGCCGGGCCAGTTTGTCATGCAGGCGCTTGGCTTCCTTCACGGTTCCGGCCGTGTCCTTGGCCAGCAGCGGAGAGACCTCGATGCTTACGAATCCGTCCTGGCCCTTCGTGCTCTCATAGACAGGGAGGAAAACATCAGCGGCGCTCGCAATGTCATTTACCACGAGGCCATCGTAGATTTCTGCAAGCTCAGCGCCCTTGCCGACCAATTCCTTCATCGCATCTTCGTAATCTTTACTGCCGGAAATCGCTTTCTCGAAGATGGTGGGATTCGAGGTCAGTCCACGGAGTCCGTCTTCTTCGATCATCTTCTTCAGCGTGCCCTGGGCGACCAGTGAACGTGTCATCTGGTCGAACCACGGGCTCTGTCCCAACTTGCTCAACTGCTGTAAAGGATTGCTGGCCATAACGTGTCTCCTCATTTCCTTCGATGCGTCAGAATTTCGATTCCATCAAAGCTATCTTCGCCACCCGCCGCCGATGCCGTTCCTCATTTTTGAAACTCGCGCCCAGAAAAGCTCGCACCAACTCCACGGCCAGCGCCTCGCCAATTACTCGCGCGCCAAGGCAGAGCACATTCATCTGATCGTGCTCCACACCCTGGTGCGCGGAATACGTGTCGTGACAAAGCGCGGCGCGAATACCGCGAACTTTGTTTGCCGCCACCGATGCACCCACGCCACTGCCACAGATGAGCACTCCGCGCTCGGCACGGCCATCCGTCAGCGCCGTCGCAATATCGGCAGCGCGGTCCGGATAGTCGTCAGGCGTGACGGCGTCGTGCGTCCCCAGGTCCAGGGCTTCATGGCCCAGGCCACGCACAAACTCCAGCACGGATGTCAGTAACAGCGACCCTGCGTGGTCTGCCGCAATGGCAACTTTCATTTACTTCTTCCCCAAACCTTTTACTACTGCAATCGACTCTTTGGCCTGCTTCACCACGGCGTCGGAGGTAAATCCAAAGTGCTTGAATACTTCCTTTGCCGGACCAGAGGCGCCGAACTGTTTCTGTCCCACAACTCTGCCTTCGAGACCGATATAGCGTTCCCACCCGATCGGAATTCCGGCTTCCACCGCAACTCGCGCCCGCACCGCACTGGGCAGAACGCTCTCCTTGTATTCCGCGCTCTGATCTTCAAATAGATCCCAGCAAGGCATGCTCACTACGCGCGCCTTCACTCCCTCGCTCGCCAGCTTGTCCTGTGCCTCGACTGCAAGCTGCAACTCGCTTCCGGTTCCGATGAGGACTACGTCCGGAGTGCCCTGCGTGTCGCTGAAGACATAGGCTCCCTTGCGAACACCTTCCGCACTGGCATACTTCGTCCGGTCAAAGGTCGGGACAGCTTGCCGCGTCAGAGCCAGAGCCGTCGGATGCTTCTTGCTTTCAATCGCCAGCTTCCACGCCACGGCGGTCTCGTTCGCATCTGCCGGGCGAATCAGCCGCATGAAAGGCATCAGCCGCAGCGACATGACCTGCTCGACTGGTTCGTGAGTTGGGCCGTCTTCGCCTACGGCAATCGAGTCATGGGTGAAGACGTAGGTCACAGGCAATTCCATGATCGAAGCCAGTCGCAGCGCGCCGCGCATGTAGTCGCTAAACACCATGAAGGTCCCTCCGAAGGCGCGCAAGCCACTGGCCGCGATGCCATTCAGAATTCCTCCCATGCCCATCTCGCGTACTCCGAAGCGCAGGATGCGACCACCGTAACTGCGGCTCTCGAAATTCCTATCGCCATCGATCTTTGTTTTGTTTGAGGTTTCCAGGTCAGCCGAGCCGCCGATCAGCCATGGAATGTTTTTGGCGATCGAGTTCATGACCTTATTGCCTGCCTCGCGAGTAGCAATTCCTTTAGCGTCGGCAGGGAAGACCGGAACATCCTGGTCCCAGCCTTCAGGCAGCTTGCCGGACATAATTCCGTCCCACTGCTTGGCGAGATCGGCATTCTTCTTGGCCCAGTCTTCGTATCCGGATTTCCACTCGGTCTCGAGCTTCATCCCGCGTTCCACGGCATTGCTCAGGTGGTCGCCTGCTTCTTTCGGAATCAGGAACTGCGCGTCTTCGGGCCATCCATAGAAGCGCTTTGTGGCCTTCACTTCCTCGGTGCCCAAGGGCTCGCCATGGGCGGCGCTCTTGTCCTGCTTGTTCGGCGAGCCGTAACCAATGTGGGTGTGGACGATGATAAGCGTGGGCCGCTCGGTCTCTGACTGCGCGGAACGGATTGCCGACTCGATGGCCTGGAGGTCGTTGCCGTCTTCCACCTTCAGCACGTTCCAGTGGTAGCCCTTGAAGCGCGATTCGACATCGTCACTGTAGGCCAGTGTGGTCGGCCCATCGAGGCTGATGTGGTTGGAGTCGTAGAGCCAGGTCAGGTTCGACAATTTCAGATGGCCCGCAAGCGCCGCAGCCTCATGCGAAATTCCTTCCATCATGTCGCCGTCGGAGCAGATGGAGTACACCCGATAATCAACAATCTTCTCGTCGCCCTGGTTGAAGTGCGCAGCCAGCCAGCGCTCGGAAATCGCCATGCCAACGGAGTTTGCGATTCCCTGGCCGAGCGGTCCGGTAGTCGTCTCTACGCCCGGGGTGATGTTGTATTCCGGGTGGCCGGGGCACTTTGATCCAACCTGGCGGAAGCGTTCGATCTCGGAGAGCGGAAGGTCGTATCCGGTCAGGTGCAGCATCGAGTAGAGCAGCATGGAGGCGTGTCCGGCGGAGAGGACGACGCGGTCGCGATTCGCCCAGCGAGGGTTTGCCGGGCTGTACCGCAGGATTCGGTCCCACAGTACGTAAGCCACCGGAGCCAGTCCCATGGGGGCTCCCGGATGTCCACTATTCGCCTTCTGAACCGCGTCAATCGACAGCGTGCGAATGGTGTTTACACATAGTTGGTCGAGCGCCGAGGACGTCGTTTCAAGTTGCTGCGCGTTCGCTGACATGTACTTTGAATTGCCTTTCTGCTCCCGGCACGCGCCAGGTGCTCCCGAAATTTCCATGAAAACATTGTGCGCGATATCGTCTTCCGCGCCGATAGATAATAATGCCGTGTGGCACAACACTAAGTCGAGCCGTACTTCGAATTGTTTGGGGACCTTGACCTAGTTTCTAGATGCTGAGGCCCCCGGCTTGGAATCAGGGCTGGTTCATCTGAAATTGAAAAGTGCGTGACGGAGCCCTAGGCCACACGGGCTGAGACTCGGCTTTTAGAATGTGAGAGATACTGATTTTCCCGCCGGGAGTTATCCGCCCCGATCCTCCATGTACACTGGTCTGCCACCTTAGAATGCAGGCAATGCGGCGAACGCAATTAGCAAAAATCATTTTCACCTTTGCTTATCTCGACGCGTCTAATGAAGCTGAACCCGTGCCTGCGGCGGCCAGCCCGTTTCCGCCGTATAATGACTCAAGTCTGGCTGGCTTTGAAGGATCCATGTCAAAAAGCGTAAAAACAACTCTCCTCTTGTTGTCGTTTCTCATCCTCGCCTTCGCTGTTGCTGGAGCGGTAGGCGTCAAGCCGAGCACCGGCAATGACGGCGCATATCGCCAACTCAGCGTGTATAGCGAAGTACTTTCGCGCATTCGGTCCGACTATGTCGAAGATCCGAACATTCCGCACGTTAGCAACGGGGCGCTGCACGGATTGCTGGAGGCTCTCGATCCAAACTCCAGCTATATGAGTCCTGATGAGTACAAGCAATACAAGCAGCTTGGGCAGCCCGCGGCAGGCATTGGCGCGGCGGTCTCCAAGCGCTTCGGCTATGGGGATGTGATTTCGGTGGTTCCCGGTGGCCCGGCCGACAAGGCTGGTCTCCTCGACGGGGACATCATCGAAGCGCTGAATGACAAGAGCACCCGCGAGATGTCGCTTGCCGAACTGAACGGATTCCTCGGAGGGCAGGTTGGCTCCGTGGTGAACCTCAGCGTTGTTCGACCAACGAAGGCTCAGCCGCAGAAGATCAGCATTACTCGCGACGCAGTGAAGTATCCGGGAGTTTCCTCCAAGGCGATTGATAGTCAGATCGGGTACATTCGCGCCGACGGCTTCCCCAAGGGCCGCACCCAGGAGATAGCCGCGCGAGTTCGCGATTTTCAGAAAAACGGGGCGAAAAAGCTGATTCTCGATCTCCGAAACTCCGGTGATGGCGATATCGCAGAAGGCGTCTCGACGGCGAACCTGTTCCTCAATCATGGGCAGATCGCCTATGTTGAAGGTCAGAAGTATCCACGACAGAGCTTTACGTCCGATCCGTCGAAGGCGATCTGCAATTTGCCTCTCGTGGTGATCGTCAATAAATCAACAGCGGGTGCAGCGGAGATCGTCGCAGGTGCAATTCTGGACAACGCGCGGGGCGATGTTCTAGGTGACAAGACTTTTGGGTCAGGATCCATTCAGAAGACGATTGATCTTCAGGATGGAGGCGCGCTGATCATCTCCATCGCGAAGTATTACACTCCGGGTGGCAAAGCCATTCAGGATGCAGCGATCACGCCGAACGTTCTGGTGGCCGACAAGACGGACGACTTTGTCGCCTCGGAAGATTCGGATCTGACGCCGGACGACAACGAAAAGCCCGAGCCGAAGAAGAATCAGCCGGACGAGCAGCTCCGTCGCGCTATTGAACAGCTTAGCAAGCAGGATCAGAAGGCTGCCGCAGCAGCGTAGCTCATCCGTTGTTTCAAAGCTTCAACTTTCAGGCCCCAACCGTGGAGGTTGGGGCTTTGGTTTTTATGGCTCGGGGGAATTCAGATCAAATAAGTGAAGGCCGCGGATGGGCTCCGCGGCCTTAAACTGAACAGAACTCAGGGCTAACTACTTTTTGCCCTTCTTGCCTTTCTTGCCCTTATTTTTCTTTCCCGCTGCCTTTGGAGCCTTTTTCTTGTCGGCCTTCTTTGCAAGCTTCTTGTCTTTCTTGACGGCCTTCAGTGCTTTTTGAACTGCTTTCTTGCTGGCCTTCTTTGCGGGCTTTGCGGGTGCGGCCTTCTTAGCAGCCTTCTTTAAGGTCTTCTTGGTGGCCTTGGCCGGAGCCTTCTTAGCTGCCTTTTTGGCACCGCTCTTTACGGCAGCCTTTTTCGCCTTCTTTGCGACCTTTTTGGTGGCGGTTTTAGCCGGTGCCTTCGGAGCAGCGGCTTTCTTCACCGCCTTCTTGGGCGCTTTCTTGGCGGGCTTCTTTGCCGGGGGAGCCGGTGCTGCTTCCGCTTCGGATGCTTCTTCGTCGCGCTGAGCACGACTGGCGGAAGGAGCTACCGTCTCGTCTTCGGTGTGACCTAGTTCCTGTTCTTCCGCTTCGTCTTCTTCGTCTTCCAGTTCCTCTTCTTCTTCGTCGTCTATTACGTCGTCAAAAGGTTCGTTATCGCCGAATTCATCTCCATCATCACTGCTGCGACTGTAAAGAGTCTTGTCGAACGTCATGTTTCCTCCTGGTATCTATTGCCGCTCCGCGCCCGCGGACCCCTGAGCACAGGTACAACACGACTGCTGCTTCTTTGGCTAACGCGTGCACAATGCTTAAACATAGTGCAGGCCCCGGCACCCGAACACAATAACTCAGCCTTGTTTACGATGCAACGGAATGAATCACTCCATCCGTAAACACACGTTCATTTCAAGACGTCATCCCTGCTGTTTATGTTTCTTGCTGCGCGTAGGAGCGGGCGTCACCGCCTCTTTTTCCTTTTCCTTCTTCCGGGGAGCAGGTTCCGTGGCGTCCTTTTTCGGCTTTTCTCCACGGACGCTTTTAGCCGGCGCGTGAGAGCGAGAACTGCCTTCCGTCTTGCTCTTGGCTGTACGCGTTCGGGTGTGCGAGCGATCGACGGCTTCGGCGGTCCGCTTGACCGGGGCTCCGGAGGAGGAGGGCTTGAAGATGGTCAGGGAGCGTCCGGAACGCAGGGCATTGCCTTTCAGGTGATTCCATTGCCGGACTTTCTCGGCTGGAACTCCGAAGTCGTCGGCTACCGAGAGGACGGTGTCGCCCTTCCTTACGGTGTAACGGACGGGGGCCTTGCTGTAGCCTACGGTGGCGGCGTGTGCTCCCGCTTCACTGCTTGAAGCTTTGGCCGGAGAGACCGGAATAATCAGCTTGGTGTCTTTTGCCAGCTCATCGTTTTCCAGGTTGTTGGCTTCGGCGATTGCGCTCGTCGTGGTGTGATAACGGCGTGCGATTTCGCTCAGTGTCTCACCGCTTTCAACGCGGTGATAGCGCCAGTAAACCCGCATCTCCTCTGGAATCGCGGCGACGGCTGCTTCGAATTTTGCCGCAGTCCCGTGGGGCACGTGCAGTTCGAAATCCATATCCTTTGGCGTGGTCATGCGCAGGAGGCTTGGGTTCAGTTCCTGCAATACCGGGGTCGAGGACTCCGTACACTCGGCTACGAGACGCAAATCGATCGGGTAATGAATGCGCACGGTATCGGAGATGGTCGGCACATCAAGCGAAAGATGATCGAGCCCATACTGCGTGGGATTCTTCGCCATGATCGTCATCGCCAGAATGATGGGAACATAGTTGCGGGTTTCGCCAGGCAAAACGTTTCGCTTGTAAAGCTCCCAAAAATCGGCATATCCCGTGCGTTGCACTGCTCTCTGTACCGTGCCGGGGCCGGAATTGTAAGCGGCCATTGCGAGATACCAGTCGCCAAATTGGTTGTAGAGATCTCTGAGTAGCCGGGCTGCGGCGCGGGTCGATTTCTCAGGATCCTGCCGTTCGTCTACCCACCAGTTGTGCTGCAGACCGGCGTGCGTCCCGTCCCAGGGCATGAACTGCCACATGCCGCGGGCTCCCATGCGGGACAGCGCTAGAGGCTGAAAGCCAGATTCGGCTTGGGCCAGGAACACCAGATCCTGCGGCACGTGTTCTTCGCGGAAGACACGCGAGATCATATCGTTGTATCGGCCGCGCCGAACCAATGCGCGCTCGATGGTGCCGTGTCCTCGACTGGAAAAATAGTTGATGTAGCTGACCACCGGGTCAGTGAGCATGAGCGGAAGATCGCTATGGGTGTTGGCTAATTCAGCTTGTGCCTTTGCCTTGATCGAAGGATCGACAGGGAAGGTGATGCTATTGGCTTCATCAATGGGGGCGGGCTCGGCGCGTTGTTCAGTGAATCCGTCGCCAGCCTTTAACGCCTGTAACTCCAGCTCGTGAGTGGCCTCGACAATCTTGTCGAATTCGCTCTGTAGCTTCTCATCATTTTGCAGGCCGACAGGACCGCGCAACAGGAGGTTGAAGGCGGCGTCGAAGTTGTCCTTGGCGGCCTCCATATGGCCGGCGTTGTAGTTGGCCTGACCGCGGGCGTACTCGGCTTCGGCGCGCGCAATCAACTGCTCGACGGTTTCGGCGGGCTGCGGCGCATCTGGGCCATGCACTGGGGCTGTGTGCGGCGCGGGCTTGGGAGAAGAAGGCGGGAGAGCCGGTGCCGTGGCGTGCGGTGCAGGTACGGTTGCAGCGGGTTTCTTCTCTGGTCCGCAGGAAGAGATGAAGAAGCAGGAGAGCAGCAGCGTCGGAAGAATGATGCGATTTGGAAAATTCATTGTTTATGCCGAGCGTTTTCCGGGGATGGCTGGAATGCCACACCGGAGCACGCGCTCTCTCAAATCTACGAACGATTCACCGAAGGGTCAATCCTTAGAAGTACCGGTAGTTACTAAATCGGCAATGGTTGTGCAGGGCTATACACCATATACTACTGTGCAACCTGAGCCGAGTTGATCGATTGACCGCGAGGTTAATGGCTGGCGAATGCCTGCTCGAGATCATCGACCAGGTCGGTTGCGTCTTCGATTCCAACCGAAAGACGGATAGTGGCAGGAGAGATTCCCAGCAGCTTCAACTCGCGACGTGTCGCACTGGAGTGTGAAGAGAGAACTGGATAGGAGACTGTCGATTCAACACCGCCCAGGCTGGTGGCGAGATACCACAACTTGAGCGCATCGATAAATCGCTCGGCCGCAGCACCTCCCCCGTGAATGTCGAAAGAGACGATTGCTCCGAAGGCCGCCATTTGCGCGGCTGCAAGCTGGTGCGAGGACGAATCAGGCAGTCCGGGATAAAAAACACGGTCCACCTTAGGATGCTGGGCAAGGTACTCTGATAGGACCCGGGCGTTGTGACAGGCACGGGCGACTCGAATTTCAAGGGTCTTTAGGCCGCGCAGCAGGAGGTATGCAACTCCGGGATCGGAACAGCCGCCGGATAGGATCATGGTATTGCGGATCGGAACGGCCCAACGCCGGGTGGTGACGACGGCTCCCGCAGTGAGGTCGCTGTGTCCGCCAAGGTACTTGGTGGCCGAGTGCACGACGATGTCGGCGCCGAGCGAGAGCGGCTTCTGAAGGATGGGAGTAGCGAAGGTGTTGTCCACTACCACGGCAATCTTGCGCTTGTGCGCACGCGCGGACAGGGATTGAATGTCGGCGCAGCGCAAGGTTGGGTTGGTGGGAGTTTCGAGAAACAGCATGCGCGTCTTGCGCGTGAAGTAGCTCTCGATACTGGACAGATCGGTGAACGGGACGAAGCGGGTTTTGATTCCGCAGCGGGCCAGCAGGTCGGAGAACAACTTGGTGGTGCCGCCGTAGATGTCCAGCATGGAGACGATCTCGTCGCCGCTCTTGCAAAGGGTCAAGGCGACGGCGAGTTCGGCGGCCAGGCCACTTGCAGTGAGAATACAGTCTTCCCCCTGCTCAAGAGCGGCGATCTTCTCTTCGGCGGCACGCAAGGTTGGGTTTCCATAACGGGTATAGAGAAAGACTTCAGGGTCTCCGGCAGCGTAGCGGCGCAACTGCTCGGTGTCTTTCAGAGCGAAGACCGCGGTCTGCTGGATTTCCGTGGTGATCGGAGCATTGCGGCCATGACGATCTTCCCCGGCGTGAACCGAGAGAGTGGCGTCGGATGCGGATGAAAGTTTATTCATGCCGATTGTGAAATAGGACCCCGTCCCAATGAGTCTATCGCGATCCTGCTTTCGAGTGCTACAAACGCCGCAGGCACAATTCGATCCGGAGATTCTCACCGAGCGCCGCAGAGGTGAATTGCTTCTACCGCTCGGTTCTTATTGCGTCAAGACACTGACCGAAGAGATCGATGAGATGTTTTGCGTAGTCTTCTGCTCGCGAAACGGTGCCGCCCTGGAATCCGGCGCCGGGTGTTCCGGTACGGCCAAAGCCGGTGGTGGTGGCGATGAATTTCATCATCTCAAGGGCGATCTCTTCATCGCGGCGCAACGGTGGAGCGGGGGAAACGGGTGTGGCAGGAGTGTCGCTCACGGGTCTTCTCCGAGGCTGAATTGATGAAACACCGCGCTGCCTTATGAAAGGCCGCGCGGTGCCGATGATAACAGATATGCAGAGACGAAGAATAAAAGTGAACGTGCGCAAATTCGGCGGGGGGATACGCCGAATTCAAGCGCCTATTCCCAACGCCTACTGCGGTTTGTGTGCGAAAGTCTGGCGATGAGGCGAAGCCTGAGCATCGATTCGAGCCGAGACTGGAGGTTTCTTCGGCGGAAGAGCACTCGCAGACTCGGTGGCATGGCTACAGTTCTCCGCCTCTTCGCCGGTGTCGAAAACAGGGCGCAGCAAACCGACCTCGAGCAGGATGGCGGAAAGGGAGTCGAGTGCTGCGGCGTAGCGGCGCTCGGCGCGCTGTACGGTGATTCCGAGACGGAGCGCAGCCTCGGGGACGCTGTATTCGAGCAGAACGACCCCGGCGATGATTTCCAGCGCATCGCGCTCGATGCGATCGAAGACGCGCTCGATGTCATGGACGAAGATCACGGCATCCTCAAAGGTGTGCAGTTTGTAGGAGCTGACACGAGCCCGGAAACAGAGTCCTCCGAGGACGCTGGGCAGCCGGCCTATGTCGACGGCCATGCGGAAGTAGCGTCGCAGGAGCGCGCGTGTATAGGGACGGTACGCGAAAAGATTGGTGGTGTCCGTGGACTGGCGCCGGCCGCCGGAGATGATTTGCAATGCGGGTTTTGCGGTGGGAATTTTCATGCCTCCACCTCCGAACGGAACCGGGTCCACACCTGTAGGAAGGAACCGGGCCGGCCCAGTAGAAGTGAAAGCTCGGCTTTTGCACACGGTTTGCACTGGGTCCGATCGCTACCTGAGCGACGAATCCAGATGTTTCCGCAACGCTCGCAATACTTCAGTTCCATATTGCGCAACTGTGACGACTTAGAAATTACTTCCATTGTTCCTGCGCCCCTTATAAAAAAAACCTGTCGCCCGCAGAAGGTGAAGATTGCCGGAGTTGAACACCGGGCAAGGGATCACACTGCTGCCAGCGACAGGGCTCGTATCGTTTGCGACGACCTGTCCGATTTCAATTGTTTTAAAGCGGCTCCACCCCCCATGGATTTCGCCGCGGGTAAAAGTTTTTATTTTGCAGCCGACCAAAGATCAAGTCAGCCTGCGATCGTCCTTACGCGTGAAGTAGCCTTCTTCGTAACCAGACTTGAGGATTGTGCCGTTTTGAACGACGACACTGAGACGGCCGGTAAATTGGATTTCCCGGAGAAGATGTGAAACGCCCTGCGCAAGTAGTTCAGAGTTGCGAACCTTATCACGAAACTCAGCGAATGTGGTTTCGCTCGAAGCATTACTGCGGTGCTCCATTGCTACGGCTCCTAACTGTCAATTGAGGTCTTGGGTGAATCATTGCACGAGAGTGGATCAAGTAAAAAGAAAAAAAGTTTCTTAGAGTTACTAAAGTATATATCGCAGAGAGATTTTCATTTCTTAAAGCAATAAATGGCGGGAGGGGGACTATATGTTGATATCCGATATACAGAATCGTTTGCGTGAGTTAGTGCGCGAACGCATTGAAAAAGGTGAGTTGACCGGCACGGAGCTGGCGGTACGCGCGGGGTTTCAACAGGCGCATGTTTCCAATTTCCTAAATGAGCGCAGGGGGTTGAGCATTGAGGCGATGGACCGGGTGATGGGGGTGCTGCAACTGGATGCTCGCGACCTGTTGCCGCAGGAACGCAGGAAAATGCCGAATGTCGACGCTCTTTTTGATTCGATTCCGGTGGTGGAGAGCAGCGCTCTGCTGCAAAGCGATTTCAGCGACGACGAGATAGTGGAGTTCTTGCGATTCAAGAAGAGCTTTCTGCGGCGGATTCGTCCGGAGATGGCGAGCGAGCGCAGGAGCTGGCAAAGGTTTGTGTTGACCAAGGCGGACAAGGATTCCGGGGAAGCAATGCGTCCGAGGCTGTTGCCGGGGGCGACGCTGTTGATCGATCGCCATTACAATTCACTGCACAGTTATCGGCGGCGCGATCCGAATCTATATGTGGTGAAGTGCGGTGCGTCGTTCAAGGTGCGATACGTAGAGTTACAGGGCAGCCAACTCACACTTCGTCCGGAGAATCAAAAATGTGCACTGGGCTTCGTACAATTGAACAAAGGCGAGACGTTTGCGGATTACGTTGTTGGGCGGGTGGCGCACATCTCGATTGAGACCTAAGGGGCGGGCGAGAGCAAAACCAAAATCGATTGTTGGCTGAAAAGCTTGAGGCCGCAGGGAAGACTTGGACAGTGCTGGGGTCCTTCGCTGGCGCTCAGGATGACAGCTTAAGGGCAAGAGCAACGGCAGGTGCAAGGGCAAAGGTAAAGGAAAGAGCGAAGGCAAAGGAAAGAGCGAAGGCAAAGGAAAGAGCGAAGGCAAAGGAAAGAGCGAAGGCAATACGGCATACGTGGAGCGCGTTGATCACCCCACACATTCCGCGCAAAAGCGGCGCGAAATATGTGGGCCACCTGCCCTAAGGGGCGGGCGAGAGAAAAACCAAAATCGATTGGTGGCTGAAAAGCTTGAGGCTGCAGGGAAGACTTGGGCAGTGCTGGGGTCCTTCGCTGGCGCTCAGGATGACCCAAAATCAAAGGCAAGAGCAAGAGGTTTCGCGAGGAGCAACAGCAAGAGCAAAAACAAAATCCCCACTTCTGCTAAAAACGGCAGAAATGGGGCACCTGCACCTTGCAAGGTTTCGCAAGGAACAAGAGCGGTTCTCCGTTGTCAAGAGCAGAAAATTTGGAAATATGAACTAAGTAGTTGATTGCACGGCAAATTGAGTTGAGGCACCAGGTGAGGGGATGAGGGGGTCCCACTTGATATCCTGAAGATAAGAGATAGCGAGAGGGGCGGCGGCAGTGGCACAGAAGAAGAAGTCGAAAGAAAAGGTGGAAACCGGGCGACTCCGCAAGGATGATGAAGAGGTCGAGGTGAAAGCCTCCAAGAAAGCACCGAAGAAAGCACCGAAAGCGAAGCCGCGGAAGAAGCCGGCGGCAAAGAAGACTGGTGCAGGGAAGAATCAAGTAACGGCGAAAAAGAACGGCGCAGGCAAGGATGAAGAAACGCCTGGAACGGGGAAGCAGCGTAAGGCACGGGTTTCGGATGCAGTAGAAAGAAACAATGCGGACGAGACGACGAAGCGGCAGCAGGATCCGTTTGAAATTGCAAGGCAGACGATGAAGGGCTCGGTTCCGGCGATAGTGGAAACGATGGTGGAGTTGGCGAAGCAGGGAAGTTGTTCGCATGCCAAAACGCTGCTGGAGATGACGGGCGCGAAGTATATGTTTGAGGAAGAAGCGGAAAGCCACGACAAGGGCGAACCGTGGGCGAAACTGGTGCTGGAGCGATTGGGCGAAGCAGAATCGTCGCAGGAGCAGGAAATAAGCGTGCGCGATGCATCATCAGAAGAGTTGATAGAGCAATAGCACGACGTGCCGGTGCGAGACCGGATGCGAATCAGGAACAGAGGCGAAGGCTGAGATGGACATGACGTGGGTGACGGACCGGATTGCGGTGGGCGGCGGAATCTGGGGCGATGAGAGGATGGCCGAAGTAGTGGAGGCTGGCGTGACACACGTCATCGACATGCAGATTGAATTTGACGATACGCCGCTGGGGCTGCGCGCCGGAGTGGAAGTGCTGTGGAATCCGGTGGACGATGACTTTCAGCCGAAGGGCCGAAGGGTTTTTGAGCGTGGAGTGAAGTTTGCACTGGAGGCGCTGGAAGAGCCGGAGACGAAGCTGTTTGTGCATTGCGCGGCGGGAGTACATCGCGCACCGATGATGGCGCTTGCAGTGCTGTGCGCGACGGGGTATCCGCTGGACCAGGCGAAACAGTTGATCCAGACGAAGCGGTATGTTGTGGACTTCGCGGATGTCTATGTGCGCAGCGTCGAGGACTTCTTGAAGAGCTACAAGAAAGAAACAGCCACGTCGGGAACAAGCCGAAAGGACGGCGACGGAAGATTATGAATACGAGAACAATGGGAAGTTCAAGCCGCCTGGTCAGGCGGCTTTTGGTTTTTGTGTGGACTGCATTTCTTATGAGCGCGGTCGCGGCGAAAGCGGACCCGATGAAGACGATGGTGCAGGACACTTTGTACCGGGCGGACGGAAGCGTGGCCACGGGGACAGTTACGATTCGCTGGAGCGGATTCTCAACCAGCACAGGGGAAGCGGTTCCGGCCGGGCAATTGACGATGGCTACCGATGCCAGCGGAGGGATCTCGATTCCACTGATTCCGAATACGGGGTCGAGTCCCGCGGGGAGCTACTACCGGGTCGTAATCAAGCTGAAGGACGGAACGACCAGCGAAGAGCAATGGGTGGTTCCCGCAGCAACGACGACGACGGTCTCGGCGATTCGGGCGAAGGTGGTTCCGCAGGCGGTAGCGGCGCAGTTTGTGGGCCGGGACTACGTGGACACGGCGATGAGCAAGCTATCGACGACCACGCTTGTGCATTTGACGGGCGCAGAGACGATCAACGGGGCGAAAACGTTTGTGAACTCGCCGGAGGTTCCGGCGCCGGTTGATGCGGGAGCGGCGGCAAACAAGGGATACGTGGACCAGCGGGTGTCGGGGTTGGCGAGCGTGGCCGCGACGGGGAGCTATAACGATCTGAGCGGTACACCGGCGATTCCGGCAGAGCAGGTGAACGCGGACTGGAATTCGACGTCGGGACTGAGCCAGGTGTTGAACAAGCCGGTGCTGGCGGCTGTTGCGACCTCGGGTAGCTACAGCGATCTGAGCGGTAAGCCAGCGATACCGAACCTGGCATCACCGGGATCGATTGGTGCGGTGACTCCGGGGTCGGTAAATGCAACGGCGGTGACGGCGCAGAGCGTGGATGGAGTTTTGAACGCTGCGCAGTTTGCCGGGGCAGACTGGGCGGCGAAGGTCACGGCTGCAATCGGCACGCTGCCGGGGCAGGGCGGGACGGTGTTTGTGCCATCGTCGCTCTCGGGCGGTACGAGCGCGTCCGGTATAACGCTGCCGGCGGGAGTGAGTATCGAGTTCGATGCGGGTACCTTCACGGCTGGCGGGCCGATCACTCTGGCGGGAAGTGGACACAGCGTTCGAGGAATGGGGCGCACGGCTACACAACTGGCTTTTTCGGGCGGGACGGATGGGCTGGTGATTCTGGACGCGGGGCCGGTGTACAAGGACACGATCATCGAAAATCTTACGCTGCTGAGCACGAATGCCGCAGGAAGCGCGGCATTTAGAGCAGCGGATTCGACGATTGCGGCTCCGATCTCGGTGGTGATGCGGAATGTAACCGTGACGGCTGGCGGGGCGGGGAAATGGGCTTATGGACTGTTCCTGGCAAACGCGCAGTTCATGGGCTTCTACGACATGCTGATTACGGGCGCGGTGAACGTTGGTATTCACGGCGAGAACAGCGTGAATGAAGACTTGTTCGTCAATGTATTCGTCATGAATACGAACGGGTTTCGCGGGGCCGAGTTCTTTCCGGGAGCGATCAACAGTTGCGAAGTGTACTTCGTAAATGGCGGCATCCAAGGACCATTTTCGGGCTCGGCTCTGTTCAATTCAGGAAGCTATGTTTCGATTTTCGGAATGCACTTTGAGACGCAGCCAGTAAGTGGCCCGAGTTACTCGGACGGTGCGTCGATTGTGGTGGCAGACGGCCATTTGTCGGCGACGGCTGCGGAGATGGCGATGCCGATCCTGACTACATTCACGACGACGAGTCCGGTTGTACAGATTTCCGGCTCGCAGCTTGGCGACGTGACTCTGAGCGCGAACACGCTGGGGTCCATTGTATCGAGCAATGCGAAGAGTATTACGAACAACAGCTCCAGCGTAACGCTGATTGGAAACACTTCGTGGGGCGGCATTGCGCTGATAAATACGGTCACGGTTGGCAATCTGACGATGGTGCCGAGCAGTGGAACGGGACAGACGATCTGGTCGCAGGGCGGCGTGCAATCGTTTGCGATTACGCGGGCCTCGGGAGGATCGCGGTTCACTTTGGGCAGCGGATTTGGGGTGGGATTCGCGACTTCGGGAGTGGGGTCGGAAGACACCTACCTGTCGAGAGATAGCCTGGGGGCAGTGAGGGTCGGAAGCACGAACGGCGGGACGGATGGCACGTTCAAAGCGGCGAAGTTCTACGCCGGAGCTGCGACGTGGACGAGCGGGAGCGGCGCGCCGACGGGCAGTTGCACGAATGGCTCGATGTATTCAAGGACGGATACCGGGACGGTCTACGTTTGCCAGGGAGCGGTGTGGGGAGGCGCGCAGGCAACTTCGTTTGCGGCGACGACGGCGAGTATTGGCGGCTCGGCACTGGCGGTGGGGTGTGGGGCTGCTGGCGAAGGAGTAGAAGGGCGGAGGTTTCGCGAGGTTGGCGAGGTTTCGCAAGGTTGGCGAGGTTTCGCAAGGTTAAGAGCAAGAACATCATGAGGAATGGGGAGTGTGCGTCGAGACAAGAGGTCCTTCGCGTTGCTCAGGATGACACCTCAATCAACATCAACATCAACTGCAACCGCAACTGCAACTGCAAAAGCAACTGCAAAAGCAACTACAAAAGCAACTACAAAAGCAACTGCAAGAGCAAACAGCAACTGCAAGAGCAAACAGCAACTGCAAGAGCAAGGGCGACTACCCCATTCTTAAACTCGCATAGGGCAGCGAGTTTAAGGATGGGGCAGCCGGTTGGTTGATGAGGTGGAGAGCGCCGCCAGAGATGGCGGCGTTGTTTTGGAGGAGATGCGATGCGCGGTGGGAGATGGAGTTTGGTGCTGGTGGCTGGAATTCTTTCGGGGGCGTGCCTGGCGGGGTGTTCGCAGCAGGATGGGGTGAAGGCGGCGACGACGATTCATGCTTATCTGCCGGCGGTGATGGGATTGGCGAATGACGCTTCGATGATGGCGGAAGCCTTGGACCCGGCGGAGGCTTCGACACTACGGGCGGTGAGTGCGAAGGTGCTGACGGAGTTGCAGGAGTTGGAGGCGGTCAGCGGAGCGTATGTGGCGGCGCCTTCGGCGGATGGGTGGTCGAGGCTGGGTGCGGTGGTGGATTTGCTGGTCAGCGATGCGGACGAAGGGTTGCTGGCGGCAATGGCGATCAAGAATCCGGAAAGCCAGGCGCGAGCGAAGATCGTGCTGAGTGCGCTGGATGCGGCAATGCATGTGGTGGATGGATACATGATGTCGGCGCGGAGTCCGCAGCAGGCGGAGGCGGTGGCGGCAAAGCGGGTGGTCCATCTGCAGCAGGTGGCGCGCTGCTGGACGCCGCAGGAGCGGCAGAAGGTGGGGCAGGCGTATGGCGTGGGGAGCGAGGATTGGCCTGCGGTAAAGGCGTGGGCAGCGGAGGCAAAGACTTCGATTGCGGAGACGCCGTCTGCGACGCCGCTGACAAGACCAGGGCTGGGATTCTGAGCGCGGTGAGGTGATTGGTGGCGGTGAAGACGCGGGTGGGGGCTTCCAGTACGAGGCAGCGGACGAAGGGCCAGGCGACGGATATGGAAGCGTTGATGGCCTTGGGAAAGAGGCTGGATAAGAAAGCGGGGCTGGGGAAGTATCGCGAGGTGCTGGCGGAAAGCCTGCTGAAGGTTCGCAACAAGAGCGGAGAGATGGTGGCGCTGAAGGCGAATCCGGCGCAAAAGGAATTTGAATTGAAGTGCGGGCCGAAGAACATTGTGCTGAAAGCGAGACAGATGGGGATCTCGACGTGGGTGGCGGCGAGATTCTTTCTGAGCACGATTACGAGGCCCGGCACTTTGACGGTGCAGGTAGCGCATACGCAGGAGGCGGCGGAAGAGATCTTCCGCATGGTGCACAGGTTCGTGGAGAACTTGCCACAGGACCTGAAATGCGGAGCGCTGAAGAGGTCGAAGTCAAACCGGAGGCAGTTGGTGTTTCCGGGGCTGGACAGCGAGTATCGCGTGGAGACCGCGGGCGCGAACGCTGGAAGGGGACTGACGATCCAGAACCTGCACTGCTCGGAGGTGGCACGGTGGGGAGCGAACGCGGCGGATGTGTTGGCATCGCTGCGAGCCGCCGTGCCGCCTGGCGGGGAAATTGTGTTGGAATCGACGCCGAATGGATTGGGCGGATGCTTCTATCGCGAGTGGCAGAGGGCGGGCGAGACGGGATATGTGCAACACTTCTTTCCGTGGTGGATCGATCCGGGATACAGGATGGATTACGGGGCGGAGGAGGAACTGATGCGGAGCCCGCTGCAGGAAGACGAAGTGCGGCTGATGAGGGAGTTCGGGGTGGATCGGGCGCAGATTGCTTTTCGGCGTCAGGTGAAGAGCAACTTCGGCATGCGGGCGGCGGAGGAGTTCGCGGAAGATCCAGCGATGTGCTTTTTGGCGAGCGGCTCGGCGGTGTTTGACACTGGGAAGATTGAGACACGGCTACACTCGGTGGCGGCTCCGCTGGAAAGGCGCGAGAATGGCCGCATTTTGATATGGCTGCCGTCGGCAAAGGGAAGGAAGTACATTCTCGGGGTGGATGCGGCGGGCGGTGGGTCGGGCGGCGACTATGCGTGCGTCCAGGTGATCGACCGGTTGAGCGGGTTGCAATGCGCGGAACTGTATGGGCACTACACTCCGGAAGAGCTGGCGGCGCAGGCGGCGAAGCTGGGACGCGAATACAACGACGCGCTGATGGTGGTGGAGCGGAACAATCATGGTCATGCCGTGCTGGCGATGCTGGAACGGGTGGAGAAATATGCGCCGCTGTATGGGAACCCGAGGTATTCGGGGTGGGTGACGACGGCGTTGACCAGGCCGACGATGCTGGAGCGGTTTGGGGCGATATTGGTTTCGAACCCGGAGCTGTTTGAGAGCCGGAGATTGCTGGAGGAGTGCAGGACGTTCGTGCGTCGCGACGATGGAAGGATCGCGGCGGCCGAAGGGGCGCATGATGACGCGATTATGGCAATGGCGATGGCGTTGGCGGTAAGGGATGGGGGGTAGGGAAAAGGTTTCGCGAGGTTGGCGAGGTTGAAGAGGTTTCGCAAGGTTGAAGAGCAACAGCAAGAACAACAGCAGGAGCGAAATCTTGGAGCGCGCTTCGCGCGGTCTTTGTTAGGACCCACATGCGCTTGCCAAAAGAGGCAAGCGTATATGGGGCACCCGCTGCGCTTGGCACCCGCTCGCGGAGAACCGATGCGGTAGAGTATATCTTTGAGCTAAGTTGAAAGCGGGAGCGTTAGGTTGGCGGTGGCGGCAGTACAACACGTTAGAAAGATGCGGGGAGGGGCGCAGAGTCATTTGATGCGTTGCTCGGACGGGTACTTCTACGTTGTGAAGTTCCAGGACAATCCGCAGCATACGCGGGTGCTGGCCAACGAGATGCTGGCAACGCGACTGGCGCAGACGGCAGGACTACCTGTGCCGGCGACGGAAGTGGTGGAGGTCGATTCCTGGCTGATCGAGCACACGCCGGAGCTGAAGTTTGAGCTGGTTCATGGCTCGAAGGCTTGCACGCCGGGATTGCAGTTTGGATCGCGCTTTGTGGTGCCTCCGATGGAAGGGATGATTTACGACTATCTACCGGAGCATCTGCTGGACCGGGTGAGGAACCTGGGGGCGTTTGCAGGAATATTGGCGCTGGATAAGTGGACCTGCAATGCCAATGGGCGGCAGGCCGCATTTTGGAAGAAGAGCCGGGAGCGGAAGTTTACGGTGTCGTTCATCGACCAGGGATACTGCTTCAACGCAGGGGAGTGGTCGTTTCCGGATTCGCCGCTGCGCGGGGTTTATGCTCGCAACGATGTCTATCGCGAGGTGACGGGCTGGGAAAGTTTTCAGCCTTGGCTGGGCAACATCGAAAGCATGGACGCGCAAAAGATATGGCGATGCGGGGAGGAGATTCCTCCGGTTTGGTATGGCGAGAGTTGCGAGATGGAACAACTGGTAGAGACCCTGGTGCGACGAAGGTCGCGGGTGGCGGAGTTAATTCTCCAATTCAGGAATTCTAGCCGGGGTCCATTCCCAAAGTGGGTGGATGTGGTGAATTGAGGAATGGATACGGGGAGAATTTCGGGACGATGTGGCAAATTGCGGCAGAGGGTGTAAGGTCGAGCGAGTGACAGAGCAGAACGCATTAGGCGGGGCAAACCCCGAGGTCCTTCGCTTCGCTCAGGATGACACCAGGAGCAGGAGCAAGGGCAGGGGCAGGGGCAAGAGCAAGGGCAAGAGCAAGGGCAAGGGCAAGAGCAAGGGCAAGAGCAAGGGCAAGAGCAAGGGCAAGGGCAAGGGCAAGGGCAGGGGCAGGGGGCAGGGTTGGAGAGTTGAAGGTTTCTGCACACCCCATATTTGCCAAGTACAGGCAAGTATGGGCCACCCAGGTTTAGTAGGGCTAGGGCTCGGGCTGGAGCATTGAGCTTTTAGGTGAGAGAGTCAGGATGAAAGAGCGCCGACAATGCGAGTTCTTCCTGCTGCGGTATGTGCCGGATGCGGTGAAGGACGAGTTTGTGAACGTGGGGGTCGTGCTGTTTGAGAGCAGCGGCGGCTGGGCAGACGTGCGCTTTACCAAAGATTGGAAACGGGTGCGGTGCCTCGATCCTGATGCCGATGTAGAGATGCTGGAAGGATTGGAGCGCGAGATCAAGGAGCGCATGCTCGAAGGCGCGAGCAGCCAGGAATGGCTGGTCAAGCGCATGCAAGACACGTTCTCGAATGCGATTCGGCTGACGCCGACGAAGGCGGTGCTGGCGGATTCGCCGCAGGAAGAGATTGCGCGGCTGGCCGAGATGTATTTGGAGCGGGTGAAAAAAGGCGCGCGCACGACGAGCGGAAGGATGCAGATCTTCCAGACGATGCGGGGCGAGTTCGAGCGGCAAGGGGTGTGGGCGATGATGCGGCACAATGTCGCAGTCAGCGAGTATACCCATAAAGGCGATCCGCTGAAGATCGATGCTGCCTACCGGCCCAATGGCACGGTACACATGTACCAGGCGTTGTCGCTCGAGACCGATGTGAATGCGGCCAAGGTGCTGGCCTTCAGCTATCCGAAGATACGCGAAGGCGTGATGCGGAGTGAGAAGGCAGAGACGGCGCTGACGGCGATTGTGGAAAGCGAACTGGATCGCGAAGACGATGTGACGATGTTCGCCTTGGAGACACTGTCTGCCAGTCGGATCATGGTGGCGACGACGGCGGATCTGCCGAGGATTGGCCTGAGCATAAGGCAGAAGATGGGATTGGGGTAGAAGAGCAGGGGGCGTGAGCAAAAGCGTCGGCGGTGCGATAGAAGCTTGGCAGCAGCGCGGGAGATTTGAGCGTTGCGGGGGTTCTTCGCTGCGCTCAGAATGACCCCCTTGGGAACAAAGACATAGCAAGGGCCGGTGGGGACTCAGAAGCCGACGAGCAATAGAGCAGAGTAGGAATCAAGAATTTTGAATGGACGCCTTGGGGCGTCCATTTTTATTGCGCGGGGAAGACCCGGCGCAGGAGGGTGAATGAATATAGCGGAGAAGATCTGGGAGCCGGTGCGGCGGGCGGGATTGCGGGCGCTGGGGGGCAATGACGCTCCGGCGCTCCAGCGCAAGACCGCGCCACTGCCGTCGGTTCTGCAGAGGTACGGATCAGGGACAAGGTCGGAGCTGCTGCCGAAGAAGACACCGGAGGCGCTGCGCCGCTTTGCCGAGACGCCGATTGCACGCAAGGCAATCAACACGATCAAGGATCGCGTGGCGGGAATGAACTGGCGCATTCAGCCGCGGCGAGGGCGAGTGCTGGACGAGGAGATGCAACGTCGCATCCAGGTGCTGACGGAGACGTTGGAGCAGCCGAATCCGGATGACTCGTTCCGGTCGTTTGCCGAGCAGGTGTTGGAAGACATTATCGTCGGCGGATATGGCGCGATGGAGATGCGGTTGACCGGTGACGATGCGCAGCCACTGGTGCTGTATCCGGTGGATGGAGCGACGATCCAGATGCGGTCGGACTGGAACGGCGAGCCTGACAAGCCGCGGTATGTGCAGATTACTTCTGCGTCGGGAGCGGCTCAGAAGATCGAGCTGAACGACAATGAGCTGTCTTACATTCGTCTGAATGCGCGGAGTTATACGCCGTTTGGACTGGGACGGCTGGAGGTGGCGTTCGAGACGATCCACGAGTTCATGGGCGCGCATCGCTTTGCGGCGAAGCTGGCGAGCAATTCGGTGGTGCAGTTCGCGTTGTGGATGCAGGAACAGGATCCGGCACAGCATGAGCGGCTGATTCGCTGGTGGCAGGACGAGATCGAAGGGACGGGGCGGGTTCCGATTCTGACGGCGGAGAACAAGCCGGAGGTGTTGCGCTTTGGGGTGGGAACGGATGCGGATTTGCGGCTGGCATGGCAGGAGTTTTTGATTCGGGTGATTGCCAGCGCATTTGATTTGCCGCCGCTGTTTCTTGGTGTGGAGGCGGATGTGAATCGCTCGACTGCAGTGGAGTTGGCGGATTCGGCGTTCCGCACGGCGATTGTGCCGACGGCGAAGCTGTTTGCAGAGCACATTACACGGGATGCGATTGCGAAACGGTTGGGCTGGAATGGTCTGGAATTTGTCTTCCTGGATTTGGATGCGACGGACCCGATGGAGCAAGCACAGATCGACCAGATTCTGTTGAGCAGCGGCGTGCTGACGGTGAACGAAGCGCGCGCGGCACGGGGATGGCAGGCACTGGAAAGAACGGGGGCGCAGGCGGAATGAGAATGCAGTGGGATGCGATGGCGCTGGCGATGCCGCAGGTGGATGGGCATCCGAACCGGAGGGAGTTTCGGGGCGTGTTGACGATGGCGAACGCGCCTTCGGATCGGGCTCCGAGCGGAGCGCGTGGGCATCGGGTGATGCTGACGTCGCAGGCGACGGAGAGGGCGTTGCCGTCGTTGCTGGGGATGGCGGTCGACTACTCTCCGGAGCTGGACCGGCACGATGCGCGAAGGAAGGTGGGGATCATCACGTCGGCGGATCTGCGGCCGATGACCGGGAAAGCGCAGAGGGTGGACGTGCAGGGATATCTGTTTGCGCGGGACTTTCCCGAAGTAGTGCACGAGATGGCGCGGCGCAAAGGGGAACTCGGCATGAGCTACGAGATTGCCGATGTGCGCGTGGTGGATGCAGAAGCTCCGGTGTGGGTGGCGACGGATTTCACCTTTACGGGGGCGGCGGTGCTGCTGCGGGCAAAGGCGGCGTACCAGGATACGAGCGTGGAGCTGGCGTAGGAAAAACAAAGGTTTCGCGAGGTTTCAAAGTTTCGCAAGGTTTCGCAAGGTAAAGGCAAAAGCAGTAACTTCGAGTGTGAACTTGAGTTTTAGGTGGCCGGCATGATGCCGGCTTTTCTATTTGGAGAGCAAATGAACGAAGGAAACGGTGCAACTCAGGGGAGTCCGATGGAGGAGTGCGCGGTGAAGTTGAACAGCGCGGCGCAGGCTCTGGAAAACGTGATCGGAAAGCTGGAGGCTCAGTACGAGGCGCTGAACCAGAAGATCGATCGCATTATCGCCACGGTGGAAAAAACTGGAGCGGAGGAGAGTGGCGAATCTGCAGTGGCAGCCAGTGCTGACATGGTGGCCGCCGGCGCGCAGTTGGCTCAGCTCGAAAAAGAGAACCGTGAGTTGCGGCAGCGCTCCGGGCGCAAGACGCTGGTTCCAGTGGTGAGCATGCTGCTGGCAAAGAGCGGCGTCGGAGAAGGCGTACAGGTGGAAGCAGGCACGCTGGACAAGGCTCTGGGAGCTTTGACGGTCGAACAGCGCATTGCGGTGAAGGCCGAGTTGGCGCGGGCGGGACTGATCGCTTAGGGGACGTCGCGCGTTCGATGTGCGAGGAGCGAGAGCAAAGATGAGATCAAAATCCCCACCCTATCGCAAAAAAAGCGAAGGGTGGGCACGCGCGCCGTTCAACGGCGATGGCGCGTTTTTCCGCTTCGTGGAGCTTTCGCACGACGAGATTGAAACAACCGGGGCACGGCAGGTGCGACGGGATAACCGAAGCCGGACGAATGGGTCCGGCAGAGAAGGAAAAACACAGAATGAATACGCAATTTGTGGACTTGCATGCCGCAGCAGACTTCATGGCGCCGGGCGCGGTTGAGGTTGACCGATATCAGACGGAGATCTTTGACATTGTGCGTCGTCGCGGCGCTTTTGGTCAGCGCATCACGAACGTTCCGGCAACCGGACATCCGTCACGCTTCTTTGAGCAGACGGCAATCGCATCGCCTTCGGCGGCGAACGGATTTGTCGATCCGCGCAATATCGTGGCGACCGTGAACTCGCCGAGTCGCGTGGAGCGTTCGGTTCCGCTGAAGGCGCTGGTGTCGCAGATTAACTACAACCTGTTCGACATGGAAGTGGGCCAACAGCAAGAGCAGTTTGCTTTTTTGCAGGCGAAGGACTTGGCCGATGCAGTGGACGGAGTCATGCGCACGCACGATGTGGCGCTGTGGAATGGCAATGACACTTCGTTGAGCGCTCCGACTACGCTGCAGTATTACGGCGCGGCACAGCAGATTGCCGATGGCGGCAACGTCGTTACCGCTCCGACGACCGAAAGCATTGTCGATGCGCTGAAGACGCAGGTTGCGGCAATGGTTTCGAACTCTAGCTTTGAGGTACGTCCGACTGCGATTTATGCGAACCCGGTGTTGCTCGACCTGATCGATCGCGAGATGAAGCAGGAGTTCAACATCGTGCTGTCGACCACGCAGATTGCGGGCGGCGTGACGGTGAAGACGCTCTCCACACAGGCTGGCGAGCTGCCGCTGATTCCCGAATGGTCGTTGCCGTACACGGGGACACCGGGCAGCGGTACTGCGGTACTTCCGTCCTACATCGTGACCGAGAACCTGATTGAGTATCACTGGCTGACCGATGCCAATCCGCGTGTCTTCCAACTTGGATTGACCGGCGCGCTGGCTCGCCAGTTGGTGGTTGTGAAATTCGGCGGCGTTGTGGTGAAGGGCGCCGGATATGCACACTCCAAAGTCATCGTAAACCGCTAATCGGTGATGTGATTCACAAACGCCGTCTTCACCGCATAGATTGCGGTGAAGACGGGCACCAGAGATACATTGATGCGCGCGGGGGAGGGCAGAGGTCTTTCCCCGCTGGCGAGAGAAGAGCGGGAGATGGCATACCTATCGGCGGATGAATACACGCTGTTCGGGTTGGAGGAGACGACTCCGGACAGCCTGGTAAGTGCGGCGTCGGACTTGATTGATGCGCATTGCCGAAGGAAGGGCTTCGGCATTGCAGAGTATGTGGAACGGTTCCGGGTGGGGCGGTCCCGGACGGTGAGGCTTTCCTACCTTCCGCTGGCTTCGGCGGATGGTGTGTCGTCGCCGATTGTGCAGGCGCGCGGGCGTTATTTGAGCAGCAGACGGGAGTGGGCGGGTTCGACCGAACTGGCGATGGAAGTGGCAACGGTTTTTGCCAGCACGACGAGGTGGGCGTCGGTATCGCCGGATTCGCTGGATGTGTGTGTCGAAAGTGGCGAGGTGATTGTGGGTGGGGGACTGTTGTCTCCCGCGCTGGGCGACCTGGAGGTGACCTACACGGCGGGATACAACGTGGTGCCGCAGGCGGTGAAGCAGGCTTGCGCAAAGCTGGTGAAGAACGCGCTGGCGACTCCGGCGCTGAACGTGTCAAAGCAGAGAATCGATCGCATGTACCTGGACTATTTCAGCGATTCGCTGGTGGATGCTGATGTGAAGCGGTTACTGGCTCCGTATGTGGCGCAGAGGCTGGCGTCATGAGGAACGAGGGCGCGGGATTGGAGCGCGCAGCTACAGCGATGCTGCGCACGCTGGGTGCGGAGAAAGCATCGCTGCTGCTGCCGCAACCGGTGACGGCGAGTGAGCAGACTGGGCTGGGCATCAGTGTTCCGGCGGTGAACGAAGTGGAGATGGAGCCGGTTCTGGTGCAGACGACGGTAAATGGAGCATCTCTGCTGGCGTTGGCGACTTGCAGCACGGTGCGGAAGGCGTTGAGCACGGCGGGCGCAGTCGACGCGATTGCAACGCTGAAAAGATCGATGCTGCGGGTGGCCGAAACGCGATACCGAATTGTGGCGGTGACGGTAAAGCAGTTTGGCTGTGCAGAGCTGATGTACGAACTGGAGATCGAGGCATAAATGCAGGCGGCGAAAGATACATTTCTGAGGACATTGGCAGACAGGCTTGCCGTGGTGAATCCGAGCCGGACCCTGACGCTCGATGGCGCGTCGCGTCCGGCGGTGATTGCTCTGGAGAACGAAGATACCGCGTTGACCAATAGCGAGCCGGAGACATTTCAGTTGAGCTGGGAGGGCGCGGGTCAGGTGCCGGATGGATCTTCGCTTGCGTACATGGATTGCAAGTTGAGCTACGGCAGCCGGGGAACGGATGACATGTTGAGAACCGATCGCGGGCGCATTCTGACCGCCATGGACTGCGAACTGCTGCTACTGTGCCGTCGGCGCAGCGCGGCGAAATGCGACTATGCGCAGACTCCACCATTGCCGCTGGGGACAAGAATTTTCTGGAGCCAGCCGGTGATGGCGACGCCCAGTGAGGTGGACGGAATGCTGATGCGGACCGCTACGATACGGCTGTTCTTCTTCTCGGAGGGCGTGTGATGGAAAGAGCTGGAATGCAGGAGTATTTCGGAGAAGTGCGCGCATTCTTCGCCCCGGTAAATCGCGCGACAGAGACGGGCACGGTGTTTGATCCGGCGGTGAGCTTTGATCTGGAAAATCCTCCGGCTCCCTGGGTGAACCTGGGGCTGGTGAGCAACTTCAAGCGCGTGGCCAAGTCGACGATGGGCGCGGTGAGGACAGGACCGGCGGGCGTTATGCAGATTCAGTTTCGCAAGCTGGTGGATGCGCGAGTCAGCCTCGATTTCTGCGAGTGGGGAAAGTTGCAGATGGCGTTGGCAGCGAGTTCGCAACACATGAACGTGCTGGAAACGACGGGCACGCAATTGCAGGCTTCGGGTGGAGTGGCAAAGACCGGGCAGGCGGTCCTAGAGGCTTCGACGGCGTCGCTGATCTTGATGGATCCATCGGTGTTGAGTAACTACTCGGTTGGAGAGCTGATCGTCGTGGATGTGGACTACGCGGCTGGCACGCAGGATTTAGGTACGGGCATCACTGGTAGCGTGGCAGGCGCAAGTGCGATGGATGGCGATGCAGTGCGTCGCGTGAGCTTTAACGTAGCATCGGTTTCCGCGATTACCTCGGTGGGGTTGCAACTGGATGCGCCATTGCTGGGAGGCGCTCCGGCGAATGGTGCGCGCGTGCAGAAGGTGGTGGCATTTGTAGATCGCGAGGGAGCCAGTTTCTTCCAGGAGTGGTCGGCGCTGTTCGCGCTGGAGGAGGCCAGCGGCGGGCGAGTGTATTTCCATTATCCGCGGCTGCAGGCATCGACTCCAGCAGAAGAAACGGTGACACAACTCGCGAATGCGACGAGTTCAAGTTCGACAGGGCTTAGCACGACGGCACTGCATGCGGAATTTGTGGCGATGGCCTCGACCGATGCAAATGATGGCGAGAGCGTGGTGTGTTACCGATCCTACGTTCCGGCCTCGGGCACGCCAGCGTATTGATTTGCTGATTGCCATCAACGCTGATTGAGCAACTGCATGAGGGCGAGCAGGTCAGGTTCAACGTCGGTGAGCGCATCGCGAATTTCGTCGAGATCGCACTTCAGCGACACGCTGAGGCTTGCGAGTGATTCGCCGTGTTCGGGCGCAAGGCTGAGGAACAAGGGCAGAGTGTGTTCGGCGAAGTTGCGACCAAGAACCGAGATGTGGGCGAGGTGCCGGCTCAGGTTTTCCAGTTGCGAGCCCTCGTGCATGCCGAGATCGATGAGTCGCTGACGCAGTCGGCTTTGCAGAGCGATGATCGAGGAAGTTTCAGAGTCAGACATAAGGAGAAGGGGCGAGCAAAAGTCGCCCCTTTACGTTTTGGATGCGAACCCAGCCAATAGGGTGCGAGTGAGAGGCGAGATGAAATTAACGATCGACAACCTGGACAGAGTGGGCGAGAGGGATTACACCGCGCTGCTCGATGCAGAAGCGCCACCGAAAATCGTGCGGAAGTTGAACCAGGCGCCGGTACTCACGGCATGGCTCGCATGCAGAGGCGCGGCGGTGACGGCAGAATCTGGAAGTAAGGTGCGCCTTTATCGCGACACAGGAGAGCTTTGGTTCAGCGGATATCTGAACGACGCACCGCAAGCTGATGTTGCGGGAATGTCGATGGGCACCGCGATCTTACGGGTAACGCTGAATGCTAGCGGAGAGATGATCGCGCTGGATCGCCAGGTGCTGAGCGAGCGCGCGGCGATGGGCGGTCTCACGGCGGGTGGAGCGATTTCTGCTTTAACGCAGGAGGCTAATCCGGCCATCGATTTGTCTGGAGTGCAGGATGTCGCGGTGTCGGGAAACTGCACGGTGGAGACAGGCGAACTCTGGAGCGCAGCCGCCGGACAGCTTGCGAACAACGCACGCGCCACGCTCACGGTAGGGAATCGCGCTGTGACCGTGGCGCCGGTGGGCGCTGTGACGCGAGAGCTTACCGATAAGGATTCCGGATTTTCGCCGGAGTCGCTAAAGGTCGTTGTGGGCGGTCCCGTGGCGAACGATGTGACCGTGGTGGGCGGCACAGAGCCAGCGATGTATGTGCGTGATTGCTTTACGGCCACGGGAAAGCAACAGGCTTTCGCGATGTCGCGGCTGCCATTCAAGATGCAGACTGCAATCCAAGTGGAAGATGACTTTCATGGCAGCGCCCTGGATACGACCAAGTGGCGGAGCGACTTTCCTGCTCCGCTCACGCTTACGCAGAGCGGAGTAGCGTGCGCGGGACCAGTAGCACTGCGCTATCGCGATCGGTTGGAAATGGGCGGGCTGATCATCCTGGAACAAACGGGGATCAACTACACCGGCGGTCAGGGTGTGATTGGTGGTCTCTTCAGCGGAGGCTTCGCATTTAACTACTGCCTTGCGGGCGTGCTGCTGAACGGCGGACAGGTGCAGACGATTGTCGATGGAGTGGTAAACGCGCCAGTCAAGCAGTTATCGGCGAACAAGCGCTACGAGTTCCGTACGTTAGTTTTTCATCCCGAACCGATTCGTGCCGGGCAAGTGTACTCAAGCAGTGTTTGTAATGGACCGAATGCGCGGAGTTCGCAGGTGTGGTTCGGCACGACGCATGTGGTGCTGACGATGCGCGAACTCGATCCGGCAGATGCATCGACGACGAGTACTCCGCAGGTTGTGCTCTACGACGGAACTCTGGAGAACGTGCCGGCCTATGCAGACTATATGCCGTTGTGGGGATTGAACCTGACGTGCACGTTGGGCCATGCGAGCGCCACAAACGAAGGCGCGGTGTGGGTGCAATCGGCCGCGCCGGGCCAGCCCTGGCGAACGCGGCTGATCAGTGACATCGCGGCGGGCGCGGAGTGCTATTTCACCTCGACGCCAGAGTTGCACTTCAGTTCCTCTGCCCAGCCGGTGGCGAATGAGCAGATCGAAGTGTTCTATCGCGCACGCGGGTTGGCTTGCGGCAGGGTGAAGGATTCACAGAGCGTACAGGCCATGCAGAACAGCGAAGACAGCGGAGTGCGCTCGATGGTTGTGCATGTAGGGTCGCCGGTGCCGCGCACATCGCTCGATTGCGAGCAGGCAGCCCGGGCGCTGCTCGACGATCTGACGAAGACGAGATATAGCGGCGAGTATCAGGGCTGGATTGGGTCGCTTCCTGGAGGCGCAAACGATGTGCAACCGGGGGAACAATGGAATATCTCGGCAACTGCATTGGGGGTGACGTGTCCGGTACTCGTGCGTGACGTGGAGATTGATTTTCAGGACCTCACGGACGCGCACGCACAGTTCAAAGTGCGCTTTGCCAATGACGCTGCGGAACCATTTGCATTGCACTTTGGACGGGCGAAACGCAACGCGCTGATCTCGGTGGTTTCGAGCGATCAGCAGGAGGACATATCGGGACGTCCTTCGGCACTGCCGGATGCGCGGGTGGCAGCCTGGGGAGCTACAACCCTGAACATAGATGCCGGCACGGATCCGTTGCCGGGAGGTGGTTTCGAAGTACGCGTAGAAGGCGATTGGGGATGGGGTATGGCGGTGGATCGCAATCTAGTTGGACGCTTTATGAGCCGCAATTTCACGCTGCCCAAGACAACTGCCGCACAGGAGTTTTACCTCCGGCAATTCGATGGAAGCGCTCCTGCGAGATACTCCCCCTATGCCTCAGTTCTGCATTTGGATGCGTAACGATGACTAATTTTGAAGAGCGGGTGCTACGGGATCTGGGCGAGTTGAAAACACATATGCGTTGGATTGTCGGCAACGGCAATGAGGGAAAAATTCAGGAGCTCGAAATGCGAATCCAGAAGCACGAGTCGACGCTGCAACGCGCTGCGGGGATCGGAGCGGCGGCGGGCGTCCTGCTGACGATCCTGCATATCACGCTGGATTCGCTAAGGACATTACATCACTGATGACGAAACATGAGTTTGTGCAGCAAGCATACAAGGCGGCCTCGCAAAGTTCGGTGCGAAGCGGGATGCCATTGATGGTGACGGTCGCGCAGGCCGCGCTCGAAAGCAATTGGGGGCAGTCGAAGTTATCGATGCAGGCGAACAACTACTTCGGCATCAAGGCTCATGGCAAACACGAACGCATTCAGATGAAGACCGGCGAATACGAGAGCGGCGCAAGCGTTGTGATCAAGGCTGAGTTCGCCAAATACCTGTCGATGCTGGAGTGCTTCGAGTGCCGCGACGGGATTCTCACGCGAGGCGCTGTTTACGCAGGCGCAAGAGAGAGCCGTGCGGACGAGGCTGGATTCATTCGGCAGATCGCAAAACACTGGGCGACTGATCCTAATTATGCCGAGAAGTTGTTGACCGTGTTGAATGAAGTGAAAGGGATGCTGAAATGATTTTTCTGTCGAGTTTATTGCGCGGTATTTCGTTTATACCCGCGGTAGTGCATGGGGTAGAAGCACTGCTGGGGAGCAAAAGTGGCGGCGAGAAGAAACAGGCAGTCATGTCATTCGTAAGTGCCGCGTTGGGAATTTCCGGTGCAGTGGCGAATAAGCAGATATTAGATGAGGACGGATTCAGCGCGGGGCTGAACAAGGTGATCGACGGCGTGGTGGAATGCATGAACGCTTCGGTTTGGGCAAAGGCGAAGTGAACGCAAGGCGGTAGGACACTCCTGATTCCGGGCGGCAGGCATTCGTGTCTGCCGCCCTTTTTTGTTTTTTGCGCAATAAAAACGGCGAGCCGAAGCCCGCCGTCATGATCGCATTTTCTTACGAGAGAGCCTCGCTCCAATGTTGGAGTAGGAATTTGATTCTCGATTTTGGCGCGGTTTTCGCAGGGTGTGACGGAGCACGAAAGGTCACACATGTACACTCGCGGTTCCAAGTTTTATGCCGACTACCGAACGCCTGACGGTGAACGTCATCGCAAGAGTTTTCCCACTGCGGCTGAGGCTATCGCCTACGAGAACAAGCAGCGCACTGCTGCTCTCAAGCGCAATCTCAAAGCGCTAAAAGCGGGCCCAAAGTTGTCACCGTTGCCGACATCCTCAAGGGCCATATCCAACCGAACGCGCAACGTAAAGGCTACTACCGTCAAGTTGCGGCGCGCGTCCTTGTCCAAGTTTGCGGGCACTTGCCGCCCGATCAAGTCCTCGCCTCGCACATCACCGAAACGGTCGCGCTCGTGAACCGTTCTTCGTGGCAACCCTCGACGCGATGGACAGCGTTCCAAGACATCAAGCACCTTCTTCGTGACCTTGTGCTCTCCGGTGCCAAGGCTGGGCTGTGCTCACTTGTGCCCATGCCCGCCAAGCCCGCCCCCCGGCCTGTGACACTTCCGGTCACAGCCCTAGATTCCCTTATCCTCACCTCGCCGCCATGGCTGCGTCTCTTCATCCTGTTGTGCCATGACACGGCACTACGCGCGGGCACGGCTGCGACGCTCACGCGCCGCTGCTATGATTCACGGCTCGGTGAAATTGTCGTGGTGGGCAAGCGCGGCACGGTCACTCGTGTTCCAGTATCAGGGCGCTTGCGCGCCCTGCTGCTGCAATGTCCTCCCGGTGACGGCCCGCTCGTTTCGCTGCTTGCGGGCCGCTCCATGGGCTACTTCGCTTGCTACAAGCACTTCAAGGCACAGTGCGCCACTCACGGCCTACCTCGCGACATTCACCCCCATGACCTTCGCCGCACGATGGCAGAGGTAACCTACCGTGTCTGTGGTGATCTGCGAGTCATTCAGACGCTGCTTGGCCACGATGCGCTCAACTCCACGCTCCACTACCTGCAACGGCCCATGCTCGCCGATATTTCCGGGCCGATGGCGGCTGCTATCGCGGAAGGTTGCCATGAGGAAGTCTGAGCTCCGCACCGCACTGCGAGACGAACTCGCGGTGTTGCGCATCGTTCATCACATGCTGCGGCTTCCGGCCAACACGCAACAGTTCATCGCTGAACTCGAACAGGAGCGTGCCGACTCCGTCGCCACGGTTCACGCCCTGCTCTCTGAACTCCATCCTGTTGTCAGAAAGGTCTCTAAGTGAACCCTGCAACCCTAGTGCTGCATCTCCTCGCCGCTCGTGCCACCTATCAGCGGGCCGTCGATTCGCTCACCGCCACTATCGCCGCCGTGGAGGCAACTATCCCGGTAGATGTGCCCGCCATTGTCTCCGCCGATGCCGCTCCCAGCGGGCAATTATTCTCCACCGATAAAGGCCAACCGGAATGAGCCTGCCGCCCAAAATTCCCCCGGCCAAGGAACTCCCCGCCGTGCATTGGCACGTCTACCTTTGGCTCTCTTTGCAGTGCGAGATATTCCTTGTCGTCGGCGTGTGGTCACACAACCGCGAAGATGCCGTTGCGCTGGCTCGTCGTACGCTTGGCGAAGGATGGCCACACATCGACGTTGCCGACACTCCGGCCAAGGCCATCCGTTCGGAATAGTCCGCGCTGCCTACTGTCCATTGTTTTTCTCCCGGAGCGATCAGCCCTAAAAGCTGGTCGCTTCGCTCGCAGGACGCAGAACCCCGCTGCGGTGGCTCGCTCCGCTCGCGGCTTCTCCCCCGGCGCGGCGAAGCCTCACGCTCCTGCGCCCGCGCCGCCTTTCGGGTTCGCTTCGCTCACGGCGGCGTCGGTCTGGGGTTTTCCCGCGCCCCGGTGTGCTGGTGGGTGCCCACGCGCCGCCACCCTACGCTCCTTCGTCGCTCCGGCCCCGGCACGTGCCCCTTGCTCCGCTTCGCTTCGCGGGGTTGCAGGCACCCATAGCGGGCTCGCGGGTTCGCTGTAGTGCCCTCCACGTGCGATCTCCGCTGGTCGGGTTTCGCGCTCACACCAGCACACCCATACCACGGCAACACCAGCCCCAAGGGCAACCCCAGTGCTTGCGGCCCCGCTGCGCGGCCCGCTCGTGGCTAGCTGCTCCCGCGCTTCGCGCTCCGCAGCCAAGCAACACCGTCTCGGGTGGGGCTGCTGCCGTTGCACCTCCGTGCAAAGGGCTTTCTGCTCGCCTCTGCTCTTGGCTCGCTCGCTCGCCATCGTGGTCAGGGGCAACCCCAAAACCAAAACCCAAAGCTCTGTGAAAGAGGGTTGAGTCAAACCCGCGCTCCCGCGCTCGGGCGCGGTCTGGCGCTCGGCCGGAATTGCTTTTGTTGTTGCTCCTGGGCGGCTTGTTGTTGCTCCTGGGCGGCTTGTTGTTGCTCCTGGGCGGCTTCGCCGCCCCCTCAACTTTATCTTAGGAATTTCGAGACTCACCGTGCTATAACTCTCCGCAATGGGTGTGTGACTGGCTACCCTCTCGGTTCGGGGGCGGCCCCCCATTTTCGCCCGCATGGACACACGCGATGGGTCGCAAGCATAGTATTCATGCGGGTTTCCTGCGTTTGCTCGTGTCCGGCATCCATTGACTAGTCAGTAAACACCTCATGTGTCCACTGTGCCCGCCTGAAAATAACTGTGTCCATGCTGTGCCCAATTGTGCTACTCTGCCCTTGGTTCCACACTCCATCCGCTCTTTGCCCCCTACGACAGAGCCTCGTTCCAATGTTCGAGAACAGACTTGACGACCATCATGAACTGGTCGGCGACTGCGCCATCGACCACGCGATGATCGAAGCCAATTGCCATGGTGATTATCGAGCGGATCGCAATCGTGTCATTGCCTTCCTTGTCGGTGAGTACCACTGGCTTCTTCACGATCGCGCCGAGATCTAGAATCGCAACCTGCGGCTGATTGATGATCGGAAGGCCAAAGTTCGCGCCGAAAATTCCCGGATTCGTAATCGTGAAAGTCCCGCCTGACACTTCCTCCGGCTTTAATTTCTTGGTGCGAGCACGTTCGCCCAGATCGTTGAGCGCTCGCTGCAGGCCAACGAAACTCAGTTCGTCTGCGTGCTTGATGACCGGAACGAGCAATCCCCAATCCAGCGCTACGGCGATGCCGATATTGATGTCGCGCTTGTAGTTGATGTTCTCGCCCTCGACCGACGAATTCATGATGGGCCATGCGCGCAAAGCCTGTGCCACGGCGCGGATGAAGAACGGGGTGTAAGTGAGTTTAAGTCCAGTGGCTTGCTGGAAGCGGCTCTTGTTCTTCTCGCGCAGCTTTACGATGCGTGTCATATCCACATCGAACACGGTATGCACATGCGCACTCGTTCGCCGTGAGGCGATCATGTGCTCGGCAATTTTCTTGCGCATCACTGACATCGGCTCAACCACGCCAGGCGTGCCTGCAAACTTCGACGCGGGAGTGGCCGCAGGCGCGACGGCGATCTTTTCGGCCGCCATCGGCGGCGCTGCCTTCGCGGCCGTTGCCGGAGCGGTCTTCGCGCGCTCCACAAATGCGAGGATGTCATCCTTTGTCACGCGACCGCCTGCCCCGCTGCCTTGTACCTGACGCAAATCCACGTTGTGTTCCGACGCGATTTTGCGCACCAGCGGAGAGGTGCGAACCTCTTCGCCGGACACCGCTTCAATCTCGCGTGCAGGTGCCTGGGAAGTCGCCACCGCTGCGGGCATGGGCTCTGCCGCTGGCTTCGGCGCTTCCGCCGCAGCATCGGCTCCTCCGATGACGGCAACCACGCTGTTGACCTGCACTGTGGCGTCGGCCTCGGCCTTGATCTGCGATAACACGCCGGAAACCGGCGCAGGAATTTCCGCGTCCACCTTGTCGGTTGAAATTTCAAACAGTGGTTCGTCGCGCGTAACCTGCTCGCCTACCTTCTTGAGCCATTTTGTGATGGTACCCTCGAAAATCGATTCGCCCATCTGCGGCATCACAACGTCGGTACCCGGACCGCTTTCTGCAGGCGCTTTGCCTGGAGCCTTATTGGCGACGGGAGTCGGCGCTGGCGAGCCTATCGCGGGTGCGGTCGTCGTCTCGGCAGCTTTCGGCGTCGCGCGCGGAGCGCTTCCAGCCCCGTCCCCGGATTCATCGATCACGGCGACCACGGCATTCACCTGCACTGTCTTTCCTGCCTCGGCCATAATCTGTTTCAGCACGCCGGAGGCTGGCGCAGGAATCTCGGCGTCGACCTTGTCAGTTGAGATTTCGAATAATGGTTCGTCCCGGGTGATCTTGTCGCCGGGCTGTTTCAACCACTTGGTGATGGTGCCTTCAAAGATGGATTCGCCCATCTGAGGCATAACTACGTCAGTCGGCATGCTCTTCCTTCCGCACTGTTTCTGGCCCTTCTATAGCGCCAATCCAAAATTATATACGCGCAGCGAACGACGTTTCTCCGCACATCACGATAGAGGGGCAGAACCCGGCCTTGGGATTCAAGTCGACCCAAGAATCTGCTCTCTATCGCTGCCCCACCACAATGTAAGTCCAGTCCGACACCTCATCGCTTTTCACCACGCCCCAATCGCCTTCTTCCAGCGTGCGTTCCACCGTGCCGCGCGCAATTCGATGCTCCAGCGGCGGACCCGGCGGACGCGTCGCATCCGGTCGCCAGTCCACGATTGCCAGCTTCGCGTTCGGAGCCGCAATCCGCGAAAACTCGCGTAGTGCCGCCGCATGATCGTCAATCTCATGCCACACAGCCGACAAAAACACTAGGTCGCACGAAGCCTCCGGCAGTCCGGTCGCCGAGTCCTCGCCCGCACAAAGTTCCACGTTTGTCGGCGCGTCACCTTCCGCCAGCTTGCCGCGAATAACCTCCCGCAGTTCTGCCTGCGGGTCCACCGCAAACACCTTTCCTGGAGCTACACGCCGCGCCATTGGCAGGGCAAAATATCCGCTGCCCGCTCCGATATCGGCCACGTTCAGCATGCCGCACGCTCCCACAGCGTCCAGAATTGCATTCACGGGAAATTGTTGACTCCGGTCAGGATCTTCCAGTTTGTCCAGGCGTTTAGGATCGAAACGACGTTCGTTGCTCATGCGGATGTGTTCGCCTTTCAACGCACAAGGTAGGGCTGGCCAGGATCGTCCAGAATTGCACGGGCATCGGCCACATCTTCCTGCCTCACCTTCAGCGCAATTCCTCCAGTCATGCCGTTATAGATGCCGCTGCTGATGCGGCTGAGGTACTCGTTTGAGCAAAAACACTCGATCCCCGCCGACTCCAGCCGTCCCCGCGCAAACAGAAACTCCTGCTCTCTCAGGAACTGAGCCACCACCACCAGCTCGGGGTTGTTCTCGTCTATCATCAACACAAATGTTACATGCTTCCACAGATGGCCTACACCCGCCTTCTTTCGGCGAATGCGGGAAACGCGCGAAGGTGTGGTACGGCTACTTACGAATCAACGTCGTCGGATGCGTCGGGTGGGTCCTCAAGCGGAGCATCCAGGAGCGCGCGTGCAGCAGCCAGGTCTTCTTTTCGGACGAGCAGTTTCAGGCCACCGTCCCCGCGCTTGGAGACCCCAACCGCAGATGTCAATAACGGGCCGCAGCATTCAATGCCTTCCGATTCAAGGAGCGCACGCACGACCAGAAGTTCCTGTTCGGAATCACATTCTCCCAACTCGACCAGCTCGGAGTCGGATTGAAAGTCCATGCGCAGGATTATCCCACAAGGCAGCCGCCGTCGCGCGGATTTGAACCTGTGACCCTCATCACATCCCCTCTTACCCTTCTCAGGACTATACTTTTCCTGTCATGGCCTTCCCAATTAATCGTCAGCGCCGTCTGCGCCGCACCGAAGCCTTGCGCTCGTTCGTGCGCGAAACCCGTCTTACTCCCACTGGATTTGTCTATCCACTTTTCATTTGCCCCGGCGAAGGCATCCGCAAGGAAGTTCGCTCCATGCCCGGCGTCTTCAACCTTTCCGTCGATGAGGCAGTGAAGGAGTGCCAGGAGGTCTATTCCCTCGGCATCCCGGCCATCATTCTTTTCGGATTGCCCGAAGTAAAGGATGAGATCGCCACCGGAGCCTGGGCCGAAGACGGCATCGTGCAGCGTGCTGCCCGCGCCATCAAGGCCGCTGTCCCCAACCTGCTCATCATGGGAGACGTCTGCCTCTGCGAATACATGTCCCACGGACACTGCGGCATCGTCAAAAAGGTGAACGGCTCCACCCCGGAAACCGAGTACGAAATCGTCAACGACGCCTCGCTCGACATCCTCGCCAAAACCGCCGTCTCCCAGGCCAAGGCCGGGATCGACATCATCGCCCCCTCCGACATGATGGACGGACGCATTGACGCTCTCCGCACCGCGCTCGACGCCCACGGATACGAAAACACGCCCATCATGAGCTATGCCGCCAAGTTCGCCAGCGGCTTCTACGGACCCTTCCGCGAAGCAGCCGACTCCGCACCATCCTTCGGCGACCGCCGCAGCTACCAGATGGACCCAGCCAACGCCCGCGAAGCCATGCGCGAAATCGAGCTCGACATGCAGGAAGGCGCGGACATGATCATGGTCAAGCCCGCCATCGCCTACCTCGACGTCATCGCCGAGGCCCGCATGCGTTTCGATGTCCCTCTCGGTGCCTACCAGGTCAGCGGCGAATACGCCATGATCAAGGCCGCCGCCCAGAATGGTTGGATCGACCACGACCGCGTCATGCTCGAATCCTTACTCAGCATCCAGCGCGCCGGAGCCTCCATCATCCTCACCTACTTTGCCAAAGAAGCAGCCAAGCTGATCGGATAATTAGACTATCTAGGAAGCAGGTGCCCCATATCTGCCGCTAGCAGATGTGGGGCTTTTGACTTGGGTGCAAGATAAGGAGTAGCGGAATTGTCGCCAGTCTGACAATCCTGCCGTCGTCCACGAAATACACTCCTACATCGTCAACCGCGACAAGTCCGAAGAGCGTGCCTGCGCCAGGAGGCGTGCCGGTGTGATCCACCAGCCTTGCCGCCACTTGTTTCCCTTGAGGCGTAGTTTCGACGATTCTCCCATCATTTCCATTCGTGGTGAGAATGTTTCCGTTCGACGCAAGAGTCAGTCCCAACGGGTCATTGAGAAACCCGCCACGACTCCGTCACACCGGTGCCTGCCGAGGTTCTCCGTACAGCAGCATCGCGGATAGCGGCGATTCTGTTATTAAGGCTGTCGGCGAGGTACAGCACGTCGTGATCCGCATCGAACACTACTCCGGTTGGCCCTATGACGAGAGCTGCGGGGTCTGTTCTCTCGGCGAGTCCGGAGGCGACCACTGTTGAGGAGACAACAGCCGGAATCGTTTGCGCGGACGTCGAGAGCAGGATTCGTACGACCGTCCCCTGGTTGACCTGCTTGGGACTGGCTTGCACAGTGTCATTCAGCACGTTCGCGGGTGGCCCATTCAAGCCTTCTTTTGGCTTGAGTGGGGTAGTTCGAGTGTAGACAATAGTCGGTTTTGTTCGGGATTACTGTTACCTAAATGGATGGGACAAAGACAAAGGCCGCCCGCGAGCGGCCTTTTCGATCTTCGTGTGGCCGGGGCATGATCCCGGCAGAGCACTGGCATCAATATGTGCGAACAATGACACCGAACCTCCTGGCGAAATTTGAACGATGGTCGTTCCGGCCCAGGTGCTGTTTGCAGGATTCGTGCTTTCTCCATCATCTTTACCGCCCACCGCATCCATACTCTCCATGAGACCACCCTGCGACGAAGCCGTAATTCGATCTGCGAGTACAACTGCCTTTCCGTGCGGGGCACAAGCGAGAGTCTGGATACTGGTTGCGACCATTCTGGCCTCCAGCATGGCTTTCATCGATAGCACGGTCGTCAACGTAGCTCTGCCTTCTATTCAATCCAGCTTCCATGCGACCGTTGTGGACGTGCAATGGGTCGTCGAGTCGTACGGACTTTTCCTTGGCGCGCTCATTCTGGTTGGAGGATCGCTTGGCGACCGCTTTGGGCGCCGCCTAATCTTTCTGGTGGGCGTCGTGCTATTCGCCGCGGCTTCGGCAGGTTGCGGACTCGCCTCGAACATTCATCAGCTCATCATTGCAAGGAGCATTCAGGGCGTAGGAGCCGCTTTTCTGGTGCCCGGCAGTCTGGCGATCATCAGCACATCGTTCGACGACAAGAGTCGTGGACAAGCCATCGGCACCTGGTCCGGATTTACGGCCATCACCAGCGCGGTCGGGCCGGTCCTCGGCGGATGGCTCGTCCAGCATGCTTCCTGGCGCTGGGCATTTTTCATCAATCTCCCACTTGCAGCGGCGGTCATCGCGATTTCACTTTGGCACATTCCGCAAAGCCATTCCTCCGTTACCGCGAGCGTCGATTGGACAGGAGCTCTTGTCGCCAGCATCGGTCTCGGCGGAATAGTTTTCGGATTCATCGAGTCCGTCAACCTCGGATGGCGGCATCCTCTGGTATTCGGGAGTTTAATCGTTGGCTTCGGCAGCTTGACGGCCTTCGTGTTCGTCGAAGCCCGAGTCACCTCGCCCATGGTCCCGTTGACGCTCTTCGAATCCCGCAGCTTCGGCGGCGCAAACCTGCTCACGCTCTTTCTGTATTCCGCGATTGGAATATTCTTCTTCCTCTTTCCGTTGAACCTGATCCAAGTCCAGCGATATTCCTCAACCGCAGCCGGTGCAGCCGTTCTCCCCCTGATTCTGCTGATGTTCCTGCTCTCCCGATGGTCCGGCGGACTCGTCGCGCGCTACGGGCCGAGAAATCCATTGATCATCGGCCCGCTGATCGCCGCCTTGGGCTTTGCTCTGTTCGCCTTACCCTCGGTGGGAGACAGCTACTGGAAAGTATTCTTACCCGCCATCATCGTTCTCGGATTCGGCATGGCGGTCACCGTCGCTCCGCTCACCACGGTTGTGATGACTTCCGTAAACCAGGAGCGCGTCGGCACCGCTTCTGGAATCAACAACGCAGTGGCCAGGGTCGCGGGCGTACTCGCCATTGCAGTGCTTGGCATCGTGATGGTGCACGCCTTCGGCTCCCGCCTCAATCGCAGCTTGGCTCACCTCTCGCTGTCGCCCGCAATCATGCATGACGTAAAAGCCGAGGAGATCAAACTCGCCGGATTGCAAGTGCCTACGGACCTCAGTCCCGATACAAGGAGCGCCATCAGCGAATCCATCGGCACCGCATTCGTCTTCGGATTCCGCATCATTATGATCGTCTGCGCCTGCCTTGCGCTGGCAAGTGCTGCGACTGCGTGGCGCATGATTCCGCAAGCCAAAATGGCTTCACAAGCGACCTATTCGTAGCGCGCTGATCAATCCCACAAACGCCAGAATGCCAGTTGAGACCAGCACCGTTGCCTGAGAAATCAGCAGACAATAGACACAAAAAATGGCAGGTACGGATCCGTCTCCGTACCTGCCTCAAAGCTCAGTCGATCAGTTTCAGTAGTCCTAAGGTGTAACCGTGACCGCGATCTGCACCTGCTGGTTCGGTGCTACGTTCTGCGCTGATCCCCCGGAAACAGTGGCATTCACAATCAGGTTTGTGGCTCCAAGCGGAGTCTGCGTGATGCCTTTTCCGCATCCCGTCATTGAAACCATGATCGTGAAGGTCATCATCACGAGCAGTCCCGCGATTACCAGCCGTTTGCGCTTACCGCCCCACAGCATGATTCCGAATGCACTGATGCCCATCGCTCCATACCACGGCTTCAGCGGATTCGTTGAGTTCCTGTGTCCGGCAATCGTTCCATTCCGTCCGGTTGTTGTAATCACCACCGACGTGGAGACTGGCTTGTTCTGCAGGTTCCCGGTCAACTGCGGTTGCGTGAATGAGCAGGTGGTAGCAACCGGCAAAGGTCCGCAGCTAAAGGTCACCGTGCCGGTGAAACCGTTCAGCGGAGTCATGGTAATCGTTGCTGTTCCCACCTTTCCCTGAGCAATCGAGAGTGTTGCGGGCGCGGTGAGTTGATAGTAGTTGACGTCCAGTGTGCCTGGAGCATTCGTCACCGCATAGTTGGACAGCCTATTGTTCGGGTCCACCAGCGTGCTGACAATTGGATAAGTTCCAACCGGGCTCGTCGGCGCGGCCACCGTAGAGTAAGTCGCCGTAATGCCATCCTGGCCCACCACGCCGGAGATGCTGCCGGTCAGGGTGGAATTTGCAACTCCAAACAGCCGTGTCTGGTTGATAACCGATACGGTGAGCGGCGCGGCCGTAACCGTCAGCGTTCCATTCGTGCTGGAGACAGAGTAGTTCGACAGCTTGTTGTTCGGATCGGCCAATACCGGGGCGATCATGTAGGTCGTTCCGGCTGCACTGGTTGCGGTGGCCGAGGTGACACCTGCAAACAAAGAATTACTCACCAGCTAAGGTGATTATTTTCGGGATGCGAAAGGAAATACTTAGCAATTCCAAATAAATGAGCGCCAGCAGAAGTATCGCCGCATCTGTAAATTGATCCAAGAGGAAGACCATGCTAGAGATGACCTATATCGGAGGACCCACCCTGTTGATCGAGTATGGCGGTCTCCGACTTCTGACCGATCCGACCTTTGACACGGCAGGTAAGGAATACACAACTGGACCCGTGACTCTATCGAAGACCGCAGGTCCCGCCCTTGATCTGACTTCCCTCGGTAACATCGACGTCGTTTTGTTGAGCCACGACCATCATGCTGACAATCTTGACCACGCCGGGCGCAACCTGCTGCCGACTGCAGGCAAAGTACTCACCACCATGGCAGGTGCAAAACGCCTCGGTGGAAACTCCCAGGGACTCCAACCTTGGGAGCACGTGGACGTTCCCGCTCCCAATGGCCGTACCCTGCGCGTGACCGGCACGCCAGCCCGCCACGGCCCCGAAGACGGAGACCGCGGACCAGTCACTGGATTCGTGCTCTACTTCGTGGATTCCCCCGAACGCCCAATCTATATCTCTGGCGACACGGTCTGGTACGAGGGCGTGGAAGAGATCATCCGCCGCTTTCCCGGCATCGCCTTGGCAGTCCTATTTCTAGGAGCCGCACGAATTCCCATCGTCCCCTCCCACCTGACCCTCACCGCCAGTGAGGCGATTCGATTTGCTCGCGCCCTACCTGCCGCCGCCATCGTGCCCGTACACTTCGCAGGATGGAAGCACTTTTCCGAGTCCCCAGAAACCGTGACCGAAGCATTCGTCGCAGCCGGACTGGGAGACCGACTGCACTGGCTCCCGGCTGGGGAGAAGGCGCCGCTCCCGCTCTCTTAGCCAGCCTTCGACATAAGTTCCCATGTGGCCCACAACCGCCCGCAGTTGGCGATTGTGGGATTCGGAGTAACCTCGCACTGAGGAATACAACTCTGCTGTTCCCCCATGTGGGCTCGCGTTTAGAGCAGTGAAGTTCATCTCTGTGCTCTAATTGTGATTTCCTGCTAACACCAGCATTCCCGGAGGACGAATTGAACCGCAATCCTGTTCACACGAGATGGCAGCATCTTGCCGCACTTCTGTTTTTCTGCACTTATTCCTTTTCCTTGCTTTCCGTAGCCCAGTCTTCCGACGGCAAAAAGCCGGGCGACGAACTCGCCGAGTGGATCAAGGAGAACTACACCAAATACGAATACCGTATCCCCATGCGCGACGGAGTCAAGCTTTTCACCAGCGTCTACGTCCCCAAGGATGCCAGCGAGCAGCACACTTATCCGATCCTCCTCGATCGCACGCCCTACACCGTCGCGCCCTACAGTGTTGATCAGTACAAGACCGCGCTCGGTCCCTCCGAACTCTTCACCCGCTCGAAATACATCTTCGTCTATCAAGACGTCCGCGGAAAATTCCTCAGCGAAGGCATCTTCGAGGACATGCGCCCCTACATCGCCGATAAGAAAAGTCCCAAGGATGTGGACGAATCCAGCGACACCTACGACAGCATCGACTGGCTCGTTAAGAACGTCCACCACAACAACGGACGCGTCGGTGCCTGGGGCATTTCCTATCCCGGCTTCTACTCCGCCATGGCCGCCATCGACGCCCATCCCGCGCTCAAAGCAGTCTCTCCGCAGGCTCCCATTGCCGACTGGTTCATCGGCGACGACTTCCACCACAACGGCGCGCTCTACCTGCCGCACATGTTCAACTTCATGTACACCTTCGGGCAGCCGCGTCCCGAGCCAACCACCAAGTGGGCTGAGCACATTGAACACGCAACACCGGATGGCTACAACTTCTTCCTCAACGTCGAGCCGCTCTCCAACGTGGACGCCATGTACTACCACAACAAAGTCGCGTGGTGGGACGAGATCATTCAGCATCCCAACTACGACCAGTTCTGGAAGGCCCGTTCCACGCCGCAGTTTCTGCGCAACATCAAGCCCGCCATGCTCACCGTAGGAGGATGGTTCGACGCCGAAGACCTCTACGGTGCCCTGCACACCTATCAGTCAGCCAACGCTCAAAGCCCCGACGGCGACGTAAAACTCGTCATGGGTCCATGGTTCCACGGCGGCTGGGCGCGCAGCGACGGCGACCACCTCGGCAACGTCTGGTTCAACGGCAAGCAGAGCGTCTTCTATCGCGAGAAGATCGAGTTCCCCTTCTTCGAACATCACCTCAAGGGCACTCCCGACCCGCAACTTCCCGAGGCCTACGTCTTTGAAACCGGCACTAACGAATGGAAGCGCTACGACGCATGGCCGCCCAAGCAGGCCAAATCTGCCGCGCTCTACCTCGGCCCCAATGGCCAGCTCAGCTTCACCAAACCCGCCACCGGAGCGGACTTCGACGAATACATCAGCGACCCAGCCAAGCCCGTACCTTTTATCCCCGCCACCGAAACCGGCATGACCCGCGAGCACATGACCGACGATCAGCGTCAGGCCTCGCGCCGCACCGACGTACTCGTCTACCAGACTCCGATCCTCACCGACGACGTCACCATCGCCGGTCCCCTCAAGCCCGAACTCTTCGTCTCCACCTCGGGCACCGACTCGGATTTCGTCGTGAAACTCATCGACGTTTACCCCGACAATTTTCCCGACAACGAAGCCAACCCCAAAGACGTCCACCTCGGAGCCTACGAACAACTCGTTCGCGGCGAACTCTTCCGCGCCCGCTTCCGCAACAGCTACGAAAAGCCCGAGCCCTTCGAGCCCAACAAAATCACCAAGGTCGCCTACGAAATGCCCGATGTGAACCACACCTTCCGCCAGGGCCATCGCATCATGATCCAGATACAGAGCACCTGGTTCCCGCTTGTGGATTTGAACCCGCAGCGGTTCGTCCCCAACATCTATAACGCCAAACCCGCTGACTTCCAGAAGGCCACCGAACGCGTCTATCACTCCGGAGCCAACGAATCCCGCATCAACGTCCTCGTGGTTCCCCACTAAGGTCGCTCGCCCATCCTCCGGTTCGCAGGAGGATGGGCTGCGTAAAGCTATGTCATCCTGAGCGAAGCGAAGGACCTCGGGATACCTCTGTTGCTCTTGCTGTTGCTCTTGCTGTTGCTCTTGCTCTTGCTGTTGCTCTTGCTCTTGCTGTTGCTCTTGCTCTTGCTGTTGCTCTTGCTGTTGCTCTTGCTCTTGCTGTTGCTCTTGCTCTTGCTCTTGCTCTTGCTCTTGCTCTTGCTCTTGCTGTTGCTCTTGCTCTTGCTGTTGCTCTTGCTCTTGCCTTTGCTTTGTTCTTAGCGTGTCATCCTGAGCGAAGCGAAGAACCTCGACCCGCCGATCTCTTCCGGATTACACGCCCTCACCATCGCGCGAGTATCCTATCTACAGCATGATCTCCATCCTCAATCTCGGCCGCTGTGACTACTCGACCGCCCTCCGTCTCCAGGAAACTCTCGTCGATCTCCGCAAGCAGAACCGCGTCCCCAACACCCTGCTCTTCGTCGAGCACCCTCCTGTCATCACCCTCGGACGCAACGCTCGCGACTCAAACATCATCGCCTCCTCTGAGCAGCTAGCTGCCCAAGGTGTCGATGTCCACGAGATCAACCGTGGCGGAGACGTCACCTTCCACGGCCCCGGCCAACTCGTCGCATACCCCATCTTCGATCTGCGTTCCTTCGATCCGAAGCTAGGAGTCATCGACTACGTCCGCCGCCTCGAAGAAGTCCTCATGCGCATCTGCGCCCAGTACACCATCGAAACCCAACGAATCCCCGGCATGACCGGAGTCTGGACCTACGCCACCCCTCCCCCGCTCCTCAATGGCCGCCCCATGGGACGCGACTACACTCCAGCCTACGAAACAGCGAACCCGGGTGGCCCACATATGCCCTCTTTTGGCATGTGTGGGGACGAGCAAGCCCCCCAAGTCTCCTCCTACTCCGAACGAAAAATCGCCGCCATAGGAGTCCACATCTCCCGCGGAGTCACCTCTCACGGCTTCGCCCTCAACGTCACGACGGACCTGGATTTCTTCAACCTCATCGTCCCCTGCGGCCTAACCAAGCCAGTCACTTCCATAGAATTCGAAACCGGCCTGCGCCCTACGCTCGACGAAGTGATGACCCTCGCCTCCCGCACCTTCGGCGAACTCTTCCGCTCCCAAATGCTCTGGCTCGAATCCATCCACGATCTTCTCCCCGAAGACCCTCCCCAAGACACTCCCACCCGCGCCCCGGAAAACGAGCGACGCATCGCCTCCGACGACATCCACTTGGCGTGATTTAGCGGCCTCCCGACTCACTATTGCCGATGGATCGATTGACGCAGTTCACTGGCTGACTTACCATCATCTCCGCATGAAGAACCTCCCACGACTCGCCCTCCACGTAGCGGGAATTGTTGGGGCGAGTCTCTATCTCTGTGCGCATCCCATCCAGACTGGTCCGTCCAAAGCAATCGATGCGGAGAGCATTCGACGCGTGCAATTCGCCCCGGCATCAGAACTAGAACACGGATTGCCAGACATGCCGTTTGTGGATTGGCTGAAGAGCACAGTAGGGCCAAACACCTCGATTATCTGGGAAACGAATGATTGCGGCGAACAAGATGGATCGGGCAACCAGGAAAGCGTCCCGGTCTGCGTCGATGCGGAGGCCATGCTTGGGAATGAGCTGCGGCTCTCAATCTGGATTGCCGTCGGATCTCAGAACCTTCAGGAGCCAGGCCGGCCTCCTGACTTCTCGACAAAGCCTGCGCTGTTTTGGGTCGATCTCTCTTCGGGGGAACACCAACTTGGTTGCCAGCTTCGATTGGCGGATATCCCGGAACTGCTCAAGCTCTCATCCATGTCTCATGAGAAAGCTGTCAAATGGTGTAGTGGCCGCCTCGAACGGAGCTGATTGGTCCGGATGCTGGCAGCTGCGATAATAGGGCACAGTATGACTCTCATGCCCACCCCGCTCCAACACACCAGCGCCGGCGCCCTTGAGTTCGAACGCCTCCGCGAAATCGTGCGCGGCTGTTGCCAGAGCGAACTCGGCCAGCACGCAGTGGATACGCTCGCCCCCACCACCGATGCCGAATGGATCGACCGTCAGCAGCAACTCACTGCCGAAGTGCGTGCCTTCCTCCGCGCCGGCGGACGCTTTGATTTCGGCGGACTCATCGATCCCACGCAACTCGTGAAGCGCGCTCGCATTCAGGGAGCCACGCTCGAAACCACCGAGCTTCGCGACGCCATCCTCGTCATCGACCGCGCCGCCGAATGGCGTGAAGCTGTCGCCCATCCACCGCAAGCTCTTCGAGGGCCCTGGCCTGCAATCGAAGAACTCTCTGCCGCAATCGAGGATTTCACTCCGCTCCTGCGCTATTTCGCCAACAAGTTCGCGCCCGACGGAACCCTCGACGACAACGCCTCGACCGCCCTCAGCGGCATACGTCGCGATATCGAGCGGCAGCGCCGTGGCATTCAGAACTCGCTTCGTAGCTATCTTCGCCGCCTCTCCGAAGGCGATGCTCTGCAGGACGAACTGGTCACCATCCGTGGCGACCGTTTCGTCATCCCCATCAAAACCGAGCAGAAGCGCCGCGTCCAAGGTGTCGTTCACGGAGCCAGTTCCTCTGGCCAAACCGTCTTTGTCGAGCCGCTCGAAACCATCGAGCAGAACAACGAACTCGTCCGCCTCCTCGAAGAAGAGCAGCGCGAAATCCAGCGCATCCTCCTTGAAATGACCTCCCGCCTCGGCCAGCAATCCGGGGCCATTCTCGCCGCCGTCGAAGTCCTCCGCGAACTCGAACTGCAATTTGCCAAGGCCCGCTTCGCCGAACAGTATCAGTGCACCCGCGTCAAACTGCTCGCGCCCATCCCGGGTGGCCCACATCCGCCCTCTGTTGGCGAATGTGGGAACAAGTTTGCTGCTTCCGCCAACTCACTCGTCCTCATCGACGCCCGCCATCCGGTCATGGAGCGCAACCTGCGCTCGCGCGGCAAGTCCGTCGTCCCGCTCACCCTTGAGATGGATCGCACTCAGCGCCAACTCATCATTAGCGGCCCCAACACGGGCGGCAAAACCGTCGCTCTCAAAACCGTAGGTCTGCTCGTTCTCATGGCCCAGGCCGGAATCCCCGTCCCCGCCGAGCGCGCCGATCTGCCCATCTGCGACGCGGTCCTCGCCGACATTGGCGATTCGCAATCCATCGAGCAAAACCTCTCGACGTTTTCCGCGCATGTCACCAACATCGATTTCATCTCTCACACCGCCACCGCCCACTCGCTCGTCCTGCTCGACGAACTAGGTTCAGCCACCGACCCCGAAGAGGGAGCCGCCCTCGCCGTAGCCATCGCCGAACACTTCCGCCAAGCTGCGGCCCTCACCATCATCTCCACCCACCACACCGCGCTCAAGATCTATGCCACCAACTCGCCGGGAGTTCTCAACGCCGCCGTCGGCTTCGACGAAAAAACTCTCGCGCCCACCTACGAGCTGCGCGTCGGAGTTCCCGGAGCCTCCGCCGGAATCAACATTGCGCAGCAGATCGGGCTCAACCCGCAGATCATTGCCGATGCGCGTCGCCGCCTAAGCACCCAAACGCAGGACATCGCCGGCTTCCTCGACCAGTTCCACTCCGATATCCGAGAGATTGAAATCGAGCGCCTCCATCTTCGCCAGCGCGAGCAGGAAGTAGCCCGCGAGCGCAGCCGCCTCGAAGCCGAGGGCCTCAAAGAGCAGCGCGATAAAATCCGCGATCTCGAAAAGAAGCTTGACTCCCTCATGCGCGATTTCGAATACCACGCCCGCGAGGCCGTCGCCGCCGTGCAGGACCGCGCCGCCGCCCAGAAGCTAGGCAAAGAAGCCGAACGCCGCATCGCCAAAGCTCGCCGCGAATTCCGCGAGCAGTTCAATCAAACCGTAGTCGCCCACACCACCGGCTCTGATCGCGGAGACGAAAACGCCCGCCCCCACGTTGTCGCTCGCGTCAGCGTCGGAGACACCGTTCAGCTCAAATCCATAGGCCGCACCGGCAAGGTCGTCCGCAAACTTGAGGGCGAAGCCATCGAAGTCCAGATCGGCCCCATGAAGATGCGCGTGCCCCTCGACGACATTGCCGCCGTCATCGGCCAGGCCGCCAACAATCCCGTCACCGCCGCTCGCAACAAAGGCATCAACATCCGTCTTCGCGACGATGAAGATGCCTCTGCCCCCACCGAACTCAACGTCATTGGCCGCAACGTTGACGAAGCCACCGCCGAGGTGGAAAAGTTTGTCGATCGTGCCTTCCTCGCCGGACTCTCCCACATCCGCATCGTCCACGGTTCCGGCATGGGAATCCTGCGCCGTGCTCTCCGCGAATACCTCAAGCGCCATCCCCAGGTGATCGGCGTAACCGAACCGCCCCAAAATCAAGGCGGCGGAGGAGCCACCGAAGTCGAACTAAAGGTGTAGTCTGCAACGGAGTGCTCAGGTGAGAGGAAACAGTAGCGGTATGTCCCTACATCTCACACCGACAGACCTGTGAGCGGATGCGGCGCACCGAATCATCTCGCGGAAACCAAATGAGCAAGTCTCTCGCAAATCATCTTCGATCCTTGTCCCTGGCTGCTGCCTTGCTTTGTTCTTGTCAGTTTGACGCCCAGGCAGAGCAAATCCCCGTACGCTATCCAGAAGGCACCCTCCACGGTCTTCTCGCCTTGCGAACAAAAGACGGACATGTGCTTGGAGTCGGTGACCTCACCCAAACAGTCCATGGCGACGAAGTCACATCCCGCTTGATTTTTCATTTCAAAGATGGCTCGGTAGACGACGAAACAGCCGTCTTTTCCCAACGCGGCAAGCTGCAGCTCATCTCCGACCACCACATACAAAAGGGACCTTTCTTTCCTCATCCGATGGATGTCTCAATCGACGTTCACAGCGGTCAGGTCACTGTCCGCGCTACTGGAAAGGATGGCAAGGAACAGGTCACGACTGATCACTTGGATCTCCCGCCGGATATCTCCAACGGCCTGATTCTCGTCATCGCCAAAAACATACGTCCCGACACACCGGAGACGAAAGTATCCATGGTCGTAGCCACTCCCAAGCCGCGCCTTGTGAAACTCGCCATCTCTCCTCGCGGGCAAGATCCCTTCTCGCTGCAAGGTTCCCAACGCAAGGCAACGCATTATGAAATCAAGTTCGAACTCGGAGGCGTCACCGGACTCGTCGCGCCGCTGATCGGTAAGCAACCACCCAACGTTCAAATTTGGATCGCCGACGGAGCAACTCCGGCGTTCGTCAAAGAAGAAGGTGTGCTCTATCTCGAAGGCCCCATCTTAAACATCCAGTTGACCATCCCTGTCTGGCCCACTGCCTCCAAATCCAAGTAATCGTGAGCCCAAATCGACTCACAATTCGACACTCTGATGTTAATCGGAAGGGAACAATCTCTCGCCGCTCGGTACTGTCCTAATTTGCTCTGACCGCATACGGACAATGGTATCTCGATTGCCTTGACATCAGTGCTACTCTGTCTGAGGAAAGGGTAATCTCGTGGGAGATTGGATCAAGGTCAAGGTTCCGCGACAGTCTTACTATTTCCCTCAATGCTGCGCGGACTGCTTATGCACCGGTTCCCTCACTGCACTGGTACTTAGTTCCGACGAGCGAAAGCTAAAGAGCTTTCATTTGGTCTCGGCGCGGTACGAGTATCTCACGGTAGAGGTTCCCTATTGTGAGCAGTGCGCCGCCCGCCAATTGAAATGGGGTAAGATGGGACAACGGTTAATGTTGCTGGCCATAATCGTGAGTGTCTGTGTTGGCCTCTGGTTTGACATTGGAAGCAGGGAAACTGGGTTACTTACGGTTGTATTGGCGGCCCCAGCGATCTGGCTGATGCTTTATCGGGATTGGACAGTTCGAGTCAAGGCATACGACCGGGACACGGTTACGTTTTCATTTAAGCGTAGTGAGTACGCGCAAGAGTTTGTACGAATGAACGAAGTGGAGGCAAACGCCGCATTGACAGAATAGAAAACCCCGGTGCCAGCCGGGGAGGGTTTGTTCGCTCTGAGGCAAACTATGCCACAGGAGCGAGGTCATGTCTGATCAATCCAAGCATTCAACTACCACCGAGACATTGCCATCAGGAAGCACGATCTGCAAAAACGGTGGTACGAAGGTCTCGCCGAAATCCCCAGGGAATGGTGCTTCGTCTAATCGCTCAAATTCTGCACCACGGAGCGACATTTCTAACTCTGTTCCTGCTTCAGCAAGCCTAAAGACGACGATGGGCTTTGCCGCCGTTGGTGCTCGCCAGATTCGGACTTTCGAGCCCATACCGTTGTCAGATGTACCAAATGAAACAAGCCACAGCGTCTTGTTGGCGGTATTCCAGTTTTTCAATGTTGATAACCCTTCAAACCATGACGCCATATTTCTCCTTTGTGCCCGTGACTTCGGGCTCAAGACAGCAGAGTGGTTAGCGGCCAAATTTCACTGGCAATGCCAGCGGCCATTGCAGGCGTTGTCTGCAATGTTGAATGGGCCCGGCAGAAATTGTAATGCGCGAAGTGCAAAGCGCAAGCTGCTTTCAGGTTCTCCAGTTTCTTCGAAAAAGCGTTCGTCAGCCGAGTGAACCGCTTCATCTGCATACGCATGGTGAGGTTTTGCCGTTCGACGTGTGAGGTGCAGATGTGGCGTATATCGGGCTGCCCATCCCTGATCTTGGATATAACCTCGATGATTGGGCTTGGGGAGTATCTTTCGGTTCCGTGCTGGCCGTAGTCGCCGTATAGCTTGATGAGCTGGGCGAAGTCGGTCTGTCCGGCAAACACATCCTCGACGGCGCGTTCATAGAACACGAACCCATCCGTGGTGAGTTGGAAGCGAAGGTCTTCGACTAGGCGTTTCTGAATATCCACCAGCAGCGCGTATGTGGTTTCCTTGGTTCGCTTGCCTACTACGAACGAAGGAACCAGTTTAGAATCCGCGTCCATTGCAACGAACACCCATTGGCTGCCTAGCTCAGGCGAATCGTCGCTGCGAACGTGCTTGTCTTTCTTCCCGACATAGCACCAGATTTCATCGGCTTGGACGTACTTCGCGTGAACGTTGTGAATGTGTGAGTCGAGCAGGGCCGCGCAGTTCTCTCCAGTTTCGACTAGCAATCGGCAGATGGTATCCCGGTGAACTCCGGTCATACGTTCGGTGCTGCGAATGGAATTGCCCTCGACTAAGGCAGAAATTACGGCGAGTTTCTTTTCGGGCTTAAGTATGTACATGGGGCTTTGGCTCTCACTATTTGCGCGCCTTTCTTACCTTGGTGGAGGCGGCATCATTCTCCTTTCGCGCTGGGTATATCGCGTACATTACCCAACGAAAGAAAACTCTCCTTCCCTGATTTGCGGGATTCGAACAGCGGCCAGTGTCGTTTCCGGGCTGATTCGATAGCTTGCCGAGTGGCTCCCTTTATGCCGAGAGCGTCTAGGAAAATCAGGATCTCTCCGATACGGGCTTCTTTGGCGACCTTAAGGTATTCTTCCATCGCCTTCCAGAGCGGCATTTGTTTTCGTAGTTCTTTGGGCCGGGGCGAAGCGGACAGTTCACCCTTTACAACGCCACCTTCGTCGCTATCGGCCAAGGTTTTTACGTTGGCTTCTCCGAGCAAGCCGAGAAGCGTCTGGATTGCCAATTCGCTGCTATTGAGTTGTCCCTCGCAATCAACATAGCGGTGATACGCCTCTGCCAGCTTCTTTAGATCGTTCCGCAGTGCTGCCTTTTTGCGGCACTCATGCGCCAACTTCTGCTGCATTGCGTCGATAACATCATTGGCACTCGGCATAACGAGAGAAGCATATGCCGAGTGTGCAACCGTGTCAATAAAATAAGTTGCATTAGGGTTTGTTTGTAGTTGCGTGGTCTTTTTGGGCCTACCGGGGCGCATCATTCCTCACCCCCAGATTTGAAACTAGGACAGTACCCGCTGCTCAAACTCACTACCTCAATTGGAAAATGATTTACCATCTCTCAGGCCAATCCATCCGATCGAACTCACACGAAACCAGCCGCTCCCAACTCGCTTGCTGATCAAGAAAACCTTCGTGAACCGCCGAGCCGTATAGAATATCTCCATCCCATGACGACCCGACTCGATCAGCAGATCAACTTCATCCTCGAAATCGATAAGCTCAAGTCCATCCTCCGCCAGACGCCCATCACCGGCTCCGAGCCGCGTCAGGAAAACACTGCGGAACACTCCTGGCACATCGCCGTCATGGCTTCGTTGTTTGCCGAGTACGCCCCCGCTGCCGTAAATGTCTCCCGTGTTGTCGGCATGCTTCTCGTGCATGACATCGTCGAAATCGATGCCGGAGACACCTTCGCCTACGACGCCGGCGGCTACACCGACAAAGAGGAGCGTGAGCGCCTCGCCGCCGACCGTCTTTTCGGACTCCTCCCTGCCGCTCAGTCCACCGAACTTCGCGCCCTCTGGGACGAATTCGAGGACTTTTCCACTCCCGAATCGCGTTACGCCAACGCTCTCGACCGCCTGCAACCGCTCTTGCTCAATTCCCGCACCGGAGGCGGTTCCTGGGCCAATCACCAAGTCTCACGCGACCAGGTTCTCGTCCGCATGGAGCCCATTCGCACCGGCATTCCGGAGCTCTGGACCACCGTTCTGGCCATCGTTGACGACGCCAGCGCCCGAGGCTGGTTGGCCACCTAAGCCGTGGCTGGTTATCACTTTCCAGCTAAGGTGAAAGATTTATATGCACCAATGAAGTCGCATTTTGCACACCCCCTCAGGGCTAAAAACCCCTTTGTAACAGCTTTTCCACAGACTTACGGCCCAATCCTGCCCACCCAGCCCCCTCAATGGGGCAGACTAGTACCGTGGCTAACCCCGGAGACTTTGCTTACACGGTCAAGCAGCAGGCCGACATCGTCCGCATCATCGGCGAGTACGTAAAGCTGCGCAAAGCTGGGGCGCAGAACTACTCTGGACTCTGTCCCTTCCACGGCGAAAAGACTCCTTCGTTCTCCGTCCATGCCAGCCGCCAGTACTTCCATTGCTTCGGCTGCGGCGTCTCGGGAGACGTTTTCACCTTCGTTCAGAAGATCGAAAACATCACCTTCCCCGAAGCTGTCCGCGCCGTCGCCCAGAAGCTCGGAATCGCCGCTCCCAAGGCCCAGTTCAACTCTCCACAGGAAGCCAAAGAGGCCCGCACCCGCGGCCTCCTCCTCGATCTCCATGAAGCCGCCTGCCTCTGGTTCCAGGAGCAACTCCGCCGTCCCGAAGCGGCTGCCGCTCGCGAATACCTCCACGGTCGCGGCCTCGACGATGAAGCTATTGCCCGTTTCCGCATCGGCTTCGCTCCCGAATCCGGCTTCCTCCTCCGTGACAAGCTCAAAGGACTCGCCGACGAGGACGCCCTACGCGAAAGTGGTCTGTTCAGTTGGAAAGAAAAGGAAGAGTCTCGAACCGGAGAGCCATCGAAGCCCGCTCCCGCCGCCCTCTACAGCAAGTTCCGTAACCGCATCATGTTCCCCATCTGCAACGAGAGCGGCAAAATCATTGCCTTCACCGCCCGAACCCTTGCCACCGATGAAAAGTCCGGTCCCAAGTATCTCAATTCGCCCGAGACGCCCATCTACAGCAAGTCTCGGGTCTTGTTCAACTTGCACTTGGCCAAAGAGGCTATCCGCCGCCTCGACTACATCATCCTCGTCGAAGGCCAAATGGACTGCATCTCCGTCTTCAATGCCGGATATCACAACGTCATCGCCTCCAGCGGCACCGCCTTCACCGAGCCTCAAGCCCGCCTGCTCGCCCGCTTCAGCAAAAAGATTGTCGTGAATTTCGACCCCGACACCGCCGGAGCCGCCGCCGCAGAACGCTCGCTTGATTTGTTGGTTGCTGAGAGTTTCACTATCAAAGTGCTGACGCTGGATACAGGTTATGATCCTGACCTTTTCATTCGAAGAAAAGGACCTGACTCATACAAAACTGCACTGTTGGAAGCTCGAGATTATTTCTGGTTCCTTTGCGACCGTGCCACTTCCAAATACCCACGGAAGGATATGGAATCTCGAACAAAGATTTTCGAATTCTTGAAGCCGCGGATTGAGCGAGTACCGAACAAGACAGAAAGGCTTCAGGTCGCGAACGATCTCGCCCAGCGTCTTGGTATTGATGGAAGCATTGAGTTTCGTGGATTTCAAGAAGCCATTTTGGGTCAGGTGAAAAGAATCAATTCACTGAAATCCGGCTCAACTCTATGCAGTCCTGAAATCGGTGAAGCGGAGGCGATCTTGATCCGCATATTGTGCTCGGGATCCGAACTCGTGTTCACCTTTCTGGACGAGAACGGCCAGGAGCAGGTTTACAACCCAGCCGAGCAGGCATATTACACTCTCAATTCGGAGCAGTTGCACAAGGGGCTGCGTTCTGAGGCGCTTATTGATGCGGTACTAAAAGGGCTAGCCGAAGGCGCCGATCTCATGACCATCCCGCTGTCCGAGGAAGACCGGAAACTGTTCATGTCAGTCCTCATGAAGGATCACGAAGAGCCCACCGCCGACCTTCTCAACGGCGCGATCCAGGCACTCCGCTATCAGCAACTTGAACGGAGGGTGAGGGAAATCAAAGCGCATATTATCGAGGAAACGCGAAAAGGTGAGGACCCAGTCGCGCTTGCCCGGCTCACTCTAGAGAAACAACAGTTGGAACGCAACCTTCGTCAGCTCTCGCCTTCCTAGTCACCACTGAAGTAGACAGCTGAAGTAGACAGTGCCCTTCGTCTCGCCAAAACTGTTTGAAGAACCTGCTTGCAATCAGCCGCAAAACAGGACAAAATTTCGCACCAGCAAACCTGTGGGGGTGAGCTCATGGAACAACTATGGACAATGCGGCGCAAAGACCGCGAAATAGACGACGTCGAAGCTCGCCAGATTCTCAAGTTCGGCGAGTACGGAGTTCTCAGCACCGTCGGCCCCGACGGCTCGCCATACGGCGTCCCTGTCAGCTACGCCTTCCATGACGGAGTCATTTACTTTCACTCCGCGCCCGAAGGCCGCAAAATCGAGCACTTGAACGCCGTCCCCCACGCCAGCTTTTGTGTCGTAGGCGCCACCGAAGTGCAGCCGGAAATGTTCAGCACCCGATACGAGAGTGCCATTGCATCCGGTGAAATCCGCGAACTCGAAGGTGACGAAAAGCAGACCGCCCTCGGCTTACTCATTCAGAAGTATTCCCCCGATTTCATTTCGCAGGGAATGGAGTACATCGCCGAGTCCCAGTGCGCCACCCGTCTCTTCGCCCTCCAAGTCTGCCACCTAACTGGCAAGCGCCGCCGCTGATCCTGTGGACTCTGTCGATCGCAAGATATTCTGGATACTCTTCACCATCCTCAGCCTCTTCGGCTATTTCCTCCCTTTCGGATGGGCGATCGCCGAGATGTTCGCGGCTCTGATCCTAAGCTGGTGGATCGTCTATCGTTCCGGTGTGCTCTAGACGTTCTATCTTGCTTTCGCCCTGAACTCCCCAGAATTCCCCGATCCCCCCGCTTTTTTCCCACTTTCGGCTCTTGATTTCCTCTGCTTCCTCTGCAAAAATGGTGAGGTTCCCGAACCTTGGGACAACTCTCCGCCATCTAAAGGCTTAAGGCCTTCTCGCCCGATAGGCGACTTGCCCGTAGGCGGAGCGGGCACTCATGTGTACTGCGTGGTAAAATATAAGGGTTTCGGCTCGTTTTCGGTCCAAATTGCGACCGGACGGCCGAATTGTGATTTTTTTGGGGTTCTCCTCCACCTCAGATGATTTTTTCGGCTGCCTACGGCGCCAGTGAAGGGTATTGCTCTTGGCTCTCGACGATAAATACGAAGATATTCAAAAGTTGATCGATACCGGCAAGGAAAAAGGTTTTCTCACCTACAACGAGGTGAACGACCTTCTGCCGAACGACATCAACTCCCCCGACGATCTCGACGATCTGCTTGGAATGATCGGAACCCAGGGAATTAACGTCCTTGAAGACACCAAGCTTCCCTCGGAGAAGAAGTTCGATCCCGATGCCGAGGAGTCCGAAGACGTTGAACTCGACCTCACCCCCGGTGCGCTCGAGAAGACCAACGACCCCGTTCGCATGTACCTCCGCGAAATGGGTACCGTCCCCCTTCTCACCCGTGAAGGTGAAGTCGAAATCGCAAAACGCATCGAGCGCGGACAGATCCGCGTTCTCAAATCTCTATCGCGCTCGGCCATCGTCATTCGCGAAGTTCTCGCCATCGGCGACGATCTCAAGCGCGGTGTTCGTTCCGTAAAAGAAGTCGTGGTCTTCGACGAAGAAGAGATCACCGACGAAGTCATGCTCGGCCGTCTCAAGGAAATCACCGGAAAGATCGACGACCTTGGCCGCCATTACAAAAAGGGACTCGCCCTCGCCACGAAGATCGCCGAACTCGGCCCCGCCGGCAAGGACAAAAAGAAGCAGAAGGATTATCGCAAGATTCACTGGGGACTCGGACGCGCCCAGGTAGAGGTTAGCCGCTCCATTCGCAACCTCCGCTTCACTAACCAGGAGCGCAAGCGCCTCATCGACCGCGTCAACAAAACGGTCGAGAATATGAAGGCGCTCGACCGCCAGGTCCTGAATCTCGAAAAGCGTTGCGAGTTCACCAAGAACGAAGAGCAGAAGAAGGAAATCCGGAAGCAGATTCGCACCGTGCGCACCGACATGGAGCGCATCGAAGTCGAAGCCGGAGCCGTCTTTACCGAGCTCAAGCGTACCCAGCGCGAAATCATCCAAGGCGATATGGATGCCGAGCACGCCAAGCGCGAGCTCATCGAGGCCAACCTGCGCCTCGTCGTCTCCATCGCCAAAAAGTACACCAACCGCGGCCTCCAGTTCCTCGACCTCATTCAAGAGGGCAACATCGGCCTCATGAAGGCCGTCGACAAATTCGAGTATCGCCGCGGTTACAAATTCTCGACCTATGCTACCTGGTGGATTCGTCAAGCCATCACTCGCGCTATCGCCGATCAGGCCCGCACCATCCGCATCCCGGTGCACATGATCGAGACCATCAACAAGCTCATCCGCACCAGCCGTCAGCTAGTGCAGGAGCTTGGCCGCGAACCAACCAGCGAAGAGATTGCCCGCCGCATGGACATCCCTGTCGCCAAGGTCCGCAAGGTCCTGAAGATCGCCCAGGAGCCCATCTCTCTCGAAACCCCAATCGGTGAAGAGGAAGATTCACACCTTGGAGATTTCATCGAAGACCGCGCCGTAGTCTCGCCCGCCGAGGCCGTCATCAACGTGAACCTCAAGGATCAGACCTCGCAGGTCCTGCGCACCCTGACTCCTCGCGAAGAGAAGGTCATCAAGATGCGCTTCGGTCTCGAAGATGGTTCCGAACACACGCTCGAAGAAGTCGGCCAGTCCTTCGCCGTCACCCGCGAGCGCATCCGCCAGATCGAAGCCAAGGCCCTTCGCAAGCTGCGTCACCCCTCGCGCTCCCGCAAACTCCGCGCCTTCATGGACGGCGTCCACGATTAACTAACGTCTTGCATACACAATGGGCACGGCTCTCCGCCGTGCCCATTGTGTTTCTGCTTTTGTGTTAGGTCTTTGCTCTTAGCTTTGTTCCTGACGTCGTGTGGTAGGTCTCTGCTCTCAGCTTTGTTCTTGACGTCGTGCCTTGCTGTTTTGTGTATAGGTCTCTGCTCTTTGTCTTTGTTTCTTGAGGTGTCATCCTGAGCGCAGCGAAGGACCTCGGGGTTCTACCTCCCGCTCCCGCCTCGGCTTATTCTGCCTCTAACTGCCGCCGCATTTGCCGTTGCTTTTGCTTTCAAGCTTGCGAAACCTTTTCTGCTTTTGTGATAGGTCTCTGCTCTTAGCTTTGTTCTTGACGTCGTTCTTGACGTCGTGCCTTGCTGTTTTGTGTTAGGTTTCCGCTCTTTGTCTTTGTTCTTGAGGTGTCATCCTGAGCGAAGCGAAGGACCTCGGGGTTCTATCTCCCGCTCCCGCCTCGGGCTTATTCTGCCTCTAACTGCCACATTTGCCCGTTGCCTTTGCTTTCAAGCGAAACCTTGCCCTTACTCGTACCTTAGCGCCTCAATCGGGTCCAGATTCGCCGCCTTCCAAGCAGGATAGATCCCAAACACCAGTCCAATGAATCCCGACGACGCGAACGCAAACACCGTCCATTGCAGACTCATCGTTGCCGGCAGCGCCGGCATCAGCGCCGCGATCAAATACGTAATCACTCCCCCGATCACAATCCCAATCACTCCACCCACTGCGGTCAGCACCATTGCCTCCAGCGTGAACTGCAGCAGCACGTCGTGCCTGCGTGCACCCACTGCCTTGCGCACTCCAATCTCTCTCGTACGTTCGGTAACGGAAACCAGCATGATGTTCATCACCCCCACGCCGCCCACAATCAGCGCCACGCTCGACACGGCGAACATGAAGATGAACACTCCGCCCGTCACCTGGTTCCACACCTGCACAATCGAATCCTGGCTAAAGACCGCGAAGTTGTCCGGCTGATCCGGTTTCAGCTTGCGCCGCCTTCGTAGCAGATCGCGCATCTCGTCCTGTGCCTTCGCCATGTCCGGCTGCGAAGTGGCTTTCACCGAAATCCAGTTCTGCTTCATCTCCGGATGCAGTTTCTTGAACGTGAAGTAGGGAAACATCACGATGTTGTCTTCCGGATTCGCGCCACCGCTGAATGCGTCCTTCTTCTTCTCCGAAACCCCCACCACCGTGAACAACTCGCCCTCGATATTGATTTCCTTGCCGATCGGATCTGTTTCAGCGAACAGCTCATTAGCCGTATCGTTTCCAATCACGATCACCGGCATCCGCTGCTCGTCTTCCGTCTGCGTAAACCATCGCCCCTTCGCCACGCCGTAGTCATACACTTCTTTGGTGTCGAACGTGTCGCCTTCCAGAATCGTGTTTTTCGCCACGTGTCCTTCGTATTTCACCGAATAGCTTCCTGTCCCGAACTGCGGCAGAAACAGCCGAATCGACGGAGCCGCGGCCTTCACATGCGGCAGGTCTTTCATCGCCACAGCGTCTTCGTACGTCAGCTCTTTCCGGTTCAGCATCTCCGCCGTGGGACGCCCAAAATTCATCACGTCCATATGGAATGCGAACACGATGTTCGATCCCATCTGCTGCACCATGTTCTGCACGTTGCTATTCAGTCCGCGCACGACGGAAGAGATAGTGATCACGGTCGTCACCCCGATCACGATTCCGAGGATCGTCAACCCTGAGCGCATCTTGTTGCGCACCAGTGTCGTAAATGCCAGCCGCAATATCTCCCTGAAATCACCGCGCGATGCCATCCGCTTTTTGCCCCTGTCTTGCACCTGCTCTTACTGTTGCTCTTTGCCCCTGCTTGTGCTCTTGTTCTTGTTCTTGCTCTTGTTTTTGCTTTTGTTCTTGCTTTTGTTCTTGCTTTTGTTCTTGCTTTTGTTCTTGCTTTTGTTCTTGCTTTTGTTCTTTGCTTTTGTTCTTTGCTTTTGTTCTTTGCTTTTACGGTGTCATCCTGAGCGAAGCGAAGGACCTCGGGGTTGCCGTTGCTCCGTCTCTCAACCTCGCGAAACTTCGCCCTCCTCGTGAAACCTTCTTACAACTCAAATCTCAACGCCGTAATCGGGTCCAGCTTCGCCGCCTGCCGTGCCGGATACACCCCGAAAAACACGCCCACCGATCCCGCCGTCAGCAACCCCGCAAAAATCGTCCAAAGCTTCACTTCGCTCGGCATTCCGATCAGAATCGTCACCGTCTTCGCCACCACCACTCCCAGAATCACTCCAATCGCGCCGCCCACCAGCGACAGTGTCGAGGACTCAATCAGGAACTGCCGCATCACATCGCCCGACCGCGCTCCCAAGGCTTTTCTTATCCCAATTTCCCGCGTCCGCTCCGTCACCGACACCAGCATGATGTTCATAATCACCACGCCGCCCACGATCAGCGAAATCGATGCCAGCGCCACCGCCACCAGAAAGAATGTTCCGCTCAGGTTCGCCCAAATCGACAGAAAGCTCTGATTCGTCTCGGCCTCAAAGCTGTCCGGTTTTCCCGGCGCATCGTGACGACGCGAGCGCATCACCACCCGCACTTCATCAATTGCTTTCTCCAGCGGAAGTCCCACGCCAGTCGCTTTTCCCCAAATCCGCAGCGATACTTTCTGCGAGCCAAACTGCTTGTACCACGAGGTCAATGGCAGCACCACCCAGTTGTCCTGACTCTGTCCCAGTGTCTTGCCCTTCGGCTTCGCCACGCCAATCACGCTGTAGAGGTGTCCGTTGACGCGAATCTCCTTGCCCAGCGGGTCCACTCCCGCCATCAGGTTTTCCGCCACGTCATTGCCGATCACCGCAATGTTCGACCCTGCATTCACGTCGCTCTCCGTCAGCGACCGTCCCGATTGCAGATCCAGGTCATAGATCGCGGTCATCCCCGGAGTCCATCCGCGAGCCGTTGTATCCGTGCTGTTCTGTTCGTTGTACTTCACATCCACGTTGCTCCGCGATGCCGTGGCCCCCACGTTCTTGCAAGCCGTGCACGCCTCCTGCACCGCCAGGAAATCTTCGTAGTGAATGTCTTTGCGTTTTTCGCTGTCCAGGTATTGGTCCACGTTCGTGATCACGTTCGGAGCCTTGGAGACAATGAACACGTCCGCGCCAAGGTTAAAGATCTTCTCCGCCACGTACCCGTTGATGCCGTTGACGAATGTCTCCACGGCGATCACTGTCGCTACCGCGATCACTACCCCGAGCAGGGTCAGTACGCTTCGCAGTTTATTTGCCCACAATGATTGCAGCGCAATGCGAATTGATTCCAATGTGTCCATAACGGGCATTCGCAGTCTATCAGAGCCTTAGTCCCGCTGCCGTGTGCCTAAACCCTGCCCGTTTTGAACAGAAGTGAAATTTGTCCTCAGTGAATTTTGCCCTCGTACCATCCCTGCCCTGACACTCTGCAACTAACTATTCTTCGCTCCTTCAACTCTGAGATTGCTTTTTCAAGCTACACTCGCCAACGCAAGTCCGGAGTTCGAAATTTTGAAAATTCATAACAAAGGAAAATCCAAATGCCCACTCGTCGAGATTTCCTCAAAATTGCCGCCATGACCAGTGCGGCTTGCACCATCACCGGTAGCAGTACCTCATCCTTCGCCAGTGTTTCCGGCCTCGGGGCCAGGCAATTTGCTCAAAGCCCAATTCTCAGAAAATTCATATCTCCATTGCCGGGCCTCGGCACGGGGCTTCCCATTGCCATACCGAATACCAAAGCCGTACCCGGTGTCGATCTCTACAATTTATCCGCAGTTCAATTCAAACAGTTCATGCATCCTGACCTGCCCAACCCCACCACTCTGTGGGGATACATGGATCAGGCCACAGGCAAGTCCGCCTATCTCGGTCCTATCATTGCTGCACAGCGTGGCCGCCCAGTTATCCTCCGCATGAAGAACACTCTCCCCAACAAGCATCCCCTGCCTGTGGACACCACCCTCATGGGTTGCGAAAGGGGAGCCGCGCAAAATCGAATCACCCTGCATCTCCACGGTGGTCTTGTGCCGTGGACCAGTGATGGCGGCCCGTTTAGCTGGTTCACTCCGGAGGCCACTGGTGTCGACGCCGGAGCCGGAGAAAGCTTTCTCAACGGAATCCCCGGTACTCCTGGCGTAGCGCAGTACTACTACCCCAATAATCAGAGCGCGCGTCTCCTGTGGTACCACGATCACGCTCTCGGCATCACCCGCCTCAACGCTTATGCCGGACTCGCCTCTGCCTATCTCATGACCGATGAAGTGGTGACCGCGCTCATTAATGCCGGAATCGTTCCCGGCCTCGCCAACACTGTCCCGCTCGTCATTCAGGACAAGACCTTCAAGCCCGTCCATGACCGCTGGGGGCAACCGGGCGATCTCTGGTACCCCTCCGTTTACCTGATCAACTCGCCCCACAATCCGTTCGGGCGATGGGATCGTGACGAACCCTCCGACGGCTTTCGCAACCTTGGCATGCCGAGGACCCCGTCCTGTGTGCCGGAATTCTTCGCAGACACATCGGTCATCAACGGTGCCGCCTACCCCTTTCTCCAGGTTGAGCCCCGGCGCTACCGTGTCGTCGTTCTAAACGGCTCTCAGGCGCGCTTCTACAACCTCAACCTGTTCTATGAAAGTAAGCTTCAACCCGGCGAGCCAGATTTCGGTCGCGGCGGTCCAGCCTTCATCCAGATCGGCAACGAAGGCGGACTCCTGCCCGCGCCCGTGGTTCACAACGCGCCTCCCGTCCTCATTCCTCTCGCCGAAGACGACAGTTGCGATCCCAACGGCCCGCACAGTCTTCTTGTCGCCCCCGCCGAGCGCGCCGACCTCATCATCGATTTTTCGTCCTGCCGCCCCGGAGACCGTCTCATCCTCTACACCGACGCTCCCGCGCCTTTCCCCAGTGGCGATTCGCGCAATGACTACTTCACCGGCGATCCCGACCAGACTTTCCAAGGCGGCGCCCCCACCACAAAACCCGGCCACGGTCCCAACACCCGTACCCTGATGCAGCTCCAGGTCACAGCTCTGAAGGGTGCAAAGGACCCTCTGAACTTCACCACCACCCTCAACGCCCTGCAATCTTCCAACGGCCTCGCCAAGGCCTACAACGACTCCCACATTCCCTTTGGCGAATTCGATCTCGACCCCAACGCGTCCAACGTGCTGTTTCAAAACAAAACCCTCAACGAGGATTTCGACAGCTACGGCCGCCTTATCCAGCGAGTCGGTACCGACCAACCGCTTTACCACGAGACCTTCGCGCGCAACTATATCGACCCGCCCACCGAGGTCTACCACGACGGCCAGACCGTCGTCTGGGACATCTACAACACCACCGGCGACACCCATCCCATGCACTTCCATCTCACCAATGTGCAAGTGATCGGACGGGCTCCATTCACAAACGTCGGATTTCCCGATGCTCCATTCGCTCCGCCCGATCCCAATTACCGGGGCTGGAAGGAAACGGTCCGGATGAATCCCAATGAAGTCACGCGGGTCATCATGAAGTTTGCTCTACCCGCCAACCTCCCGTTCTCCGTCCCCGGCAGCCCTCGAGCCGGCATGCTCGGTGGACACGAGTACGTCTGGCATTGCCACATCCTCGAACACGAGGAGCACGACATGATGCGCCCCTTGGTCATCATGCCGTAAGAACGATTCGCAGGTTTTTCTTTTGGGAATTTCATGTCGCCCATTCAAGCCCGCTTTGGCTTGAATGGGCGACCAGTTCAGCCCGCAGCAGAGGCACCTAAACCCTCAATCTAAAAGCACCCAGGTGGCCCACATATGCCTTCTTTTTGGCATGTGTGGGGTTAGCAGTACATTCCATCTCACAGCTTCTGCCTTTGCTTTCCATCATCCGCGCGCCCCGCCCAAGCTTCCCATCACATCATTCTGTGACGCATGGCTATGGCACGTTTCTTCCCCCTCGTGTATCACACCTAGTAAGCAGAAATGTTGCCGCCACGTGAAATTGAGCCTGCTCCGTCCGTGTGCTACGATGCTCTGCTTTAGTTGTTCTTCCAAATGTGCCGAAAGGTGCATACAGTTTTGCCCTTCCGCCCCAACTTTGGGTGGTCTGTGGTGCGTCAAGTGCGGCGTGCCGGAGGAGCGGAATGGCTGGTTGGTGTTAGCTGACGAATGCAGTAAGACGCTCGCCCGCTTTTCGAGGTGGGCGCCGTAGGCGAATGGTTCTGCAACGCGCTCGCGTGTTTGCCGCTGCCGCTTTCGACGGAAATCCGTGTAGCTCGATGCAGAGTTGTTCGAATCAAAGCTCTCGGGAGTTATTTTGTGAAGACCTACGATGGTGAGAATGTCCGCAACGTGGCTGTCATTGGCCACTCCCACTCAGGCAAAACCTCTCTTGTGTCGGCCCTGCTCTTCACCGCCGGCAGCACTCCCCGGCTTGGCCGGGTCGATGACGCAACCACCACGACCGATTACGACGAAGAAGAAATCGCCCGGCAGATGACCATCTCCGCCTCCCTCGCTGCCGTCGAGTGGGGCAAGACCAAGATCAACCTGATTGACACTCCCGGCTTCAACATGTTCGTCCACGAAGCCGAACTCGCCATGCCTGCCGTCGATGCCGCCCTCGTCGTCGTTGACTCCGTTTCCGGCGTCCAGGTCGTTACCCAGAAGGTCTGGAACTTCGCCGACGCATTGAAGCTTCCCCGCGTTGTCGTCTGCACCCGCATGGACCGTGAGCGCGCCGACTTTGAGCGCGTCATGGGATCGCTCACCAACACCTTTGGCCGCAGCGTCGTTCCCGTCCAGCTTCCCATCGGTGCCGAAAAGAATTTCAAAGGCGTCGTCGATCTCGTCAAGATGAAGGCTTACTACTACGAGATCAGCGGCAACGGTCGCGCCCGTGTCGAAGACATTCCCGCCGACATGGCCGAACAGGCCAAAGCTGCCCACGAAGCCCTCGTCGAACTCGTAGCCGAAGGCGATGACGAACTCATGAGCGAGTTCTTCGATACCGGAACCATCGCCGAGGAGCACATCGTCGCCGGCATCCACAACGCCATTCGCGACGACCGTCTTTTCCCGGTCCTGTTCGCCTCCGGACTCGGCAACATCGGCAGCGACGAAGTCCTCGACTTCCTCATCGACTACGTTCCCGCCGCCACCGAGCGCAAGACCGTCGAAGGCGTCGCGGCCAATCCCGATGCCGATCCGCCCGTGCGCAAGATCGCCAATTCCGAGCTGCTCTCGCTCTTCATCTTCAAGACCGTCAGTGATCCTTTTGCCGGACGCATCTCCTACTTCAAGGTTGTCAGCGGCGTGCTTAAAAATGACGCCTCCGTCACCAACTACGCCCGCGGCACAGTCGAGAAGTTCGCCCACATCTCCGTCGTATTGGGCAAGCAACTCATCCCCGTTCCCGAGCTATCTGCTGGAGACATCGGTGCCGTAGCCAAGCTCAAGGAAACTCTCACAGGAGACACTCTGGGCGATAAAGCTGCGCCCATCAAGTACCCATCCATCACGCTTCCCGAGCCTGCCATCACCTTCGCCATCGAGCCCAAGACCCGCGCCGACGAAGACAAACTCGGCGTCGGAGTCCACAAACTCATGGAAGAGGACGCCATGCTGCGCTTCTTCCGCGATCAGCAGACCAAGGACTTCCTCATCGCCGGAACCGGCCAGCAGCACATCGAAGTCGTGGTCAGCAAACTCAAGCGCCGCTACCACACCGAAGTCGTGCTCAAAGCCCCCAAGGTCCCCTACCGCGAAACCATCCGCGGCACCGCCGAAGTCCAGGGCCGCCACAAAAAGCAGTCCGGCGGACACGGCCAGTTCGGGGATTGCAAAATCCGCATGTCGCCCCTGCCTCGCGGCGGAAACTTCGAGTTCGTCAACGACATCTTCGGCGGAGCCATTCCCAAGAACTTCATCCCCGCCGTAGAGAAGGGAATCCTCGAAGCCGCCGCACGCGGCTACCTCGCCGGATACCCCGTAGTTGACTTCAAGGTCAGCCTCTTCGATGGCAGCTACCACGATGTAGACTCCAACGAGCTCAGCTTCAAAACCGCCGGACGCATCGCCTTCAAGAAAGCCATGGAGGTCGCCAAGCCGACTATCCTTGAGCCCATCATGCAGGTAGAAATCACTGTCCCCGACGAGTTCGCGGGAGCCATCATGGGCGACATGAACTCCCGTCGCGGACGCATTCAAGGCATGGACAACAAAGCCGGACAAACCGTCATCCGCGCCCATTGCCCCATGTCTGAAATGTTGACCTACGGAACCGACCTCACGGCCATGACTCAGGGTCGTGGCTCCTTCAACATGGAAATGGATCACTACGACTTCGTCCCCGCCTTGCAGCAAGAAAAAATTATCGCTGCCGCCAAAACTGCCGGAGCCGGACTGGAAGAAGAGGAAGAAGAGTAAAGAAGCAACAACAGAAACCGGGTGGGGACAAGAAACAGTCCACCTCTAGCCACATTGAAAGGGCAGCCTCAGGCTTGCCCTTATTTACGCTCGACATCACCTCGCCGTGCTCTGCCCGCGCACACAGATGCGCGGTACACAACTAACAGCTGCCCCATTTCTGCCGTTTTTAGCAGAAGTGGGGATTTTGTTTTGTTTTCGCTCTTGTTCTTATTCTTGTACTTGTTCTTGTACTTGTACTTGTTCTTGTACTTGTTTTTGTTCTTGCTCTTGTTATTGCACTTGCTCTTGTTCTTGTTCTTGTACTTGTACTTGTTTTTGAGGTGTCATCCTGAGCGCAGCGAAGGACCTCGGGGTTCCGCCAACTCCCAAGCCTTCACCCAACACTCGATTTCAAAACAGCATATTCTGCTTCCGCGGAGGCTCCACCCCAAAGTGCTTATACGCCAACTGCGTCGCCACCCTTCCCCTCGGAGTGCGGTCCAAAAACCCAATCTGTATCAGGAACGGCTCATAGATCTCTTCAATCGCATCGGGCTCTTCCGCCAGCGCTGCTGCCAACGTATTCACCCCCACCGGCCCGCCCTGATACTTTTCAATGATCGTCAGCAACAACCGCCTGTCCACCTCATCGAACCCATGCTGATCGACCTCCAGCATCTCCAGCGCCGACTTCGCGGTCTCAACGTCAATGTGCCCCGTCCCTCGTACCTGCGCATAGTCTCTTACCCGACGAAGCAAACGGTTTGCTACGCGAGGTGTTCCACGACACCGCGTCGCAATCTCCAGCGCCGCATCGTCATCGATCCCGACATTCAGAATCTGCGCCGAGCGATTCAAAATGATCTTCAAATCCTCATGCGAATAAAACTCCAGCCGCAGCACCAACCCCAGCCTCGACCTCAGCGGAGCCGATAGCAGTCCAATCCTCGTCGTCGCCCCCACGAAGGTAAATGCCGGAATCTCAAACGAGTGCGTCCGTGCCGAAGGCCCCTGCCCGACCATAATGTCCAGCCTGCAATCTTCCAGTGCCGAATACAGTAGCTCTTCCAGCGCCGGTTGCAGCCTGTGAACTTCGTCCACAAACAGCACTTGCCGCGCCTGCACGTTCGTCAGAATGGCCGTCAAATCGCCCTTGATCTGCAACGTCGGCCCCGATGTCTGCTGAAACGCCGCATCCATCTCGTTGGCGATGATCGTTGCCAGCGTCGTTTTTCCCAGCCCCGGAGGCCCATACAGCAGAATGTGGTCCAGTGCCTCGCCTCTTGCCCGCGCCGCGGCAATGGCCACTGCCAGATTCTCTTTCACCTTCGGCTGGCCAATAAATTCCTGCAGCCTTTGCGGCCGCAGCTTCAGCTCAAATCCTTCTTCGCCCTCCAGCGGCCCTCCGGCCACCAGTCGCGCCCGATCTTCCTGATTTCCAGCCATACTGCCGATGTTATATCCCCAGACCCCAACCATCAATTGCGAACTCGCCGGTTTGCTTTTCAGCCCGTTCCTCTCGGGATACACTCAACCATGGCCCCACACCTTACCAGGGGAGTGTCCCCCGTTTTGGCCGCAGTCCTGTACCTATTTCTGTTAGCGTCTTCGGCTCTCGCCCAGCCGCCCTCCGCTCCCGCCTCCCGCGCCACTGCATCTTCCGCGGATGAAACTGCGCCCCCTTCCGTAGCGCCACCCGTCACTGGCCCCATTCAGGACAACAGTTTCCTAGTCGAGGAGGCCTACAACCAGGAATACGGAGTCGTTCAGCACATCAGCTCTTTCGTTAGCTACTGGAACAGTAAGGATTGGACCTACAACTTCACGCAGGAGTGGCCCGGCCTCCACAACGCGCGCAACCAGTACAGCTACGGCGTCAACATCGTCAGCCCTGGAGCCTTTCCTGGCGCAGGTGCCGGATTCGGCGACTCGCAACTTAATTACCGGTATCAACTTGTCGGCAGCGGAGAAACCCGCACCGCCTTTGCCCCTCGCCTCACGCTGCTCATTCCCAGCGGCCAGTCAAAGTACGGCCGTGGCTATGGAGGCTGGGGTGGTCAAGTCAGTCTCCCTCTCAGCTACGTGCTCAACCGCCATTTCGTCACCCACTGGAATGCCGGAGCCACCATCGTGCCTCGCACGAAGAATTCTGGGGGAGACACCGCTCCCACCACCGCCTACAACCTCGGACAAAGCGTCATCTGGCTGGCCACGCCGCGATTCAACGTGCTTACCGAAACCATATGGAATGGATCAGAAACTGTGACCGCTCACAATCAGACGCAGCGTCTTCACTCGCTGTTTATCAGCCCCGGCGTTCGCTGGGCCTACAACCTGAGCCACCATCTCCAAATAGTCCCCGGCGTAGCCGTCCCCATCGGCGTTGGCCCAAGCTCAGGCGAGCGTGGCCTTTTCGTCTATCTCAGCTTCGAACACCCCTTCAAATCCACCGAACCAGATTCGAAGTAGCTTTTTGCTTTTGCTCTTGCTTTTGCTTTTGCTCTTGCTCTTGCTCTTGCTCTTGTTCTTGCTCTTGCTCTTGCTCTTGTTCTTGCTCTTGCTCTTGCTCTTGCTCTTGCTCTTGCTCTTGCTCTTGCTCT
>Ga0137385_10000041_pt1 | contig 103580 bp, 91 predicted proteins | sample SagtaG_FD_104921 | JGI IMG/M metagenome (GOLD analysis project Ga0137385, IMG submission 104921) | Vadose zone soil microbial communities from Sagehorn Ranch, Mendocino, California, USA - Sage2_R_80_16 metaG | ecosystem: Environmental > Terrestrial > Soil > Vadose zone | place: USA: California... | reverse complement strand
GTTGAAGACCTAGCTCTCCAGCTTGGTCTTCTTGAATCGCCACCTGTCTTCTCTTCTACTCTGTGAGATCTAAGGGCTCTCTCCCTTTCTCTACTTGTGACCAGCCAACTGCTGTCTTGTGTCTGAGAGTTGTCGGACCTCGTGACTTATCGTAGCACGTGACCAACGTCGTCTGTGTCTATCCCCGCTAAGTGGTATCGCATGCCTTGCAGCCTACGTCAAGGCTCACGTTCAGTGGCAACGTAACAGACAAGGACCTCATACTTCTTAGTGAGTCGAAAGCCTAGAAGGCAAAGCGGTATGCGAGGCAAAGTCCAGGCGCAGTGTAGATACCGGGTGTCGTCTTGCGTGTGCCCGCAATGGTTCCGGAAATCATAGTGTAGCGATTACACTGTATCGAGCAAATATAAATTAGTTGCAATGCGCTCGCCGAGGAACAGAAACGGGCAGATGGCGACATGTTATTAAGGTTTGAATTCACCGCCGTCTGCTACATGCCACTCAGCTCTGCAGCAGTCATGAATCACGTTAGTAAATTATTTTTTTTAAATCTAGACGTGAGACCAAAGGGCGCACGTACGTGCAGTCGAGGAGGCGAAATAGTTCGACAATGTCAACAAACGGTATTCCTGCGTGGACGGCACACGGAGCTTCCCCGACAACAAAGCCACCAATAGTCCAATGACGGTGTCTTCGTTTACCCGGACGGACAGTTGAGATTTTCAGGAAGGTGGAAATGGGTGAGACTCGGTTTTGGACAAACCTCAGCATGGCCCGAAGATAGTAATCCCAGGATTACCTACAGTAACAACTACCAATGCCTCAAACGGTTGAAGCGAGGACTCGGGCTCATCAGCAATACCCATTAAAACCCCTCAAACGATTTTTCCGGGATTCGAACCCGGGACCCTCTACCCCAAGGCCGGCGGCTACACAACGTACTTGAAAGAATGACAAAGAGTCGGCGCTGCGACCTTACATCTGGCAACGGTAGGTGGCCGATTACGTGTCGGGTGATCCCGCGAGAAACGGGCACAAAACAATTGCAAGGCTGGTATAATTCGAATGTAACGGCGCACCTGGGTCACCGTCTGTACTAACCAACTGAGAGACATCCTTTGAAGCCGGTACTCGCGGGGCGATGCTATGATATACGCCCCTTAGTCATTCGTACGCAGCGATTTCTGTTTCTTTCTGTCAACAAGTTCGTAATTTAAACATGTCTCCTGTTGGTGGTTCAGGCTTTAGGGAGGTTCAATGGCTATAGAACGGTGGTGCTAAACCGAATGATTAGGGATGGTGATGGGATGAGAGTGACAGTATGCCGTTTGAGTATCTTCTATTCCAGCTTCGACTTTGTTTGATTAGAACAGAATGACCATCTAGACGAGATACAGCAAGAGGGGACTGGTGTATATATTCCAAAGAAGCAGACGACAATAGCCTCTTCCTACGACAGTGCACATGCTTCAGCACATTATTTGGGGGGGGGGGGGGGAAAACGAACACTTCAAAAATTTTTAAGAGGAATGAGGGGGGCCGCTGACAGCGCGGCGGCCGACGCCTCCTCTGCTTGTGCGATTCTCTGCCTACGCCGCTCTGCAATCTCCGCACGCTTCTCCGCGATGAGCACGGATGCGCGCACGTCCCACTGATGGGCCCAGTAGCCGAGGTAGCCAAAGGCGAGCATAGAAATGACGTGCCCACCAGGATCTGTTCCACACGCACACGGGGACGCAAGCAATTACAGAAAGTCAGCATGCCTGGTGCTACGGTCGGCGCGATAGGATGCGCACTTTCGAGTAGGTTGCGCTTTTGGATGCCGAGTTGGCCTATGCGGGCACCGAGCCCGAAGAGAGAAAAGCCGAGAATGGAGCTGAGCAGGGCCATGGATTGGTTGGTCGTGGCTCTGTCGAATACTGACTGAAGTCACGGTGATGCGGAAGTCCGTGACACGACCTGGTGTGTCGAGCAAACAGAGGTAAACACGTTCGCCGACTCGCTTTTCTTTTTTTTTCTAACATCGAAATGGGCACCGTACGGCGCACACTGAATGCAAACTTACAGTAACGTACAACTGGTCGTTTGTCGGTTTTTGTCCCCGAGGAACCCGAACGTAGTGGCGTCGAGAATTCGTTCCCGCTTTTTTATTTTCATTCTCCATAACTCTCTTGATAACTCTTTCGAAAATTAATGCATTGTGTACCGATACGACTTTCGCTTTGGCTTTCGTCTACGTGTATGATCTGCAAGCGAAATACATGTAACTACCCTACAATCGGGCACGCCAATAATTGTCAAGCTCTGAGTCGGCGCGGGCCCGACGCGTAGCTCTATAACCATTCGCCAAAACGACTCGATACTAACGACTCGGATGGATGGGCGTGCCCATTAGTCATAATCCTTGTGCGGGCCGGTGAGGATTCATATATGCACAGTTCTATCCCTAATCCCCCTAATCTCTGACCTCCTTTTCGCGGGTATCCTCTCGCTCTGCACAATACTTTAACACGATGTCTGCAGACCCTTCCACAACCGAGAGCAAGTTGAAATTTGCCCGCGAGAAAAAGGCCATAGGAGACGCGGCTTTCAAATCGGGGAACGTGACTGATGGTTCGTGATCAGTGTTCGACTCGCCATCGGTGTGCACTTCACTGATCGCATCGCGGTGCAGCCCTTCGAGCGTACCATGAGGTGTGATTTTCATAGATACGCGTCGATGTGCTTCATCTGATCCACCACGGAGGTGCTACTTTACGTTGAGGGTCTGGACAGGCGAGTGCTCTGCATACTGTATCGGCCGCAACGCTCTATCTCACAACTCACACTCCCCGCTTCGCAGAGCAGGAGGTGTAGCCTCTATTTTGAAGTCGGGTCCTAGTGATGACGCTGAGGGATCGAAAGATCGAACCGAGGTACAATTCACGCTGTCTCCGCGCAGACTACTTGAATGAATGTGGTGCTCATCTTCTCCCTTGTAGGCGGATGAAGTTATGGAAAAGGTCTATGCAAACATGTCCGCGTGCCACATCAAGCGTGACAACTGGAAGCGTGCACAAGAGACGGCGGAGAAGGCGTTGGCGAAGAATCCGAAGAACTATAAAGCTATGTTCCGTCGAGCGAAGGCACTCGGCGAACAGGGATACTCCGAACGCGCCGAGAAGATACTCGAAGAACTTATAAAGCAGAGTTCGGCAGGTAAGCTTTTCCGGTCTCGGTAGCACGCCAATTTTCATTTGACGCCTAACATGCAATTCAGACGCACCGACAGCCACCGCCGAGCTGAGAAGATTGCGCGCTATTGACAAAGAGCGACAAAAGGTACACAACCAGAAGCTGAAAGGTATGTTATATGTGACCCCGATTACCTGTGGCAATCGCTCAGAGTATGGACAGGATGGCTCAGCCGCGGGGGGTTAGACACACCCACACCCGCTGCGGAAGTTGTCGAGGAAGTATCCTCTCCAGGCACGAAGGAGGCGAGATCTTCTGGGGCCACCTAGGTGTAATTTATTCCTAGTGCTTCGTTTTGTCATCGCGCCTTGCATTTCCCAAAGCCAATGTAGTAATGTTGTCTCACCACATGTTGATTTAGCACACATTAGTTGGACCACGGGTACTCTTATGCACCTAGCGCCCATTTTCCGAGTACAACTTGACGGTTCACTTCTGGAGAGCGATGTGAATCGTCCAAAGAGAATGATATTTATACCCTTCTTCACCAGTATTGTCATCCACGGCCATAGGACTCTGAAAGCACCGCATCCCGTCCGATCTGCGCAGTTAACCAGAGTGCCGCCTAGTTAGTACCACGGTGGGGGACCACGCGGGAATCCTGGGTGCTGTGGTTTTATCCCTCTTTTTTTTAAAGCAAAAGCCGCACTCCCTTTGTTCACCTGACCAGAGCGAGTCCAAGCCTGATCTGAACCTGCTTTCGAGACCGCTTCCCATTGTTGCGTTAAGGCTGAACGACTCATTGCACAGCCACACACGCGTCAATCACATGCGTCAATGTCCCACCAAATTACGCTCTCCATCCTCGACGCGTATTTTTCTCGAGTGTACACCCTTCAGGATTATTTAAACCGCGTTCTTACCCCCCCAGAAGATACAGATATCAATGATGTTTTGCTCTTACCTTCAGATCCGCCATCGTACAGTCAATTCCTTGCTTGCTCTTATGTGGCTTTCGGCGCCAACGCCCCTACGTCTTCCCTGGCGCAATTTGGCGTGACGACGTCTTTTGACCCTATGCGCGTCGTACGGCTCCTTTCCATGTCATGCCTCAATCAGTGGTATTGATTTCCACAGGTCATAACGCGTGCTCAAGAAAGATTGTTCTCTGGTCCGAAGCAGAAAGGCGTGAATGTCATAACTATGGGGTACCGCGGTGTACGTCCACGTTATAGTTCTCCTAGACGCGTCAAGCTACTCATGATTCCTCCTCAAGTCTTACCCAACTGGTACCAAGATGAGAGCCGGAGACACTCGTTCCGGTGTCAATAACTTCTTCGTGAACACGATCGTTACCGCACTGCAAGGGTCAGACTGGGAGAGACTGCTGGGAAGGTACCCCGAAAAGTGTCCTCACGTATCTTGCGCTTGACAACGTGCCAGGATCGGAGACAGCGCCATGTTACATTTGCTGACGGAAGCCAGCATATTTGCCCCACTGCCCAATGAATGTCTCTGTCAAATGACGGGAACGCCGCTAGTTTTTCTTCCATCCCCGGCTGTAGGAGTCTCCGGTGATGCGTTAGCTACATCTCCATCTCCTGAGAGGTTTAAGAGAAAGGCTAAACCTCATCCCGAGGCGCCTTTTCCCAAAAAGCGACTTCAGCGCGCGCCAGGAGGTTCCAAGTAAGTCCTTCACGCATTACGCATGACATCGCTCAATAGCGGCCGCAATACGAAGTCTGTCAAGCGTACAGTTTGATAGAGGGCATCTATGTTACGCCCGGCCAGTGGTCATTCCGCGTACAGACATGATAGCGGCAGGTCTTCCCCCAAAGCGTTCGTGTGCATCTATGATGTAGAGCATGCTCTCACATCCTAGCACAGACATCCTCAACATTTTGAATTCCTCTTTACAAAGGTCGAAAATTGCTTTTCGCCAGAGGCGAGATTACCACGACAGGATGGAGGATGCTAGGCATCTTTCTAAGTATATTTTCCCGCGCGAGTACGGCCTTGCAACTGCGTTCGCCTCTGTCAGAGCACACAAGTATCCAGATTTTGCAGACCGTGAAGACGAAATAAAGGTGAGGGTTCGTTACGTCCCACTGCATTTGCGTCTATTCAGATGCCACAAAAAGAAAGCCCGCATGTCCAAGACACCTAAAAGGGTGAAGTCCACATTAGACTTGCTAGAAAGGATCATACATAGACATGGAAACTGCTCGTATAATGCGTTGAGGGACGTCACTTGTCCGTCAAAGCTGAAACGTCCTGAACAAGAAGTCGCTCTTGATGCGAGTATCATCCTGGTGTGTGTCCCTTGAGCGATCCCGAACTGGTGTATGCATTTAACCATCGCGCAGGAGCTCCTGTCAGAGGATTCAATCCATATGTCCACCCAGCGGTCCACAAGCATTCCTAGTACATCGCTGGAGCCCTCCTGCCCCTCGACAAGAGGTTCCAAGTGTAAGCCCAGGTTTGCCGAATTTGCCTGCCCCTTTGTCGAGGTAATACATTAGGTGTTTACCACTGGTGTCCTCGTGTGCTTAAGCAGTCTCGGTGCAGGTTTACCGGTTCGCTGTCGTGGTCACAAAGGCAGTGATTCCAAAGAAATTCTGGGGCAGTCACGAGAACTTTCGGCTAGTTATGAGTGGTGAGCCTTACTTACACTGTCTAGAGCAATCTAATTGCCCCCTTCAGCTCTAAAGAACTTCATCTCATATCGGCGCTATGAGACTATATCTCTGCATGAAATTATGCAGGGTCTCAGTACGACGATTTGCAAGTGGGCCGCGTCTAGCAACGCTTCCGCGGCCCATATCCCCGTTTCTGATATCCTTAAACGACGCGAGCTCCTAGAAGAATTCATCGTTTGGTATTTCGGGTCTTTCGTCGCTCCGCTGTTGAGAGTTAGTGGCGCTGTCTAATGTCCTTCACATTTCCCAACGTACTAATAAATGCAGACTACGTTCTATGTCACCGAGTCATCTGCGTTCAAGAACAAAATACTGTACTTCCGCCAGGACGATTGGGACGTGCTCTGTAGACCACTCATCGAGCGACTTACTGGTGTCACATTCTCCAAGCTGGAAGAGGTGATGCCGTATTCTATGTTCCTATACGATATTCATGTCGGTATTCTAGTCCGAAGCAGAGGAAATACTGCGACAGCGCAGATTGGGTTTTTCCTTTGTCCGACTGCTGCCCAAGGACACGGGAGTGCGGCCGATCGTCAATCTTCGGCGGAAGAGAGCGGAGACCAAGGTGACTTTTACAATCTAGTGGTTTAAAAAGGATTATGACAATATCCTTACCGTGGTAATCTGCAGGGGAAGACGAATATGCGCCAGCAATCTATCAACGATATTCTCCAGGCTGCGTTCCAGATTCTTACATACGAGAAGGTGAGCCACCAGGAGAGCTTTTCGCCCTCAGTCTCTTACGGGGATAGACCGCGAGGCCAGAACTCGTGGGAGCGTCGGTATTCGGACATAACGAGATTTATACGCAGCTGAAGGCCTTCAAGACGCGTCTCATCTCTACCAGTCCGTCCAGATGCCCGTGAGGCATACACCACCACATCTAGTTATGCCTCTCTAACTATCGAATTTTTCTGAGACCAAAGCTATACTTCGTAAAGGTGGACGTACAAGCGTGCTTCGATACGATCGAGCAGTCGAAGCTACTACAAATTCTTCGAGACGTTCTTTCTGAAGTATGTCCTGGGCATAGCGGGTGGACCCCTTCTGACCATTTTCAGGATAATTATGTTCTCCCGCGTTTCGGGCAGGTCATGCAAGCCGCAGGAAAGGTCAAGCGGAAATTCGCGACGAAGGCGCTCCCAGATGGTCGGCTGTTACGTTATCCTCCGCCATATCCGTAACGCTGAACCACCGTCTTCACCGTTCAGACGAACACCCGCATTTCTTGCGTTATGCGACCGAACTAGCGGCAGCGCTGCGGCACACAATATTCGTAGACCGCGTCGTGTACCACTTTACTTCGAGGGCAGAAGTACTCGAGCTTCTCGAAGAACATATCACGGAGAATATCGTGAAGGTACAATACTCACCGTTGGAGCGTGGAGTGATGTTGACAACACCGCCAGATTGGCCAAGATTACTATCGCCAAGTAGTAGGGATACCGCAAGGCTCAGTGTTATCGTCTCTGCTCTGCTCCATCTTTTACGCGGACCTCGAGCGAACGCGTCTGAGGTTCACTCAAGACCAAATGAGCGTAGGTGCATGTATTCTACCGTCGACCAGTCGAATCATCTACCGACAGCTTTTGCTCCGGCTCATTGATGATTATTTATTCATTACCACGGACCTCGCCAAAGCCAGAGAGTTTCTCGACGTCATGATTAAGGGTTCGGAGGCCCAATTTTTTTTCTCTTGTTGCATCTGACTGCGTGTAGGACATCCCGAATACGGTTGTTTCATCTCCCCGGAGAAAACTTTGACGAATTTTGAATGCAACCCACATGTCGTGAGAGTTACGGAACCCGAGCAAAAATGTGCGCACAGAAATGCAATGCAGTATTGGTTTCTGACATGACTCACTGGGGGATAGCGTTCCCGTGGTGTGCTCTGTTCATCAACATGGAGAACCTGTCTGTTTCAACCGACTACACGCGCTATCACGATAAGTGTACGTTGCACCCATACAGTGATATACGCGCGCTCATTCTGACCGGACAGTCATCGTGGATTCTCTTACCGTCGACCGCGGCCGTCGCGCTGGCGTTGCCTTCTTACACAAGATGTTGCAGTACGTCTCCCATTTGCCCGGCCCTGCGTCCTTACAACTCCCGTTTTAGGTTGGGAAGAGCCAAGAGCCACATCATATTCTGCGATTCGGACCTCAACACCCTCCCCGGTGTTTACCTTAACGCATATCAAAATTTCCTAGTCATTGGGATGCGCATGCACCATTATTTACGCAGTTGGGGTGCTAACATCCATAAGAACGTCAAGTTCATTCATAGTATGAGCTCCCTCAATGCTCCTGGTGTGCATACCGTTGAAGCGCGGTTGCAGGGACGATACAGCAGGTCGTTCGATATACATATGCGGTGATGCGCAGCAAGGCTTTGAACAGGGTGTCTACAGCTCAAGGCGGGAAATGTCAAGTTGAAAAGACTTGCATCACGTGGTCAGTCGACGTTGGCTCGATCGTGATTCCAAAACTGGTGCACTGAAGCAGCAACCCAGGCTTGGCCTGACAGCATTCCGTATTGTGTTGGCGCGAAAATCAACGGCGTATAAACCGCTGCTCAAACTACTCGACTTTGAACTGTCCCAGGGACGCCTACGCCGACATAAGAAGCAGTTCCGCGTCCTCGTGAACAGTGGTATAGTAGTAATCGACCAACTCTCCTTTTAATATTCCCCCGGGGACTTTGTCTGGGTTTGGCAAGAGCACCAACGAATCCCACGCGTTTAACACAGACCCGAGATCACGCCGACCTTGGAATGGTTCCACCCCAGTAGTATAGGTATCATCTTCAATCGAGAACCTTCAACTACTGGTCGTTTCGCCTGGACATTGCCCAACGCCGATGGTGACCGACGTGTTCCAACAAGATATATTGTTTTGTCTAAACCCCAAAAAAATATCACGTTGTTATATCTATGCCTCACCAATGGCCACGAGAGTAGACACCAGTGATTCTGCATATTACTATACGCTGCTACAGACCGCTACGGGCTGCTACTGAGGAACGCGTAGCAGCCCAATCTTCAGTGACGCCGCTATGTAGAGCTCAGCGCCTTCTGACTAAGAGTCTGCGTGAACGCCTGCAGCGCAGCAATGGGCTGGTACGCGGGGACTTCGTGGCCTGCCCTGAACACGTTCAGGAATGAGAGGTTGCCAGCGGTCTTGAACGTGCCAGCTTGCACGCCGTTGACGTTGTACGGCACCAGCGGCGCCGAGTTGAATTGGGTCGATTCGGCGAATTGAATCTGGGCGATGACGGCCTGCACGCCGGCGGTGTTGCAAATCCAGTCTGTGTGTGAAGACAAACGTGAGCCATGGATCGGACAGATGGTCGAGACGAAAGGCGGGATGTGTTCTTAACAGCGTCACCCGCCCAGATGAGCACTTGAATGCCGCTCTGTACTACCGTGCTGAGAGTAGAGAGGAAACTACGTGCATCTGGGGGTTTGGTGGTGAGCCGACACTATGGACACGATTGAACAAGTGAGGCGGGGCCTACCGTCACCGGTGGTTTGGAACTTCACAAACGGCGCATCGGGACACTCTTGGTATAACTGCTGAGCACCAATCTGAGTCTGGATGCTGCTCGTTTGAAGGTAAGAAACGTATGTCTCCGGAGGGAACGGATCGTTCGCTGGAGCACGGAGGTCGTAGACGTCGAAGTTGCCCTGTGATATCGGCCCCTCGATGTCGTTGAAGCAGGTATTGTCGGCATTCTCGCAAGCAGTGTTCGTACCAGAACTAGCGCAAGTGTTGAGTGCGGGAACACAGTTTTGGTTGTACGAATTGGTGAATGAAGTGGCTTGTGAGCTAGTAATGAGGGCGCGGTAGGGATTCGAGAGGGAATAGTCGATGTAAGCCTTGAATTGGAGTTTCGGATCAAACTGCCGAGTCCGGAGCTGCGTCAACTCCGGGAGACACGGGACTACTATGATAGCGTGTACGCACCCAGCCGTTATTGATTCCGAGAGCGACCAATGGGATTGTTATGCCGGAGAGAGTACCCTGGGCAATGGCAGCGTTTTGGGACTCACTGAAAGATGGTTCAGAGAAACTCGAAGAATACAACGGAAGGGGCCCAAACCCACAAGTAGAACGCAAACTCGGGGCCGTAGTGTCCGCCGTAGGACTCGGTGAACAGACCAAAATTGTGGTTCTCGTAGGTGGGGAATTGTGTGTAGAATGCCTGCAGAAGCTTCCAGACGAACGGCGCAGCGGTGACCGTGGAGGTCGCACTGTCGGTGCCGAAGCTGAAGCCGGTACCGATGGGCTGGTCAACGTAGAGCATGTTGGCGAAACTATTCCAACTGTTAGGGTTCAACACGGGAGTCGATCCGGAGACGCCGTTGAAGGTGCATGGGCCATTCTCCTGGAAGAGGCCAATCATGCTACTGCAACCAGGACCCCCATTGAGCCATAGGGCGAGGGGAGCGGTCGAAGGGCTATTGCGGGCTTCGAAGAACCAAAACCACATATTCTGGGAATGCGTCAGATGGAGCAAATGTCACAAAGTGGGGAATTGTTCACCATGTTGGTGCCGACGGAAAAATAGCCCGAGAACTGGTTGACCCCAGGTGTGGTTTCACAGACACCACTATTGGTAACGAAGGAAAGCTTCGCACCAGTGGCCGCGTGCTCAAAGACGGTGTAGTTCACACCATTCTTGACCTCGAATGAACGTCTGTCGACAAGAGCAGGGGAGGCGATGGCAAAAGTCGCCAAGGAGAGTGCCAAGAGACCAGAAATCCCAAACATGGTGAACCACGTAGACGACCCTCCCTTGAAAACCGTTTGCGTCCATTAAATAGCAGAAAGGTGCCGTACAGACATGTGGACATGTTTGAGAAGCTAAGTTATTGCTCCCGAAACCGCATGGCGATAGGATATTCACACTGAATAGAAATGAGGTCACAGAGTTATTTTTAGTACCACCTCAGCGGTCCCACGTGGAATATTGGACGTGCACTCGTGGACGCGAACGGCGATCCTAGGTCCGAATCAAGAAGCAAGGCGGGAGATCCAGGTGACCCGAGTCACAGCTATGCAGCACCTCATTGACTCGACAGACACTAGGAACAAAATCACCAATGCCGTGAATGCCTATCACAACGTACCGGTACTACTCAGGCATAAGTCTTTAGTAACAGCACACCGTCCCTTGTCGTGACCCACTCCGCTTTCGAATGCTTTCACAAGCAATGCATCACCGTCATCAATCCTTGGAACGTTTCAGTAAGGCAATTCGTCAGTCTAAGGAAATTGCATACCACTTTACTTCGTGGGCCCTCGAGTCCAATACAACTTTGATCGTCGTCCACGAAAAACGCGCAATTGAGGGGTATCCGAATGTCCGGTCGAGAGATTCTTTGATCCATATCTTTGTGTTCGGGTCTGCGGTGCGTGCACGGTTCACCACCACGTGAGGAAGCAAAAAGATTTCAAAATAAGCACCTGACGGATAACCGCTCCCAATTTTGGTAGACCAAGTCCGCTTAATCTGTGCCTCCGACATGTCTTGTTGGGCATCCTCTTCGAATACCCAGCCTTCGATCCAAGCGTCACGCGTCACCTTCGCTGCGACACTCGCAGCGCCGACTATCATGAACTTGGAATCAGCTTTCGCGGTCACCGTGAAGTTGATGCCGGGGAATTGCGACGACAATAATTGTTCGTATTGTTTTGTGGGACCAAGAGCATCGACATAGACCTGAGGGTTGGTCAACTGAGGAACGAAACAAGTGTCGGAACCAGATCGCGACCTCGGTCAACTCGATACCCCGCTGGAGTACTTCGCGGATGAGCAAAATGGTGGCATTCTGGGATTGTTTGTTTAGATTGACCGGATGTCTGCGAAGCATACCGCTCGAAATATCCCGAGGGCTGCAAAAACTAGTTGTTGGGTGTCGTGCCTCATGACAAGAGTGAAACTAACCTCAACACTCTCACAGACCACCCAAGATTTGCGTCATCGCCACTCAGAGTTTTCAGTAATGAGGAACGTGTATCAGACGTCAGTGTTTTGGAGTCTATCACACAGAGCGAAAGTGAATGGAAGGCGGGAGCGGTTCTTCACAAGAATTAACGTACCTGCAAACCCTAGGTCATCGAGCTGCTCCCGGTATGCCACTGGACAATAGGCGACGCCGTAAACCAAAGGTCCCAACACGGGACCACGCCCCGCTTCGTCGACACCGAGGATGTAAGGACCTGCGGCCGTAGGTTTTGGAGAATGATATGTGTATGACGAGAGGAGAGGACCAGTCTTGTCGAGTATGGATGGGACATCCCGTACCTTTGCTGTGTCAATTTCTGCGGATTCGTCGGGGGATGATGACCGCGACATTCGAGTGAGGGTCAATGGGATGGCGACGGGTTCGTGTTGTGTCGATATGTTTGGCAGGTTGTAAATACAATGAAGCTCTAAACACTCTAAACCCTCCTCGATAGACTCCTCACATCAGGTGTGATACCCATCCCATCCATCCCCATCCCCATCCCTACACCCATACCTCGCGTCACCATGGGAGAACCACGGTCCATACCACCATAAAATTGAGCTGGTGATATAGTATTGAATTGTGGGCCACCGTACGGGCCCATCTGTCCCGGAACAATATGCCTTGTGGGGGTAGCCACAATGGGCGACATACCCACACCATTGGCTGAATGGTGACCAGGCATAGGAAAGGCTTGTCCGCGCTGATGAAGAGGAGGATGCGAGCTTGACGGAGGCAGACTCTGGGACGCCACGCTAGACGGCCCCTGTTTATCTTCCTTTTGATACTCTAGCAATGGACTTGGATCGAAATACAGACACGAGCCCTCGTCAACTTGAAACCTTGAACGAGAGTTTTAAGCTAAGGCAGGGAAAGGGGAAAGGTTGTTGAACAAGACGTACTGCTGTGTACCTACGTCCCACTGCGGCCCACGCTCAGCACGAGCAGTAAGTAGTAACGAGTTCCACTCGGAAGCACTTTCCTATAATCCGAATTAATAACAAAAAAAAGTTGACTGGAAGTAGGAACCTACGATAGCGATGGCAATTGCACTGGTTACCTCGTTGGTCGGTTGACGAACATCCGTTCGTATACGCTTCTCTTTAGCGATGGTTTCAATTTGTGCAGTAAGCGCAGGCCCTATACGTTGAGAATTGTGTCTCGGTACGTGTACTTTGATGTTCTTGACGCGTCTCTTGCTTGGAGACATCCTCGTCCTCACTGTACGGTAGTACGACACTCACTGAATCGCCGAGCACGGCCCGGCCACTTCGCGCCACTGATCGGTCATTCGCTCACCGCGTAGCGCGTATATAATCAACTACAACATACCCATGCTCTCTCGATTACCAAACATCATATCCTCCACGCTATCTTCTGCACCCCAAGAGCCCTTGGTTGCTTCGCAGAAAGCGCGTATAGACGAACTCGGCCAAAAGACGCGTACTCTCGAGCTCACCGTCAGTCGTCTTCGGGCACAACTATCTGATTCACGTTCCGAGTGGCAGGTTGAGCGCAAAGAATGGGCAGGCGAATGTGAGACAGTGATGGCCTGCCACCGCATCGCGCATCTTCAGACGAACGTCCTCCTTGCCCAGGAACGCGTTGCACTCGAACACGAACGCGATCTCACGCACAAAGAACGAGTGGCAGTCGTTCAACGTGATTACAACCTCATTTTATCCAAAGCCAGGGCGAAGGAACTTGAGATAGAGTTGAGAGAGAAAGAGACTCTCCTACACGACGCAGAAAACGCGAGGGAAGTCGCCGAGGTGCGATGCTCAACGTTCCTTTGATATCAAGTCCACAAATGTTTTCGTGCAGCAACGGGCCAACCATACGCAAGCCGAGCTTGCTACCCTGCAGGCCCAACTCTCCTCGGCAAATACAAACGTGGATAGGCTTACATTGCGCCTAGAAGACGCTCAGACAGCCCTTGCTGAGAAAGAGCAATCGACTAATGAGCTTCAGCGGGAGAAGGCCGCTCTCAAAGTACAAGTTGGGAAGTGGAAATCGGTTGATGAGAGGGGAGGGGCCGAGGTGGAGGAGTTGCACAAGCAATGTGCCACCTTGGAGAGTCAGATCAAGCACCTAGAATCTCGGGTGACTGAGGAACAAAACAAGGCATCGGCCCATGAGAAAGCGCTTCAGAAGGAACGCAAGAACACAGAAAAGTTGCAACTCGCTTTGGAGGAACGATCAGTGCGTACTCGCATTGTGATCGAGTAGGATTCGCCTCCCCGTGCTCAGCTTCACACAGGACGATGCAGTGAAAGCTGAAGAGGAGGCAGGTCTGCTTGAACAGCAGTCTCGGCAATACAAGGACGAATTAGAGAAGGCCCTCTGGCAGATCAAACAGCTGAAGGCGGGCACGCAACCCGTGTGGCGCATTCCTTGACCGAACACTTTCGACTCTAACAGTGTTTGCAGGATGGCCCGACATCTCGCTCACGAGTGCACTCTGATCATAGACCAGACGAGGTCGAGACCATCAATCCCCCCGGGAGCAAGACAGCGCCTTCTCACAAGGCGGAAGAGCCAGGTAGCGCACTTACAATTTCTTTACACCCCCGATGATTCTAAGTTGGCGACAGATGTAAAGAGTAAGAAAACTACCAAGAAGCCCTACAGGGGTAAAGAGGCGACGACGCGCAAACCGCCAATTAGTACGGACAGCAAAGGAAAGCGTAAAGCGCCCCATGATGATGAAGACACCGCAACGGTAGAGACCGCGAGCGACGAAAAGGCCGGCAAATCGACGAAGCCAAACTATGAAAAGAATAAGACAAAAACTAAATTACCCCCAGCCCCAGCCCCCGCCGATGAGGATGACGAGACGAATGACGTTGCAATGCCGAGGAAGAAAAAAATGAGAAAGCTCAATATAACAAATCCTTTTGCCTCCGCACAGCCTCACTCGTTAGACTGGGCGAATCAGTACAATGTCGTGAGTGCCGTTGACGCCCAAGTCCCATTATTGCCGCTGATTAGTCGCTCAGGGTGATGGCGGCTTGGACATTCCAACAGAGCTATCGCCGGTGAAAGTGCCAGCACGCTCCCTAGCTGGCAAATCTGCGTCCACGTCATTTTGGAAGAGCTGAAGGTAGGCGACTCAAGCGCGGCGTGGAGTATTACACCTTGAGGTAATGGTACGCGATGCAAGTACTCGCTCCGATCGGGCTAATCGGAGCCCGTATTTTACCTCCAAGTGCAGATCCCCAAAGCTACAGACGCACTTAAGGCGACCCTCCCACTCTCGGTCGCCCGTCTTATCTTCGTCTCCCATTCACATCGCTGCTTCACCTTATTAAACCATAATAGTATACCCGGGTCTACGTTCCGTGCCAGTTCGATTGAGGGCCTTGCACGCGACTTAGTATGAACGTAAATGTATTGTGTAAATTGTAATGACATTGTAACAATGAGAGGTGGTCGATGGGGATAGGATGCAGAGAGCCCTATGGCGTTTTGGTCATCTTACATTATGAATGTTCTGACCGCTGGTCAGAATCCGGATAGAAGTACTCGGGAACATCGCGGACGAGGACCTGTTCCCCAAACACCACTTAGGACACCAAAAGCACGTTAGATACGAAGGTCACTTACAATGATAACTTCAACCGCAATAAGCGCGATGATGACAAGCTCCATACGAGCGCTGGATGTCTAGAACAGGTTGGGTCAACCTCGTGCACATTACAGTGGGATGTATACCTCACCTCATGCAGAAGCTGTCGAAGCACAGACTGCACCTCCGCTGCATACGTTATCTTGTCGTTCACCGCTCGTGTACGGGCCTTCACTTCCAGTGCAACACTTAGAGAATTAAAGTACCCTGTGTCATAGTCAGACCATAGATAAGGAAACACGCAGGGACCGCGTCCATCTTACCTTCTAACACTGGCTGATCCCAGTAGAAGTCCGGCGTTTCAAAGAAATTCTCTCTGTTGAGGTTCAGGCCCTGGCGGAAGCGCAACAACTCGCCCAATTTCTTGACGAGCGCGCGTCTGCCCATTCCGGGCTTTCCAGTCTTCTCAAGGGCCAGAGGGAGCGACGACATGGAAGAGAGGTAGTCCTCGAGAGAAGTTTCGAGCGCAGAAAGAGCAGTCGAGCGCGACAAGGCTTGCGAGAACGCATAGCGAGCCAAAACCGTCTCTTGAGGAAACACGGAGAGGGGAAACGAATCGGGGAGGTTCTCTGGGTCGGTCGGCTGAGGTCCGCCCCCAAGAATGATCAGGTCTCCCTGAAGTCGCGTCTTTCTACGAAAACGTTTGGCTAAGCGCACGACACAACGCAGGCGGAACAAAAACACGCACTCTGAGGGATCCGTAGCGAATTCCAGCTCCTCCGTCTCGGGTTCCACGAGTGACCCGACTTCCGCCCGTGCGGGTGTCAGCACGTCCCTCCTGAACCGCCTCGCGTCATCCTCAGAGAGACCCCAGCACACGAAGCTGCCATTGCTGAAGATGAACACCTCGCCCTCACGCCCCTGCTCGCTGCTCCACTTGGGCACCCAGTACGCGTCGTGGAGCGGGCGCGCGGTCGGCGGCAACCGCGTTCGCAAACGCGTCAGGAGGTAGCGCTCGCAGGTCGCGAGCGTGGATATCGGCTGTATTTCGCTCTGTGTCGGCTTGGGGTTGGCGCGGATGGAGAGGGAGTCCGAGGCGGTGCGCCGTAGGGGGGTGTGAGCTTTCGGCTTGAAGGGTCCCTGCTGTGGCGAGGCCGCTTCGGAAGCGTAGCCCCTTCGTCGCGATGTCCATCCATACACGATACGTGGTGGGAGCCGTGCGTTCGCGTTGAGCGTGGTCACACGCAGGACACTGAAGGCGCGCGCGTACGAGAACGCGGTTGACAGAGAAGACCGCATGACCAGCGGGTTTCTCAGAAAGGAAGTCCTAGACTTACTGTCGTGGGCTTCGGTGGTAAATCCAAAACCAAAAGGAGAGACGAGTCTTCACAGTTTGACGCCAAGCGTGCTGGCGGGGCTTACCAATGACGACACGACGCGCGAATTGGAGATACGGCCACGCTCAGTGTGACCAGGCAAAAGCCTTGGAAAAAGCTCGTGTAGGAGTGCGTTGCTACTCTAATGTACGCTACTTTTAAGGGAGGAAAAGGGTGGGAGGGGTAGCGGGTGGTTATACACTATTCGAGGTGAGTGTCTATGACATTTCCACGTCACTTTTATTGCTATCACTTTCTTCACAATCTTCCCAATCTTCCTCGCCATCATCATCTTCGCCACCATCCTCCGGAGAAGGTTTTACGCCGAGTTCCTCTAATTTTGATATGAGCTCTTCGACATGCTCACGTATAGGAAGGTCAGGATGTCCCTGATTGACATGAAGCTATAATGGGGGTTTGAGGACTGCGAAACGTGAGACAGCTCGATGTGAACACACCATCTTGCAAGTCTCCAAACAATCCCGCGAGTCTCTAGCAAGCTCCTCCCACGTTAATTCGTCCAGTTTACCCCCATGTTCGCGGGCCTGCTCCGACATAAGGAAGAAACACCAGCCCTCCAAGTACCAGGCCTCGACCTCTTCGTCGTCAGACGCCATTATGCCTTGTAGAACCATCAAAGCAGGTGTGAAGAGTGACAGCTCTAGAAGCAGCTTAGTGAGGTTCAATCGGCTAGCTATGGGCGGTAACCGGGGATCGTCTACGAAAGTGAGGTCAGACAGAGAGCGGGAAGGTGATGAGCGTTGGAACCCACCAGCCTCTAAGTCTTGCCAAGTGGACCACGCTTTCTCGAGAATCCCCTTCGCCTCCTCAGGTCTCTGCTGGGACATGCGGACAGATGCGAGAGATTGTAACGCTTCCGTATTTTCCGGGTCGACCTGCAACGCGGCCTTGAGAAGTTCCTCACAATTAGATTCTGCGGCGGGGTCAAAGCTAGTCGGACGATAAACCTGCTGCAGAAAATCAAGGTTGTAAAAGAAAGCTCACCACAGATCGTGTGCGGGATCCATCCAGATCTCGACTTGCCCGATGAGAGCTCGAACAATTGTCCGTTTCGTCTCCTCTTCGTCGCTGTTCGCCAGAGTAATGTCCGTGGCACGCTCCTTTCCTTTCAACTGGACCGTCAGAATGTCGACGGCCGCAGAAAAGTGCTTCAGTGCCATCTGTGGGTCGTTGTCGCTCAACTGAGCAAGATATAGATGGGCACTAGGCGGCGTGGGCGACGGTGCGCCTGGGTTTGGCGGCAGCAACGATAAGAAAGTCTAAGAGGACGCGTTTGGACGCCAAACGCACATCGAAGTCGCATGGAGACACACCTGCTTGGCTGCGTCCAAGAGCCCTGTCTCTAGCTGAACCACGCCGAGCATTTCTTTGGCCTCAGCATTATCAGGCGCGCGTTTCAACACGCGATCAATAAATTGCCCCGCAAGATCGTAATCGCATTGGACGATCAGCTCCTGAGCTTTCTCCAGTAAAGCCTCGATAGTTGGTTCAGACATTTTCTCTCCATTCCTTTCTGCTGGGTCATCGATGGGCGGACGAGCTTTTCGGTTTTTGGGACGAGTCCGACCCATCGAGGCAAAACAACAAGGTGCAGTCAGTGGGAGGTTCGGCAACTCCCGTAGCAACGAAGTCATTGACTCGTTCCACTGGACGCTGCATGAGCCTGATGAATGGCTACGATACTTCGACATTTGACGATTTGTTTCTCGAGAGACTAGATGCGTTTACAGAGAAAACACTAGCTGACATCAAAGCCTTCTCTATGAGAGAGAATATCCCATACGATCAAGTGGGTTTCGTGCCACTTTCCCACATGTGATGTGTCCCTGAATTTCTGCTGCTCAGGTTCGGCGTCACGTTGCGGAAAGACACTCCCAGTATCTTTTCAGTAGTTCAATCCCTGCGCCAACCAGTCGGAATAACAGTGCGTTCCGGAGTCCCCACTTACGTCGAATCATACTTAGGTTGGCTGTGATTGGATGGTGGCGGTCAAAGTCCATAACATTCTTTCGTCAACTTGTCAAGTGCTGGAGTCTTTACAAGTCACAGCCGGGGTTCAGTCATTTGTGGTTGCGATCAATCCCAACGATGCAGAGGATGAGGGCTTCCTTGGTGGCAGCTCGCTTGGCAAAGAGTTCTGGACTAGTCTACGGGGTGGAGGTATTGCTGGTGCAAAGGCTTTGAAGTCTCTGGCCATTTCCACATTCCAGGACCCGTCTTTGCCATCCACTCCCACACTTCATGGAGCCGGAATGCCCTCCCGGCAGAAGGAGACGGCTCATTCACTGAAGTCAGAGGTCTATGCTAGAGTGCGCACTTTGTTGAGGCGTGTCTGTGACAACTTCCGTCCTATAAGGTGGCTGATGGCATGTCGTCATGATAGAGCAACGTCTGGCATTCGTCAGGCCGAGATGAAGTGGACAAATCACGGCAATCTGAGTGTTTACGGCGTTCGTCTTGAAGGTTGGCCTCCCAGCATTCCCATGCAGAACCCCTCAACACTTTCCTCAAGCCAAAATAGGGCATTGAGGGACGCACTTTCGAACGGGACTTTGAAGTTCTGTCGTATCAATCCTGAGCCGTCAACTTCGTCAGTTGCTGGAGAAACGTCTTATGGACCAGCTGGAAATTTGGGTGACTTGTCTTGGGTGATCTCGGAAGTGTACGATGCCCCGGTCAGAAGCTTTCCTCTTCTTCGCCCGGGTTGTTTCTCTGTCTGATACGATCTCTGGGTGCCGAATCTCAGGTGCCTCATGTCAGCCACGCACCAGCAGATCGTGCCGCATATTGCGGGGATCCGACCGATCACTCCCCTAATACTATAGGGGTAGCACCTTCAAAAATATTTACCACCACTTCCACTGGAGAGATCGAAACGACGCTGAGGGACGAAGATGTAGGGCAGTCCTCCAGCAAACGGCAGAGGTTAGACGGCGGCTAGTCGCATACCACGATGCTTCCTTGTATGTAATTCGCTAACGAGCTTATTTGGCACGTAATTCTCCCGCAACATGTGACGAGGACAAAGACGCGTTCCCAGCTAGGTTCCGTTGACCAGGGGTTGACCAGGGGTTGACCAGGGTAAATGATTATCCGGACAATCCCGGGCCGAAGGCGATAAAAGCGAATTTTATGCGGCGACCTCGCGATATCCTCACCTCTTCTCGCTCAGCACACCATGTTTTCATCGATCTTTTCGTGAGTGTTCGGATCATTCGACCCCACTATGCGTGACGATTGGGCAGGTCAGCGCCCGCTGTTGATCCACAGGCGCCGAACTTTCTGCCAGTCTCCTCCCTCTTCTCATCTGACGAGCTGCACGGAGAGTTAGAACCGAAGGACCTCGAGTGGAAATGTGAGAGTGGATTTGTGACGGAGACGCAGATCTGGTACTCGATCCTCGAAGACGGGTCGTCCGTGATGTGCCAAGTCATCCATTCGTCTGTCGGGTGCGTTCTCCGTCCCTAACTTGGAAACTCAGGAGGCTAACGCCAGTCAAGGGTATGGTATCCCACGATCCAATTCACCTTCAAGGTCTTCAATCCTAAAACAGGAGAGAAGACGTGGCGCTCTGTTAATGTCACCAATTTCGTGACGCCCCCACCGAACTTGGACAAGCGTTCAAGCCAGGCTGATGAATTCACAATCACGCATAAGGACTCCCCTGACACAGGATTTCCCGAATCATACACGATCTCCGTCAACCTCGCGCAGGAAGTGCAGATATCCCTCGAAGTCCGGCGACCTGTAGGTGTGCCCGGCTTCAAGGTTGGGAAGGGTCCTGACGGCGGATATTCATACTTTGGATCCGACGCTGCGCAACCTGAGGGCTACGTTGTACACCGCTTCTGGCCCCTCACGAAGACATCAGGGAACATCACTATGAATGGCAAGCAACTTGCCGTTGAAAGCCCCGGCATGTTTGTGCACGCAATCCAAGGCATGCGGCCGAATCTTGTCGCGTCACGCTGGAATTTTACCCACTTCCAAAGTTTGGCGCACGGTGGCGTTTCTGCAATTCAGATGGAGTTCACGACAACCAATGACTATGGGCGCAAAGGAGCTGGCTCAGGTTATGTCAGCGTCAATGTCGGTGGGCTCGTCATCGGTAGTAAGCTTGTCGCTGTGACGGCTGAGACAAAGTGGCCCAATGAAACTCAGCCCGAGAATGCGGAAATCATCTCACGGGCGCAGCATCTGAAGAGTGTGCACGATCCGGACACCGGTTATCCTCAACCCACAGAGCTACTATTTCGTTGGGCAGCCCCATCTATTCTCCCCGATGCAGCTGGCTCGATCGAAGGCACTCTGGCGGTGGACGTGGGGAGTCTCGAGGAGCCCAAAGGGTTGATCGAAAAGGTCGACGTCCTCGCGGAAATTCCGAGCGTGGTCAAGGCAGTTGTGAGCTACGTAGCGGGAACGAAGCCATACATATATCAAGTGAGTGTCCAGTGCGGCTTGATTTGAACGGTACTGAATGAGCCCTTAGTGGATCACTCCGGCGAAACTTAAGCTTACTGGACCAAATCTACTCTTACCTGGGCTTGAGGAGGGTTTGGAGGTGGAGGGATTTGCATACACTGAGGCCACTTTCATCTCTGAATAATCGCAACTCCAACGTCGGTTGTGTAAGTAGTACGTACTGGAAATTTAGGGTCCCATGCTAAGTTTTGACGCCAGCAAGCTGCGGCAGAGATTGAGATCAACACTAATAATCTGCTCTGAAGCATCCTACTGTTGTTCTGTGTTGCCATTCAATTTTGACACGTTCAACAAGACATCCAATTTCATTGATTACTAGGCGTCGGCTTAGTCGATGCTTGGACCAGCACGTGGTACGGAAATGGGGGTTTGGATTTCGATCCTCACAGAGCACAGACGAAAACCGATGTGCCGGGGACGTAATTCGCAAGTCAGCGAAAGGAAAAGGTAAAGAATCGACAGGGTAAATCGACAAAAGCGAGTAGCGACAGTGAATTGGTGAAGGAAATGAGTGATGTAAGAAAATTCTTCCCTCACACGTTTGTTTTTCTCTCTTGATTGATTGTGGGCCTGCGTTGTTTCGCGTACCCCGGATCCGCCCCTCCGCCGTGTAGCTATGGAGAAAAGAGTTGTAAAATATCAGCGATCACCCCCGGAAACTCCTGTATACCACACCAGAAATGGGTCCACCACTCGACAGGAGAGCTGAAACTAGGACACGCATATAAACGAAACCTTGCTCGGAGGGAGACGGCACGTGGATCATTCAGCGCGTCGAACTGCGCTATGTTGGCTGCTGGTGAGCCGTGAAAATGATGGTTGTGATTGTATGTGGGCCCGGCGTTGCGGAGGTTGCGGTGGTGGTGCCGTGGTTGTGCCCGTGGTTGTGGTTGGGTGGTGATGTACACACTACTCGTAAGGTCGTAGACACCACATAAATCGGTAGTCCCTCCGTGCGTTGACACCGCGATTCAAGAAAAGTCCATTGTTAAATGGTACGAATGTACTACTACCTATTGTACCGTGCGTAGCCTAGAGCAAATAAATTTTTCTTTTGCTTTCTTTCTTCGTCTACATGTATGGGCGTCCCCTAATTGCTATGATAGTAGTAGGTGTTAGGTCGGTTCAGTACGTTATAACAGAGTAGGAAACTGGTACGGGACATTCTCCTACTCGCTGACATTGGGCCCGAGTCTTTCTTGGAACTCCCTTCCATTGTTGATTACAGTTACAGGGCGACCAACACTCTGGCGGGCAGCGACGAACTCCTTCACAGATGTCACCAGCTGGTCCTCTAAGCAAAGCGACTCAAGGGCCGGCAACACTTCGGCGGCGTTTTCCCCGGTGACCCTTCCGAGTTCAAGAGCAACGCACCTCGAAACCTCGCCCTGTATTCTCAGCACCTTCACAGCGGTGAAAGGGCGGAGGAGTTCTGGCCATTGGTACTCGTGGTAGCCTAGCTTATATTCCTTGCCCATCGAACTGATGAAGAGGCGGTCCACGTTGGAGAGCATACCACAAATTTGGCTGAGCAACTGACTTGTCCCACTGAACTGGACGCTAAATTTCAACGACGACCGACCTCCATCAAGTTTGATGCCAAAGGGCTGAAGGTCTAGGTCCACGCGCCTAAACTGGGATAGCTTGAGTTTTTCTGAACGATCGATGAACCTGCATAGTTGGGGAATTGGAAAATCAAGGTCATCATCCTCGTCCAAGTACTCTATTGCTAACTTGTTGAGCTGAGGAGTGTCGATCTGCGCCACGAAATCCTCCAAATACTCGAAAAGGCCGTTGAAGAAAAAGGTGGTGAGAGCGGGAAGGACAGTCCGTGTGATGGGAGGCAGGCGTATTGGATCAGGGTAGGAAGTCCCCATTCGGAACCCAAGGGTAAGATATTTCAGCCCGGACAATGCGGCCAGACTTGCGACCGTCGCCTCCGGTGAAATGTAACCGGTATCGGGTATATCGCAGAGATTGATGTCAATGAGATTGCGAGCCGACAAAAGAAGTGTTGGTGCAGCTGGAAAGGGAATGCCGTCTAAGTAGATTGTCTGTAAACACGGGGCACGTCCACCCAGGAATGCATCAGGAAGGACCAGCATGGGTTCGTCATCATTTGATTGAAGCCAAAGGCGTGTCAATGCCGGAAACGGTCTCTGCATCACTGTGGCCATCTTTTCGAACAGTGAGTATGGCACATAAAGCTCGACATCGCGTACACGATCGGGGTGCTCGAGCGCCGCAAGGATGTTATCTTCATCACTGTCCTCGATACAGCAAGGAAAGCTAATAACTATGGGAAGGACCGGAAGGTATCCTAGATTTTTCCTGACAGGTGTCCCATCTGTGCAGAGAAGTTCCAGATTGAGATGGCGTGACGATGAAAATATGATGTCTCTCCATGTTTGGCATACATGCGCTAGTCTGTGCCATTTCCATGAGAGGCGACTTGAAGTAGTAACTTCATCCATTCGATAAAGGTCAAATATTCCTATAAGGACATCGCCTGGGAGAGAGTTGATCGTCGTTGTAGGTCTGTATAAAGATTAGCGGTGAGTGCCAAGTCAATCGCTCTACCACTATGGCAAGCAAACGAAGGCAGTTACAATAAACACACCTGGGAGAGCCTGATGACAAGAGTAGTTCTGTGAAACTCGACGAGGGGAGTGGACGATTGCTAATTGAAGATGAGCAACGAGTGATCAATTAGCCCGGCACGGCCGGGCAGGTCCTGGACACACCTGTTGGAGCTCATTGATAGTCAAGGCCAAGTTGACAGCTGAGATAACAATGTGGGTGCTCTTATAGCCCCGAGTTGTAATAGGGCAGGGTGCTCTACTTGTTGGCTTAGCAGTGTAGCGAGTAGCTGAGTACGACGCTTGGCACGACGTTCAAGGAACACTTGGCAGATATATTTGTTCTTGTTTACGATCCACACGATGTTACGTAATTCCCACCTGGCATATGACGTCGTTGCCTTCTCCACTTTAGGATGGTGCCCAGGATCGACACTGGCAACTGGCAATTGTCAGACTGGGTGGACAGGGTGTAATGCAAGTTGCCATTTGTTCGCAGACAGTCATTTTTTTTGAGTGTGGTACTGTAAGAACTCAAGGTCGCGACTTGTGCGATGCGCCGTCTCCGTGAACGGCTAGGAAGGATCATTTGGGTGGTTCTTTTTTTTTGGTGGTATGAGTTTGTCTATTTTCGGACAGAGACTTCTTGCAAGAAGTATATGGTCGAAAGTCGGATACGATGGTCCTGTTCACCGGGTTGGTTCTCGTTCCAGTGACCCATGCGGGGTGTTTCTGTGTGACGGCGATCAGTGTACTATACTGAAAGCGATCGAGGTGGGTCGTACTTGATGGAATGCTCTCAGTGGGTATGGCCATTGCGTCCGTTTGTTGTCTTTTGCTTCTTGGTCGACGTCGTTGCCTGGTTGCCCTTTGGCCTTTCGATTGAGTCGATTCTTCTCTGATTCAGTCTTGGCGCGGTCTTGGCACAAATTAACGAGTCGCTTCAGGAGACGCCCTCGAAGAAGTCTTCTAGTACGCCGTGTACTGCCTCAATGAGCTCTTATCTAGCATATCACATTACACTTCAAGTTCAGACCGCCTAAAGAAAAACCACAGATTACTGTAGCGGTTCTATCGAGGTATTAGTAATACAGGTAGCCCAATTTTGTCCATGCATAAAAGTAGAAAGATCAATGCGGGTTTCGTATTCGCCGGAAACCCAGATATTACTTGGGCGGTGGAGATGTGCCCTATGAAGTGGCGGGATCCACATTAGGAGTTCACCTCTACTACCACATATCCATCCCTCCTCGTTGATCACGGAGTGGTCAGTGAAATCGACGTGTCTTATCGTTTCCGTATTTCCTGTCGTAGCATTCAACATACGAATTGATCCATTTCCTGATGAGACAATGCACTGACCATCTGGCGAGAATGCCACAGACTCGACCAAATCCATGTGTCCAATAAGTGGGCTTGCTGCTGTTTCTCCCGTCGTGACGTTCCACACACGAATTGTTTCATCATACGAGCCTGAGACGATCCGCTGGCCATCTGGTGAGAATGCCACAGACCTGACCGAATCCGTGTGTCCAGTGAATGGGCCCGCCTCTGTCTCTCCCGTCATGGCGTTCCACACACGAATTGTTTGATCGTTCGAACCTGAGACGATGCGCTGGCCGTCTGGCGAGAACGCCACAGACCTGACCGAATCCGTGTGTCCAGTAAATGGGCCCGCCTCGGTCTCTCCCGTAGTGGCGGTCCACACATGAATTGTTCGATCGTTCGAGCCTGAGACGATCCGCTGGCCATCTGGTGAGAATGCCACAGACCTGACCGAATCCGTGTGTCCAGTAAATGGGCCCGCCTCTGCCTCTCCTGTAGTGGCGCTCCACACACGAATTATTCGATCGTTCGAGCCTGAGACGATGCGTTGGCCATCTGGCGAGAATGCCACGGACAAGACCAGGTCCGTGTGTCCGGTAAATGGACCCGCCTCTGTCTCTCCCGTAGTGGCGTTCCACACACGAATTACTCCATTGTGCGAGCCTGAGACGATGCGCTGTCCATCTGCCGAGAATGCCACAGACTCGACCAAATCCATGTGTCCAGTAAATGGGCCTGCCACGGTCTCTCCCGTAGTGGCGTTCCACACACGAATTGTTCGATCGTCCGAGCCTGAGACGATCCGCTGGCCATCTGCCAAGAATGCCACAGACTCGACCGAACCCGCGTGTCCAGTAAATGGGCCCGCCTCTGTCTCTCCCGTAGTGGCGTTCCACACACGAATTGTTCGATCGTTCGAGCCTGAGACGATCCGTTGGCCATCTGGCGAGAATGCCACAGACAAGACCCAAGCCGTGTGCCCAGTATATGGGCTTGCCTCTGTCTCTCCCGTAGTAGCGTTCCACACACGAATTGTTCGATCGTTCGAGCCTGAGATGATGCGCTGGCCATCTGGCGAGAATACCACAGACAAGACCCATTCCGTGTGCCCAGTAAATGGGCCCGCCTCTGTCTCTCCCGTAGTAGCGTTCCACACACGAATTCTCCCGTCGGAAGAGCCTGAGACGATGCGCTGTCCATCTGCCGAGAATGCCACAGACAAGACCCAAGACGTGTGTCCTGTAAATGGGCCCGCCTCTGTCTCTCCCGCAGTGGCGCTCCACACACGAATTGTTCCATCATGCGAGCCTGAGACGATCCGCTGGCCATCTGGTGAGAATGCCACAGACCTGACCGAATTCGTGTGTCCAGTAAATGGGTCCCCCTCTGTATCTCCCGTAGTGGCGTCCCACACACGAATTGTTCTATCGTCCGAGCCTGAGACGATCCGCTGGCCATCTGGTGAGAACGCCACAGACCAGACCGAACCAGTATGTCCAGTAAATGGGTCCGCCTCTGTCTCTCCCGTAGTGGCGTTCCACACACGAATTGTTCGATCGTAAGAGCCTGAGACGATACGCTGGCCATCTGACGAGAATGCCACGGATAAGACCAGGCCCATGTGTCCAGTAAATGGGCCCGCCTCTGTCTCTCCCGTAGTGGCGTTCCACACACGAATTGTTCGATCGTTCGAGCCTGAGACGATGCGCTGGCCATCTGGCGAGAATGCCACAGACCAGACCCAAGACGTGTGTCCAGTAAATGGGCCTGCCTCCGTCTCTCCCGTAGTGGCGTTCCACACACGAATTGTCCCATCATCCGAACCTGAGACGATCCGCCGGCCATCTGGTGAGAGTGCAATGGAAGGGACGCAACCCCCACCGTTTGAAATCACCAACTCCGATGATGGCCAATGAGACAATCGCCCACGTTCCATGAGCAAGATTCGAAGAAATGAGCTGGAATAATGTGCAGAGACAAGAGAACGAGTCGGCGCAAATGGTAGAGCAGAAAGATAGACATGGGGAGCACTCTTTGCCATGGCTATCCCGAAATACCGTACAAATGCAGAGGCGTCATTGATGAATGCCCTGAATTTCTCTAGCTCCATTTGAGACACCTGTTGCGATCGTAGCTATTAGTTGTCTGCCTCCCTCATCGAATCAACAGTTATACTCACACCTTGACCAGAGGCCAACCACGCATTCAGAAATGATAATGGTGGTAAAGCAAGACGCATATTACTCGTCAAGCTAAGTGCCTCTAGCCAAAAGAGAAATTTTGTCTCGAAGAAGGCCCGAAGTTTGCCAAAGAGATCGGTTTCAAAAGCAATGTGTTCTAAATGGTCCCCCCAAAAACGACAGGCATACAACAGAGCAGGTGGGATGTGTTTATCAACACGGGAGTCGAGGTCTTCAACATCTTTGTTGGCAAGATATGATGATTCGAGATCGCAGACGTTGAATTTAAGGCCGTCGACAAGTAGACCGAGACAGGAACGGGCCAATTGACGGTGGGCATCACGAAGGCCAACACAAAAATCGCCGCTCTTCTCTTTACTTGTGAGGAAATCGCGGAATGATGTATGGAGAGGAGCGATGGGAAGGTCTTGATCAGCCGAATTGACATTACTTAGCAATGAGCCGAGGTGACGGAGCATTTCAACAACAGATTCGTCGTCGTCGTCGTCATTGGAGCTGTAGTGTCGCAAAGTGGTCAGGGAACGGATGGAGAGGGATTCAAATGCAGTAATGAGCTGCCCCACGACAGAGCGAAATAGAAGTCGTGCTTCTTGATGAATAAGATAACCTTCTAGGACTTCTTTGTATAGCTCGTCCAACGGGTCTTGCCTATGGTAATCTGCGGTGAGTCTCAAAAGATGCTCTATGCACTTTTTCTTGCTAAAACCAAAGGAACCGGGAGGTTTAAGGATATATCCGCAGGCAACCGCTGCCCACTGAAACAATCCCTCTGCCTTTATTGCCAGTGCGTTGCCATAATTTCTGAACTCCTCCGAAGGGAGCCTCTTCCGAAGAAAGGCAAGAATATCGTCGTGCGTTTTAGCAGCTAGCTCAAGATCATCCATGCGTTTGATGCGGACTGAGGGAGCTCCAACGAACGCAGACTCGATGTCGTGTTCAGGTCGCGAGGTGATGAGCACACGAAAATGGGATGGGAGTTGAGAGATGGCTTCAGCAAGAAATGTGTGTAAGCCATTTCCACCAGTTACGTCTCCACTCTCGTCCAAGGCATCGATTACGACAAGAATAGGACCGACAATATGCAGATCCTTAAGTGGTTCCAGGATAAGGGATCCAAAGAGGGTACGATAGTCACGGGTTCCAACTCGAAGAGAGGAGTTGTCCTTTACGGCCCTTCCAAGCGCGGTTTTAAACGAAGGATAGCGGTCGGAGAGGTCGCGAGCAAGAGTCGTGAAGAGATGGTAGGGTTTGGGTTGCTCCTTCCGCAAAAATATAAACGACGACGTAAGACGGTGCATTTTATCGAAGCGACGTGCGATTTCATGCGCGATGGATGACTTTCCTGTGCCTGCTTGCCCGAAAAGAACGAGACTACGCTCGGAAGCAGGATCGTTCACCCAATTGACAATGAAGTCCAGGAAGGCCATGCGTGTTCCCGTAAGACAGCCCTTGTCGGGTGTGAAACGTGAACCCGTCCCATATGGTATTTCTCTGATTTTTGCATCTAGTTCTATGACGATATCAGATCAATAACCCACAAACCGACAAGCCATCAGTACTACGTACCGATGTCCGGAACTTGGGTTGACACCCACTGAAGCTGAGTAGATATCCAATCCACCTTGGCTGAAATTATTCCCATGTCGTCCAAAATCTGGAACGCAGTTATCTCCGTGGTGATGATGGCTTGATCCAAGAAAGCCCTTCGATGTTGGACAAGGGCGTCGGACAGGTCCTCAATTTCTTTGGTGGCTCCACCGCCTATATTCTTCAACGTCCGCTTCCCTGAAAATCACACGTTCACGCCGGCCAGTGGAGTAGATGAAGACAACTTACAGAATTCCGAGTCTTTTGCATACGATTGGATAAAGTCACTGCAACTACAGACATCCTGCAGCATGAGAATAAGAATTTGGGCTTGCTTGGAGTCGGGCTTGATGGATTTCAACGTGTCTTCGTGGTGCGCGAAATCAAACGCGTCGTGCACGGCTTCATGTAGGGTTAGGACATTGTCGTCACGTTGATACTGTTCTAGGAGTGTCTGGTACCCGAATAAACAAGCATAAGCGTTTACATCCAACAATAACGCAAACAGTTGCACCTCGGGGATGGCTGAAACCAAGTCATATGCCATCTTTGCAAACGGGTGGAGCTGAGAGCGAAAGTCGGCTCAGTCGGCTTGAAGAGGCAAAATGGATATTACACGCACTTCCGCAATTGGGCTAACAGTGTCCATCACCCACTTGATTCTACTAATAACCCCTTTCCATGTATTGGCTCCGTCAATCGGCTTCTTAGCTTCGTCGGCGCGACGGACAGCAATCAGAGCCTTCTCGGTAGGCGATATCTCTGCCTGGCCATCTGGCATACTAGGGATACCAGTCTCGACGGACATGGGATCTGGCGAGGGTAAAAGATGTTCGGGGGCGGTGGATTGAATGGGTCCCCCGGAGTCTGGTGCCATAGAGGGCTTAGTAGCTTCTTCTGTGAGAGTGTCGTCTCCTTTGGTCGGTATTTCGGGGGGGTTCGGAGGGGGCACGTTCGCTGACACAGTGATTGTCAAGTAGAGCGTGACCGGGTGCATCGATTGTCCAGCATCCCCATCGCCATTACTGAGGACAAAAGAGAAATCTACGCGCAAGATGTTCAATTAGTTGAACAAACGGGAAATCTAAACAAGGACGGACCACTTTGGGACGCGACAGGTATCAGTATCTCACGCGTTCCGATAACGACATCATGGCGTGTGAACCGCTTCTCATAAAGACACAGTATAAGATGCGAAGACCGTTGTGTAGAACTAAACTGAACTTTTAGCCGAAAAATATTATTAAAAAAGGAAAGTCCTACAAGGCACCAAGTCTCTGGTTCCATTGCACTGTCTGCCCATCGATCTGAACGCTTTCCGTCTTCCTCATTGTCACAAGATTGGTTACAGTGACAAAGAACCGCCTTTTCCGGCCAAACGGTCTCTTGATAAGAGGAATATTGTGCGCTCTGAGGACTAACAAAGAGAATAAACAGTTATCGAGGCATCAACGAGTTAGGAATTAAGTGCATACCGGTCACCCCAACACGTAGCTGGGATAGGCTTCCCTGCGATTCAACGATTTGAATGCTGTCCACAAACGGTTCTTGAGTGAGCACCGCTACACAAAGGAAGGGATTGACGTACCTTCTTCCTGAGTTTTGCGACGCTGAAGGACCCGGGCTGGGGTAGTGGATCACGACCAAAGGAAGTCATGGATCAATGGCCATCACGCACGAATTCAAGAATATTTGCTGGTGCTCCGAGTCCACATCTTGTGTAGGGGCCATATTGGATAGAAGGATGTTTTGGAGGTTAGAGTGAGTGTAGCGTCTAAAGATGGGACGTGCCCAGAGTCACGGTGTCCCCAGTAGCGCGCAAGTTAATTTGCGAGCTATATATATCCTTGCAGCACGCAGGAGTACCGACTTGCGTCTTGCCATTTATCGAAGCGGACACGCACAACGAAGACTCAGAAAACGCACATACATTTGTGTACTGTTTTAGATAATGAGAGATATAGGATACTTAGCGACACGAGCTTGCGTCGAAGCTATCTCTTACATGTGGGATTAACTACGGACTTCCCACGGGGGTTCAACGTACGTTCAACACTGACAACTGCCAGACCTAACTGGACCGGGTGTAATGCAAGTCGCCATTTGTTTGCAGACAGTCATACTTTCCGTGACTAAGTTAATTCCAAAACATGAGTCACCCGGCGGCAAGATCTTCGAGTCGAGTCAGACTTGTGATCGCCGTCGAGGTACGAGTGATTATCAGATAATGATGACTAACCTCACCTTAAACGTTTTAACCCTGCGAGCATCGCCGTCGCTGCTCTCTGCACAAGCCATGTGCAATGTTCCGCCAATCGCTTCGCCATTCTGTTAGTCCCGTATTTCGCTCGGGTTCAGCCCAGACGCAGCCCGCATTACGCGCATATAATCATACACACTGCTTTTGGCGTCCACCGCATCCGCCATGGCCTAGGTGTATTCGCCGTGTACCCATTCAGGCGACCACCGCGCTGCTCCAACTCTCCCAGCAGTGCCAATCAAGGCACCACTGTTCCCATCCATCTTCGAGGTCCTTTCACTCCACTCAGAGAGTGGAAGGATCTCCCCTTCTTGGTTTCTTAATAGTAGCCTTCAAGGTGGGTCCGCAGCTCAGCTGCGTCGGCGTCGATACTCAAGTTATTGTTATGGGTCCTTCTAGTCGTCTGCCGTGCTTGAGGTCATTCGGACCGCTGGCCGTGTTGCACTCACATTTATCCCTGTTCTTATAGTAAAAAACCATGCGTCACGGAGGCTCCTCAAGAAAATCGAGAAGGTCAAGAAGGAATCGGGTGACAGTGTCCTTCCAAGCTCCGTGAAAGAGTTCGTAGCAAAGCAGGGTCATCTCCTACATGGCATACGCCGACGCACTATCCTTTTTCATGCACTCATCTTTACACCGTGCATTCTATTCTGGGCGGCAGTTATCGCGAGCTTAGAAAGGACACCGTTGACAGGACGGTAATAGATCTCAGCTTCGACTCCCCGCGGGTGGTAGTACTCACTCATAATTCACATATAGATGGCGACTAATTCTACTCTCCCCCGAGGAAGAGGACGGTATCGCGACCCAATTGGCTGGTTCGGGCTGGTACCAAGCCGTCGGGGAGATTATTTCCAAACATGGATCGCCTAAAATCGTACCACCTTCTGATTGGCGCTACATTTGGGTTAAGGACACTCTCCGCACACTGGAAGCTGCGATACCAAAGCTCGGTGACGAGAAATCCCTAGAGCCCGTGTGGTTAGAACGAGGCAACGGTGACGTCCCGCTTCCTCCTCCCGCGGAGTATCCCTTGCGGCCGCGTCCGCGTGCCGCCGAATATGTTCGCCAACTGATGAACAGCAACTGGTCCGCCCCGTCGCACGTCATAGCCGGTCCACCGTACTCCCTGATCGTCATCGATGACCCCAGCTCTCGGAATGCGTTCTCTTACGGCTTCGGGCCGGATGGTGCGGGGGGCATCGTCGTTTTCTCGGGCTTCCTGGACGACATCCTTTCCAAGAATCTGGCACCCCCCGCGTCCGCATCGAATCCTCCCGACACTTCGCTGTTGTACAGACTTTTCGGGGGCCTTTTCGCCTCCCCGCCACCCCCCGCCGCCCAATATCACCCGACGCCGGAGCAGACCACGGATCTCGCGATACTGCTCGCGCACGAGCTGTCGCACCTCTTCCTGTCACACCACCTCGAGACGCTGTCCTCGATGACGATCTTCGTGCCCGGTGTGATTTCGCTCGCCTCTGATGTTATTCGCGCGCTCGTGTTCCCCGTCACGATGCTCCTCGGTCCCTTTGTCAACGACGCATTCGCGGACCTCGGCAAGGCAGGATCGTGGGAACTCTCCAGGCTCGGGGATTATTGCACGAGCATGAAGCAGGAGATTGAGGCTGACGTCGTTTCTGCGAGGTGAGGCAGTTGACGTCCGTCTCCCGCCCGTCCGACCGTCACTGACGTTATATATGTTTTTTTTACAAAAATTTGCCCACCTTAGGTTACTAGCTCACGCCGGCTATGACCCACGCAGTGCAGTGCGATTTTGGGAGGACCGTGCCGACGTCCGTCAAGGTTCGGAGTGCGTCGCGTCGGCGGCCTTTGACCCAGAGCAGCGTAAAGAACAGGCGCGGAGCACGTTCGCGCTGAGGATCATGGGATCCAGTCATCCCGTGAACCAGGTCCGCGTCGAAAAATTGCGCGAGGAACTCGATCGATGGCGCACCGAGCGCGAGCGCATGCTCACAGAACTGCGGGCAAGGCAGGGGAGTGCCAATACGACTGCAACACAATCATAGCGACATCGCGACATCGCGACATGTCTGTCGATTCCCGACGACTCTGGTAATTGGTTTTTCTCTCAAGTATATATACACACTTCCGTGATTTGCCTCGCCCCGATACCCTTACTTCGTGTGCCGAGGATGGTAATCGCTGTACAGCTAGTGCTTCCCGGATTCGTGCTTTTGCTTTGTCGGACTGCCACATCTCCTATATCGCATCTATTCCGTCTATCTGGGTATATCTGTCTCTTACTACTTCCTAAGTCACGCTCACACCAGTGTGAATGAACACGATTATTCACCCAATATATGTTCTCGTATTAACGCGGTGTTATGACGGATAAAGTTTAGAAAGCCCGACTGACGTCCGTGGCCCATGAAATGAGTTCCCCTAGTGCCTAGCGCTCTTTGGGGGCGGTGTTCCGCTCGCCTCCTCCCCGGCTTTCCTTTTCGCGGTAAATCCAAATGCGACCCGAGAACGCTCCATAGAAACGGGAGTCCCGCTGCCCGATGCCACGTCGGAAACCACTGTAGACGTAATTCTGGAGAACCCAGGCCGTGGAGCTGGGGAGCCGGTCTCGGTCCCGGGAAGGGACGGCGCTGGACTTGCGCTGCCGCTGTACGCGGCTTGTGGAGCAGGCACAGTCATGAAGCCATTGTCTATGGTTTTGTTCGTGGACTTGCTTGCGTCTTTCTTCTTGCTCTTCACTTTCTCCGTCTTGCCCTTGGAAAGAGGCTGTGCATCGAGAAACTCGGCAGCTTGTGGGACAGCACTACGGGGCAGGTCAGAAATTTGAATAAAAGGCGGAGAATGGTTGACTTGCCCTCTGTTCCCAACCGAAAGAACGAAATGCGCCTGGCCAGTCTTTTCTTGGCGGATTTGGAACGCCTTGTTCATGCTGAGCGGCGTGTCACCACTTGCCATCGCTTCCTTCTTTTTCTCCTCCGCGATCTTCTTCAGCCGCTTCTCGGTTTTCATCTTCCCGGAGCCTTTGCCATGGAACTTGTGGGACAAAGCCTTCCAAGCCTCCTTCCAGTCAAGCACGCGGCCAAATTCATCATGGTACATAATGTTGACGTCTGGCTTGTAATTTTTGAAGGCTTCAAGGTTGGCACGGGCTTCTTGCTGCTCTCGTAGGCGGTTCTCGTACTCGCGCTGCGCCTGATCCTTATTCGAACCGCGGGCCTTTAGGCGGTCGATTTCTCGCTGAGCCACGCGCCTGCGCTGTTCAGCGAGCCATAGATCACGCTGCAGTTGAACGCGCTCGCGGTCAACCTGGTCGGAGCTCGGTGTTGCAAGGAGACCTTGCTGCCGGAGGATATTAAGTGTCGAAGCCATCCCACTATTGAATGTTTGCTCCGAGGACGTGCCGACGCCAAGATTCCCGCCCTCTACGGCGGCCTTTTCTTCTGCCTCGGTCACCCGAATAGCGTCCTCGATGGCGTTTAGCATGGCATCGTCGTCTTCGTCTTCGTCTTTCACTACCACCTCGCCGGCTTCAAGCTCCTCGGCTTCTTCCATTGGAATGTCTTCGTACGGCGATGCCTGTTTCAACACTGCTGGCGTCACAGGGCCATCAGCTCTAGGGGCTTCCCTTTTGACCGCGATGGGGTCGTATGTTATTCCTCGCACGAATTCAGAGGTGTCATCAAATACCAGTCCGCCTGATCCTTCTGCCTCGGCTTCGCCGTCCTCTACCTTGATCACGTCGACGGTAGAGGGCTCCTCCGAACGTGCGCGTTCCTCCGCAACTGATTTAATTAGTCATGAGCATAATGGATAGGCTAGATGGGACAGAAAACTGACCACGTCGGGCTATCTCCTCTGGAGAGACTTTCTTGATCTTGATCTTGGCACGGCGAGAGCTCGCAAGCGCAGCTTGCAACTCATCATCATCGACGAAATTCACGTCGAGGTCTCGAACTCGCGGAACAGCAGGCTTTATATCGATTTCCATTTGGTCACCAACAGGGACGATGTCAGAGTCTTCCGCGAGTCTTCGAGTTGGGCGCTTTTTCTTTGTCTGATAAGGAGGTTCAGAATTTGAGGTGAGGGTATAAATACGAGAGAATCGTACCTTCGGCTTCTTGAAACCGACATCGCCTTTTTGAAGGTAATCAGAGGACTCAATGTTCTCTGAAAAAGGTGAGTCAATTTGTGCTAACGTACAGCGACCGGTGATTCGACATACTGGTATAGTCTATAGAAAGCAGTGCCTTGTTGACTGAGACAGCAGCTTGCTCCTCTGATTGTGCACTAGGAACATACGAGGAGAGTGAACTGCCAAGTCGAAAGCCCTGAGATTTGGAGTAAATTAGACACGAAAAAAAGTTGAATCATCGCTTACTGTTTCTTTGGGTCCTTCCAATAACTCATCGTACTTCGATAATACCGTTCTTCTCATGCCTTCTCGACCTTCGACGAATTCCTCATCGTTATATCCAGTGTAATCGCGCCTTTTGATCTTGAGTTCATTCCGTTCTTTTGTCCTCTCGGCTTCTGCCATCTCGACGTTCTGGAGCTCATCGTCTAGAGCGATGAGTGGTGAGCCAAGTACCCGCAGGAGGAATGGGGGCATTTACCTTCATTATCAAGGATGCGGCTATCTTTCAAGGTGAGTACGTGGGATTCACCGTCCTCCAGTTGGCTGAGGTCATGGCTGACTTTCAAACCCTCCAAGTCCTCTACGAGGCGAGGTGAACATTACTAGCGTGAGGCAAGTCAACAAAGCTATGACTCACTCTCAGTGTATTCCTCTTGGAAGACTTTGTCCATGCTCTCAAGCTCGGCCTGTCGCTTCTTGGCAAGCTCCTTCTCCCTCTTCTTACTCTTTTTTATCCATTTCAGGGTATCGTCTGTGTCCGCATCGGCGTCACCCAAAGTTGTTCCATTGAGAGACGCATTGAGCTCCCGCTTGTTTCTCACCCTGCCAAGATTATCGCATGAGCAAGCCGATCACCAAATAACGGGCCCCTGAAAGCCCAAAGAAATAAGAGCAACATGATCCGGAGAGATGAGACTCACTTGGCAATGCGATCCTGTATTCGCCTGAAATTGCAGAGGACGACGGTCAGCCCAAGATCCGGCCTGCGACGGGATGAACGTACTTGTTCTCCTTCTGTTTCGTTTCTGCCTCTCGCTGTTTAGCATAGTTGGTCTCGGCTTGTTTTTCTTTATCGTTAGCTGGTGCAGAGTCATCTGTAAGAGGCTTGAGGCCAAGCGAGATACGGATTTTGTTGGTCTCTTCGAGGCTGATACTTTCTTCCATGAGGATGGGTGTGGTTCTCTCAGAGCCAAAGACAGCAAACCTCGTCCTCTCTGTTTGGTTTTGTTTACACTAACTAAAAGTTATAATAAATGTCCGAGTCATGTTGCCACTTCATGAAACTCTTGTCTACGTAGGAAAGCGTGACTAGAGCGATTAAGGAGGCCTCTTCGTCTCGCGCATTGCACTTCTGAAAAACCCACAATCCGACTGGACGCCAGCAGGGTATCCCAATGATGATGATGCAGTGCGCGTAACGGTTAGAGAACCATTTCCACTCCGGAGTTTAAGTAATCAAGCCGGAGATTACCGGCGGGGGTTGAACGTTCCCACCGAGCGGGCCGGCCAAGTTCAGTTGAGGTTCGTAACACTTTCGTAACTTAGTGTAAGCGATACCCTTGACCTGCACTTGAAACCATCAACTCTGTCACACCCACCGCCCGACCACAACACCGGCCGTACTCATTGTGACATTGTGACACCGCTTCTCACACGACAGGCCTCGAGGCAGCCTAGCGAACCTCGGGGCTCTCTTTAGATTATAAATATTGGACTGCGTTTCCTGTATATAAGGGCTCGGCCCTCTTCTCGAAAAGATAGCTTTAACCTGATCTAGTTTCCCCTCTCTCGCTCCTGCTGAGCCCTGAGTCTTATTGTGCCCCTGCGCATGCGTCCTCTGTCTCTTAATTTCTGTCATCTTCGCACTTTCGTGTCCTGCTGACACCTCTTGCCTAAAACGATCGCTGACATAATCAACGACTTCACTCGAACTCAAACGCGCCTTCGCCACATTAGTTCAAGTTAACATGCTCTCAAGGTTCCTAACATGGCTCCACCTTGACCGAGGCACCCCCGGTGCCTTGACGCGGATGTCTCTTGGTCCTGACAAGAATTCTGAGAACGCACTCATGGTGAGCTGTTGAATCTATGGGTGTGGTTTCTTTTCTGACCTGCATAAGATCCAATTCTTTACTTGGGATAGTGCTCACACTGAAATGAGTTGGTGGAAGCATTTCGAATGCGAGGTCCCAAAACTTGCAGAACTCGGTGTTACCCAGATTTGGTTGCCTCCGCCTAACAAAGCGACAAGTAACGTATGTACACTTTCAACATGTCCCTTGGGTATCAATTTCATACTTTCACCAGAGAGGACAGGGCTACGATGCTTACGATTTAGTAAAGTCGTTCGTTGTTAACTGAGTCCGCTTGTCTTAGTCTCCTAGTGGGATTTAGGGGAATTCCATCAGAAAGGGACGACTAGCACACGGTGGGGTTCCAAGGACGAGCTCCTGGAAGCGATTTCTGTCGCGAAACAACATGGCATCGATGTCCTTATTGATGCTGTGCTGAACGTAAGATCGCGTTTCGTGAGATACATACTCAGCGCTCAGGTTTTGCCTGCTCTCAAGCACAAACTCGGTGCTGATAGGACTGAGACATTTGACGTCATCCCCGTTGATAATGCCAACCGCTTAAAGGAGGTTGGTCCCGTCAGACAAATCGAGGTGACAACCTGTTGCGTTGAGGTATTTACGATCCGTTGAAGCCGCTCCATTTAGGGGTGGACCGCTTTTGACTTCGATGCTCGAGGTGGGAAAGTGAGTCAGTTTTGACCGCAAGGCATTGCATTTTGGATTCACCTGTCCATAGTACAGCGGACTTCGTTGGACTCAGGAACACTTTACAGGTACGGACCCACCTAGGAACCGCCAAGGGTGCTCATCGGTTGTCACCCCTCATAGGCATTGACTGGGATCACCGTACGAGAAAACGAGAAGTGTACAAGATCGTGGGGAAGGGTCGCAAGGGCTGGTCCCTCAACGTAGACAACGAGCTTGGAAACTATGACTATCTTCTGGGCGCAGATGTGAAACTGTTATTCACGCCCATGCCTCCACACGGTTGACACTAGCTATAGGTCGACTTCCGGCACCCAGATGTCCAAAGAGATATGAACGACTGGTCCGACTGGATCTTACAGGTCTTTCCTTCCATTCTAATTCGAGACGTTCTTAAGCACTGATGAATGGGTCAGACCACTGGCGGTTCTGGCTTCCGCCTAGATGCAATCAAGCATATGGACCGCGAATTTCTTTTGCAGTGGGTGAGTAAGCTGACGAAGCCCTATCTTGGTACACTCGTGACAATTCGTCTCGCACAGATCAAGCAGGTGCGCAGACGTGAGGGCAGGTCGCGCGCGTTCATGGTGGCAGAGTACTGGTCTCCTAAGTCTATTTGAATTTACTTTTGGCCTATGAACATGTGTTGATCTTCGTTTGCACAGACTTAACCGGGTCCTTACTTACCTCAACGCATTTCGAGGGGAGGTATGCGTCTGCCCCAGACGATGTCTTTCGCGTCGTTTAACAATCTTTAGACTGCATTCTTCGACGTCCCTCTTCACGACAATTTTCACCATGCTAGTAAAGGACCGTTCGATCTGCGACGCATCCTGGACAATACGCTGTTGAAGGTCCGGCCATATGATGCAGTCACTTTTGTTGACAATCATGAGTACGCGAAGTCTACCCTGTGATCCTTTTTCTTCGCTCACAACCGTAGCACGGTAAACAGGATACAACTATCCAAAGGAAGATTCTGACCATACTCTGTCTAGCAAATCGGCCAATCCCTAGAGAGTTGGGTAAGCGACCGTCACTTGTCAATGCTTCATTAACGACTAAATCTCGGGCAGGTCAATGCCTCTTTCAAATTACAGGCTTATGCCCTAATCCTTCTACGTGGGGCTGGCCACCCGTTCGTTTTCTCGGTTGGCCCTGGCAGTGGACCCGCTGACGAACACTTTTTTCAGTTGCGTTTTTTACGGAGATCTGTACCCGAACGACGAATGCTATGACGCACCGACTGCGCAGGGGCTTCACGTGCTGATGCGCGCCAGAAAAGACTCCGCATACGGTCCATTACGGGATTACTTTGAGCATCCGTCATGCATCGGGTTTGTGCGCATGGGTGATACTTCTCGCGCCGGCTGTGTCGTTGTCATTTCACACAGAAACCAAAAGGCTAGGTTCGTCCGAACGCCAAATGTCTGAAATTTTTTCTCTCAACACTTTATTAATAGGTCCGGCCCCGAACCACAGCGCTCCATACGTATGAAAGTCGCGGAGGTAGGGCGCCCACATTAATTGATCATTGCGCAGAGTTCTGACAATAATGTTACTACAAGCACCATGCCGGCACAAAATTCGTCGGATTGTTCGAGTCGCACAAGCAAGTCGAAATTACTGCCGATGGACGGGGAACATTCACGTGCAGACCTGGCTCCCTCGAAGTATGGGTCCCACATATCCCAGTGTCACAGTGAAACAATCGCTCAGCGCAATGGCCGTAGTTTGGCATAATAAATACCATAGTAAATACTAGAGAGCAAAGTATCGTGATGATCATAAGAATGTGCCGTGAAGTCTTGCGAGCTACAATATTCTAACTCTGCCCCTACCATGACCCAGCCGATCCTTATCTACAGCACGGTGGGGAGGCTTTAACTCATAGGCCTCGGCTGCAACGTAAGTGCAGGAAAATTTTTCACCCCGCCCAAAACCAGAGGTTGTGCTGTTGTTCATGGAGATGGCATTAATATCATAAACCATATGAGGACGATGGTCAGGCTTCCTCTCGCCGTCGAAGAGGACAGCAATCTCCTCCGGTGTCTTCCCTCGAGTCTCCACGGTGAACTTCACAACAAATACCAGCCCAAAACAGAGCCATCCACAGTACACGAGATACTGCAATTCGGTGAGCCAATGTGTACGCCGATGGGAAGAAATAAATAAAGACTTGCAATTCTCCAACCAATTTGATCGAAGGCCCAAGGATCTACGAACTGGTTCAATGCCAGTGCTAGCGAGAGGATCAGATTCTTTGGAAACGATGAGTAAATGGAATCAAGGAGACAGGAGGCAATGGCAAACCATGACCGCAAAGCCCTTCGCGCGAATGGCGAGTGGGAGTATTTCTAACGTATATGCGACGAGCGTCGGCGTATAGGCCAAATTGTAGAAAAGCTGAAGAAAGAAAACGAGCGGGATAGTCGCTGCAGAATAGTAAGGAAAGCGTTAGGAGCATATATGACCAGAAGTGTGTCGCAACGAACCGTTTGCTGCTGCCGCCATACCGCTATGGAACAAATAAGCAGAAAGGGCCAAGACTGAAACAGCTGTCGCAGCAGCGTCACTACGCCATCATATCTAATACGTCCGAGACACTGACCCATCAGCATCCCTGCGTTGGAAACCATGAAAAGTGTTCTCCGGCCAACCCTATCGACGAGAAGAGAACCCGATAGAGCTGCGGCAAGATTCCAGATCTGAAAAATTACGTATATGTAAATCGGTTAAAGGCGGAAGACAATGAGAGCCCACCTGTAGGCAGCCATTGACAATCGCTTTCGTTTTCTGGTTACTGATGCCGCCATTCTCCAGCACCAAATTGATGTAAAACGAAGCCAGACCATTACCGCTGTTTGTGAGGCATCGGTACGTACAACCAACAATAGCTCATGAGACCCATTACCTCCACTGGGAAAATAACGTCAGGCCGAGGACAATCCGCATACGCTTCCTGTTCCCTGGGGTGGCAAATAGGGCGGCGAAGGAGACCTTCTTGTTAATTCTTTTCTCCATTCTCAGAGACCGTCGGATCTGCGCAATCTCGAAGAGGACGAGAGGGTTCCGCTCGTCGAACCCGACGGAATGGAAGCGGGCAAGTATTTTGGCAGCCTTGCGTTCCTGAAAATAGGGACCATGTAGGGGGGTTGATTTCACCTAAGGGATGCATACCCGGCCTTTTGATACAAGCCAACGAGGACTCTCAGGGACAATCCTATCAACGAAAAGTCTTGGCTGGGGCTGCAGCGTGTCTCAGAAGGCAAGCTTACCAAATCAAGAATACCTGCAGAAGGGGGCCAACCCCTTGGATGAGCACTGGAACCCGCCACGACCAGCTCGATTCCGTGGATAGAGTGCCGGCAAGGCACGCCCACGCAGCTAGGCAGTGTAAGGGCGAACGGAACCTCCACTCCCCACAAAGCCCCACGCACCTACGATGCTCCCCCCATACCACGACGCATTATACAGAGAGGTCACTTTACCCCGCTAAGTTCCATCTGCTGAGCCACACCCTCGCAAATTTAAATCGTAGCTCACCTGCGTGGGATAAGCAAGCTCCGTTATTAATAAAGGAGCAGCGCTGAGGCTGAATACGAGCCCAAAGCCGACTGAGGGAAAAATTGTTCAGTGCCGCGCGAGGATCTAGTTGAGCCGATTCCCCTACTAAGTAATCGCGCCCCAATGAACGGAGCAATCGATAACGCCGCTGCTTGCAATCCCACGCCGGCTAGCATTAGGAGTGCACCAGCAAATAGCGTTACTCGCCGACCAAACCGGTCGGAGCACCGGGGTGCGAAAGGGAGGCCCTTTTGCAAGTACTTGAAGTCTGAAGGCTGAGGACACAATCAAGGTAACAACGTACCATTAAACCTCCTATCATCTGTGTTGAGGTGACGATGCCTATGATAATTAAGCTTTTCGCGTATATACAGACGATATACGGGTATCACCTAGTATTTCGCCACGTGGAAAGCCAAATTGGGCCCCCCATGTCTGGAGAAGCTGCAACCCTGCGGAAGAATCAGAACGCATCAGAGGGATCCGGTATGGTTACAGCTCCCACCGTTGACAAGAGACGAGTCATACCCATTGACACAGGATGTGAGCAGAGGAATAAGAAGATACATATTCAAGACCAGAACACCTTTCAAAAATTTAGAAATGGTCGACCAAAGCGAAGGACAATGAGACATACCACGATGTCTCCACCATGGTCCTACGTGAATGGAATTAGCGACAGACCGGTCAGGAGTAGCCATATTTTCAAAACCAGCACTGAAGGAAGACAACTGTGCAGGCACGCAAGAAGGCGGATGACTAGAGCCTAGTAGATGGGAGAGACGTTCGGGCAGGATCCAGAAAAGACAAACGTGGAGGTATCATGGAGAGAGACGTTAAATAGACGTGATCTCCCATACCGACGTTTGACCAGGAGCTATGACGGGAGCCTCGACCAAGTTCCCAACAGGGTACCCAGTTGTCGGAACCGCCATGAACGGCATCTCCACCAGAAAGGAGCGTTTGCATGCGGAAGGAGGGCGGGCATGACCCGCGGACATCTTCACCTACTCGGATCGTGCCGTAGCACCATGGTAGTATGACCGCTAGTTGCTGGCGCCAAGGCGTAGAGACATTTCAATCGGCCAGGTCCCAGTTTCTGGTACTCGTCCGCCTTCGGGCCCACCAAATAGCCGAAAACTTGTGCCTGCTCTGAATCACCGTATCGATGAGAATGACACCCTCAGCCGCCATATACATCTAATTGAACAATCTTGTAGGAATCATCTGTCAGCGACTCGAGTGTCAGTAATGCGAATCTCGAGTACTCCTCAGTGTCGTGGCCAATAGATAGTGCGTTCTGTACAGCTGCCCAGCAAGAAGACAGAACATCCGAGTCTCCGCGGCCATTAGTCGCTGTAGAAGCGCACACCAGAAGAAAATAGGCTTCAGTATTGCGTTTCCGCCAGTGAGTGCGGTGAGTGCGGGAAACCGCGGTTGTCAATCTAGTTCCGTAGATCGGTGACCGTTCCCGCTGTCGGTTTCGCAGAACCTCGGCGATAAATCAAGGATTCTCCAGTCGCTACGCGACCTCATCTTCCGGCTGGTTACGAGTCTACTTGTTTCGTTCTACCCAAATCGATAGGAAGTGCCCATTCGGCGTCATCACGGATGGCGCAGTATTACCGTAACTTGAACCTTAATACAGTTTTTGAACTGGTTCTCCCCAGCTTTTTGATTTGTTTCACGTCTCGGGGTACAGAACTCTAACATGTAGCGTGCTTCCCTTCGTCACAGTGTCCCTACAGGTCCTATCCACTGCGGTATGTTCTGTGTCCGGATAATGTATTTTCGAATCGGCCTGAGTATGTGCGGTGTCAAGAGTTGAATGCGACGTGGCCAGGTCTTCCCAAAGCGGTTGCAGGCGGGTTGGGGTTGGGGTGATGCGATGTTGGGCGGGGAAAGGAGAATCCGTGACGCAGGGTGTATCCATATTTGGATCTGTCCATTGACTCCTTGATTCGCTCTTGTTTGTATCAGGACGATGACCACCTTTGGGGACGAACTATGCGTCACTATAAAGTTTTCGTTCTCTCTTGCCTGCCTTGCCTGAACCGCGTTCACATTTTTGCGCGACTGTTTCTGGATAGAGGTTCACTTTCGGTGCTGCACTCCTGGTTCCCCTAGTGACCCACCTATTCCCCCTTATCCAGGTGTCCTTCCTTTTTGCACACGGCCATTCTTCCATTCTGCCAGTGCCGGCTCAGCGCTCAGCGCTCGAAGAGTTCGTCTCATCTGGTCCGTCACCGAAAAATTTGTGGCACAACTTCAAATGTAGATACACGTGGTTCCTCGCGGCCTTCTACATTGTCCGACTTTTCCTCTGTCAGAGGTGACTATCGATTGCCCATTGACTAGCACCCGCCCCTTGGACGGCTGAGACGACGACCTTGTTGCGGCCCGTGGTTTCTTCGTTTCGAGGTGAAGAACGGATGCAGGTAGTTTGCGGCCGCTCTTATCACTGGTGCTCAAGCCGCACCATATGGCATAAACTTCGCATTCCTTGCGTCGAACGTGAATTCAAACATCTCCATCTCCGGTATCTTGCAGGTGTGCGCGGGCCCAGACAACACAAAAATATGTCGGAGAGCTGATAGGTTCAACGTGCCGTTGACCAGAAGTCTATTCTATTGGTCGTGTCGATAACTACGGCGCCGTCTAGAAAAGGATTTGCCCGACCTTCTTCAGGGTGTTTCAGGATCTCCCGTGCACCGAAGCGTCTTCCTCACTAGGCGACCATCGACTACCGACCCATTATGGATTATGGTGTTGAGTCTTCGTACATTGGCTGACGGGCTATCTGTACCGGCCCATTCATCTCAAGAGAACTCCATTTGTGTGTCTTTGGGATACAGAAACTTACGTGACATGCACTACCCCGATGTTTAATTCTCTTATTGATCGTGTAACCCCATCCTAATTATTATTTGCCCTCTGGGGAAGGACAGCTGGCGAGGCGATTTGATCGCCTCGGGGCGCATTTGGGGCGCATGATAGAGGGGAAACCGGGAGTTTACGTGCTCGGGTGTGGGGCATGCCGCTGGAGAAGCATTTGTGGGGCGTCAGCGGCCGTGGATGGCGTTGGATAGGCCAGGTGCCAAACCAGGCTGGCGGATCGAAGGGGGCCCAATTCAAAATCGAGCGTGCTCCGGGGGCGTGGGGGCGGCGGAACCCCGAGGACTACTGTGACGTAGACGACACTCATCAATGTATATGTTAGCGCCTTCGGGTTTGCCAGTGGCGTGTTTGGTCTGGCGTCATCAGAATTTTTGATTCGAAGGTTCACGCGTTTTCATGAGTTCAACAGAATGGGCGTGGATGGCACTGGCCGAGGGTTCTCCTCAACTCCGAGAGAAAAACTTGTCTATCTGTCTATCTGTCATCAATTAGGGGGCGAAAAGGAGGGGGAGGTCCTCTTGAGAAAAGCTAGGCACAGGCAGGCAGTCAATGAAACTCAAAGCCCCATCTTGTCACCGACCCGTTATCAATCGGTCGCTCGCTACTGTCCGAGTTTACTGAGCCGAACCGTCCAGCGACGGCGTCACACGTGCACGCACAACAAAGAACGTTTTTGCTCTGCGGCCAGCGCTCGATCTCGTACTCATGGTGACTGGCTCAGCGCCGGATCGCTCTCCCTCCGCAGCGTCGGACTCGGCAACCCGCGCTCGACGCGACTCTCCAGCCCGAGCCCGATCCCGATCGCCTGCGCCACCCCAGCGCTGCTCCCGCGCCGCCCAAGGTCCACCTCCGGCCCGTCCGCCTCGACCTCTTCCCCGGGCTCGACCTCCGCCCCCGAGCCCCCACCGTTGCCTTCGCCCACCCCGGACGCCCGCCGCATCCGCCGCGCGTAGAACGACCGGCTCGCGGTCGCGTTCGAGAACAGGGGCAGCAGGTATCGCTCGTCGATCGCCTGGAACCACTTCCCTTCTTCGATGTGTTCCGCCGCCGTGGGAGAAAGCGGAGCGGAGGACGGCGCGTCCGTCGGTCCCGCCCCCACTGACGCGCCGGCAGTCGGCGCGAGTGGGAGCACCTCGCCGCTGTCCGAGTCGTACGAGTCGCTCGAAGCGGCGGAGAACAAGGAGCCGGAGTGCACGGGCGACAATGGCCTCCCATGGCCCCGGCCCAGGTTCCCGATCGGGCTGTTGCTACCGTGCCCCGCACTCGCGAGGTGGTGGAGCTGGTGGTTGTCCTGCGGGCTCCCGCTGGGGCTGCGGCTCAAGCTCTGCACGTGATGGTTGTAACTCCGAGGTGACTGCACATACGTGCCAGTCCGCGCAGCCGCGCGCGCGTACCCTTGGTTCAGGTTCAGGTGGTGGGGGTCATCCGCCAGGCGCTGCCACCGCGCGCCGCCGCTGCGGCGGATCGGCAGCGGCTCGTCCTCGTCGCTACTTGACGCCGCGTCATCCTCGACGCCGGTCCGTATCCCAAGCACCTCGAGCATCCGCGCCGTCGTCCCACCGAACATGACGACAGTGAGCACGACGACGACGAGCACGGTCGTGCGCAGCGTCTGCGCGTTCGTCCCGTGGAAGCCGGCCGCGAGCGCGACGCCAACCGCGCCGCGCAGGCCGGCCCAGAAGAGCATCATCTGGTATGCGTGTGGGATCTCCTCGCTGCGCTGTCCGCGTGCGTGCCGCTGGAAAAAGTTGATCAACTCGGAGAGCGGGAAGACGGCGGCGTAGCGCGTAAAGATCACCGCGACGGTGGTGACGGCGATGAAAAGCGGCTTCACGTATGACGTCACTTTCTCTCCAGACGGTGGTGACGTGAAGAGCGAGAGCCCGAGGTAAATGAAGATAAAGTTCTCCGAGAGCTGCGAGAGGGTGCCGAAAATGTATTTGGTGGCGCGTTGTGTGCGACGAGACATGGTGTGGTATGCATAGTGCTTGAGCGTGATGCCGCAAAAGAGAAGCGACACGATCCCAGACATGGACAGGCCATTAGAGAAAAAGTAGCACGTGTATGCGCACAACGCGACCAGGCAAGATTCGATGGAGGGGTACATGGCGAGTGACGAGTGTTTGAGAACCAGCGACATGGCGAGGCCGAATGCGACGCCAAGAGCCATGGACACGCTGAATGCGAGAAGGAATATTCCTATTCCGTGGAAGAGAGATGACAGGTAGATCTCGGTCCCGTGAAATTGCGAAAGTGTTCTTTCGAAATGGTAAAGACGACAGGTACGGGTGGATGAAAGACAGGATCACGCACTCATACATGACGATGCTGACAGCATCGTTGAGTAAGCTCTCACCAAAGATGATCGTGTACAACTTCGGATCGACTTTATACTGGTTGAATATGGCCAAAATAGTAACCGGGTCTGTCGCAGATAGAGTAGTCCCGAACGTAAGACATTCGAGTAGGGTGAGATCCAGGGATTCGATGTCAAGTAAAGACCAGATGTATACTAGCACGCTGTGGAGGATGCGATGAACTCGGGACCGCGACTCAAGAACTTATTGCGCAGACGTACCCAACGCCAACAGCCGATATAAACGTGCCAAGGAAGGCAAAAGTCAGAATGGAGCCAAAGTTGCGGAAGAAACTCTCCTACGGGTAACGTGAGTTTTCTCTCATCGACCATGACAGCAAACGGCGCACCTGCTTCAGCTCGTAACCAGAGGCTAGGATGATGGGTGGAAGGAGGAGGTTGAAGAAGAGTGTGTGCTTAAAAGTCTGTCACGGAAGAGGGATCAGGAACAGATGAGGACACGTTCGCACTCGATGGACGCGACGTGGCAAGATGCCGTCAGTATGCCGTCGCGCTCCCCTCTCCCTACTTGTCTGCTCCGGCATTGACATTCCAAGTCCGAAAGATAAAACCTCGTCCCCGAGAGCTGAATACACGGGTAAATCGAAGTAAAGTACTCACCAGCATTTCTCTAATTAAGTGCCCCGGCGCTAGGCGCACAATAAACCCAACGACCATGCCCGCAACGATAGATACGACAGTTTCATGGACCGCACGTATTCGCTTTCTTTGGAGGTAATACGATGTCCAGAGAGATAGGATGAGAAGAAGGCAGACCAGGAAAAGAGACCAGGACGAGTAAAACTCTTCTTCTTCGGGGATCGGTGCTGTCGTCGGTGAGTCTGCTACAGCTGCAGCGGAGACGGTGAGAGTGCCGAGGTGAATCGACATAGCTCTATCGTTCAGGCCTTCAAGCTTCAGGGCTCCTTCTGGCGGCGCGCAATAAATCTGAGCGCAATAGTTGCGTCGACCAAAGGTCGACCGCGAAGCGCCGCCCCCCAACTATGGCCGATGACTAAGCAGTACTGTGTAGTCAGCGGAGCGGGAAACGTCGAGTGTCCTGCCAGTGACCTATTTCTCTCAGTACTTAATTGGCCGCCCTGTTAGCGTACCCCAACTAACTTCACGCTCGCACATTAAGTTCTGGCCTGACAGGTTTAGAGGATCTGTGCTTCCTTGGGCATCCCACCCCGTATACCTACCTAGTCTTACTCTAGTGCATAATGTCGCTAGGTTGTCAGGGTTTCTGTCACCTTGTCTCGAAAGTAGTTGCTCCAGCGTTCATCGAGTTCCGCAGGACACTCGACACCTCTTAGATTGCAATGGACATGTGTATCTTTGAGCAAAAGCTTATCTGGGTGTTCCCTTTCTCCTTGCCTTACTCCAACGTCCACGGGCTTCCTCTGTACAGTAGTTTGCGTTGTTCAGCAAATTATTCAAGTTAAAGATCATCCATTGGAATGAACGTTAATGAACACTCGCAGTGCAAACTTCTCATCGAAGGCCCGAACTAGTTTCCGTAAAGAGATATGCCTTCAAGCCATCAAAGTTGCATACTTGGTCGCGAACGGAAGAACACAGAATGCACAGGGTCATGAGTCGTAGGAGCACATCAAAACGCCATGTGGAACATGCGACACAAACCATATATGTTGGTATAAATGATGCAAAGGCAGGTAAATCACGTATTAACTGTCCCACTGCATAGGTCAGAGAGACAAGGAAAGAAAATGTACTTCATCCAAAAAGCGAACTAGCCGAAAGGAGTGGCACTCAGTCAAAGAAGTCCAAAAAGCGTACTTGTCCACTATCGCGATCAGTCCGGGAAACCCTCAGAATAGCCGGGTTCCTCTTTGGCTCTGCACGAATTTTTAAGCCAATACGGCAGCGACGACGGCCCCGAGGACACCCGCAGCCCCATAAGAAACGCCGGTGGGCATTGCGGCATTCGACGAAGTGGAGGTAGTTGAGGTCCTCGACGAACTGCCAGGGATCAATAGGAAGAAGAAAAAAAACAGAAATCACAAATAACATACGAAGACGAAGGTGTGGATGAGCTGTTAGGCCTGGTCGTGGGGGTTGTAGTCACCGTGGGGCTAGTTGCGGTGTTCGTAGGAGTTGAGGTCGGTGGGGTAGACCCGGTAGCAGTGGTTGTAGGAGTTGTCGGGGAAGTACTACCACCAGAAGAAGACGAACCGCTCAAGCAGCCCGTGTCGCCTGTAAACAATGAGATGCATATATGACATAACGATGACAAGCACGTACTGCTTGTCTGAATCGTGAACGGAGCAGACTGCGCAGTTAGGCCGGCACTGTCACGGAGGGTGATGTCAAGGCTGGTGCCTGAAAATTACGTCAGACACTCCACAACACGTTCAACAAGTGCGCCGGGCCACTCACCAACAGCGAAGTTGACTGCTGTCCAAATAAACGAAGTTCCCTGCTGAGTCCCGAAATCCGCAAGGGCGGGATCATTGGGTGCGGCACCAGGATGGATACTATGAAATGGAAAATAATGGATACGTGGTCACGAATTTTTTTTTTCTTTGTAAAAATAAAATAAAATGACAAACCTCTGTGGGAAAAGAAATGAAAGTGTGGGCCTGAGTGTAGAAGCGTTAGCAAGCAGTGAGAGCTATGCGTACGAGGAAGTAAGGGCCTGCAACGGGAGGATGTTGACTAAATGAGTTCTGAGGAATTTATAAAAGAAACTAACCAGTGCCACCAGACCAAGTGATCTGAAGAGGTTGACAGACGACCACATTGAGTCTGATTGAAGAGTTAGTTAGGAACCCGTTGGTCGAAAATGGTCGGGACTAACGGTGTGTTGACAGTCAAAGACTGGGCAGACACGCCAGCAACGAAGAGAGTAGCAGAAATAATAGAAAGGAGAGCGGACTTCATTACGACTGTGTTCAGAGCTAGGAAGGACAAACAAAGGGAGAAGGGTGTTGTCAGGCTGGGGGAAAGAAAACCGTAACGACCTGGCCAGGTTTTTATATGGCGTGACAAATTTGTCATTTATTTCATTTACTCCAAGCTGGAAAAAATATAATACCGCGGCTTCTCGCTGGTGACTTGGTATCACGTTCGAAATTTCTATCGAAAAATCGTCCACCATCCGCAGTCCCGTGCTCTGTCCTGTGTTCCTCCACGGGGGAACAGTTAATTCGCACTGCCCTCTACTTTCCGATTCCTGCTGCCAAGCCTGCTGCGGTTGCAAAGGTCACACTCATCACTTACGCCGGCTATTTTTATTCTTGTGCGTGTGTAAATCAGGTGTGATCGAAGCCTTATTCGGGTTCCGTTATCTTTCCCTTAAATCGCCTCCGAGTCCTCTCTTCCCCTCAAATATTCGGTCCCATCTGCGCGATCTACACACTCTCAGAACCTCTTCTCAAAGGCGAATTCTGGACTCGGAAGAAAGCCTCAAGTTGACGTTGAACCGCGTGTTTTACACGATGGCTTGCTGACATGGTCTAAGTTTGGAAACAACCCTTTGCACTTCCGGTTCCTTAACCCACTCAATTGACGCCAGAGCTCACAAATCTATTTCGAGACTCGTGTCAGCCCTCTCTGGACAACGCGAGGCACTCGTCATGGCGCCAACGACGCGTTTTCGTTGAAGAAAATTCTAGACGTTCGCGAATGGCTTGGTGTACTCGGCGGGCGACCCGTTGACTACTGTAATTTTATTTACGTCTTAGCTTCTTACCCACGCTGTCGTAGCCCGTTCATGCCTAGCCACGGGCTCTAGTTCTTACTTCTCACTCCGACTATCCTATACACTCGTTGTGTAATACACACAGTCCTCTCCTTAGAGACCGTCTACCCTGAGACGATGATGTCCTGGCGGGGTGCTGCGTTCCGGGCTCGGTTTGACCGATGCTACAGGAATTACCACGCTATGCCAAGGTTGTATACAGTAACCACAGGGTTCATTCTTTTCCACCTTCCGTTTCTTGCAACGCCATTTGTTGAGCCTCCACTTGGCACGCCAAACCATAATGATCGCTGACCCAACCGACGTTCGGCATCTCTAACCCCACTGCTAACCTCCGCACGTCCTTGATCTTGACGCCCTTGCTCGGCGTATGCAGAATCCTATCCAGCCTACCAGCCCGGAACCTACTTCGTGGTTGATAGCCCCATGTAGTTCCGTCTTCGTCTCTGTTCTGCCTTTGCTCCCAAGCGTCCAACAGCCCATTCTCCTCCGCGATGGTCTCGTCGGAGGGCGCAATCGCGTTCATATCCCCACACACGATCCCATCTGACACCTTCGCGTCCTTCAGCAGGCCAGCGATTACCCTCATCTGCACCACGCGCCGCGGCGTGCCCTCGGGCAGCGACTCGAGGTGTGTGTTGGCCACCCGCACGAGGCGGGCGTACGGTTCTGCCCCGCCCAACACCACGTCCGTCACCAGCGCGTTCCTGCACATCCGGCTTTCCCCAAAATGGGCGCAGATCGATCCTGTCAGCGGCGCGCTCCGGGCGACAAGCGTGACGGTCCCGTAGTGAGCAAACCTCGGCCAGCCGTCCTCCGCGCTGCCCGGCACGACCATGAACCACGCCCTGATCCACGGATGCTCGAGCAACGTGTCAAACACATTGGCCTTGATTTCCTGCAGCAGGATCAGGCACGGCGGGGGTTGGCCGCCCTTGAATTGCGGGAATGCGTGGAACTGGAGGTAATCCAGTGCAGCCTTAAGGCGCAGCTTGGGATGAGGTGCGGCGAAGTCGACATTCCATGTAACGAGGGATAGGGAGGTAGGAAGGCTATCGGCCGCGTACGAAGCCTTGCTGTCGTAAGGGGCTGGCGGGGCGTACTCCCATTGGCCCGAGGTTGTGAACCAGATCGCTCGGATCGGAACTACGGCATCAGTCATGTTTCGGCCGTTTAGTGTGGTGGTACTGAGGGATGATTGATGAACGAAGGAGAAACGTGGAGAAGTGTTCAGAATAAAGCGATATTTATGTTCGAGGAATCCAAGTTGGAAGCCCGAGTTCACATGTGCCAGCCTGAGTATATTATGATGTGGCACTCTCAGGAGCCCCATAATTGTATTGAGGGGCAGTGTGTTTGGGAAGCACGATTGGCGCGCCACTCATTTGCCTCCAGCTATTTCAACCATCTTATAAATGGAAACTGGGTTACGAAAGTTTCGTTCATGTGATCTCAGGGGATTATTGGATAGAACTAGTTGGTTGGAGGCGGGAATAGCAACAATTGAGTGCAGGACACGTTATACTTCCTTTGTCGTCCGGATCTACTGTCCACGTCTTCAGCCCAGTCGATTCGGCCGTCACTCTGCATCGGTCCGAGTTCTTGTTCCCTATCACAGTAGGATAACATCCTTGACCATGGTGAGAGTTGGTGATGCCCGCGTGTGAGCTGTACAGGTAAGTACTGGTGTGCGGACACCGCGTGTTTACCTTAACGCTCGACTCATATATTCACTCTAACCTTGTGTGGCTCTTAGAAAAGATATGGAGCACCAGCACACGGTTTTGAATGCGTGCGTAAATGCCCGCTGACCCGTGGCACTCCCGCCAATGACCCATCATTCCGGCCCAGATCCCTCTGGATCGGAAAATCCTGGAATGAGGTGCGTCAATCCCTGTTTTTTCTTCTTGTAAAAGACCGATTACGATTCCCCCAGCGGGTTGAAGTGGACCAGCTGACTTGGGCGGGATTGGGCAGGGCCTTCAATATAACTACGGCGCGGTCCCAAGAACACATAGACATTGTGTCCTCGTTCATTGAAGTAGATTTACACTAGCGCAAGAAAGTATGAACCGAGGGCCAAGCCCGTAGACACCCTCAAGGAAATTAAAGGAAATTAAACCAGCTCATCCCGACCCCCAGACCGTCACAGGATAAGGCGTTCGCATGCTCGCCTTTAGGGTGGCGTCGTAGGTACAGTACATACAGTAGGCACCGGTTGGGCACCGGGGAAAGAGTGGTGGTAGAATACCGACGTCACGATGTTTTCGAGAACTTCCGAGTCGGGCGCCTGGTTGCACGCGGACCGACCCTGGCTCTCCCAGCAACATTCCTGTGTTCCCAAGGCTTGATCAAGGCCTGATCCCACACGGCCGCGAGAATGTGTAGCGTGTCGGCACAATGCCATTGTCATTGAGGATGTTACTACTGATGATAGCGAAGCCTCTAGGCCGATGGCTTCCATACTTCATTAAATCAACTAACCAGGCTACAATTCCTCCATCGCACGCTCAATTGAATCCCGGCCTTCGGCCACCTTTTCTGCAACAAATGCTGCAAGGACGTTCGCCTTGACCCTGATCTCGTCAATCTTAGCGGGTGCCAGCGTGCGTTTCTGTAAGATAGACGCAAGGCTTTAGATGGGGGAAAAAGAAGTGTCATCAGTAAGGGTAGCACACAGGGTTAAATAGTCGCAGTGACGAAACAAGGGAAGTATACGTACCGCTTCGATTCCTTGGCAACGTAATCTTCACTTCCGTTAACCACTTTCTCCATCACTCGGAGATAGTGATTGGCAGCTGGGCCGAGCTCCGCGGCGAGACTAACGGCTTCCTTGTATACGGCATCACGCGCCGCGCCAGTTGCAACGAAGAATTTACTGGCCAGGGAGTCGAATTCGGTACTACGACCGGCCTGAAAAGTAAGATGAACGTTTGGGATCAAAGTATGATTAGAAGAAATCATGAACACCGACCTGGCCGTTCAGGCCGCCACCCACAGCACGATGAGTGCCGCACTTCTCGTTTAAGAACTCGACGAAGTCGGCTTCCTCACGGCCGCCTTGGTATGCGATAGGCTCGCCACCCTTAGGGAAGAACTTAATCGTAGGGAAAGATTGAATTTCATACTTGACGGCGAGAGGTCGGTTAGCTTCGGCATCCCCCTCGACGTTTGCAACGATACACTGGCGGAGCCTCAGCAAGGTGTGAGCTCGGTTTGCGAGATTGACTTACGTTGGTCTCGGGGAGGAAGGTCTTAGCAACTACGAACGAACGTGAGAAACACCGAGATTGAGGGAAGGTTGTGACTACCTTGCTCGTAAATGGGCTTCATTTTCTTGCAGTGGCCGCACCAAGGGGCGGTGAACGCGACAATTGTATCGTGATCCTTGTTCTGTAAGAGAGTGCATTAAGCAAAAGGATGCGTGAAATGATAATAAACGCGTACGAAAACGACTTCGTCGAACGTGTGGGTGTCAAGGATGAGCGTCGCGGGAGGGGGAGGGGGTTTGATGTTTGACTTGATGCCTGACTTCTGCGAGATGCTGGGAAAAACCATGTATGAGGAATATCGAATAGTGAAACGACCAGATGAACGCACAAATTTACCAGAGAGTCAAGATCACGGCCTCCTTCGTAGTCCGACACAGAGCCTTGGGCGTCGAACCACTTCAGAGCTGTTACAATTAATAACATAGATACAAAGCCCGAGATAGGGGAACGTACTAGGAAAGCCAGTAACGCCGTATTTCTGTCCCAGAGGCTTGCCGGCACCGTCGGCGTCAACCTTTGCTACAACAACCTTTTCTTTGGCGTGGCTGAATGCATCTCCTAATTGCTCATAAATAGGTGCAAGGTTCTGTACACATCGACTTGAGCAAGAGTCATGGGGCGGCGTTACGGAGCGTCTCACCTTGCAGTGTCCACTAATTACGACGGCACTTTAGCAGTGAGATTGCAGAACGGAGTATAAAGGACATACCACCAAGGTGCGAAACTAAAGACACGTCAATATCAACGCGGTGTGAAGTAGGAGAAGCGGCGCACAATTCTACGAGACCTGGTTTGCCCTGTCCAATGGCGCTGTCAAAGTTGGTGGGATCTAAGTCCAGGACATTGGATGCGTAGGCCCCGGCGAGCAGTGATAATGAAAGGATTGACAGTGAAAACTTCATGGTCGCCGTAGATGGGAAAGAATAGTTTAGTCCAACGACTACGTGGAACTTAAACGTCACTTGCACAGAACGGCCATCATTACATCAGCAAAGTAGTCGGTCAGTGATCTCACGTCAGCGACTCGGCGAAGTGTATGCATCGCTTCATGGTGGTAGACCGTGTAAATGACTCAGCACCTCTTATTTCTTAAAAGGCCCACCCTCGGTGCTTATTCACTCAACAAACACTAGACTGCTACGTTCACGGTAGACATGGCACCAACCGACCAGCCAACCCATGGAGAGGAGGAAGAAGACGGCGAAGAGTACCTCAAAGACGACGATGTATACATTGAAGTTGATCAAGGCGATGAGCCCATGGATGAGGATGATGACAACGCGGGCGGACTCGGCGATGAAATTGTCTGGGAGGACAACTCTATCCGGCACTTCACCAGCCACGAGGGACCCGTCTACGCCGTTGCCGCACATCCCAACGCACCCGTGGCAGCGTCCGGCGGTGGAGACGATTTCGGCTACATTTGGGACGTCACAGATGGCGAGACTATTGTGAAGCTGACGGGTCATGCAGATAGCGTAACGGCGACGGCATTCAGCTCAGATGGCGAGATGGTCTCAACGGGTGGCATGGACGGCCGGGTCCGAGTGTGGAAAAGGGTAAGAAAGGATGATTACAGGACCTGGGAGTTCCTGACCGAGTTGCAAGGGCCTGACGAAGTAATGGTGCGCCCCTCCGCTATTCGCAGGTACAGACATGAAGGCTTACTCACCAAATCTTCTACAGTGGTTGCGTTGGCATCCCAAAGGACCAGTATTACTGGCTGGCTCCAACGACAGCACAGTTTGGCTATGGCAACGTACGAGACAGTATCATGGTCCAGTCCGACGAAAGCTCATTTTGTGTTACAGTGCCGTCTGGCAGTACTATGCAAGTTTTTGCGGGCCACACAGGGCCTGTTCAGTGTGGAGATTTTACTCCAGACGGTAGGTGAACAACACCCGATTGCAAAAAGTTGCAAACGAACGTGTTGTGTTTCTCAGGTAAACGGATCGTAACTGCATGTGGTGACAACACCCTCATTTATTGGGACCCCCGGTCACCCACACCACTTTTCAAGCTGACAGGGCAAAACGCGCGATTCGATTTGGGTGGCATCACTTCGCTCGCCGTCAACCCCGCCTCAACTGTCGCCGTTGTCGGTGGAGCGAATGGTAGTGTCCGCGTTGTCAGCCTGAGCAAGGGGGAGGTCATCTCTGCCCTCGGCGGCCATACCGAAGAGCAGAGTGTCGAAGCTATTGTCTTCGTCAATATCGTCGGCGCTGCTGATGGCTCTAGCGCACCTGCCGGATCGGCCGGCGCAGGCACAGTCGTCACTGGCGCGACAGATGGTAAAGTGTGCATATGGGATCTCAGCACGAATCGGCTGCGCACGACGCTCGAGCATAAAGTAAGGCTGCTGCCTTGTTACTTCCCTGATTCTCGGTTTGGTGGTGACCTTGATCCACAGGACGCCGTCACGAGCCTGTTGGCGCACCCAACAAAACCGCACCTCGTCGTTTCGTCCTCTGCAGATCATACCCTCCGGACATGGGATGCGCGAGCCGGCACTCTTGTACGGGAGCACAAGGGGCACCAAGAGCTCATCAACGGTGCTGCGCTGGGACGTAATGGAGACATTGTAGTCAGTGCGGGCGATGATGGTGCTTGCTTAGTGTTCGACACAGAATAGAGGGATCGACGGACGGGTGAGCAGACTGATATACCATTGTTGTACGATTCACTCCAGAATCTTGGAGATCAAATAAGTAGATGCGTTCTTGCCATTCAGTTCTACTGTAGATCACTAATTAGGTCGGATCAGCTGCCAAACTAAGTAGCTCTAATGGAAACATTGGCCTCACGAATCCTTAATCAAATTTCGCTCAACTCCTGACAGGCCTGACCATCGCTGCGGGTTCGGAAGCCGACTTGGATACTTTATGGATTGTCTCTGTCCTATTGCCATGAGCCTATGTAGCTCGCTTTGTGGCCGTGTGTGAACACAACGAAGCAGGCGATAAGATACGATATAATTATGGACTCTATACAAGCACGTACACTATAAACGAATAGCCCTTACAACAAACTCACATATCCCATTCATCCCATAGTTGCTCCGTGCGAACTATTGGTGCCCTCACGTCTATTGCCGTGGTCTGTACCAGTTCCACGAGCTTCTCACTGAGGCCGCTCGCGTCCTCGACATCTCCAGTCATGCCAGCAACGAGCATATCCGTTTCCGTCAAGCCAGAATGGAGGAGCCGCACATCGTTCCCTTCTATTACCTGGACGAGCCCTCCCGAAGCAACCGTGCGCACCTCGATGAATCCGGGAGAGAAAAGCAACAGGTGGGGTCCACGATGCGCATATGCCGAGGCTTTGCACTCCCACGGAATGTAACTACCCAAACGAGTGGGCTTGCCGTACTTGTCGATGTAGCAACCAAGTTCTGGATAACTGTCAGACAACGAAGAGGCGAATGGAGAGGATTTGATTGACCATCGTAGACAATAAGCATCTCGGCATTCTCACGTCTCACTACTCCCAAAGACTTCGCGTCCTCGCACCTCTCTTTGAGTAGACGCAGTGAACCACCCGTTGAATCAGAAAAATCTGGCGCTACCAGCGGCGAGGAAACCGTCATACTTCGTGGACGATTAATACACGACCGAACGAGTAAAGGCGAACCCACTTCATCGGTTTCAAGATGTGAACGGATTTTGACGCGCAAATTGCTATATTCTGTGGCAGAAATGTCACATCGTGGGTGTCTCGTGGAACAGGCACTGGCTGTTACGGATTGATTAGTTGAACATAAACCTTTCAGGAAATGTTTGGAGACTGACAGAACCAAAGGACCGGTATGATGATTCGGTGCGATCCTCGTTCGGGTGAATCGGTTCTAGTATGCTCAACGTAACGTTCATGAAGCTCTTCGTTGCATAGGCAACTATTTGAAGGTGAATAACTGGATGCTAGCCGGAGGTAATATTGAATTGCTTACCAAGAGTTCGATTGGCAGAACGACCTGCTTTACAAAATAGGACATTCCCATCTTTCTGAGCCAGCCTTTCAGCAGAGTTGTCGAGTTCCTGAGTTGCTGCGTTTCCCTGAGAAACGCGGATAAACAGATCGAGAGGGTAGGAAAATAGAGCAGTTTCACAATGGACAAGGACGTTGTTGGATTCTGCAAGAGCGATTATGGAAGTCGGCTTAATGAAGTCCAAGACTCTTCGGAATGCTGCCCTCGATCGAGTCAGTGATTGAGACAGGCGAGAGTGCGGAGGCTTACAAGAATCTGTGCGCATACCAACATAAATGCCACTGGTGCAGCCTACAGCGATATAGTTCTTGCTTCGGCTCGCTAAAAGTCTCATGAGCGCTAATCGGCTGCAAGGCGGAGCACCCACGAAGTACAGCTGCGCAAAAGATGCGACCAGTAAAGCGGGTCCCCTGGACATACGGGATGCGAGAAGGAACACGGAAGAAGCCATCATTCAGAGGTTGGGGCGCATACCACTGCAGTTAATTATGAGAGACTTGAAAGATCAAAGCGGATGCAGGGGTACCTTGTTTGCGTCTTGTCTGGCTTTCCGCACACCAATCGCCTCGACTAGCGCCATGTGCCACTTTTCCCTGGCCGTCGTCGTCGGTGCGTAAAGGGTGTATCGACGAGCTGTCTTCGCGCCAGCATGATATATGGAGAACGGATACACGTTTTGCTTAGTCGAACTTATGCTGATGAAGCTGCCGTTGTCTGCACGCTCCTTTCGAACTTCTGGGGTGTCATTAAAAGACCCCAACCCGAGATATTCAAGTGGGATTGGCTATACGAGGAAACTTGGGTAAGCGAAGGAGCCTTAGGAACAGGGCAGCAGCGCCATTTACCCTCCACACAAAACGTCGCTTAACTGTCATTGGTGGTCTCGTTTCCTCGTTAAGCAACAAGACTGGTACAAGTCAGACCTAAGAGAGGGATGACGGCGTGGCCACGCACAGTAGTTGTCTGACAAGGCGCCGAAAACATCACTCCACGAACGGCGGGCGTCGGATTTCTGCCTTACAAGGGGTCCAGAATGAACCAGAGTTCTGGACTCGTCATATACGTCTAGGTCCTGGAAGGGATTGTGAGCTCAGAGTCATCATATACGTCGGACTCACAGTGATTTCCCCAGGGGGAAAAACTAAGGTTTCGTGAAGTACCCAATAGTTGACCTTGCCTTCCGCGGCTGCGATTCCAGGTTCTGAGCTCTTAATGAAGTCTTGCAGGATAGTGAGGACTATGGGGATTGTTTCAAGATCTGGATGATCTGCGGCAGTCAGCTTGTGGATTCGCTCAAGAACCAACTTCAATCTGGGCAATCGAGTGATGGGGCGAGAGAGTAAGGTCTTAAAATCGCGTTTCCTCAACCGGGGGTCTTCAGAACACTTTCGGATGAAATCAGTGTAGCGAGGATTCCGGTCAAGTTCTTTCCTATGAAGATCCAATGACAAAGGCGAGTGTTTGATATAGGACTCGTATTCAGGTGTGAACCGGAACGCATCTAGGACTGGTGAATCAAAGAAATTATGTATGCCATGGAACCTGGCTTACAATCTAGAATGATGTCTGCTACGCTCTGTACAAGAGGATGTTGCTCCCTCTGGCGTGTCAGAAGAGATCCGAGCATGCGTTGATGATGGTCCAATAGCTTGTTCGAATTCCAAAATACTTCGGAAACAAACGTCCTTCCCTTTGCTTCGCTCATTACTTCGTGTGGGGCACTCAATAGTGGCGTAATGTAGACCTAGAAGCAGACTCAGTCACACAATCGGAGAAAATCAAACTAATCATACATCTTGTATGATCCGCAAGTCATTGACATAGTCTAGTTCTGACTTGAATACCTCGAACAAGGCAGACTGCCTCTCGACCTCTTTCTTTCCAAGAGCTTCAAGTGCCTGGGGCGGGACGAACCGAGCCCATTCTTGTTGGGATTCAGGGACATTACCGGCCTGAAATGATTCCAATCCCGCTGGCAAGTCAAGACTATCCAAACTTCATATTAACTCACATGCACTTCGTTGTCAGAACGAGCTAATACCTGAGCTTACTGAGATCCGGAGGGGTCTCTGGAACCACGTGCTGAGTCAAAGGCCGGATAAGCGTCGGCTAGCAATGAATCGAATGAACTAAACGCCACCTGTCTGCCATCGGTTTCGGGGCTGGCGACAAATTTACGGGGCGGGAGGGTGGGTGGGAGAGCGGGACTTGGTCGAGGGGAAGTTCGCAGATCACTCCTAAAGTTCCGATTGGGAGGCGTGAGTGGCCGATAGGTGGCCTTGCTTGAGCTCGCGCGATATAGCTGAGGCTCAGGAAACGTCAGGGTCCCCGAGTCCAGCGCATACGAGCTGATCGCCCTCTGGCGTTGGAAAGTTGGAGTAGGGAAATCATGCTGATCTGTCGAGTTCGGAGGAAGGTAATCGTACTGAGGAAAAGGAGTGGGAGAAGTTTGTCGATAAGGGTCCTGAACAAAATCCGACGTCAATGGGTGCTCAAGGTGAGGCTGCCGTCTTGAGCTTCGGTTGCTTGGTGACGGTGACGTTGACGTTGGCATTGGCTGCATACTGTACCAATAAATAACTTTGAAGAGTATCGCACGACTGGTGACTGTAGCCGTAAAGGGTTGTCTGCACTCTCTTACCACTCTGCCTTTCCTTTCATCTCCTCCGACATACTCAAACTGGCGTGAGTATTTAAAAGGTGCCGTTATTCCCTGCCTTTCGCCTCGTTGTCTAAAACCTTTCACTCCAGTGCATGCCAGCCAACAGCGAGCTCACTCTACCCGTCCAAGACGAAGATGATGGATCGCTGTTTGGTTCCCCTCCATCGTCTCCGGCCAGAGGTAGGTCACCGCAGCTAGCGCTACCCACAGGCCCAAGGTCTGCAGAAAACGTGGGGACCATTGCACTTCCTGGTTCCCATTACTATTCTGAACTTGCCCTCGATCCGGCAGTTTTACATTCGGACGGTCGAACCCCCACGAGAAATTCAGAAACACCTTCCACGATCCCTCAGATCTCCTCTCCACCCACCTTGCTCTCTTCTTCCCTTAACCCTGCAACGTCCAGCAAATCGTCGAGGGCTCCCAGAAACTCGCATAATGGTAAGGAGCGTTCTGCCACGCCACGCCCTCCTGCCCCTACAATCCACTTCCCCGATCCCAGTGAACCCTTGCCTTCCAATTTTCTGCGTAGTCAACAGGCCCTTCTGGGGCATGCCGGTCTGATTAGTGGATTGAAACCATCGGCTCTTTCCACAAGGTATTACAAAGGCGCAACATCACAGAATCCGATTATCGTCGAGGACGAGCTTGACCCGCCATTGTTAGGAAAGAACAGTACCTCTTCCCTCAATTCTACTTCCCTTCCATCCCCGACGAGCGACGAAGTCGTTTCATCTCTCGTAAAGCAGAGAAATATCTTCCCCGTACTGGAGTCCTTGCTGCGACTACTCTCAGGTACAGGCGTCCCCTGCACCTCTCCTGTGGCCACATTTTCTTGTCCCTCTGATTTCGCAAGCTCGAGTTCTGGTGGATCGGGCCAGGAGCAGGGACCAGCACCAAAGCGCCGAAGACTCAATTCAGTTCCTGCGGGGGCCGCGGATTGGGACGTACCGTACCCTTTCCAACAAGGAGAAGGACCAAGCCAATATCGCCGTCATTGGGAAAAGGAGCGCCTCAAGCAACTTCTTTCTCAGCTCGTAGTCCTTATCAACGGTGCCAGACGATCTGCTGCTGCCAGGACATACCTTCAGCAACACGCAGGCCGTTCGTCTACTGTCCCATTTCCTCAGAAGTCATCGAGCCAGTCGTCCTCTCAACAACAGCCCATTCCTCCTGATATGCAATCCCGGGACAAAAATGACACGCCTCCTTGCAATCCCCAAATCAGGGATGTCACTAACGCGCCGACGATGCTGCATGGAGTTCCACAGATACCAGCGGCCACTCCATTAGATGATTTCATGTCGTTTCTCAACGAGTCGACCCCATCCAACCTTACGCCGTCCTCGTCGTCTTTCGAATTTCTCCCACCTCATCATCCCCAAACTTCGTCACATCTCACCGCTTCTAATCAACTCTCGCCAGACATCCAGGGATTGTTGGCCATACTTCGTCATAGCTCGATACAGAGTATGATCGCTAGCGGCGATTCCCCTGGACTGACGGCCCCGTATTCACCCCGCTCTAATTCTGCAGAGCAGCTTCCGTTGCACGAGAATGCCATCGCTACCAGCTCAACCCCAGACTCCGTGATCGACCCGGCACTATTGGACATATCACATAATCATTATTCAGACTCGGTTGATCCTTCAGTAGTAAATTCTACCGGACAGGATCCCCCAACGCCGACGCTCTTGCAATCCCCTATTACATCGACCAGCTCCCTCTTTGGTCCTCTGACACCTCGGGAGGACCTGTGCCCAGAACCAGATGTCTATCGACCGGAGCAAGGTACGTTGCAACTGTTATCTCGTTTCTCTCAAGCTCCTCAAGCGCGAGTTACTCCTATAGCGGAAGATCCAATTAGGGCAGCCACTCTATTGTTACAGGCACTGATATCTGCGCCTCCACAAGCAACTCAGTCGAAGGCACAGTCGCAGCCACCCCCTTCCTCACGTTTTCTGAGCGGGGAGTTACAGTCTCCAGCGCCAGCCTTACCTTCGGAACAATTCGCGGCCTCGGCGGCTACAGCAACGCCCCCAATATCCAGGGCTTCTTCAGCAGCGCCGAGACCATGGCCAGCTGCACCCGGGACCGCACCACCCCCAAGGGTTCCTTCCCTAATGGACCGACGTCCCCCCAGCCGAGCTTCCGCCGGAAGCAAAGCACTGAACAAGCAAGAGATAATACAGCGCGCAAAGGAGCGACGACAACAGCTCCTGACAGACCTGGAAAGAGCGAAGGTGGAGCTTTGGGAGGCAACAATCGAACAGGGTGTGTTAAGCCATCTGATGAAGGACCCCGGTCGTCTGTAAAAGTTCATTGATAATCCCGCTGTTCTGATAGACAGCTTATTGTGTATCTCACATGATGAATAATTACACCGTGTGACAGTACCCAGGAACGTTTGCCACACTTCGTGAAGAGCAACAAGAGCGACCCCGTCGCAATTGCGTACGCCTCCGAACGGATGCCGATAAGTTACGCTGACGCGATTTGATCTGGGCCCGGCTGAAAGGTGGCCGGTGCGGGTTCATTTAAAAGCAGCTGCTACGTCGACCGAAAAGTCGTCAAAAAATGTCTCCAAAACACTACACACAAATCGTGCTCAATGAGCGCCCCATCGCAGACATTACACCCAACACCTTTCGTATTGAGAAGGTGCCCTTCGGTCTCGAGCCTGGTGCGGGTGAAATCCTCGTGCAGGTTAATTGGCTTTCACTCGACCCTGCTATGCGAGGCTGGTTAAGGGATACCAGGAGCTATACCACCCCTGTTCAAATTGGTGAAGTCATGCGGTCTGTCGGTTTGGCCACCGTCGTGCAGGTAGGTGAAGGCTCTGAACTCCAACCTGGTGATGTTGTGCAGTGCCTGCCCGGTGAGTCATCTCAATACCGATCCTCATTCGGGAACTCTGTGCTTATGGGCAGGTTGGACGGAGTTTGCTGTCTTGAAAGAAAAAGACGCCCAAAAACTTGAGTGAGCACAGTCAATCTTGATTTTGGCTCTAGACCGAGAAAGACGTGCTAGGATCCCACCGGGGGGCCAGTTACTCGACCTTTTAGGACCTTTGGGACTTACCGGTGCGTGGCTTACAGCGTTTCCTTCACGGTGAACCCTCACCTAATTTGACCATTTCAGGTGGCGTAACGGCTTATTTTGTTTGTTGTTATTATCAGGATTCCACCTGTATGCTACTAATTGTGCGAGCCAGGGTATGTTGGACGTTGCAAAGATCAAGGCTGGTGAGACTCTCGTGGTCTCGGCCGCTGCCGGCTCTGTGGGCTCTGTCGCATGTCAGATCGGCAAAATGTACGGCGCGAAAGTGATTGGAATTGCTGGCTCAGACGACAAGTGCCGCTGGCTCAAAGAAGAGCTCAAGATAGACGCAGCCCTGAACTATAAGAGTCCAACGTTCCAGGATGAGTTCAAAGATGCAGTCGGATACCTGGATGTGTTCTTTGACAACGTCGGTGGTGAGATATTGGACTTTGCCTTGACAAGGTTGAACAAGGGGGCGCGTATTGCTTTGTGTGGTGAGTCACGCACAATACGCTGGTTAAGGTCACGGTCGTGATCACTGATATTCTTCGTTAGGTGCCATATCCCAGTACAGTGCGCCAGTCGTAGTCCGTACTTGGACTAATTATTGACGGTCATGTCCTTTTAGACGCACCCGAGCCAAAGGGTATCTCTGCTTATCTAAATCTCATAACTCAACGAGCGAAGATGGAAGGCTTTATTGTGTAAGAATACGACTTCCTCCTTCCGGCCACTGACTGAGAGCGCTATCTCTCGTAGTATTGACTATGCTGATCGCTATCCCGAGGCTTTTACGAACCTCAGCAAGTGGATTTCTGAGGGTCGTATAATTCGCAGGTTCCACATCGTCGAGGGGTTGGAAAAGGCACCAGAGTCGCTCCCCCTGCTGTTCTCTGGGGGAAACACAGGAAAATTGTTTGTTCCTCCGTGCTCTTGTCCTCATATCGTTTCTCTGATTCGTTGGGCCTTTTAGGGTCGTTCGCGTTTCCAGCCCTGATGTAAAACTTTAAACAAACGACGAAATTATCCAGCCGATATCTACTATCACGAACTACCTGATGGTACCTATTCTGAATTGATCCCTCCGAACTTTTGCCACAACGTGAAGATCTGATGAACTCTCATTGAGATACAAGCAGTGTTCCAAGTCCGCGATCTGTTTATCGGTAGCATGTCTCTCTCCCTATGGATTACACTGTGTAGAAGCGGAAGCACTCCGAAATCAACTAAGTTAAGCGTGGAACCGAGCTTCTCATTGAGAGCGCATTCTGTCTCGCCTTGAATATCGTTCAAGTAACGCCTTCGAAACGCCAAACGCGAGTCGTAGTGCTTCCTGACCGTCTCAACACGAATATCAAACACGAATATCAAACACTTACTTACTACCTTCCGCTCCGTGATGGTACCTTCGGACCTCGAGCCTGACCCGGTAGATGTTAGCCGAATCTCCACGACGCCGCCATACGTGACAGACCTTCGAACACCAGACGCTATCTCCCTCATATGCAGATCGGCGAGGTCACTTGGTTTATCTGACTGAGCACCATTGTGGAGGTTGTGAAGGCTCCCTCATCGCAATCCGGCGACATCTTGGGCAGCAAGCTTGGTGCGTTAACCTAACGAATACTAATGTGATCCGTCGCTCGTTCCTTCGGCCGGGTGGTGGATAGTCTGAATTTCCCTAGTACCAGCTACCTGAACTCTTGGGGCCTCTCGGGGGCATCGGTATGCACTATGCTATCTCTTAGCTAACCAGATAACTAGCGGGGAATGCAGTCCGCAACGGAAGCACTCGTCAATACGACTAAGTCCCTCCTAAAGATGTCAACGATAACGCAAAGGAGGTGGCGGCGACTTCTAGCAAGCTGACATCCACGGTCACTACGTACAAAGATGCACTACTCAACAAACGGCAAGTTGAAAGCGCAACAAGGCGGCCAAAACTCGAGTCCCGGCCCCAAGGGGGAACGACGACCCGAGGCTCTTAAGAGACCTGGACAGAAAAGGCAGTGATATATTACAACAGTGATTGCATTACAACACATGACAAGTTGACAACGCATCGTGGGTGCTACAATGGGTATAAATAAACACACTATGATGAGATATAGGTACTTCGCTCTTAATATAATCTTTGGAGCTATCGGGGACTGTCACGATGGCTGTGATGCGCCACACCTTTCGCGGGAAACCCGCAATAGCGTTGGTCTGTGGGCTTCACGTTGAACGACTGGGAAAGCAAGTCGTTAACCAAGACAACCAGGGACAGGTTCAGAATAATTCAGATAGAAGAGAGACGTATGAAACCCTTGCAGAAGCTCAGGAACAGCTTCTAGTTGATTATTATTTAAACGTCTCATCTTGACGCACAACACAGGTCGGACAACAGCTTGCGGACTTACTAAAAATAACGCGCGACGAATCGAAAACTGGGAGTGGGTGGTTAGGCACGGGTTGAAATGTTCAAGACAGAGGACAAGGAAAAAAATTGATAATGTCAGAAAGGGTTGCCCGGAGAAGTGAGCTATGGCGGGCGGTTTCGGCAGTGAAAATACGAAGACCGTCGTGTTTGAGAGCATCATAGAAACGGCGTTGGCCAAAGAGAAAGGAGTATCACTCACCTGAACACTACGAACCACAGACACCGGAAACCCAGCTTGGAGGTAGTCGTGCGTGGTAGGCATCCTGGAAACGTGGTCAGCTCTCGGTTGGGGTACAGGTTCAAGGGGATTCAGAAGAAAAAAAAACAGCCAAGTTTTGTCGTCAATCTCAGACCGTGTAATTCGGACGAGGTCAGGCGGTAAATCCATGAAGGAGCATCATTATGAAGTAACGAAGACGAAAGACTCACCCAGATACGACTGGGTTCTCCGGACACAAGCCAAGATGACCTATAGTCCTGCAATGGTCGGCATTATCAGCGTGCAGGCTCGAAGACGAGGAAGTAACGGGCGTTCAGAGTGAGGGATGTACGAGCATTGAACAAGAGTTCTCAGATACTCTAGTTTGAAAAGCATTTTGATTCGTCCTAACGAGGGCGGATCGATGGCTGAGAATCAACTAACCTGCTGGACGCACAATTTCAGAAGCAGTCATCTGGTAGAAAGATTGGGGAGCTGGGTGATGGGAAAGTGAGCACACAGCTAATGGCGAAAAGAGTGAACAAGAAAAAGACCGATCAGTGTAACTATGACAAACTAAGTCCTAGCAACGCCAATTAAAGGTATAACGACGTGCTCGTGCTGACGTGAATGCTCATCTTGTCGATTAGAAAGGTGAGGAAATGTAAGCTCACCTTGGGTTCAAACCCAATGACCTTCGACCATGAAAGAAAGCAAACTTTGAAATTCAGAAATTCAGAAAATTTTATATTACGTCTGTTTATGGGAGGTCGTTCTCACGTCCTGACCACGTGACCGCTCCGGTTCTGCTTTCCGGCCCGGGTGCCGCACGGACTCAGACCTCGCTCCAAGCCTCGCTCAGCGGGGCGGGACATTTCCTGCAATGCAACGCCCTCTCGTGTCTCCCTTGGGATCTATATTCAAGTCGTCTCAGAGTCGAGCGTTCAATGTGTTTTGTCTCAGGTGCATTCTGCTCACAAAGTCACCCAGCAGGATTCTTCAGGACAAGTATAGCGCCCGTAGACCTTAGATATGATGTTTTACATCCCAAGGACGCCTCAAAGGCGGAAAGGCCGTTAGTCATTCTCCATGGGCTCTTGTATGTAATTTGTTTCAATATTTGCGTTTCGACTTTCACCGACGGTTGGACCCGCACCGTGACAGTGGAATGAAACGGAATTGGCTGTCGCTGCCCAAAGCATTTCACCGTGACATCCAGCGACCCGTATATACTGTAGTGAGTGCTAGTTTTACTTTCGGGTAGGGATGATTTCTCCCATCCATCTCAGGATCTCCGCAACCATGGTTCATCCCCTCATGCCATACCGATGAATTACGAAGCAATGGCCACCGATGTCATCCACTTCCTGCAGTCACATTCGCTCTCGAATGTCTCCCTCCTCGGTCACTCTATGTGAGACCCAAACGTTCATCTCTCAGGCGTGCACCTCAGCATTTCCCTGACCTTACACCAGGGGTGGAAAAGTCGCCATGGCCGTTGCCCTCTCTCCCGTTCTTCCCGCCGGCGCGATTGAGCACCTCATAATAGCTGATATCGCGCCATCGAGCGCATTGCTCTCCTCCGAGTTCCAAGGCTACATCGAAGCTATGAGCAAAATAGAGAAGAGCAGAGTTAATTCTCGACAAGAAGCACATGACATTCTCGCGCCTTATGAGCCAGTGGGTCTCTTTTGCTATTACGGTTGCATTTTCATTTTCATTTCCTGATCGTGCCTCTCCGCTAGGACCCGATGACGCGTGCTTTCCTCTTGACCAACCTTGATTCCACCGTACGTCCTCTCAAGTTTCAAGTCCCACTCGACATCATTGGTGCTTCGATACCCGACCTCGGCAGTTTTCCCTACAAACCAGGTGAGCGGACCTGGCGCGGTAACACGCTTTTCGTCAAGGGTGCAAAGAGCAAATACATCAACAAGAACAACCTTCCCATCGCTCGAGAGTTTTTCCCGAGCATGTCCCTCGAGACGCTAGATACCTCCCATTGGGGTACGTATTGGTTTTCCCAGTTTTCCACGCCTTACTGATTCTTTTCGGGCACTGTAGTTCACGCGGATAAGTACGGTCCCATTTGACGTAATTGGGTATTATTAGCTGATACCGTTCTGCAGGCCGAATGAGTTCAAGCGGCTCGTCGTAGATTTCATCACACGCTGATAGACATAGTGTACCATATGACCTTATCAGGTCGCTCATTCAAGGCTTCACTTGGTCATTTTCGTCCTGACTTTTCTGTGTCTTCAAGGCGTCTCCTCTCTATCATCGCAAACAGTATATCATTGCAACTTGAGGGTATCGGTCCACAGCATTAACTCCAAGATAACAGCAGATCAAGCAGTCACGTTCATCAACTAATCCCTGCCAATACCTTACGCCTCCGCGACTTCCTTCCCTCTACAGACCCCACGTTCCAGATCGACGTCCCAGCCACTGGCCTTACTCTCACACCTGCCCGAAGAACAAGAATCGGCTCTCTCTGCCTCATACTCTGGCTTGCGACCGTTGCCGCTGGCTGCACCAATTGTAAGCAGCCCGAGTTTCTGTGGGAGCAACAGCGGACGCATGCCTCTCCTCGGCCCAGCAGCACCCTCACCCTCACCTGTGGTCGTGTTCGCGGGCACAAGCGTCCGCATGACCCTCGACATCTTCCCCCCAGCGGCGGTGGCACTTGCGTTCGCGAGCACGCGTGAATACTCTAACTCCCCATTCGTCTGCTGCGCGTATGTCAACTGCGGCGCGGACGCCGCGTGCACTGGAGCACGATAGACCGACGCGGATCCCGTGGTCGCTGCACGTATGCGCTTCTTGGCGCGGCGGTGCGGCGAGCAATCGCATGCCCACGCCCACGCCGACAGGTCGTACGCGTCACCGAGGCCAAGCGCGGCCCGTGCGCCGGGGGCGTAGTACCCGCTGCCGTGCGTGCCAAAAGGGTCCTCCCCTTCTCGACGTGCCGCTCCTTCACCGTCACCGTCATCTCTATCGGCTTCACCACCCATCATGCACCGCTGCTGCAGCGTGACGTTGGGGCTTGATGCGCGGCGTGCGGCCGACGGAAGGGAGAAAGAAATGGGGAATGAGAGCGAGAGTGGCGAGCGCGCCGTGATACTTGCGGAGAATGTGCGGAACCGTCCGCGGGCGCGTGGGTCCCGGCGGAGGTACTGCGCACGCAGCGCAGCAGGCCTCGCTGGGGACTCTGTGACCACACATGCTCTAGTTCCAGGGAAGTGAATGCTGCCTATCGGTATCAAGGGCGTCGGCGTCACCGGCGTACGGGGCGCAGTGATGTTGGAACCGGAGGAGGCGCAGGAGTCAGTCGGGCTCGGGAAAGCGTACCCCAACTCGAGTTGGAGCTCCAGCCCGAGGGAAGACGTTGACGCAAGCCAGTGAGGAAGTGGTAATGGCGACGGCGAGCGGCAGGTACCCACGCAGGGCTCGGAAGAGGATAACGGCGCCTCGGACGGCCCGTCTCCCTCTTGCACTTCCTCGTCTTCTTCCTCATCTTCTCCTTTCGCACCCTCCTTCCCTTTCCCTACCGCCATCGCAGCTACACCCACGGCTATGCGCGCATAGATTCTCTGCTTCTTCGCTATGCGGCGCTTCCTCATCTGCGCTTTGAGCTTGCGCGCACGTAGACAAGCCCACGCTTTCGTCCTCGCCATGGAAATCGTTGGTATTATGCGACTCGCAGCGCCCGACGAGGTCGGCGGTATCGGCGTGGGGGGGCGTTGGATGTGTGTGGCAGAGGCGTTCTTCTGGCTGCCGCTGGTGTGCAGGCGTTGGAACCAGATGGAGACAAAGAGGCCACGTGCACGCCGCCAAAAGGTGCGCATGTGCAGGAAGAGGACGCGGGAGATGGTGCCCATCTATCCAGGTATGTACCGTAGCTCACCTGCGAGAGCGACAAACCAAGTTGGTCCATCCCAGTCTCGCCTGGCTTGAACCAACTTGTCAGCCTCATTTACTGATTAGATAAGATTATGTGAGAATCTTAACCAAGAGGCTCGGGCAGCACGCCTTGTGTGCTGATCTTCGTCTGCTGTACCTTGATGCAGAGGGCGTTCAAGACTCTGTTCTTGGCCTTGTCCTGCAATGCGGGTTGTGCTCCTCTGTACACAAGATTCTGTTCCACTTCTGGAAAACGTGAGACTCTTCACTTGTGCCTTGAGGCGGCTCTTTCGTGTTTGATAAATACCGTTGTGATGCTTGACTATCAACACCGCCCTCTTCAACACCCCTAGCTTCTCCCTGGCGACCATTCGGCGCTCTCTGGAACCGCCAGCGCTCACCAGGCTACATTCATCACAACTCACGAACATGCTACTTCCGGGTGGATGGATTGACAGCTGTTCCCCTACAGGCGGCGGCGATCCCTCGCCACAACCGAGCAGTTTCAATAACAATAGTCTTCAGAGACTAAACGTTAACATCGTACCTAAAGTAACTTTTGTTTATCGAACATAACCCTACATCGCGCTCATTCCCATTCCTAGGAATACCATCCCTCTGAGAACCTGTCCCTAGAGTTTTAGGACCACCGACGACTGGCCGAACACGCTTCGGCGGTGATGCCGTTAGACAGCGCACCCGCCGTGGTCGATTTCATTATTAGAGACCATATTTCTGGCTCATTCTTGCTCAACTACACCAGTCAAATAGACGAGTGGGCACAACTACGCATCACGTATCCGTCCTTGCTCTTCTAGGCTAACTTTTCCTCCATTCTCCAGGATTATTTCGGGAAACAAGTGCGAACTGACCCGCAGGATCGCAAAGGTAGTCCCTTTCTGGGTCCCGAGGCGGAGGGCACGGTTCACGCGGGAGAGCTACTGTCTTCCGGAACTCGTTGAAGATTTGGACGCAAAGTTCAGTCTGTGTCAGTGGCTCAATAGAGACAACTCATGGACATGTGTAGTACTTACCCAGGTAACTGGCAGGTGATCCATCCCTGGTTGCCGGCCCGGATGAGGAGGCCGAGGAGGAGGTTTTTGTCTGGGAGGACGAAAGCCCTTCCCTTTCCACGCTGGCATCAGACTCGGAGCGGCCTAATCCGGACCCCGCCGAAGGAGCCGGACATCTCCTGTCATCGGTATCAGTGGAACACGCTGGACAGCCGCAGCTCGAAATTTACCCTCTCACGATATCTTTACCGAAATCTTCCCTAGATCATGATATTTTTACGTCTCCTGCACTCTTGCAAATGGGGTTCCTGCACGATTTCCCCACCGCCCCTGCCTCACCACAACCCGCCGCGCAGATGTCCACGATACGTACAACCCAATGTTTGACCCCAATAAAGTCAGCAGACAACGATGGGAGGTCGTCGGGATCGGCGCCGGGGGAGCGGACGAGCCATCGCCCAGAAGGAGGGCGGAGAAGCAGCCGCACATCGGCGGCGGTTGTGACCGGGTGCCCTTTTCTCTGCTTCGGGGCGGGGGTGCTCGCACCATTTCAGGACCTGCCCAGGCGCCTTCTGGTTCCTCGCACATTCCCTTTTTCTCATCAACTCATCGAAGAAAGACGGCCGGACCAAGTCGAGCTCGGCCAGTCACATTCACAGTAGTCATCTATCCACTCTGTACATTACGTGGTAGTCCTATGATGCAAAATGCCTACCAGTCACGGTGTCACCGGGGACCGCAGATCCCATGCCGGTTCAGGTCTGCATCTTCCATGTGCCGCCGCAGGCAACAAAGTGAGCAGCGCAGTAGTACCACAATTGGGGCGTGTTGTGCGCACGTTCCTGGGCCGGGACACATTTCCGCTAGTTAACCTTCCGGCCTGAGCTAGGAGCAACATTTGGCTCAGACGTCACAAGATCGGCTCAGTTGTCCGTAAATCTTGTCGCTTTCTAATTTGTCAAGTTCGGTCATTGCGGCGGGTGAGTCACGATAGCGTACAGTGTCAGAGGAAATGGATTGCACTACAGCGGAAGAACCAAGGTACTAGAACAATATACTATAGACGAGTTCTCGCGAACAAGGGGGAAGAAGCGGAGGTGGTGTGGCAGCAACAGGTACAGATCGTTGTGGTTGGCAAGCGGGGTAGATGATCATTGTGAAGGGGAATGAAAAAATACCATAATGGGGGTATACAGCGATGGATCACTGAGGCTACTGTAAGGGCCCGGACAACGTAGCCAGAATTAGCAGGTGTCACGGTGCACTTGACTTGGACACGCAGCCTTGCGTTGGGGGTGTGTCAGGTAGGCAACTACTACAGTCTGGGGGGTTGTCTGGGTATTCAGAGACATCGCGAGGTGGTGGCACTTATTGAGCGGCCAAAGACAGCACGGTCGACTAATGGTCCGTGAACACCTCGACACCAACCGGAGTGACGTATCCCAATCGGGCCACATCTAAGCGGATGGGGAAATACGTCGTCCCACCGACGGTACGAGGAACAAATCCGTGATCTTCGCGCGAAATTTCCGGTCATGATCGCGCACTTGGAATTTTAAAAAAATTAGACTCACGGGGAATTCTGCTCATTGGGGCGGTGGCGGCGGCTGAGTATGCATACGGGTTCGCCACAACGCCCGAGGAAAGGTAGTACGGGGCAGACGGAATAGGACTACCACGCGGGCTGCTAGTAGCAGATGACGCAAGCGAAGGGCAAGTGGAAAGGCCGATCGACCCTTCCAGAGAACCAGTGCGCGACGGCAGGCGAGAGTAATCATGGAGGCTAGAAGTCAAGGACGAAGAAGCCAATTAGTACCATTGGCCACGGGATTAGCAGGCGACAACGCACAAGTGACAATTCATGCCATAGGGGCACCAGCCCAGGTGATGCTCAAAGTGCTTGCAAGACGTTTGCGCGCGCAGCTCCAGAATGTCACGCGGTAAGGGTGCGGTATCGCGCTGCAGACCCGGAAAGCCCGCTTCAGCCAATTGGAACTGCGGATGCTTCGCGTTGCCTCGATAGGGCGCGAGCATCCTGGTCGGGGAATACCCCACGAGCGATGGGACGTCGGTCTTCGCGGACGGGAGCTCATGTGCGTAGTAGGAGTAGCCAGATGCCATTTTGAGATTATAGACGATTAGACGACTAGGTGTGAAGAGGAAAAATTAGTCGTTGGCTAGCTGTTAAAAATGTGAAAGAAACGAACTGTTAGACGCGAAGAAGGATATTTTGCAATGTCTTTGAGACTGATGTGTGTGCGGACTTGGGCACCTGGGACGATTGAGTTGGGAGGGGAGTCATTGTAAATCATAGCTTATTTATAGATGGGAGGGGCTACGATAATGTGGCGAGTAGGTCGTTGCGACCACTGCGCCTTGGCCGTAGTTCAAAAGGCTACTTTCATGGTCAATGGGGCGGCAACGCTGCCACAAAAACAAAGTGAGACGCGCGTGAAATGTGGTAGTGGCACTCCACTACCAAAAATGGCGCCCACAGACTCGGCCTAACTTGAAGCCACATTGTCTTGGGCGCCAGATGCCACTCAATTGCATCCGCCCCCCACCACCGCCCCAGGCAGATTCCTGAACACCTCTGAAAAGCATGCCCGTGGTAGCACCTGACGCACCAATCAAGAGAAGTCCGAGTTCTTTTTCTCGGTCTGGCACAGGCCCGCATGGGGGCGTCTGCGCGTCTGCCTCGGCTGCCACGAACACGCCTTCACCAAGTGCGATGATATAGGACGGGTTGACAGGGGCAGCCTGGAAAAACGAGACCCGTCGTGCCGGACGGCCTCCCCTTCTGCTTCGACCGGCAGCTCCCAAAGGGCTGTCTGTCGGCAAGTCACCAAACCCCACCCACTGGGTCCGGCTGAAAGGTGGCCGGTGCAGGGTCAACCCAGTTCATTTACTGTAAAAGCAGCCGCTACGTCAACCGGAAAGTCTGTCTCCAAAACACTACACACAAATCGTGCTCAATGAGCGTCCCATCGCAGACATCACGCCCACCACCTTTCGTATTGAGAACGTGCCCTTCAGTCTCAAGCCCGGTGCGGGTGAAATCCTCGTGCATGTCAACTGGCTTTCACTCGACTCTGCTATGCGAGGCTGGTTAAGGGATACTAGGAGCTATGTCCCCCCTGTTCAAATTGGTGAAGTCATGCGGTCACTTGGTTTGGCCACCGTCGTGCAGGTAGGTGAAGGCTCTAAACTCCAACCTGGTGATGTTGTGCAGTGCATGCCTGGTGAGTCACCTCAATACCGACCCTCGTTCATGAACTGTGCTTATGGGCAGGTTGGACGGAGTTTGCTGTCTTGAAAGAAGAGCCCAAAAACTTGAGTGAGCACAGTCAATCTTGATTTTGGTTACAGACCGAGAAAGACGGGCTAGGATCCCACCAGGGGGCCAGTTACTCGACCTGGACCTTTGGGACTTGGCGGTGCGTAGCTTACAGCGTTTCCGTAAATTCTCATCTAATTTGACCACTTCAGGTGGCGTAACAGCTTATTTCGTATGTTGTTATTGTTGGGGTCCACTTGTATGCTACTAATTGTGCGAGCCAGGTCCTGTTAGATGTTTCAAAGATCAAGGCTGGTGAGACTCTCGTGGTCTCGGGGGCTGCAGGCTCTGTGGGCTCTGTCGCATGTCAGATCGGCAAAATATACGGCGCGAAAGTGATTGGAATTGCTGGCTCAGACGACAAGTGTCGCTGGCTCAAAGAAGAGCTCAAGATAGACGCAGCTCTGAACTATAAGAGTCCAACGTTCCAGGACGAGTTCAAAGACGCAGTCGGATACCTCGATGCCTTCTTTGACAACATTGGTGGCGAAATATTGGACTTTGCCTTGACAAGGTTGAACAAGGGGGCACGCATTCCTTTTTGTGGTGAGCCGCACACAATACACTGGTCAAGGTCACGGTCGTGATCACTGATATTCTTCGTTAGGTCCCATATCCCAGTAGAGTGCGCCAATCGCAGTCTGTACTTGAATTAATTATTGACGGTCATGTCCTTTAGACGCACCCAAGCCAGAGGGTATCTCTGGTTATCTAAATCTCATATATCGACGAGCGAAGATCGAAGGCTTTATTGTGTAAGAATACAACTTCCCTCCTTCCGGCCACTAACAGCGCCATCTTTCGTAGTTTTGACTATGCCGATCGCTATCCCGAGGCTTTTACGAACCTCAGCATGTGGATTTCTGAGGGTCGTATAATTCGCAGGTTCCACATCGTCGAGGGGTTAGAAAAAGCACCAGCGTCGCTCCCGCTGCTGTTCTCCGGAGGAAACACAGGAAAATTGTTTGTTCCTCCGTCCACTTGTCCTCATGTCGTTTCTCTGATTCGTTGGGCTTTTTAGGGTTGTTCGCGTTTCCGGCCCTGATATGAATCTTTAAACCAACGGCGAAATTATCCAGCCGATGTCCACCACGAAATACCCGATGGCACCTATTCCGAACTGATTCCTTCGACTGGGAAATTTTTGTCATAACGTGAAGGTCTGATGAATGCTCGTTGAGATATAAGCAGTGTTCCAAGTCCGCAACCCGTTTATCGGTAGCATGTCCATCCCTCTATGGATTGCCGTGAAGAAGCAGAGGCACTCTGAAATTAACACTAAGTGTAGAGTCGAGTTTCTGATTGAGATTCGCTCTCGCCTCGAATACCGTTCAAATAATGCCTTCGAAACCCCAAACGCGAGTCGTAGTACTTCCTGACCGTCCCGACATGAATATCAAGTACTTGTTTAACACCTTCCGTTCCGTGACGGTGCCTTTGGACCTCAAGCCTGACCCGGTGGAGGTTCCTAGTGTTAACCGAATCTCCACGACGCCGCTATACGTGACTGACCTTGAGACACCAGAAGCTATCTCCCTCGTATGCAGATCAGCGAGGTCACTCGGTCCATCGGATTGAGCATCGTTGTGGAAGTTGTGAAGGCTCCTCGTTGCACCCTGGGCAGCAAGCTTGGTGCGTTAACCTACCGGCCACTGATGTGAACACCATCGCTCGTTCCTTCGGCTGGAAAATGGATAGTCTGAACGAGCTATGCCAGTATTTCCCTAGTTTCAGCCGCCTGACCAGTATGCACGAGATCCAGGATCTCGCGTATCTTGAGTTACCCGGGTCTGCTCACAGCGTGCCTGGCAATATATTTCGTTCTTCGGTTCGAAGGCGACGTCCGATCATGAGCCGCTAATCTTACTCTTCATTGTCCTGCTGTCGCCTGCATTGAGGCTTTGTTTTCTATACTTGATAAATTGCATTCGATTTTGCCAGAAATGTGCTGAGATTGACCCGAACAGAGTGCTGAAATTTAGTGAAATTTACTTGGATAGCACAGACACAGCATATTAAAATGATTTCAAGTGAAATCCAGAGGAGGGACCTTCTGAATTTTACTTGCACTGGATTTTACTGGAAATGGCAATCCAGTAATATTAAGAAGGCTTACCGCCCTAAGCCATAAGTAGACTCCCGACTTTCTTCACTCCGATCATGCCTCGATTGCGGCCTTTTCCTTATCCTGGAATGCAAATTGCCATAAGCATTCCAGCACGAAGGCAAAGCACTCCAGTACGAGAACAGAGCATAAATAGAATGACATCGTCCCCTCGGTCGCTCAATCCTTTCTCTTATATCCTATCTATTGCCTCACATTGCCGTATCCGAAGAGCTCTCCACAAATCTATACAACGTCCACGTTCCGTATCTGAGTGATCGTCGGCTTCGCTGCCGGCTTTCCAGTCGTCAAAGAATGTGTCCAAAACACTACACACAAATCGTGTTCAATGAGCGCCCCATCGCGGACATTACACCCAACAGCTTTCGTATTGAGAACGTGCCCTTCAATCTCAAGCCTGGTGCAGGTGAAATCCTCGTGCAGGTCAACTGGCTTTCACTCGACCCTGTTATGCGAGGCTGGTTAAGGGATACTAGAGGCTATACCGTCCCTGTTCAAATTGGTGAAGTCATGCGGTCTGTTGGTTTGGCCACCGTCGTGCAGGTAGGTGAAGGCTCTGAACTCCAACCTGGTGATGTTGTGCAGTGCATGCCTGGTGAGTCACCTCAATACCAATCCTCGTTCGGGAACTGTGCTTATTGGCAGGTTGGACGGAGTTTGTTGTCTTGAAAGAAGAAGACGTCCTAAAACTTGAGTGAGCACAGTCAATCTTGATTTTGGTTACAGACCGAGAAAGACGTGACTCGATGGTAATAGGATCCCACCAGGGGGCCAGTTACTCGACCTTTTAGGACCTTTGGGACTTAGCGGTATGTAGCTTACAGCGTTTTCGTGAACCCTCATTTAATTTGTCCACTTCAGGTGGCGTAACGGCTTATTTCGTTTGTCGTTATTGTCCGGGTTCCACCTGTATGCTACTAATTGTGCGAGTCAGTGTCTGTTGGGTCTTGCAAAGATCAAGGCTGGTGAGACTCTCGTGGTCTCGGCCGCTGCCGGCTCTGTGGGCTCTGTCGCATGTCAGATCGGCAAAATATACGGCGCGAAAGTGATTGGAATTGCTGGCTCAGACGACAAGTGCCGCTGGCTCAAAGAAGAGCTCAAGATAGATGCAGCCCTGAACTATAAGAGTCCAACGTTCCAGGACGAATTCAGAGATGCAGTCGGATACCTCGATGTGTTCTTTGACAACGTCGGTGGTGAGATATTGGACTTTGCCTTGACAAGGTTGAACAAGGGGGCGCGCATTGCTTTGTGTGGTGAGTCACGCACAATACATTGGTCAAGGTCACGGTCGTGATCACTGATGTTCTTCATTAGGTGCCATATCCCAGTACAGTACGCCAGTCGTAGTCCGTACTTGGACTAATTATTGACGGTCATGTCCTTTTAGACGCACCCGAGCCAAAGGGTATCTCTGCTTATCTAAATCTCATATATCAAGCTGCGAAGATGGAAGGCTTTCTTGTGTAAGAATACAACTTCCTCCTTCCGGCCACTGACTGAGAGCACCATCTCTCGTAGTTCTGAATATGCTGATCGCTATCCCGAGGCTTTTACGAACCTCAGCAAGTGGATTTCTGAGGGTCGTATAATTCGCAGGTTCCACATCATCGAGGGGTTGGAAAAGGCACCAGAATCGCTCCCCCTGCTGTTCTCTGGAGGAAACACAGGAAAATTGTTTGTTCCTCCGTCCTCTTGTCCTCACGTCGTTTCTCTGATTCGTTGGGCCTTTTAGGGTCGTCCGCGTTTCCAGCCCTGATGCGGACCTTTAAACAAATGGCGAAATTATCTAGCCGATATCTATCACGACCTACCCGATGACACCTATTCTGAACTGACCCCTTCGAATTTTGTCACAACGCACCATAACGTGAAGGTTTGATGAACGCTCGTTGAGATATGAGCAGTGTTCTAAGTCCGCGATCTGTTTATCGGTCGCATGTCTCTCCCCCTATGGATTGCACCATGTACTAGTAGCAGGGGCACTCTGAAATCGACTAAGCGTAGAACGGAGCTTCTCATTGAGAACGCATTCGCTCTTGCCTCGAATATCGTTTAAATAATGCCTTCGAAACCCCAAACGCGACTCGTAGTACTTCCTGACCGTCCCGACACGAATACCAAACACTTACTTACCACCTTCCGCTCCTTGACGGTGCCTTTGGACCCCAAGCCTGACCCGGTAGAGGTTCCTAGCGTTGACCGAATCTCCACGACGCCGCTATACGTGGCTGACCTTGAGACCCCAGAAGCTATCTCCCTCGTATGCAGATCGGCGAGGTAACTCGGTTCATCGGACTGCCAGTGAGCACCGTTGTGGAGGTTGTGAAGGCTCCTCCGTTGCAATCCGGGCGACATCTCGGCGGACAGCAAGCTCGGTGCGTTAACCTAACAAACACTGATGTGAACACCATCACTCGTTCCTTCGGCTGGAAAATGGATAGTCTGAACGATCTACGCCAGTATTTCCCTAGTAGTACCAGCTGACTGGCCTCTTGCCAGTGGAGCCACTGATATGCACTATACCCAGGATCTCACGTATCCTACCCGGGTCTGCTCACATCGTGCCTGGCGATATATTTCGTATGTCTTCGGTTCGGAGGCGACGTCCGATCATGAGCCGCTAATCTTGCGAGGCAGGGTCTGTTGAGGGCTGGTGAGACACCCGTAAACCCCGCTGGGCATCCGGCCCGTAAGCGTGCCAGATGGACAAAATGCGCGAAAGTTATCGTGTCGGATGCCGGAACGGATGAGAGGTGCCGCCAGCCCAAGAATGGGCCCAATGTTGATGTGGCCCTGAAGTTAGAGTCCCATGGCCAACGATGACTCCAAAAACGCGGTTGGATACCTCGTCGCCTTTCCCATAGAAGTCGGTGGCGAGATATTGGACCCGGGCCAGTCGCATGCTCCCTCATTATAGAGAGAATTTAACGCCCGACCCACACGAGAGACGAGGGGTCGAACGAGGGCGCTGCCCGAGGGTCGTGATGAGGGCCCGCTCCGAGTCGGCATGTTCCGGATGATGCCGTCGGTCTGCTCTGTTGGAAAGTTGTTGGGACCGGTCTTATTGCCTGTTGGGTGTTGTTGATATTGCCCTGCTGGGTCGCTAACTAAAGCATCAGCAAAGGGTAATGCTGCTGCTGGGGCTTCTCAGGGTTGGGGGCGAAACGGAATCCCTTGCGTAATCCTGAAAAGCTAGTATCTGAGTCTGTCGACATCTCTTTGGCGTACCGGGTATTTCTGGCTGCTTCCTGGTGCTGTATCCCTATCTGAGTCTCATTCTTACCTTGAGTCGACCTGATGCCGATGCTGTGTGACTCGCGAGCCAATCCCTACAAATGCGGGTGCTCAAGATACTTCGCCCCGTCTCAAAAACAACGTTTTCCGACCATGTGAAGTATCGGGAACTCCATCATCATAGGTCGAGCTTATCTGCGGCTCTCGTGCGTATCAGTGGTGTCTGTGTCGTCCATTGACTAGTGGCTCTCAGTCTTCAAGCTTCAAGACTGCCAGCTTGTCGTTCTCCACGTCTTGGGAGGACCGGGTTGCACGGATGAAGGGTCAGGCATAGTGATGTATTTCTTTTTGGGGCCGAGTCCGAGGGGTGTTCGGAGATACGGAGCACTGCAGTTTGTCACCCCGTGGGACCCCATCCGGGGTAATGCATTCCTCACGCTGCCACTTGCGGCCGCATTATTTGCGCCGGACAAGGTGCATTGTGTGTGTCATGACAGGTGACAGTACAGTACCCAGGAACTTGGACGTTCGCCACACTTCGTGAAGAGCAACAAGAGCGACCCCGTTGCAACTCCATATGCCTCCGACGGATGCCTAGATGGTGATTAATAATTTACAGCGATTTCCAAAAGCATTGGCCCCTGTCTACAAACAGACTTCCAAGATTCAGAGCGGAAAGCAAAATATTTTTGGTGGGACAAAGCCCCAGCATGAACTGCCAAAGCTTCAGGGTTGGTGGCCTGTGACATTCAAATATCCAAAAAATGGTCGCGAGGGGCCAATACTTTCAGAAACCTAGACTGACATGACGCGATTCCCACTCACTGGCCCTGGCTGAAAGGTGGGTCAACCCAGTTAATTTAAAAGCAGCTGCTACATCGACCGGAAAGTCGTCAAATGATGTCTCCAAGACACTACACACAAATCGTGCTCAATGAGCGTCCCATCGCAGACATTACGCCCACCACCTTTCGTATTGAGAACGTGCCCTTCAGTCTCAAGCCTGGTGCGGGTGAAATCCTCGTGCGGGTCACCTGGCTTTCACTCGACCCTGCAATGCGAGGCTGGTTAAGGGATACCAGGAGCTATCTCCCCCCTGTTCAAATTGGTGAAGTCATGCGGTCACTTGGTTTGGCCACCGTCGTGCAGGTAGGTGAAGGCTCTAAACTCCAACCTGGTGATGTTGTGCAGTGCATGCCTGGTGAGTCATCTCGATACCGATACTCGTTCGGGAATTGTACTTATGGGCAGGTTGGACGGAGTTTGCTGTCTTGAAAGAAGAACACGCCCGAAAACTTGAGTGAGCACAGTCAATCTTGATTTTGGTTACAGACCTGGAAAGACGTGCTAGGATCCCACCAGGGGGCCAGTTACTCGACCTTTTGGGACCTTTGGGACTTGGCGGTGCGTAGCTTACAGCGTTTCCGTGAATCCTCATTTAACTTGACCACTTCAGGTGGTCTAACGGCTTATTTCGTATGTTGATATTGTCGGGGTTCCGCCTGTATGCTACTAATTGTATGAGCCAGGGTATGTTGGACGTTGCAAAGATCAAGGCTGGTGAGACTCTCGTTGTCTCTGCGGCTGCTGGCTCTGTGGGCTCTGTGGCGTGTCAGATCGGCAAAATATACGGCGCGAAAGTGATTGGAATTGCTGGCTCAGACGACAAGTGCCGCTGGCTCAAAGAAGAGCTCAAGATAGACGCAGCCCTGAACTATAAAAGTCCAACGTTCCAGGACGAGTTCAAAGATGCAGTCGGATACCTCGATGTCTTCTTTGACAATGTTGGTGGCGAGATATTGGACTTTGCCTTGACAAGGTTGAACCAGGGGGCGCGCATTGCTTTGTGTGGTGAGTCACGCACAACATATTGGTCAAGGTCGCGGTAGTGATTACTGATATTCTTCATTAGGTGCCATATCCCAGTACAGTGCGCCAATCGTAGTCCATACTTGGACTAATTATTGACGGTCATGTCCTTTAGACGCACCTAAGCCAAAGGGTATCTCTGCTTATATAAATATCTTATTTCAACGAGCGAAAATCGAGGGTTTTATTGTGTAAGAATACGACATCCTCCTTCCGGCCACTGACTGAGGGCGTCATCTCTCACAGTTCTGACTATACTGATCGCTTTCCTGAGGCTTTTACGAACCTCAGCAAGTGGATTTCTGAGGGTCGTATAATTCGCAAGTTCCACATCGTCGAGAGGTTGGAAAAGGCACCAGAGTCGCTCCCCCTGCTGTTCTCTGGGGGAAATGAAGGAAAATTGTTTGTTCCTCCGTCCTCTTGTCCTCATGTCGTTTCTCTGATTCGTTGGGCTTTTAGGGTCGTTCGCGTTTCCGGCCCTGATGCGAAACTTTAATCAAACTGGTGAAATTCTCCAACCGACATCTATCACGACCTACCCGATGGCACCTATTCCGAATTGATCCCTTCGACAGGGAGATTTTTGTCACAACGCACCGTATCGTGAGGCTCTGATGAATGCTCGTGGAGATATAAGCAGTATTCCAAGTCTTCGATCTGTTTATCGGTAGTACGTCTCTCCCCCTATGGATTGCACTATATAGAAGCAGAGGCACCCTGAGATCAACTAAGCGTAGAACCGAGCTTCTCATGGAGAGCGCTTTCTGTCTTGCCTTGAATATCGTTCAAACAATACCTTCGAAACGCCAAAGCAAGTCATAGTACTTCCTGACCATCCCGACACGAATATCAAGCACTTGATTAACACCTTCCGCTCCGTGACGGTGCCTTTGGACCTCAAGCCTCACCCGGTAGAGATTCCTAGTGTTAACCGAATCTCCACGACGCCGCTATACGTGACCGACCTTGGGACACCAGAAGCTATCTCCCTCGTATGCAGATCAGCGAGGTCACTCGGTCCATCGGACTGAGCTCCGTTGTGGAAGTTGTGAAGGCTCCTCGTTGCGACCCGCCGACACCCCGGCAGTAAGCTCGGTGCGTTAACACTGATGTGAACACCATCACTCGTTCCTTCGGCTGGAAAATGGATAGTCTGAACGAGCTATGCCAGTATTTCCCTAGTACCAGCTGCCTGACCCCTTAGTACCAGTATGCACTATACGGGATCTCACGTATCTTAAGTTACCCGGGTCTGCTCACATCGTGCCTGGCAATATATTTCGTATGTCTTCTATTCGAAGGCGATGTCCGGTCATGATCCGCTAATCTTGCGAGGCAGGGTCTGTTGAGGGCTGGAGAGACACCCGTGACCGGTGACCGAAGGACCTGCAAAAAGCGAGACGGTGTGGTGGGCAAGTTATCCCCGAACCCGTGTACTGCTTCCAAGCGGAGGAAAAAATACACGTATAGGTTGAGGGGAAGAAGGGTTGTGACTGGACAACGTCGGCATTGTTTTTCGTGCAGTTCAAACTCTCTTTCGATGGGCATTGAGTACTGTACGTCGGACAAATCGCACTTTGTCATCGAAGGCCAAATTGTTCGTCCACCTTCACAAGCCCGTTGTGCGTAAAAACACTTTTGGCAGATGAGGGCGTGGCGTGACGCCGCGGCCTTCACGGGCGGCTCATCGTCCCTGAGAAGCGGCCTGTACGGTTGCTTGCGCGGAGGCGGGAGAAGCTGCTGCGGGGTCTCTGCGCGTGACGTGCGAGCACGTGTCAGGTGCAAGGATCCATGAAAGAGAGTGCCTTGTGGGCGTACGTGCAGTGAGCTGGCTCTGCAGACTTGGTGAGATCGGCAAGGAGAGGCTCGCGGGTGTGTTGGGGGGCACGGCTGGTGCCGTGCGCTGTGGGGGTCGAAGGTGCTGGGGCCAGACACGAGCAACTGGGCCATTTTTCGGCCAAGCGGGGGACAATCTGCGTGATGCGCGAGCACGTGTCAGGCGAACCACGAAAGAGAGTTGCCTGGGGATGTACGTGCAGCTAGCTGGCTCTGGAGACCTGGTGAGATCGGCGTGGGGAGGTTCGCGGGTGTGTTGGGGGGCACAGCTGGTGCTGCGCGCTGTGGGGGTCGAAGGGGGCTGCTGGGGCTTGACACGAGCAACTGGGCCATTTTTCGGCCATGCGGGGGACAATCTGTTGGACAGGCCATCCTCGTATCACTTAAGGAGGTCACGCGTCTCGTAACCTTTTCCTTGATCTCTTCGACCCTGTTACACCACGCAAGCTTCAGTGCAGTGAGGGAGGCACTTCTCTGAGAAAAAACGAAAAAAGTGGAAGCAGTTAAAGTAAACACAAGGCTTAGGCGTGGCTATGGCTGCAGGGCTGACTGACCTTCGGTGTTTCCTTTGCGGTTATACCATAACTGAACGATTCGGCGAGTTAAAAGAGTTCTAGAAGCTAATTTTTTGGTCATGTAGCAAGAGGGGCAAACACGGGAAGAACGGCGTACATGATAGGCTCAAGGATAGGTGGGAAAGTTTTGATGGCTTTATCCACGGGCTGTTGGTTCTGTGCCTGCTCGCCTGCGAGAGTAGCTGAGCATACCACAGCCCAGATAGGCACCCCATCCGGCAAGGGTATACAAGGTGACAGAGTGGCACGTCACTCGCGGAGGTGGATCTTGTTCAGCCGCGTTTCACTTCTGGACGTCAAGAACCAGCACAGACAGAATCTGGCAAAAGTTGTCCTTGGGGTACATCCGTGAGCGAAGACATGAGAAATGAGCAACAGAGATAGGGAGACAATAAGAGGGAGAGTTGATGGCACATTGATCAAGGCACTCTCATGGTCAGACTTGAGGGAAACACGGTCATGGTGCTTCCAGCCTGTTTGGGAGGGTATTCTAAACTGTGCTTGACACGCAGACCATTCCGGGCCCAATGTAGTGCAAGGGGTGTCGCGAGGCGAGAAAGAGAGGCAAGAAAGAGAGCTGCGAGCTAGACGCCCGTTCAAGCGCTCGTGTCAAACTTTGTAGTCTGGACCTCCCTACCCGGCGCCGGGTCTGCTCACATCGTGCCTGGCTATATATTTCGTATGTCTTCGATTCGAAGGCGACCGATCATGATCCGCAATCTTGCGAGGCAAAGTCTGTTGAGGGCTGGTGAGACCCGTGACCCCCGCAGGGCAGCCAGTCCGTAAGCGTGCCAGATGGGCAAAATGCGCGAAAGTTATCGTGTGGGAATTGCTGTTGCTGGAACGGATGAGAGGTGCCGCCAGCCCAAGAATGGGCCCAGTGTTGATGTGACCCTGAGGTTCGTCCCATGGCTGACCAACAATGATTCCAAAAACGCAGTTGGATACCTCGTCGCCTTTCCCGTAGATGTCAGTGGCGAGATATTGGACCCGGGCCAGTCGCACGCTCCCTCATTGTAACGCCGACCCACACGAGAGACACCATAGTGCTGTTGGTTATCATATATCGAACGGCAAAGATCTGGTAGTCTACTGTAGGTTAGAACAGACGCGCGTGCAATAGCAGACAAGGGAGTGGCTACCGTTCTAGCTTCTGGCAACCTAGCAGGATCCACGGGTTGTCATACGATGGCCGCCGGTGCTCCACTAAAGGCACTGGATGATCATGTGGGCCCCTGGTGTTGTCGTTCTGTCAAACCCCTTTGTAGTCTTGAATGGAGGAAGCGATTACGTCTCATGAAGAAACAATTAATCAACACATAGGCATCGCCAAGTGATCAAGTGTGTGTGCGCGCCAATCTTAGCGCCAATTGCAAAGACATATATTACGTGTGGTGGTATCAAGTGTCATATCCTGCTAACTTACTAGAGAATTACAAGTATATACGGTTGTCTGGGAAAAGTACAGTAACGCTGTGCGTGCACAGATGAGTCGACGATCTGGGTTAGAGGTTTACGAACGGTTCTGCGGGGTCGAACGAGGGTCGTGATGAGGGCCCGCTCTGCATGTTTCGGATGATGCCGTCGATCTGTTCTGTCGTCCATGCAAAGCTCTCAAGAAGGTTGTCGGGACCGGTCTTATGGTCTGTTGGGTGTTGTTGATATTGTCCTGCTGGGTTGGTACTAATTAAAGCATCGGTGAAGGGCAATGCTGCTGCTGGGGCTTCTCCAGGGTTGGGGGCGAAATGGAATCCCGAAAACCCTGGGTTATTGGTCGCATAATGACGTGCAACGAACATGAACGGTGACAACATCTGCGTCGACTCCACTGGAGATGGGTCGGGGGAGTCGAAATGAAACGACGGCGTGGGGGTTTCGAATGGTGCTGCCATCTCCCGTAACGGACTCGGCGTGTTAAGGCCCTAGAGGGGCCGTGAGCAGGGTGGACTAGTACACGAGGAAAAGGTTAAGCTCCGTACGGGAAATGAACCGACCGTGACCGCGACCCCGTCCTGCGGCGAGTGGTGTTGGGGTTCCGCACCAAGGAACTCCCAGCTTTGGTGGGATGGCGGCTCCCAATCGGTGGAAGAAAGAGACTGGTCCCTGAAAAGGGTATGCGACGCTGCTTCGCCTTTGCTATCTGGTACGGTGCTCCAGGAACCGTCGAAGACAATTGTTTGCGTTCGCGGTTGTAACAACGCCTCTTCTTGAGGATCTTCTCGTCGCTGTGGCTCCTGTGTTGGTTCGGACAAACGGTCGCATTGTAAGCTCCTTGTTTGAGTAGCCGGCCTGGGACTTTGACGCGCTACCTCCCATGCAGGCAGGACGCCCATGCTCTCCCTCATCTTCTTGTTTTGGGCCCGCTTTATCCTCATGTTTGTTCCCGTCGTGTCCGTCGCTGTCGATGATGGCGAGTAGCGGTACTGAGGGTAGAGCCTCTTGTGTGTCTCCCTCTCCTTCTTGGCTTCCTCGACCCAGGGCCGGCGCTCCTCGTCGCTCATGGCCTTCCAGACGCGCCCCACGATACGCGAGATATTACGATGGTCCGGTTCGACGCTTGCTGGGATCTTCTTCTGCGCGACAAAGTCACATCGGAAGAGAATGAACGCGTTGCGCGGCCGTGGAATATGTCCCTCAGGTTGCTTGCGGGCGTGCGATTTCTTCCCCGGGGGCTGAGACGCAGGCTGAACGCTGCCAGAACAGGCGGGATTGGGTCTCGATCTAGGGCGTAACTCTCGGCCAGATGGCAGGGGGTCCACGACAAGGTGCTGGTACGGCATTGATGTGGTAGTGGTAGCGGTGTGCGCGGAATGAGTCTCGGGTTCACCAGACATAGATAGGTGTGGACTTCCCGCTTGGGCGTTTCGTGCAAGCGGTTCTTGGTGATCCCCGCGTTTAAACGATGGTGGTGACGGTACCAGGGGAAACACAACTGGAGTCGCAAATCGTACTGGAACGACGAACGGAACCTCATCGGGTGCGGAGAACCCTGTCGCCTGCGACATGAAGGAGAAGTGAAGAAGAAAGAGAAGAAGACAAGGAGCGTCTCGCGATGTCACCCATAGGCTACAGAGACGTCCGTTGAGCGACACAAACGGCATATGTATGAATTAAGGGACCGAGGCTTCCTTAGGCGGCATGGCTGAGCCCGAGGTTCTGGATCGCTTAACGTGTCCAGGCGCGGCGCAGAGATGGTTTAGTCCCGCTTGTGTTACTCACCACATCGAGATCATCCTGCAGTGACTCATCGAACCGCTGCTAGCGCTGTCGTGCCTGGCGTGGCCTCCCTTTCAAATTCTTGCACTAAAGTCGCTCCCCTGTCGCTCACTGGAGGTAATAATTCCAATTCCTGGGCCTTATTTTCTGGCGTGACGTCGTGTGCAACCGCTTGTATCCTCCCTGGACAAAGACAAGTCTTATATTATCTCATTAAATGAGATCACTCATCGTTCGGGAAATCTGAACTGAACTAACGGCAAACTAAGTGGATTCATTATGTTTGCTTCTCCAAACCCTCCGAACCATTCTTCTCGGAGTCTGAACCGGAACCGTAACGCATTGCGACATTACCAAGGTGGTACTCCCTATGCTTCACTTGCGCGGTGTGGCCATCGAGGTGTTCCTTCCCCGTAACAGTGAGGACTATGACACGATTCTCAGCACGAGAAAGCCGGAGAAAGGTTGCGTGCGACGTACCTCTGCTTGAGTCCTTGAGTACAAATTCGTAGAGCGAGTAAGCCAGCACGGTCGCAAGAATGTTGGTCAGAGCCGCGATCGCAGCATATGACCCCCCACTAGCTCTTGTCCCCCAGATGGCAATTGCAGCCAAACGGCCACCCACGTCGCGGGCGGTATTTGCGGCCACTGGATCCAAGAGATCAGCCATCGGGATACTCGAACGAAGCATGGCTTTACGCACGCCCATTGGGGGAAAAGCTCCAAATCGCCGTGCCGCTGAGTAGTCACGATTAGAGTCAGTCGTCCGGGCTGCCATTATTGACGGATTAATGACGCACTATGTCAGGCCGATGATCCATGGAACAGCGGCGGAAGGCGCAAAGAAGTTCGTCGGGTCCAGGCACGCAGAAATAACAATGCCGATGAAGAAGTCCTATTTGGGGCTCGTGTTGAGGGTTCGAATTTCAACACCCTAAGACGCGACCATACCGATACAAATTCGTTCAAGAAAACAAGGCCGACAGGGTTCGCGGGATTGGAGTACAGTGCGAAGATGCCAGCGGGCCCAAGGCTCGAGAAGTTCACAGCCTCGTACTTGCCCGTGACGATAAGTACCGCCTCGGCATCCTGCGGAAATGATGAGCAACCCCCGGAACATCCCGCTGACCTAACAACGACCCCTGCTGACCTTAATGAATGTCTTCCACTGCCAATACACAAACAAACTGGCGGCGAAGCCACCGAAAATCTGAGAAACGATGTATCTTTGTAATCGTATGTAAGTCGGAAATCCTTCTTTGTTCAGAGGACCCTTCGCTGACCTTGCTCCTTTGGCTATGGGAAAACCGTTGAAGAGAACGTGAACCAGCGTCACGGCTGGGCTGAAGTGGCCACCAGACGTTGCCGAGCACACCACGAGCGCAACGACGATACCCAGAGCATAAGCGAAGCCAACAGTAAGGAGGGCTGTGGGGTAAGCTAAGCATCTCTCGCTGGAATCACTTGTTCAGATCAATTGGACGTACAGCCAACCCCGTCAAGACCCAAAATGCTGCCCAAGATGAACGCAGCTGTGGCGCCTATACCTGATAAAGAGTCGTCGATACCAGAACACTTCCGCTGCGAGGGACGGCGAACCTGCATAACAGTAGCAAAAAACACCGAACTGCGCGTCGTCAGGACCAATGGGGTATCAACGAGATCAAGGCGGACTCACCATCTCGGCGACACACTCGACGAGCCATTGGCCCCGTCGGTGACGTACTCTCTCCCATGAGCGAAAGATGGCAGGACGAGGCTCGACGTCTGCGAGATGAACCCTGGAGTCGTGACGAGATTGAGTCGTGATTTCAGTCATTGTGAAGTAAGTGTATCGCCGGTACAGGGCAGTGGTCGCTGGTAGGGAGCCGTCGGAGGGTCAGGGAATGGATTCCCAACGTTAGGCGCGAGGGAGTCTCATGGACCAGGTTTTATACGCGCTGGTAACTATAATGGAATGAAGGAACGAACATGCATACGAAGCATACGCCAGTCAGGCATACAGGTGATCGCCGTATCGTCCCATACACCATCGATTGGCGTCTCGGCGCTTTAATATCAAATACGCAGCACGCAAACGATCCCATGATCCATGATGCTGGTTGCACGCATAAATTCTTGTTCCTTCCTCCTGTCGATGGAGTTTTCGCAGACTCCCAAATGAAGTCCGCCCGTTCCCAGTGCCCTGACTAGTCGGAAGGGTTTGTTCACAGGTTGTCTCCACAAGACCCAATAGAGCCCTCTTCCCGGACCTAAGTACTGTAGGCCGCGGAACACGGCATTATGTTCTGCCACCACGACACCACGACACGATGGGATCCGACCGAGCATCCAACATAGAATTTCTCGTGACCTCATGTGCCAGTCGCGTTCAACTCGTAGCTTCCCTCACCTAGGTGGCGGACAGCCAAGCTCAGATTGAGTGAAGTGTTCCCGTCCCTGTCTTTCCTCAGAGACGAGTCATCTGGGACCAGCCGGCTTGTGGCTGTTCTTGTAACGTTTCCGCGGGTCCAGACTCAGTTGAACTACTGGTGGACGACGGTTTTAGAAGGTCAGCGCTCATATGGGCGTTGCGTGGCTGTGTCAAGGTGTATTTCCGCGGAGGTCTCTGCCTGAGATCAGACGGTGACCGAGCTACCTACACGAGAAAACAAAGAATACGAACGAGACTTATTTATAGTTGTCACCCAGGTGATCTGGAGAGATAAGCAAACGGTCCTGCCAGTGAAATTTAGAGGGCGGCCGAATCAGGTACGCGGCCCCATGAGGTGTATTTTCCCCGACAGCGTCGATGCGCCGTATCTACAGTAAACGCCTGGTCCAGATTTCGAGACATGTGGTTCTGCAACAAAGTAGTGACGGCTGTACCGCAGCAGCGGGAAACGCCTGCAGCACAACAGACCTAGATCAGAAGCTCCTAGGGTGGGGAGGTCCAAATGTATAGGCGGGTGTATTCGAGTTAAAGTTACAGTAAAGGGCGAAACTCAGGACGCGTGGAAACCCCAGCAAAGCTACATAGGGCTCTGTACCTCACGATACAATACTGGATTTAAAAAAAAAAGATCAGAAGCACGAGCAGACCTGCGCGAAGATCGGAATGTCGCCGACGGTTTTGAATGATGCCTCACATGTACATACAGTACGACGGGTGCCAAGTCCTACAGTACTGTAACAAGTGTCCAGAATCTACAAATTGATAGGTACTAACGTACTATACCTTGGCAGCCGACAAAAGGAACAATTGGCACCGAAAGTGGCGTTGAGAAGACTCCGAAATCTTATTATGTAAGCATACAGTGGTCCGTGTTCGTGTTCATGCGTTCGTTCACGCACCACAGGTGACCACGAGTGGCAACTAGTAGCCAGTTTTTCCTCGAGCACACTAGAACCATTCGACTGGTAAAAAGGACCCATAGCGTGGAGCTGAACGCTTCACGCAGATGTTTGACATTCATGATCAGTCAGGTATTAGGTCATACTAGAATCAGACCCAACTTGGCAAGGACATTAATGAATAGCGTCTGCCACGCGTTTTCTAATGGAAAAGCACTCGAACGGACAAATCGTGCAGTTACGTTCACTGGGACCTACATATGTCTTCCATGAAAGGGGGAGGGCAATGTCCAACAAAGCGGATGATAAGCGAGATCTTCCTCGACTAGAATTTGGAATTCATGTCGGTTCAGCATCCTGCATACGTACTTCGACCTCACACACGGCAACGCTCTACGAGACGAGCAAGTCTTCTGTGCGCAGAGGACATTGTACTGTATACTACCTTAGGTGAGTGACCAAAGTACTGGGTCAACGTCTCAAGCTCAAGACTCTGGCCGAAAGGACTTGTTATCCGACTCGGCATTCTGCTCTAGATGGGCGCTAGAGCCTGTCATGAGGTGCGTAGTTGTGCCTGCTCTCGAAACCTGAGCACTTGAGCGCCTGAGCGACCATATTTTATGCCGAAGAGGTCCGGCACCACCCACGTTCCATCATATCCAGAAGGTCATCCTCAATGCGAGCATATGATTTTTGCAATGGACCGGAACAATGATGGCGCGCCACATGTTAGAAGCACAATTAGCCCGCACCTCTTGATCACGGGGTGATCCGAAGCCTGGCGTTACTGTAATACAGTAACTTATGATCGTAAGTTGCAACAAACTCGCGCCTGTGATCTTCACATGGACACGGTCATTGCTTGTACCATCTACTATGTGTCATCGCTTTCGACAAGGCCAGCAATACAGGACGAACGATCCGCTGAGTGAGCCTGAGTCGCTGACTGATTCAATATTGTTCAGGAATGCAGACAGGTGCCGTTGCTCGGGACTGGCACGCCAGAAAACAGATAAGCATAGGAGTGTAATACCAGTATCAGGAGTATCAGGAGATAAAGAATGGAGACACGTGGGGCACTTCCTAGTGATTCGTTGGCCCAGTGGAATGGGATGTCTGATGGAGAAGAACTCAACGACATTGTCGGTAGCAATTTCCGCCCGTGAACGCTCTCCGTGGGAAGGATGGTAAATGGGAGGGGTTCCATTGGAGTTCCTGGAACATGCACGCTGTGTTTCAGACTTAAGTCCTTACTGCAACGATCTTTCCTGGACACGTCGTGGGCACCACGAAGCGCTCGCTCGCGAAAAGGGTATTCACAATAAAGGCCGGCTTTCTGTGGCCAGTAGTCGGCAACTTACAAAATCGCAATGTTATGCGTCGTCGTCGTCCAGATAGCTTTCTGCGATACGCGAAGCTGGCCGTTCATGGATACACAAAGGTGTCGGCTCTATGTACGGCGGAGATGAAGATATGGAGGAAGACCAGTTTATTGAGGGACGGTGGGTGTAGATCGTATGTATCATGAAAAATGTTGGTTGAATGTTGGTGGGCTACAGCCCTGGCTGAATTACAGAAATAAACAAGGGGTGGTGCAGCGGTGTGGTGTGCGCAGGAGTCCGCAATGTCATAGATAACGAGATAACGAAAGTAGTTATATTGCCGTAATAGTATAGGACTATCGCGCCACCTTGAGAGCTATTATATGCGACTTGGTGGACTGTGATGCCGTAGCATAAAACTATACTGATCATCCAAATAACGGAAAGGTATTGCGCAACGAAATATGCGTAGCCTCGGCTAGAGCCTAAAAGTGAGAGGGGTTCAGTTGTGCTTAGCTTTCAAAACTCAGACACGTAGCACGGAAGATGACAGAACCGAATGCTGGATGAAAACGTAATATGCCCTTCTAATGCGACCACCGGGAGAGACGGCCGGTTCTGAAGGGATACTGTATCAGATAGAGTGCCAGTGCGTCTTGACAGAAGCAAGATTGCCACCTGACAGCAACAGGCGCTTCAGATGAATTCCGCGGCTACCTTTGAAGTCAGCGGACGGTACCATACAATCATACACCGCCGAGCCGAAGCGGGGGAATCTCACTTGTGTCGTGAGCTATGTGAAAGACAGCCTCTGAGTAGCAGTTCAATCTGCGCAGGCGCTTCCTGCTGCAGAGTCTGAAATCCAGTATGAGAAGACGCAAAGTGGACATAGAAAGGCGCGCGGAGTATGTATTCACGAAGACGTGGGGCGGTTATGTGGGTCGGGCTGGCTACGGCCCTTTACTGTAAGCTCGCAGTCTGGAACAGAACCCCAGTAATAGAATCTCAACGATTACATTGCTGACGTAGCAGCAGAACAGAACAGCGCGGATTTATGGTATCCAAAGACGAAATAGGTGTTTATTTATTTTATTTTGCCTCTGGCCTGCCCGCAGTTGGGAGGTGAGGAAGAAGATGTTGTTGTAGACGATTCCTTCAATATGGCGAAGGGTATCACTGCTGGGAAGACCCCGAAGGAGGCGTGGTTGATCAGCAAGATAATGCCAGATAGATAATAAGGATATGGTAACACAGTGGACGATCCTAGTGACGGCAACCACCGACACATTTTTAGAAGTGGCACTCCTATGCCCACCGGAGTAGCGGAGGGTGATACGATATCTCCCGTAACCACCAAGTAACGTAACTGGCTGGTCGAGGAGATCACTGTCTGGTAAGAGTGCTCGGCCATTCCTGGATGCGTTGCTAATAACTTGCTAATAACAGAGGAATGGGAGAACAAGCTGCTAGAAAAAATAGACGTGCCAATACCAGCGGAGGTGGTAAACTGAGCTGTAGCTAGTACTGTAGCAATGGATGAGAGAGAAAGACAAGACAAGATGAGCGGCCGGTCGCGATTGGCTGGAGTGGAAGTGGGACCCCGGATGGATGATGGCCACCTCTGGATCTGTAGGAGTGTGCACGGACCACTTTTGATGAGCCTCAAGGCGGTGTGTATGCGGCTCTGGTGTATGTTAGAGGGTCGTATGTGCTATATGAGTGAGACAAGGACGCATATACAGTGCGATAGAGGAGGAGTGCGTGTATTGGGGTCCCAAGAATTTTATGTTGTGCGTGTTGTGAAGTGAGAATTGACTGGTTGTTGCTCCGCTCTGCTTTGCTTTGCTTGCACACTACACCTTGTCCTCCGCCTGCGCCTGCGATTCGAGCACACCGCTCTCGCTCATCCGCGACACTTTCTTCTCCATCCTCACACAGGCTCTTCTCTCTTCATACACCTGTGCCTACCTTCATACGAGCCCCTTCGCCACAATTTCCCTTCTCTCCCCCTCGCCTCTTCCCCCACTTCTTTGACCAGTATCGCTTTTTGCCCTCACTCTAGTTCTCACTTTTCTGTTATTTTTCTATACATTCGTCTATCACATGGCTGCGACGACAGTCCGACAACCGAAGCCAACCAAGAAGGGCTTTCCCGGCGATAATCCTTCTACCCGGTTTGCTCCCCTTACTCCTTCCACCTCTTCCACTAACATTAGCACCATTATATCTAGCCGCCAGTCCGCCTGGGGCGGTGCGCGGTCTTCTCCATCTTTTTCTCCCAGTCCGAATAATGCCCGTCTGCCCAATGGTCCTCCACCCGCCACCTCTACTCAGGCCGCATCCTTCCCCCCTCTTGGACCTGCAACGCCCACCCCTCGCCAGGATCACAAGGCCGTCCTTCAGAATCTCGCCAATCTCGCTGTGCGTATCATGTTACATTTTACTATCACCGCGGGCACGTACTCATGTTCTTTGCCTTCTTTGCCCAAAAGGGGACGTCCGTTACTCTCCTTACCAAGACCGCGAAACGCTACGAGGGTGTCATCGTTTCCACTACTGAAAGCGAAGGGGACACAACTGGCGTTACCCTTCGTGATGTGAAGGAGCTTACAACTCCCGGTGCTCCCGTTAAGAACCAGTTCTTCATCGCATCTACGAACATCGACTCTTGGTCGCCTGTGCCCACGAATTCCAATGGTTCAGGACAAGGCCCCTCGAATGCAAGCTCGCGTGTAGATGGCAAAGAACAGACGTTACTTCAGACCCTTGCTGGCCTTACTGTACGTGATACTATGAATTCCGCCCTACCAGAGTTTTGACCATGTGCTGAACCCATTAGGGTACAACCATCACTCTTACCACCAAGGCAGGAAAGCGCTATGAAGGTGTCATAACCTCGACTACAGGGGAACGAAACACGCTCGGACTTTCTCTCCGTGACGTTAAGGAGCTTTCTGCCCTGGGTGCTCCTCTCAAGGACCACTTCTTTATTCCCGCCATTGATATCGACACCTGGTCTTCTGGTCCAGCTGATGTTAAGGTTCCGAACGGTGATTGTATGCGTTATACAGTTTTTTTCGTGTCCCTTTTCTTCTTTTAACTCTTCGGTTTAATCTGCTCTTTAGCTTTCAAAACCGATACCGACATCAGTCAAAAAGCACCTCGCCGCGAGCAGCGCGATCTTCAAGCCTGGCAGGCTGATTTGCCCACACCAGCGGTTGGGCCCCCTGGGACTACGCATGGACCGCACAATGATGATGTCACATTCGGTGCCGGTTCTGCAGGACATGCGGGATGGAACCAATTCACTGCCAATGAGAAACTGTTTGGCGTTAAGACAGTTTTTGACGAGGAATTGTACACAACCAAATTAGACCGATCTGGCGCCGATTTTGCCGAGCGTGAAAAGAGAGCACAGGCGCTTGCAAACGAGATCATGAGGGTACGTCCGTTTCTTTTACCCATTTTCCAGCGTGTTTACCGAGGTGACGCAGGGTGCGACGAATAATCCACATATCTTAGAAGAGCGCGTCATGAACAACGTCGATAATAGTGGGGTTAATGAGGAAGACAAGTATATCACGTGTTTAACTTGATTTCCGGTAGCAGAGGTTGATCTTATTCTTCAGGTATGGGGCAGTCGCTCGCGGCCCCAACGCCTATGTTCCTCCTGGAGCGCGCAAGAATCTCCCTTCGGTGGTGCCTCCTGCCGCCGCCGCGCCTATTGCAGCGCCGCCTGCATCTACTAATGCCAGTGTCAAGGGGCCTGATGTTCCCAAGGTATCCATTAATGCTCCAGATGGTTCTACCGTCTCCCATTCCGACACGACCACACCTGCGCCTTCTCCTTCTCCGGCTCCATCCGCATCCGCATCCCAAAAGGTACTTCATCTTATCCGGTCCAATTACGGCGCTATTGAAGAGCATTATGTCATGGTTACAGCCTCCAGCGGACGCACTTCCCGCGTTCCGCGAATTTGTAACTCACGAGAAGCAGCGGCTGACGCAGAAGCGTCAAGCACTGGTGAAGAGCGAGAGGGATAAGCGTATGGCTGATTTGCTCAAGTTCAGTCAGAACTTCAAGGTAATTATATTCTGCTGGTTCTGTTGAGCCTTGATTCACTGAGTACTGTCCGCTGCCAGTTGAACAAGCCCATCCCAGACGACCTTGTAAGGATTCTTGCCAAAGATGAGGAAAAGCAGCGTGCTATCATTGAAAAGTCTACCAAGGATGCCGCTTCTACACAAGCGCGCTCCATTGGAGCCACTGCTGCGCTTAGTGCGACGCCTACAACTAACCCCCCTGTTCCCGCGACCTCCAGTAGAGTTGCAACGTCCACGTCTGGTAATGTATCGGGCACGAGTTCATCATCTTCGAAACTCGTTAGCAGTCCTTCCGTCGTTAGTGCCAAGACACCTGTCACCGCTCCTACTAAAGGCGCGAGGATCAGCATGGTCATCCAAGCCATTCCACCCTTCAAGGGCAAGAAGTCGCAGTCGGCATCGCAACCGTCCAACGCTGCTACACAGGTTACGACGAAGGCTTCCGGGTCGGGTACCAGCTCACGGTCTACAAAGAGTACAGAGTCTGCGAAGTTGGATGTAGCTGTGAACAAATTAAACGTTAATGCCACATCGTTCAAGCCAAATCCGAAGGCTTTAACGTTCACTCCTGTAGTTTTTCTTCTCCACTTCACTGGTATACCTTAGCTAACGGTTATGGCTACCTTTCTCAGGCTTCGCCAAACACGACTGTTGGCGCATCAGCGAATTCGTCACCTAAGACCAAGCCTGAAAGCGTACGTGAAAATTACGCGCCGTGTACTCGTACCTGTGATCTCACCAGACTGATCCGTAGTCCTCGACCTCGACCTCGCCGCCCACGCCTAACCCCTTCTTCGGCAAGGTCGGGCTCAAAAAGACCCCTGTCCACGTCAAAGATGATTTTAACCCATTCAAGTTCGCCAAGGTCGCTGAGGCGAGCGCCGTCAGTGCGTATCCACCCAATCCTATCTAACTCTTGCCGGTGACCGAATATGTTTTGGCCAGATGCCATTTGGCCGTATCAAGGTAAACGCTACATGCAGATGTTCCCGCCCGTCCAGGCGCCGCCGCCGCAACAGTCACCACATATGGCCCCTCCTGGGCCTCCACCAATTCCGCCGCCCCCTTATGAGGAAGATCAGTCGATTCCCCGTGGATATGTTTATGCCTATCCTCCCTATGGCTATCCCGGTCAGGTTTGTCGCCCTGCCATTCTCCATCTTTTTTTTTTTTTGAGTGATATACCCGACAGCCGATGATGCCCGGGATGGCCCCGCCACCCCCTGGTGCTTACCTTCCTGGCCCATTCATGCAACCGATGCCCTACCCTCCAGGTATGCCCCCACCAAATGGTGAGTACTGGCCGAGTTAGTTCTTACTTCTCTGCTGAGTTCGCCATTTAGCAGCTATGTACGCATCACCACAGATGGGCCAGATGCCACGTACGTCCACAGATTCGTTACGGAATTCTAAGACCCTGAAACACCTTCTCTAGCCCCACAAGCATATATGCAAGCTCCACCCCCGGGACAGTACCCGCCCCCGCCGAACGGCGCTGGCCCTCGTCCCTCCATGCCTCCGACGCCAATTCCCGCACACGCGCACCCATATTATCACCAAAGCCCGCAACGTATGGGATCCTAGTTCATCATTTCTACCTATTCAGCTGGGTCACTTATCGTGAATCCCACAGTCCCGCAGGCTGTCCCGTATCCAATGATGATCCCCCCGCCAGGCCCCGGCGGCCCGCCTCACGGTTACGAGGGCGGTCCCGCGCCGCCTGTGCCTATGGGCGGTGTCGGCCACGCATGATGTAGGAGGTTGCTCGTTGCTGTTGTCTGTTTGTCTGTTTTTCTACTTTCTGCTCGGGCGGCCTGCGCTCTTCGCGCAGCTCGGGGTCGCGCCGCGCGTGGTGTGCGCAAAGGTGGGTCCGGCGTAGCATAGCTTCTGTTCGCTGTTTTGCTATTCTGTATCTGCCATCTCTGCGTTCATCTGATCCCCGCACGCGCTTGCATCCCACCTGTCATACTGCGTGAAGGCGTGAAGGTGTATTGTAAGAAATAATACTGAAAGAAAAAAAACGACAGTAAGAACACAGATGGTACGTAATACTGAGGGGTAATAATATCCTACAAAGAGATTTGGCGTGAGAAGGCCTAGTGGCCACGAATGACAAACAGTTCGACCTTCTTCAACAGCCCCTTCAGCGTGTTACTGCTCCGGTTACAATTCGCTTGCAACCACTCCTCCATCTCGGCCCGCAATAGTGCGAGTGTGTCCGAGAGAGGTAATGCGCCGTCAGGGCGTACGAGACACGGGTTGAGCAGGACGTCAAACAGGCGGCTCCACAAGTCGGCTTGCCAATACCGCTTGAAGCCCGCAGCGAGCTTATACCTCGGTATGCCCTCGCCACCCTTCGGCGGTGCAACAGGCACGACGGAAGACGCCTCGATGTACTTGCCGTACAGCATGCAGTACACAATGCCCGCAAGACCAAAATAGTCCGCCTGGTACGTCCACGGGCGGCCCTCGCGCATCTCGACGCAGTCGCGCGCGTCGATCGCCCATTCGGCAACGAACGCCTGGCCGCGCGGGAACATGCGCGTGTCGATCGCGCGCCCAAAGTCGATCAGCTTGATGCCCTTGCAGTGCCAGCCGCCCGCGCCGGCGGGATCGTACTGCGCGGCCCAGAGGGACGCGCCGCCGGGCACGTCTTCGAGCCGGACGAGGCAGTTGTCGATCTTGAGGTCGCCGTGGATGATCCCAGTGCTGTGCAGCCCTTCGAGCAGGCGCAGGAACTCGATCGTGAAGAACATCACGAGCAGCTCGTCGAGGCACGCGCCCTGCTGCGATACCCCGGCGGGCCCCGCGTGGTTGATGATGTCGAGCAGCGAGCCCTGCGTGCAAAGATCAAGGACCAAGAAGCTCTCGTCGCAGAAGGTGTACAGCGCTTGGGGATAAATGACTGATGATCGGAGGCGCGTAGGTAGGCATTCGTGGGCCTTGTGCAGCATGCGAAATTCCCAGATATTATGCGGTTTGACAACTTTGATCGCGACGCGATGCGACTCGTCGTCATCTTCGTCGTCATCCTCGTCCTCGTCGTCTTCGTCGTCATCGCCTCCAAACTTGGGTGCGACGACTTTGGCCGCAAATACCGCCCCGAATCCACCTTCGCCGAGCTTCTCGTATACGCCGAAACGCTTTTCTCCGAGCTCCAGGGAGAATGTTCCTCCATGACTCGATGCAGAGGTGCCGTTGGCCCTCAACTGTTTTCGGGCAAACTTCTGCAAACCGTCAAGGAGCTGAGAGTCCTGAGACGAATGGCGATGTTCAGGATTTGGTGGGAGTTGAGAGAGTAGCGTAGATATTATTGATGGGTCAAAGGGATTGCACGGGTTCGTTGGTTTGAAGGCAGGCGCTCCAAGGACCTCGTCGGACAGATTCAGCGTCCCAGTTTTCTCCTCTACTAGAGTGGTAATGGCTTGCAACCTGGAATCTTTCTCAGCCTTATCAGGACCTAGGATCGTGTGTCCGTCTGACAGACGGAACGGTGCATCAAATGATGAGGCTGACGTCGCCTCATCGCTCCTGGTGTCGCGCATACGGCCATCAGCGTGCTGCTCGCTGATGAAAACGTTATCCCTCCGAACTTCTGCGGCTAACCGCTCGGCCGCCACGACGGCGTCAGGCTCCCCGAATGTCGCCTTTTCTCCTGGTGTCGAGACATCATCTGGAACGGAAAAACGGCCCGTTGAAGTGTATTCTAACGTTCGCTCCGTAATGGGTGTCATGACGTTGAATTGGCCAAATCGGCCACCAAACGGCGCGTTGTGAGAGGTTTCATACTCATCGGTGTCTTCTTCATAATCCACGGCAGCACTGGGTGGTATATCTTCATTGTCCTGGTCTTCCTCGTCTTCGGACAGTGCTTGAACTTTCTCTCTTCCTGTTCTCTGAGGTACGAATGTCCCTAGCGGTGTACGGCTAGTTAAAGCTGATGCAGTCGATGACACGCCATCAACAAAGGGGTCACCAGGTTTTGAGAACACAGAAACCTTTTCTGGTGGGCGGCTGAAAACCTTGAAAGGGGCCTGAGCGTCACCGAGAAAGGTGAACTTCGTAGAGCGCGGTTTGGGAGCCCCAATCTCGCGTGCTGCCTGGAAAACTTGTCTCTCCGGTTTCGACGGGTGTTCGGATGGTTGCTTAATCTCCTCTTTAGCGACAGGGGTGAAGACTTTTGAGAAGACATTCGGCGTAGCACCAGTGCCCTTTGGCGCAGGTGCGGATGCGGCAGTCCCGATATCCTTAGAGGCTAAGGCTCGGCGCGCAGTGGCGGGTGCTGATGGTCGTGTATGAAGATCAGCATCGACGAAAGGTTTGAACTTTGTAGGTGGGATTAGTGTTTGATTAGTTAACAGATGAACGTGGATACTTTAGGTGGAGCAGCGTTTTCTTTGCGACCCGCGTTCTCATCAACGAAAGGTGTGAAACCTGAATAGGGCAGTAAACAACACGAAATGATAATTCAGAGATGGGGTCAACGCTCACTTGGAGTTGCTGTCGAATTATTGGGTTTCTCTGAAACGGGCCGAGATTGTGGGAGTAAACTAAGAGGTGTCACAGGTTCAATGGCGTGTACTGGGGCATGCTTGGTCCCCGGCATAGCAGAAAAGCGCGTAGATTTCTCGGGTGAATTGTACATCCCAAAGACATCTGCAAGCGCCGCTTTCGTATTGATGGTGACAGTTGGCTCGCTTCCAGCAAGGTTCCTCCGAGCAAGGTAGCTACGAGTGTTCTTGGTCCCGTCGTCATTGAAGTTGACTTGCGCTGCTGATGCATTGTCACGGGAGAGCTCAGAAGCAGGAGGCGGCCCCCACTTTTTGCCTAGGAGACCCATAGAACGTGCGCGTGCTTCAGCCATGCTGTACTCTCCATTTTCTTCCGTAAACAACAAACGGAGATCAAGTCGTAGCTTTTCGGGCCGTTTTCCTGCCACAGGAAGGGCCAGCATGTGAGAGTAGCGAGTGTGTGGTTGAGAGGTAGACGAAGAGGGTAGTGAGGAAGCCTGGGAAGAAGAGGCAGAGCCGGATCTAGGTGGGGCATGCGCTGGTACGCTAGGACTGTCATAGTTCTTGAGTGGTTGTCGTCGTAGTAGGTCGGCTTCTGCAGTGCCCTTCACCTTGGGAAGGGTGACCCGTGCGGCGGGTGGTGGGGCGGCTGGTTTTGAGGACGTTCTCCGACGAAATTCATCATATTTTTTCTTCAAACGTTCAATCGGTCGTGCTTTGCGCTGTATGCCAGCGCGGTAAACTTCATCTGCAGCAGAGTGACTTCGAAGGCATGAGGTGGTTGAACGATATATGCGAGATGAGATTCGTACCGGCTATCCCTTTCTAGAGCTAAAGCATACTCTTCAAAGAGAAGCCCATAAACTGTTCCGATGCTGTTGGTAAGTATGAATTTGAACACTACGCTTGGCTTGTCCACAAGGGAAGCGTAGAGAGTCCAGAGTTTAAGGTACCGCAAATCGCCCTTGTAGCTTGAATCGTCTTTGTATCTTCTTGTGGCTTCCTCCAGTAATTCAATGAGGCCGGAAGACGCGAAGTGTTCGGATGGATAATTATCAAAGATCCACTTCACGAAGCGGTCATACAACTCGAGTGGATCATCCGCCTTGTCGACTTGTGAGGCAATCTGCGAGCGTAATTTTGAGCTTTCAGCGTTAAGCGCGTCTAAAGATGATTGTTGTCTAGAACGAGACATGTCGAGTCGAGCAAACCAGACCCTTCAGACCAACGTTCAACGACTATTTGGTTCCGTTGACGCGTCTTTCACGTGCTTTGATCACATGACATACGTTACAACACTCTTTTACAGACGCGATATGATACGAATCTGAGCACATGTTAGGTACGCGTCACTGTCCGAGGGATGGGTAGACTGTCTATACAGTACGTGCTACTGAACTCCACTCTGAGGTTACGATGGTGTCCTCTCCACACCCGGCCAGCGCTCGAAATTTACCAAGGTTCACTGTAAACACTATAACATCTAACGACTCAGGAACGACTCAGGAATGACGGACGAAACCCCTATACGAATACGGAGGAACGATGTGAAGACCTCCTTGGATATGCTGACCATCGTAGAATGGTTATCGCCGATCCCACAATTCGATGACGTCATTTTAGGCTCTTCTTACATGAACATAGTATTCCCTCTGTCTTGCACGCGCGCGTTGGTTGTGGCTTGCGCTCATTGCGAGTACTTTGCACTTCCAAAACGAAATCGCTAGTATATGAAAGAGGTGAAAGTGTAAAAAGATGCGAAACCCATAAAAAGGGTTTCCGAGAAGAGGGCTGAAGCGCTGAAAGGCGACCCAAAAGTAAAATAGTCTCAAAGAGAAAGTAAGGCGCGAAAGCGAAAAGTAAAGTGCTTGTGATTTTACTGATGACTGACTATCGACACCGCTGCCGATGCGATATGAGAATGCTCACCTATACCAAGTCCCATCCACCAATGTCAACACCGACACCGACACCAAGACGTCTAGCCGTGATGCATAATGCCTCAATGAGCTCCTCTCGTTATCAGACCCCTAAGCAAAAACACACCGTCGCAGCGGTTCTATCTAGGTGTTGATACAAGTACTCCAACCGTGACCGTGCACGAAAGTAGAAAGATCCAGGCGAGTTTCGTGTTCGCCTGAAACCCAGATAGTATTTGGGCGGTGAAGACCTGTCCTATGTGACGGCGGGATCCACATTAGAAGTTCATCGTTGCCACCACATATCCATCCCTCATCGTTTATCTTGGATTGGTTAGTGAAATCAACCTGTCCAGTGGTTTCTGTCCTCCCTATCATGGCATCCCACAAACGAATTGTTCGATCGTCCGAGCCTGAGACGATGTGCTGGCCATCTGGAAAGAACGCCACAGACGTGACCGAATCCGAGTGTCCAGTAAATGGACCTGCCACTGTCTCTCCTGTCGTGGTGTTCCACACACGAATTGTTCGATCGTCCGAGCCTGAGACGATGTGCTGGCCATCCGGAGAGAATGCCACAGACATGACCGATTGCGAGTGTCCACTAAGTGGGCCCGCCACTGTCTCTCTCATCATCGTGGCGTTCCACACACGAATTGTTCGATCGTGCGAGCCTGAGACGATGTGCTGGCCATCCGGAGAGAATGCCACAGACATGACCGAATGCGAATGTCCACTAAATGGGCCTGCCACGGTCTCTCCAGTTGTGGCGCTCCACACACGAATTGTTTGATCGTCCGAGCCTGAGACGATGTGCTGGCCATCTGGAGAGAACGCCACAGACCTGACCGAATCCGAGTGTCCAGTAAATGGACCTGCCACTGTCTCTCCTGTCGTGGTGTTCCACACACGAATTGTTCGATCGTCCGAGCCTGAGACGATGTGCTGGCCATCTGGAGAC